>Ga0256406_1001150_pt1 | contig 43969 bp, 38 predicted proteins | sample RumenRJG_03DNA_FD_185986 | JGI IMG/M metagenome (GOLD analysis project Ga0256406, IMG submission 185986) | Bovine rumen microbial communities from Lethbridge, Alberta, Canada - RJG_03 | ecosystem: Host-associated > Mammals > Digestive system > Stomach > Rumen | place: Canada: Alberta | collected... | reverse complement strand
CGGGCAACTATGCTCAAAATCCAATATTGGGATAAGAAAATCGGAAAGGAGATACCGAAATATCCATGATCAGCAGAAAAGATATGCAAAATGACCTGAGTTTAGCCAGCTATGAAATTTTCAAGGTACAAATGAACGAAAAACGTTAAATTATTCGAGGGCTTTCGACCCCCACATCTTACTGATTTATTTACCATCCGTCTGTTTTCCGGCATTCTGCAGCATCTGCATGCCGTAAAGCGCCTGTCCCAGTCCGATTCCGCCGTCATTGGCCGGAATCATGCTGTGCGTCAGCACACGGAAGTGTTTTTCCTTGAGTTTCCTCTTTGTCAGGCGGGACAAAAGCTGATTCTGCAAGACGCCTCCGGTGAGGCAGACGGTCTGCAGTCCGCATACTCTGCGGCTCTGCTCACATCCCGCGGCGATCATCTCTGCAACGCACTGATGAAAGCCCAGCGCGAGCCGGTCCGGATCTTCTCCGGAAAGCCGCCGCTCCGCCAGTTCCAACAGAAGTCGATCCGCCGGAATCCGGAAAACCGAATCCCGGCTGCCTGCATCATCACTGACTTCTCCTCTATTCTCTGCGCCAGAAAGAAATTCCCTTAACGGGATCTCTCCTCCGGTCATTTCATCCGGTGACGGCTCTTCCGTTATCTCCGGGAACCAGTCCAGAATCCCCGAAGCCGGTTCTCCGCCGCAGGCTTTTTCCGCCCGCTCCGCGGCAAACTGCAGCACCATGGATGCCTCGCCCTCACAGGTGGACTCACTGCGAAATCCCAGCGCGGCGCTGGCCGCGTCGAACAGACGTCCCATGCTGGTGGACGGCACCGTATTGATTCCCTGATCAATCATCTGGGAAAGAAAGGAAAGTTCGCTCTTTTTCCCCGGGAACAGGGCCCCGGAAAGCTCTCCGAACCGTTCCGGCGCCGCCTGTTTCAGCAGTGCCGCGGCGATCCGCCATCCCTGTCGGCTGGCCAGATCTCCGCCGGCCTGCGGAAATACTCCCAGGCTGCCCAGCCGGGTGAATCCGCAGGCGTCCGCGGCCAGAAACTCACCGCCCCAGACGCTGTGGTCGGTTCCGTACCCGGTTCCGTCCAGCGAAACGCCGATCACCGGCTCTTCATACCGGTTTTCTGCCATGCAGGACAGAACATGGGCGTAGTGGTGCTGGATCCGGACCACCGGAATCTGCCGCGCCTTTCCCAGTTCCTCTGCGGTCTCTGAGGACCGGTAACCGGGATGCAGGTCGCAGACAATCTGTTCCGGCCGGATCTGCAGCAGCCGTTCCATGCGCTCCTCAGTTTCCGTCAGCGCGCTGACTGTCCGGATGTCGCTCAGATCCCCGATGTAAGCGGAAGGATAATAGAATTCATTCTTAGCCAGACAGAACGTATTCTTCAGCTCTCCGCCGATGCCCAGCACCTGGCCCTGATACGGCTCCGGATGATCAATCATCACAGGAAGAGGCGCAAACCCCCGCGATCTGCGGATCATGGACGGTTTTCCGTCCGCCCAGTTCATAACACTGTCGTCGGCTCTGGTGCGGATCACGCGGTTATTGGACAGCACGGCATCGCACCATTTTCCGACGGAACCGAGAATATCCTCATCCGTTCTGCAGATCGGCGCGCCCTTCGGATTGGCGCTGGTCATGATCAGGCAGTCTGTCATTTCCTGCACCGGATCATCCGGATCGTCGAACAGCAGCAGCTGCACCGGCGCATAGGGCAGCATGACGCCGATGTACGGATTGTCCGGCGCCGCCAGAGCGGAAACCCTTGCGCCTTCTGCCTTTGTCCGCTTCTGAAGAAGCAGAATCGGCTTCTGCGGACCTTCCAGCATCTCCTGCTGGCCTTCCTGCAGGACGCATTCTCTCCGGACCGTATCCATATCTTTCATCATCAGCGCAAACGGTTTGAAGGGCCGCTGTTTCAGCTCCCGCAGACGGTTCACCGCCGATTCGTTTCCGGCATCACAGCAGAGATGGAACCCGCCGATTCCCTTGACCGCCAGGATTCCTCCGCGGCGGATCACGTCACGCGCTTTTCTGAGACAGTCAAGATCGGTTTCCTGTTTCGGTCGCCCGGCGAGATCATCCGCAGTCTCAGACGTGACATTGCCCTCTTCATCCGTGTATTTCAGAAGATACAACCGCGGTCCGCAGGCATTGCAGCATACCGGCTGCGCGTGGTACCGGCGCGTCCTCGGGCTTGTATACTCCGCTTCACACGCCTCGCACATCGGGAACTGTCCCATACTGGTCCGTACGCGGTCATACGGCATAGAATCCAGTATCGTCAGCCGCGGCCCGCAAGCCGTGCAATTGATGAACGGATGCAGGTACCTGCGGTCCTGCGGATCATACAGTTCCTTTCTGCAGGTGTCGCAGATTCCGATATCTGGCGAAACAAACACATCGCCTTCGACTTTCTTGCTCGGAAGAATCGAGAACACCGTTTCTCCCCGGCACGGCTCTTCTTTCTGTGTGATTTTCAGTATCTGTGAACGAGCCGGCGCTTCCGTGCGGAGCATCTCGATAAAATGGTCCAGATTCTGCCGCGGCCCTTCGATGTAGATTTCCACAAAGGACCCTTTATTGCAGACGCTTCCGCCGACCTCCGCCCGTTTTGCAATCCGGTCGGTGAACGGCCGGAACCCGACGCCCTGCACGATGCCGTACACCAGGACCCGCCGCCGCTCTCTGTTCAGTTGCCTTATTTCCTGACGCATGTTCCGCCTTTCTTTCCTTACTGCATCTTCGCCGTTTCTTCTGCACAGGCGCCTGGAAGCGCATCCACAGCAGCTTCAAGATCCTTACGCAGCCTCTCCCAGTACGCCGCATCCGAATCCGCCGCAAACATGCCTCCGGACACCGCATACTGCGGCGCAGACACATATACGCCATCCCAGAACGGCACTGCGCGCTGAAAAATCGGATCTCCGATTACAACATCGTACTTCCGCTCTTTCATCAGGCGGATCCATTCTCCTTCCGATTGCATAGAAACATCCTGCTCCTCCATTTTGTCCGCATCCATCTGGAAGAACGACGCACAGTCGATCGAAAGTCCGTCCCAGCGGCTCCGCATCCAGTTCCGGATGCTGTCTGCCATGACCTGCTGATGAACAACCAGAACACGTCCTTCAGCCGGAGTCTTCCTTTCCGCATCTGGCAGAAACAGCCCTGTCTCAAGCGGCTTTCCAAGTTTTTCCAGAGCTTCTGCCGGTTCTTTCCCGGACCAGGAGCAGACGACGTTCCGCTCTGCGTCTGCGGCAAAATACAGTTCTTCAAGGCTGCTGTCCATGCCGTAAGTGACAGCCCGGAATCCCGGATATTTCTGCTCAATCCGCATTCTCAAAGCCTGCGCGCTGTCTTCCGCCGGAAGATCCAGCGGGGTCGCGCCCCAGATGCCGATCACCGGCCGGTCATCACTGCCGGATACAGGGCTGCCGCTGCTTTCCGCGCCGTTTCCCCTGTTGCCCGGCAGCCTGCTCTTCATCCTGTTCTCCAGTTTTTCTGCAAGCGCAGAGGCCGGAGTATCCAGTCCGTTTCTGCGGTCGTCCCTGCAGCGTTTCAGAAGGCGCAGAATCTGCTCATAAGCAAGCTTCTGACCTTTGTCATAATCTTCCATGCCGGTGGTCTCAATATAGACAGCCGGAATGCCGTAATTCTTCTCCGCCAGCCGGCAGACTGCGCCGTAATCCGTCGCAATGACCGACGGCACCGGCGTTCCGACCAGCGCAATAAAATCGGCATCTACCGTATCCGCGGCGTCCTTCAGTTTCTCCAGCAGCTTGTCGTCCCGGCCGAGAATCGCGTCGATGTCTCTCAGTCCGGCCGAGTAGACCGCGCTTTTCTTGGAGAACCAGCGCGGCTCGTCAAACCCGCAGATATTTCCCGTGCAGCCGCCCGCGTCCAGAATGACGATGATTCCGCCGAGTTCGAACAGCACCGAAACCGCTCCCGACTGATCCGGCGAAAACGGTGACAGATATCGAAACAATCCTTTCATGCTATTCTTCCTCCTGCTTATCCTGTGTGGTGCGCACGCCTGCTTTGTTCCCTCTCAGCGCGCTCCCGTAAAACGACTTCTCATTCCTGTCCGCTCTGTGCGCAGTTCCGCGCGCTTTCTTCTCAAGCGCCGTGTCCAGCGCATCCAGAAGATCGATGACTCCCTGATGGCCGTACGGCTGTTTCTCACTGTTCCACTCTACACCTGCAGCATCCGGACAGTACGCCGCCGCGTCTTTTCCGATCGCCGCGTCGATGTTTTCCGGCGTCTGAAAATGCACCATGCTCGGCGAAATTCCCGTATAAATCCTCGTCTCCGGAGAAATCTCCGCAAGCTGACGGATATACGGAAAATCTGCTTCCGTCAGATTTGACACCACCATCGGAACGTCCATGCCCATGCGCGCGAGCGTTCCCGCAAGCTCAAACGGATTCGCGTTTCCCATCTCTCCGACGGCAAACCGCTTTCCGCGGTGCTTTTCTATAAACGCTGCCCGTCTTTCCGATGCTTTCTCATACATTTCCCGGTCATCCATGTCAATGCCCAGCGCTACTCCGAACAGCCGGTACTGGTGATGGATCCGGTCCGGATCATACAGCCGCGCAAGCTCTACATACGGCATATGCAGACGTTTCCGCAGATCTTCTGCGGCATATCTGGACAAAGAGTCAAGCACAAGGTTGAAATTGGCCGCGCCCATCGCTCCGTATTCTTCCAGCGTCCGCATACGGCTGACCTGATTGATCGTGTGGATGCCGGCCTTATCCAACAGGGAAAACAGCTCGGAATCCGGATCCAGAGGAGAGAAAAATCCCATCAGATTGACCATATCCGGCTGCACCGTTCTTCTTTCAAGGAGAGAATAAATCGTCTGTCGGATCGCCACCATCGGCGGCTTGGTTCCCTCGCGCTCCAGCGCGTACATATAGCTCGGCACAACCAGCACGCCGGTTTCTTCCTGTGCCTTTCTGCAGATTCGCTCAAGATCCGTTCCAAGAAGCGCATCTGTACATGTAATGCAGATCAGAACGACCTTCGGCTTCGGATCACAGACCTGGAGAATCTCACGGATCGCTTCCGGAATTTTTTTCAGATGTCTTCCCGTGACAAGATCCGTTTCACTCTGCAGAAGATAGAACATCCGCTCCGCGTACCCTTCTGTCTGACTCAGAATCGTGGAATTTCTTCCGCAGCAGGACGGAGAAACCAGTAGCATGACAGATTCCGGAATCACGAGTCCCGCGCGTTTGGTTCCGAATCCGATCGCTCCTGGCGAGTTATACGCCAGGGTTTCCGGACTGCTGTAAATCAGATGACAGTTCGGAATGAACGCGTCCGGAATCTGATCTTTTCCGCGCGCTGCTAGTTCCCGCGCAGTGATGGAGAACGACTTCTTCTCTTCCGCGCGGCAGCAGCCTGCCGGCCTTGCGGCGTTATCCTGAAGATTGATCATTAAAACAGTCCTCCCTCTTGCTGATTGCTTTTTGTCTGCGCGTCCTGAAGCAGCAGCTCCGCCAGATCCAGGAACTTCTTTGAAATCGGAAGGGTGCGGTCGCCTTCAATCACAGTCTTTCCTTCTTCTTCAAACGTGTTGATTTCATCGCTCCGCGGAATGTCCGCAACGATCGGAAGATCATTTTCTTCTGCAAAACGGCGCACCTTAGCCTCTTCATCCGGGACATTTCTTCTGTTCAGAATGATTCCCCTCACTTTGGCGTAGCTTCTATCCTCAAAATTCTTTACTGCCTGGTTGATGTTATTGGCCGCATACAGAGCCATTTTCTCGCCGGATGTCACGATCAGGATCTCATCTGCGTATCCTTCTCGGATCGGAGCGGCAAACCCTCCGCAAACGACGTCACCGAGCACATCGAACATGACGATGTCCGGTTTTTCGCGCTCAAAAAGTTCCAGATCCTCCAGCAGACGGAACGTCGAGATGATTCCGCGCCCCGCACAGCCCAGGCCGGGCGTCGGCCCGCCCGTTTCCAGGCATCGCACGCCGCCGAACCCGATCTTCATAATCTGATCCAGGGAAGGATCCTGGTCGTACGCGCGCATGAAGTTCATCACCGGCTCCAGCGGCTTCCCTCCGAGCAGATCAATCGTAGAATCCGCCTTCGGGTCACAGCCGATCTGGATCACCCGTTTCCCGAGCACTGAAAAAGCCGCCGACAGATTGCTCGTCATGGTCGACTTTCCGATGCCTCCCTTTCCATACACCGCGATTTTCAACATACCTTTTTCCTTCCCTTCTGCGTTTATCTGCCAGAAATCTCTTCCTCACCGTTCTCACGGGCGGCTCTGATCCTCCGCGTTTCTTACTTTAACTTGTTCAGCATCGTCTTTGCGCTGACGTCCCTGATCTTTCCGAGCTCCCCGGTCAGCGCGTTAATCTCATCCTGATCCCCGTCAATCAGAAGGGAAATCACGGATACATTTCTTTCCTTATATGGAATTCCCATACGCGCAACCACGATGTCGTTATGCTCGTGAATCACTTCATTCACCTGATCCGCACTCGCAAGATCCGATACGACGATGCCTACGATGCCCAGTCTCTTGCTCTCTTCCATTGTTTACCTGCCTTTCTGCGCATCTCCTGCGCGGTCTGCCCCGCCGAAAACGAGCATTCAACCCGTTCCGGCTCCGGCATAAAATAATAAAACCCTTCCGCCTGAACACTGAAATTCTGACTGAAAGGGCTGACTCACAACTTGTACCATCGTACCTTTCCGCTCAGAGCATTGCTTTACAGTCAGGCCTTTACTCATGTCTTAATATTATACCACTTCAAGCCGGCATCACACGATAAAAAACGGTTTTATTTCTGTGCGCCTCCGGCTGCAATTCTTAACATTTCTTATTTCCGCTTCCTTTTCTATTATCCCCTTCTGGAATCAGGTATACTGTTCATGCCAACGTTGAGCAAAACCATCATAACTGCATGTTTTCATACGAGAAAGGATAATCCGATGAAAAACCGAACCATTCTGAACCGAAAAGCACTGTCCGCCCTGCTCGCAGTCGTGCTGGCCGCCGGCCTGATCACAGCGCCGGTCTCTGTATTCGCAGACACGGCTTCCGCTGCGCAGGAAACCACCGCTTCTGCTTCAGTCAGCACCGACCCTCTGATCAAGGCCGAGCACTACACCATTGACGCTTCCCTGAACACCAAAACGAAACAGATTACAGAATCCGTTACTATGCACGTCGTAAACAACAGCGAAAAAACCGTTTCGAAGCTCTGCATCGTTAACATCGCAGACGGATACCTGAAATACGACCGGAAAAACTACTCCGCCGACGTCAAAAAAAGCGCGCAGACCACCGTCCGGGAAATCTCCTCTGCCGGTCACCCTTTGTCGTATAAAAAAGGCCGCGACGCCAGCGACCTGTACGTCAGTCTCGGGGACAAAAAGTTATCCCGGGGAGACTCCATCGATGTCACGGTCAAGGCAACCACCTCCATCCCGAAACGCGAGGACCGGTTCGGATACACTTCCCTTTCCGGCGGAAAAACACTGTACAACCTGTCCTTCTGCTTCCCGTATCTGAGCGACTACCGCAATGGAAAATGGAATACGCACCCGTATTACGATGACGGAGAAAACCGGAACAACGCCATCGCCGATTACAACGTGACCTTCCGCGCTCCTTCGGACTACACGGTCGCCTCCGTCGGCAAAAGCACCACGAGCAAGGGCATAACGACCATCAAGGCCGAAAACGTCCGCGACATGGCCATCTGCACCAGCAACGCATACAAGAAGCAGACCTTCACGACAAACGGCATCACTGTCAACAACTACTATTTCCCTGGGAAATACCAGAAGACGAAGTACATGAACCTGTACAACAAGGTCTGCAGAATGGTCGCACAGGACAGCATCAGCCTCTACACAAAAAACATCGGCGCCTATCCGTACGATGAGCTGGATATGGTAGAATGCCTGTTCGGATTCGGGTTCGGCGGCATGGAATATCCGGGCCTCATCATGATCAACGGCACCCAGGAATACCTCGCAAAAAAACAGAGCACCTGCGATTTCTACGCCATCCAGGACGACGTCTCCCATGAAATCGGCCACCAGTGGTTCTACGCCGCCGTCGGAAACGATGAGTATAATGAAGCCTGGCTGGATGAAGGCATGGCCTGCTTCCTGCAGTCCGTCGAATACGGCCTCAGCAGCACCCCAAGCACCGCCTATGTCGACAGACTCGAACACAGCCCCGGCCAGACCGCAAAACTGGCAGAAGGATTCCGGAGCGACATCCTCAGGAGAATCAAAGAACAGCAGAAAACCGGCCGGAAACTCTACATCAACTATCCGGTCAATAAATTCCCGAAAAACCTCGACTCCGCCGAGATCCCGTACAGCCGCGCAAAGACCTTCATGTACGAGCTCTACGTCACCATGGGGCCGGACACCTTCCACCAGGCCATGCAAGACTACTACCGCACCTACTGCCTGAAACAGGCCACTGGAGCCGACTTCCTCCGCATCATCAGAAAACACGACAACTCAAAAGCTGTCCAGTCCGTCATCAAGACCTTCATCCGTTAACCTGGAGAAAACCGGTGACTCAGGTGGACAGCGGCTTCCACAGACCGGGATCCGGTGCCCGGACGGATATTTTCCCGCGCCTGTCCACTTATAAGCCATGGAATCCGGCCGCACAGGTGGACAGGCGCTGTGCCGGCCCGATTTTCGCTGCCCGGATGGGATTTTACAGCCGCTGTCCACTTGTGTTCATCGATGAAGAGGGAAAATAAATAAGAGGATAAAGAGAAACGCTGGGTATACAGTATACCTGCTCTATTTTTATTTTTCTTCTTATCCGCTTCTCCATTTCTCTTGTACTCCTTTTCTTTTCGCCATTCCTCTCCTCTTTTCAAATTTACTTCCATATATGTAAGGACAGTGTATAATAAAACCAGAGATTAAATTGGATATTCTGATTTATGCGAACTTTATCCATAATTCTGATGGATGCTGGATAAAGAAAAATGCGATAGACAGGGGATTATTCTAGGGAGTATATTATGGGAGATATTATCCGAAACACGGCATCAAAGCCTTCGAAAAAGGAAGTTGTCCTGAAGGAAGCCGGTACGATTGCGGTTATACTGGTCGGCGTTGCGATTACCACGTTTGCGACGATTGCGTTTGCCCTTCCGTACCATATTCTGGTTGGCGGATCCACGGGACTGGGTGTTATCACCAATCACTTTATTCCGGCGATTCCGCTTTCGGCGGCGGTGCTGTTTTTCAATGTTGTTCTTCTCCTTGCGGCTCGTTTTTGTCTGGGGAGAAGGTACGCCCTGTCGATCATACTCGGAAGCCTGAGCTACCCGATGTTCCTGGCGCTGTTTACACGCATGGGATTCAAAAACGCTAATCTCGTGGATGATCCGCTGATTGCGGCCATTGCAGGCGGCACACTGATGGGCATCGGACTCGGCATCATCCTCAGGGCCGGAAGAAGCATGGGCGGTAGCGACGTCCTCCCGCTGATCCTGCACAAAAAAATCGGCACCAAAATCGGGCCGGTCATGTACATCCAGGATTCCATCATCCTCCTGCTGCAGTTCTTCAATGCGACCGTCACAGATCTGATTCTCGCCATCCTGGTCGTGTTTATCTACTCCACAGTATCCCAGAAAATCATCCTCATGGGCAACGGCCTGGTCCAGTTCCAGATCTACTCCAGCAAGACGCACGAAATTCTGGATGAGCTGCTGAACTTCGGCATCGGCGCAACCCTGCTGAACGGAACCTCCGGACTCCTGAAGCAGAAAATGGAGATGATCAACAGCGTCACCACCCTGACCAACATGAACCGCGTAAAAAAACTCATCCTCGACATTGACCCGAAGGCATTCATCACGATCAGCATGGTTCAGGAAGTCAACGGCCGCGGCTTCACCATCGTCGACGAGAACAAGGAGAAGTACCGCCGAGACCGCCTCGACCGTCATCAGCAGTAATTTTCTTTCCGACAAAAGGTATGCACAAGGAAGTCCCCCTGCCCGCCGGATACGCGAACATGTGCTTGCAAGGCGCACCGCCGGAGCGAGGAAGTCCCCCTGCCGCCGGATACGCACTCCGGCATTTCCTGCACTGCTGTGTCGGTCCATCAGCACTCCCGGCATCCCCAAATCAGTCCGCCAGCCACTCCCGGCATCCCCAAACCGGCACATTGATGCCCTCTCCTTCGCTCGCGCCTGTATACTGCATCCAATATCTTGATTTTTCTAAAAAGCGTGATAAATTATTGACACTCTGTTATATAAAATGTATAATTTCGATAGAATGCGGTATAAACCATAGTTTAATACCAGTAATCATGTTTATCCACTATCCATTTTAATACTCGGCATAACAGTGACCGGGAATATACTTTCCCGGCTGCTCTGATGCCGGCGGCCGCAGTGAAACATTGCCTGCGGCTGTAAGCTGTAGAGGAGGAATTACCATGCAGTCTAACGAAGCAAAAGTTTTTGAGTTTATGAAGGAAAAGAACCTTGATGCCTTCTTTATTTCAAGCCCGACAAACATCCGTTACATCAGCGGATTCACAGCAAGCGACGGCGCACAGTGGCTTCTTTTCACAAAAGGCGAAAAACAGTTCTTTATCACAGATTTAAGATACACTGAGGATGCTGCGCTGGAATGCCCAGACTACGAGGTTGTTATCTGGCGTCTCCCGGGAAAAACAGTAGCAGACAGCGTTCAGGAACTGCTGAAGAAAACCGGCTGCAAGAATGTTGCATTTGAAGGTGACGACTTCTCTTACGATTTCTTTATGGACTTTGATAAAATTGTTGAAGCTGAGAAAGTTCCGACCTTCAATGTGATCTCCGACATGCGCATGGTCAAGAGTGAAGAGGAAATCGCATACCAGCGTCAGGCCTGCGAAATTTCATGCCGCGCACTGGAAGATCTCCTTCCGGAAATCCAGCCTGGTGTAACAGAAAAAGAACTGGCCGCAAAGTTATCCCTGTACATGGTCATGAACGGCGCTGACACCATGCCTTACGGAAACATCCTGATCTCCGGAGCAAGAACATCTTTGCTCCACGGCGTTCCATCCGAAAAGGCGATTGCCTACGGCGATTTTGTCCTGATGGACTTTGGCTGCCAGGTTCACGGATACATGTCCGATATGACACGTACTGTTGTTGTCGGAAAAGCGACATCCGAGCAGAAGGAAGTCTACGGACTCGTTCAGAAAATGTTCGATGAATGCAACAAGATTACAAAAGCCGGAACCATGGGATGCGACATCTACAATGCGCAGATGAAAGTTCTGGAAGGCTCCAAGTATAAAGGGTACGAGTATAACAACATCGGTCACGGAATCGGCCTGTTTGTTCATGAAGGACCATTCAATTCCATCACCGACAAGACCCCGTTCCCAGTCGGCAACGTCCGCACAATCGAGCCGGGTCTGTATATTCCGGGATGGGGCGGCGTCCGCATCGAAGACCAGATCCTGATCACCGAAGACGGATTTGAGAACATGACCGACGACTTCACCCGCGACCTGATCGAGCTGTAAGCCAGTCATTCGGATCATTCGGAAATCGGAATATCAAGTAAAAAACAGACAACTTAAATGAATTGATCTGTCTGCGGACGGGAATCCTTTCCTGAAAACTGCAATGGTTTCAGCAGGATTCCCGTCCGTTTTGATTACATATACAACTGTTCTGTTTAAAATGATGTTCCTGGGCTTCTCCTCACCAATTCCAACATCATTCTGCGTCCAAATTATGAGTATACTGTATACTTTTACTTTTATTAAAAAACCTACCATTTGGACACAATTTAACAGCTACTTACATCCAGATCTGTTTGCCTTTTGCGTCCAATTTGCAGATATACAGTATACACCGGCATTTTATTTAATCTCCTCCAATTGGACGCAAATTCACAACTGCACGGCACTGTATCCGAACACATTCTGCGTCCAATTCATAAGTATACTGTATACCTGCATATGTTCTTTAAAATTCACCTTTTGGACGCAAATCCGTGGCCATTCACTACCCAATTCAAGTAGTTTCTGCGTCCAACCCGCACGTATACTGTATACCTACATATTTTCTTGAATATTCCTCTTTTGGACGCAGATCCCCCGCTGCAAGTCACCAGATCCGGCCAGTTTCTGCGTCCAATTTGTAAGTATACTGTATACTCACCATTTCCCTTTTCCCCTCTTACCTTCCTCCCCATTTATTATCACAGAACTCATATATAATCATTCGCTGCATTAAAGAAGTGGACAACGGCTTCCGCTGACTGATTCCCATGCCCGGATGGGATTCACAAGCCGTTGTCCTTCTGTTTTCCCGGTAATCTGCTCTGTCCCATGGACAACGGCTTCCACTAACTTGATCCCCTTGCCCGGACGGGATTCACAAGCCGTTGTCCTTCTCTTTCCACGGTAATCCGCTCTTTCCCATGGACAACGGCTTCCAGTGACTAATCCCCATGCCCGGATGGGATTCACAAGCCGTTGTCCTTCTCTTTCCACGGTAATCTGCTCTTTCCCATGGACAACGGCTTCCACTGACTGATCCCCCTGCCCGGACGGGATTCACGAGCCGTTGTCCTTCTGTTTTCCCGGTAATCTGCTCTTCCCCATGGACAAGACCCCCCGCTGCTTTCGCAATAGTTTTTTTGCGAAAACAGCGGGGGGCTCATAAATAAGGACTCAGTTTCTGTGCATCTGCTGCACTATGCACGTTCTTGTGGGGCGGAGTGTGCAGATGCGGATGCTTCCAGGATCGGTTTCAGGGCGCGGTCGAGGATGCCGTTCATTTCTGCGAGGGCGACGCCGTAGTTTGTGATCGGGACGCCCTGTTCGTCCGCGTGGCGGACGCGGTACTGCATTTCTTTATCGTTCAGCATGCAGCCGCCGCAGTGGATGATCAGGTCGTACGGGGTAAGATCTTCCGGATATCCGCGTCCGGAGCTGGTTTCAAAGGTGAACGGCTTTTTGGCGTACTGTTTCAGGAGCGCCGGGATTTTTTCGGTGCCGATGTCGCCGCACTGGCGGTGATGGGTACAGCCTTCAGAAATCAGGATGCGCCCGTTTTCCGGAAAGCTGCGAAGGCGCTCGATACCGGCGAGCTGGCGTTTCAATGTCCCTTTATATCTTGCAAACAGAATAGAGAATGAGGTCATCGGAATGGAATCTGGAACGATGGCGTCGACCTGTTTAAATGCCTGTGAGTCAGTAATAACCAGGCGCGGAGGCTCTTTCAGGGAATCCAGGGTGTCAGCGAGACGGTCATTTCCTGTAACAACGACGGAAGCGCCGAGGTCCAGACCTGCGCGCACCATCTGCTGTTCCGGAAGGATAAGCCGGCCTTTTGGCGCGGCCTTATCGATTGGAATGACCAGAACAACAGTGTCGCCGCGTGTGACCAGACCGTCCAGAAGTCCGGAAATCTCGGCTGCAGCCTTTTTCATGTGACCCATCGCTTCTTTCAGTTCCTGGATGTTTTTCTTGTCCTGCGCGCTGACATAGATGGCCTGTACTTCAGCTTCTGCGTTCCCTTCGTTATCTTTCTGACCCCACGGAAATGAGCCGCGTGCCAGTTTTTCTTCTGCATCCGGCAGCAGATCAGTCTTATTCAGGACCAGCAGGCAAGGCACCTTATTCCTGCGGAATTCTTCCATCAGCTGCCGGTCGACATCTTGAAGGCCCTCTGTACTGTCCGCAACGAGCACCGCGATGTCGGTTTCCCGGATGACCTGGCGCGTCTTTTCCACACGCTTCTGTCCGAGCATTCCTTCATCATCAAATCCCGGCGTGTCAATGATCAGCACCGGACCCAGCGGAAGCAGCTCCATCGATTTTCTGACCGGGTCTGTCGTCGTACCCTTGACATCAGACACGACAGCGAGTTCCTGATTGGCCACCGCATTCACAACACTTGATTTTCCAACATTTCTTCTTCCAAAAAACCCGATGTGCACACGTTCTGCTGACTGTGTTTCATTCAATCCCATAATTTTATCCCCCTGATAATCTTGTTCATTTCTTTTTGCCGCGGACAAAAAATAATCCGCAAGGACGCATCTCTGCTGTGATTTTTCTGATCCTTCATCCTGCCCTTTCGCATCAGCTGAATGCCGGAGCATCTGAATCACCCGGCCTGCCCCGGCTATTTCCGGTAATCGCCCCGGTCCACAACCAGCTGATACCCGATGGAACGCATGCGCAGATCCATACAGCTTCTGCACTGCACCGCGTCATCATCCATGCAGATCTTATCGTTGTACAGCTCATACTGCCGGCGCGTCTTTCCCGGCGACAGATTCGGCATGACTACGTTGGCGCCGGCAAGCACACCTTTTTCTCTGCCGAGAGGATCAATCGTCCCCAGTGCAGTTGTCGATGGAAGCAGCACGTGCGGATGAATCAGCCGGATCATGGAAAGCAGGTACAGTGTCTGATGCAGTGTCCCTGCTGCCTCATCCCTGAACGGTGTGTCCCGGTGCGGAATAAACGGTCCGATGCCACACATCTCCGGTCTGAACGATCCGATGAACAGCAGATCCTCTGCGAGATCTTCCGGCGTCTGGTACGGCGAACCGACCATCATGCCGGCGCCCACATCATAACCGATTTCACGCAGCTCCTTCAGACAGTTCATCCTGTGCTTCCAGCTCATCTCGGCAGGGTGCAGCCGCCTATAATGCGCTTCATCTGCCGTTTCATGACGCAGCAGATAACGGTCCGCTCCGGCATCGTACAGATGCTGGTAACTTTCCCTGCTCCGTTCGCCGACAGACAGCGTAATCGCGCAGTCCGGATACGTTCCGCGGATCCGGGATACAAGCTCACCGAGAACTTCATCCGTGTAATATCCGTCTTCCCCGCTCTGCAGCACAAATGTGCGGTACCCAGATTCATACCCGATCCGGCAGCACTCCATGATCTGCTTTTCCGTGAGCCGGTAGCGCTTTACCTTGTCATTGTCTTTTCTGATCCCGCAGTAATAGCAGTCATTTTTACAGACATTGCTGAACTCGATAATACCGCGGACGAACACGTCTTTTCCGTAAATTTTCTCACGGACGCGGCGCGCCTTTTCGGCAAGAACGATTTCTGCCTCTTCATTCATGTGCTGAATCATGTACACATATTCATTTTTAGATAATCCCTGTTCCTTTTCCAGCTTTTCAATCAGCTCCGGCATTCTCGCATCTGTTTTCTGCAGCAGGGTCAGAGCCTCTTGCGCAGTTATATTTTGTCCGATCAAACGTCATTCCTCTCTGATTCTGTTTACGACAAAAGCCGACGCGCAAGATGACGCCGGCCTGCCGTTATGAACTTCCGGTCTGTAACTTGTATACATTAAGTATACACCTCACCGGAATATTCTACTCGATAATCTGTAATTTTACACCGGACATACATGTCTCAGCAATTTACTGCTGACCATCCGGCATTTCCCACGCATGGTGATCGGTGTGGAGAAGCTTTTCTGCCTTCGGTGACAGCGGCTTCTTCAGGAAGGACTCATAGCAGTGGATGATCGCCGGGTTCTCGTGGGAGAACCGGAGCTGGTCGTGACGGTCCAGGCGGTAAAGCACATCGGCGCGGTCTTCTGCCTTTTCCACGCCATCGTGAATCGGCTGTCCGCCGCCTCCGGAGCATCCTCCCGGACAGGCCATGACTTCGACAAAGTCATACTGCACAGATCCGTTTTCCAGAGCGTTCAGAAGTTTCGCCGCGTTTCCGAGTCCACTGACAACTGCAATGTGCAGATCCGTTCCTGCAAGGTTGAAAGTCGCTTCTTTCCAGCCTTTCATGCCTCTGACGTCGCGGAAAGCGTCCGGCTTAGGATTGCTGCCGTAAACCATATAGTACGCGGTTCTGAGCGCTGCTTCCATAACGCCTCCGGTCGCGCCGAAGATCACACCTGCTCCGCTTCCGATGCCGAGCGGCTGGTCGAGTTCACGCTCTTCCAGGGTTCTCGGGTCGATATGTGTTCCGCGGATAAGACGGACGACTTCTCTGGTCGTCAGCGCCAGATCGACATCCTGGCCGTGGCCGGCATCATTCATATTCGGGAGCGCGCACTCGTGCTTCTTGGCAATGCAAGGCATAATTGAAACGGAGAAAATCTTATCCGGATCCACTCCGATCTGATCTGCGAGGTAAGTCTTGGCAATTGCTCCAAACATCTGCTGCGGCGACTTGGATGTTGACAGCTGGTCAACAAACTGCGGATAATGCGCTTTGCAGTAGCGGATCCAGCCCGGGCAGCAGCTCGTGAACATCGGGAACTTCGCCTTCTTCGGATTCTTAACTTTCTCCAGGAACTCGCTGGCTTCTTCCATAATTGTCAGGTCCGCGGAGAAATCGGTATCATAGATATAGTCAAAACCGACCTGATGCAGGGCCTGCGCCAGCCTCTTTACGGTCGCGAATCCCGGATCCAGTCCGAATTCCTCGCCCCATGCCGCGCGGACAGACGGTGCAATCTGAACAACAGTTACTGTTTCCGGATCATCGAGCGCATCCATCATCTTTTGTGTATCGTCGCGTTCATGCAGTGCGTTGACCGGACAGTGTGTGATGCACTGGCCGCAGAGCGCGCACTTGGAGTGTTCCAGATCCAGAGTGTCCAGGGTGTCGACAGTGATGTCGTAGCCCAGGCTGACAACGTCCCAGATATGGGAATCCTGAACCTTGTCGCAGATCTGAACGCAGCGCATGCATTTGATGCACTTGCTGAAATCATGGATCAGCGGGAAATCGGATTTCCGGTTGCGGAAACGGTAATCGATCTTCTTCTGGAACGGAAGCTCCTGAATATTCAAGTCTGAAGCGACATCCTGAAGCTTACAGTTGTTATTTCTGGCACAGATCGCACAGTTGGTATGGTGTTCGCTCAGGATCAGCTCAACGTTCTTTTTACGCGCTTCTCTGGCTCTCTTGCTGTGCGTCCAGATCACCATGCCGTCTTCTACCACGTTGTTGCAGGCGGTGAACAGCCTCTGGTGTCCTTCCACCTCCACGACACAGACTCTGCAGGCACCGATTTCATTGAGATCTCTTAAGAAACAGAGCGTCGGAATGTGAATGCCAGCCTTTGTTGCCGCATCCAGGATTGTCGTGCCGTTCGGTACGGTTACCGGACGCTCATCGATCATAACCTTTACCATTTTTCTTCTCTGCCTCCCTTAAATATTCCATAGCCGAAGTGGTCGCAGCGCAGACAGCGCGACGCTTCCTGCTTGGCTTCTTCATTGCTCATGCAGATTTCCATGATATCGAAATCCTTGATGCGTTCTCTTGGATCTCTCATCTTCATGTTGACTCTTCCGCACGCCTCGTGATCGTCCAGACGAACCGGCGCGATCTCTACATCGGAAGTGATCTGGTGGTCAAATCCGAGATAATCGTCAATATTGGCCGCCGCAACCTTTCCGGCAGCGATTGCACGAATGACGGTAGCCGGTCCGGTTACACAGTCGCCTCCTGCGAAAATGCCGTCCTGATCCTTGACGCCGCCCCAGTCAAACGCGTCGATCGTTCCTCTGTGGACCTGAACGCCTGCCTCTTCTGCGAAGACAGTGTAATCGATTCCCTGTCCGATCGCCTCGATCAGAATATCACACGGGATTCTCTGTTCTGGCTCTTCCGCATCACGCGGACTCGGGCGTCCGCCCCTGACTTCTCCGACGATCTGCGGCTGAACGATCAGCGCAGTCAGATTGCCGGCTTCGTTTTTCTCGATCTTTTTAGGAGAATTCAGTTCCATGATCTCGCAGCCGTCGCCGATTGCGCCTTCGATTTCCTCTTTCAGCGCGGTCATGTCGTTCTGTCTCCTTCTGTAAACAATCTTGACCGATTTTGCATGCAGGCGGATCGCAGAGCGGGCTGCATCCATCGCGACGTTTCCTCCGCCAACGACGACAACGTTCTTTCCTGTGTAGTCCGGCATCTCTCCGTCGCCGATTCCTCTCAGCATGTCAACAGCAAGAACAACGCCTTTTGCATCCTCGCCTTCAATGCCGATCGTCCGTCCAACGTGGGCGCCGATGCAGATATACATCGCATCGCAGCTCTTCCTCAACGTATTGACATCGATGTCTTTTCCGATTCTGACATTCTTCTTGACATGAATGCCGGCTTTCAGAATACCATCGATTTCATGGTCCAGAATGTCCTTTGGCAGACGATAACTCGGAATTCCGTAGCGGAGCATTCCTCCGAGGTGCTTTCTCTGCTCGTAAATAGTAACGTCATGTCCCATCCGGGCCAGATAATACGCCGCCGATAATCCTCCCGGACCACCGCCGACAATGGCGATCTTCTTTCCGGTGGACGGAGCGCATTTTGGAGCAGGAATTTCTCCCTCATGCTCTACGGCATACAGTTTCAGACCGCGGATATTGATCGCGTCATCCACAAGCGTCCTTCTGCACCGCGCTTCACACGGATGTTCGCAGATCATTCCGCATACTGCCGGAAGCGGATTGTCCTTCCGGATCAGTTCTACAGCATCGGTATATCTTCCTTCGCGGATCAGGCCGATATATCCCGGAATATCGACATGCGCCGGACACAGTTCCACGCACGGAACGGATTTTACCTGCGTCAGTGTGCAGCGCCCGTGCTGGATATGTTCAATGTAATCATCGCGGAATCCCTTAAGTCCTTTCAGGACCATTCTCGCCGCCTCGATTCCGATGGCGCAGTCCGCAGAGTCAAAGATTCCCTGCGCAGTGGTTTCAATGGTATCTAAGATTGAAAGATCCGCCTTTCCGTCCAGAACTTTCTGGATCAGTTCCTCAAGGCGCATCAGACCGACACGGCACGGCACACATTTACCGCAGGACTGTGAACGGCAGATATGAAGAAATGCCACCGACAGATTGACCGGACAGATTCCCGGCTGGCTGGCGGTGATTCTCCGCTCTATATCCTTATACAGACCCTCGACCGTTTTCTGGGCGGTGCTTTCGGTCACCATAGTTAATCTGCTCATACTAGTAACCCTTCTTTACTTCAATTAACAGACATACGGCGGCATCACATTCTGCACCGCAGCATGAACGCGGTCTGAACCGATGACCAATACAGAAAAACAATCGGTAAACAATTCAGACATTGTACAGTGCTCTATTCTGCGCCGCCGTTATATTGACTATGTCTATTATTGTACCACGATATATACATATATCAAGCAGTTCTATAGGACAGAAATAAAAATACTGCATACACTTTGTCAATCATCATGATTGTTTGCGATTCAACACACAGTTATGATATGTATTTGCAGAAATCGACCCCCTGATATGAAAATATATGATAAAATATTAACTACTCTAGTTGATCAGAAACAACTATGTGATTGTGATTTAACAAACAGTATTTCCCGGCAAATATATTTTAATCAGAATTAAATAACTTAACTAGAAGGAGGAACCGGTCATTCTGCCCGCTTGCAGAACGATCTTCCATATCCAGAAAGAAATCACTATGAAAAGACAAGAACCTGAACGCGCACGCACTTCCGCAACGCGCAGACCGCACCATAAAACTCCGTTCGCTAAACCCGGCAATCAGCTCTACCCGATTCCTGCCGTCATGGTCAGCTGCTGTGATCCAGACTCGGGAAAGCCGAATATCTTTACGGTAGCATGGACCGGGACAATCTGTTCCGATCCGCCGATGGTCTCCATCTCTGTGAGAAGAGAGCGTTATTCCTTTGGTCTGATTGAGAAAAGCGGTGAATTCGTCATCAATCTGACCACAGAAAAACTCGCACCTGCAGCAGATTTCTGCGGCGTCCGCTCTGGAAGAGATGTAGATAAGTTCCAGACGCTCGGCCTGACGCCGGGAAAAGGCCATATCGTCCAGGCGCCGACAGTAGAAGAATCCCCTGTCAGCATCGAGTGCAAAGTCACACAGAGCATTGATCTCGGGAGCCATGTGATGTTTCTTGCAGAAGTCGTCTGTGTACAGGCAGACGAAGCATATATGGATGAACGCGGCACCTTCCATCTGGAAGACGCACATCCAATTGCCTATTCACACGGCACGTATTACGCCCTGGGGCATCCTCTTGGCCAGTTCGGTTTTTCCGTGATGAAGGAGAAGACAAAAAGAAAGAAGCAAGGAAATACCAATAAAATGGCTGACACTGGAAAGTCCCACCGGCAAAAGAACAGCCGCAGCGGTAAAAAAACGAAGGCGAGAAACAATGCATCCGGCCGCCGCACCCGCACGCAGTCCGGAAAACCATCCAGGAAATCCTCTGGAAAGCCATCCGGAGCGTCCTCCCCTGCACCGTCCAATCGGAATCGCCGCCGCGAAAAATAACGCCTGAAAAGCCGGAGCCGGCTACAATTCCTGTTTCAGTAAATCCGGGTCAATCCAATTTTCCCATTCCTGAATGAGCTTATCCAGGGTCCATGCAGCATTGGCCGGACTCGTGGACGGCAAGTCGCGGGAAGGGATGCCCGTTCTTGGAAAGATATATTTCTTATACATCTGTCCGGCCTTCCGCCCGTTGGTAAAAATTCTGCTTCCGATCTGAGATCCGTCCAGAATCGGCTGAATATCAGCCGGGACGACATCTCGGATGGAACTGTCTGAAGAGCCTTTGATCGTGCATCTTTCAATCGCGTCATATACAGCGATGTGGTGAGCATGCAGGAAGGCTCTTTTTTCATCTGTTGTTTCCGGAACACGGCTTCTAGCCAGCGCAGCCAGAACCTTCCAGAAACGGTTCTGCGGATGGCCGTAATAAAATGCCTGCTCCCGCGATTTCACTGACGGAAAGCTTCCGAGAATCAGTATCTTTGACTGTGCATCATATTCCGGACCAAATCCGTGTTCCGCAGTCACCCACTCCATATCATTCACCTCTGCCCTTTCTGATCTTCTGTTTCTCTTTCATCCGCACGCAGTCAGAAGCATATACACTCCTGCAGTACCGGATAAAAAAACGGCACAGCCCGCGGAAGAGCTGTACCGTAAATATGTTCTGTTCAAACGTTTGCCAAAACGAGAGAAGAAGATGGTTACTTGATCTCGACAATCCATCCTTCCGGTGCCTCGATCTCGCACATCTGAATTCCTGTCAGTGTGTCTCTCAGCTTCTTCAGGACAGGTCCGCAGTTCTCCATGCCTGTCGGAACCTTGATGACATCGCCGTGGTCGTTGATTTCTCCAACCGGAGCGATAACTGCAGCTGTTCCGCAGACTCCGATTTCGTCCATTTCCTTCAGCTCTGTGAATGGGATGACTCTCTCCTCAACTTCCATGCCCAAGTAGTCCTTTGCAACGACTTCCAGGGAACGGCGTGTAACGGAAGGCAGAATTGTATTTGACTTCGGTGTGATGAATTTATTTCCCTTGATGCAGATAATATTTGCTCCGCCTGTCTCCTCCAGGTTTGTTCTGGTCTTGGAATCCAGGTAGAAGTTCTCGTTGAATCCTTCTCTGTGTGCCTCATCGATCGCGCGCAGGGACATTGCATAGTTCAGTCCTGCCTTGATGTCGCCTGTTCCTACCGGCGCCGCACGGTCATAGTCAGAAACCTTAACTCTGATCGGCTTAACAGCTCCGCCCGGGAAGTAAGGACCTACCGGAGTTGCAAACATACGGAACTGATAGGAAGGAGCCGGAGCTACACCGATAACCGGTCCGATTCCGAACAGGAACGGTCTCAGATACAGAGTTGCGCCGGAACCAAATGGCGGAACCCATGCTTCATTGGCCTTAACAACCTTCTTTACTGCATCAACAAATCTTTCCTTAGGGAATACCGGCATAACCAGACGTTTTGCAGATCTCTCGATACGCTCTCCGTTCAGGTCAGGACGGAAAGTAACGATTCTGCCGTCCTTGGTTGTGTAAGCCTTCAGGCCCTCAAATACAGCCTGTGCATACTGCAGGACGCCTGCACACTCGCTCATTGTTACATTGGCTTCTGTGGACAGCTCGCCCTCATCCCAGCTTCCGTTTTCCCAGTTAGCTACATAACGATAATCTGTCGGCTGATAAGAAAAAGTAAGTTTTCCCCAGTCAAGATTTTTCTTCTCCATGGTTATTCTCCTTTCGACAAATACCAATCCATACCCGTTTTGTGCAAACAGATAAATTTCTGCAACAATAATTATACACCATATCCAAAATATTATCAAGTTTGTGGGTATGAGTTCTCAAAAAAGAACATAATCTTGTTTATAGTGTACCAGTACTATCCAACAATTTCAAGGTTGCCGGCAAATTATTCAATAAAATCACAATTTTCCAGTGTATATGAAACTAATTATTATATTTATCACACAAAAACAACTGCTACACGGGCCAATTCATCACAAACTGGCCCATGCAGCAGTTGGTATCATTACGTATTATTATACACACTTTTGAACGCCGGGCCCGCTGTGTGCCCGGAACACCGGCGCTCAGAGTTTATTTACAGATATTCAGATTTTCAGTCAAGGTGTAATCTTGCCTGCGGCGCCTCGTGGCTTATCTGGGCGCCGCAGAATAATTTTGTCCCCAATGTATTACTTTCCAACAGCCTGGAATGCCTGATCCAGATCCCAGATAATATCCTCAGCATCCTCTGTTCCGATGGAAAGACGGATTGTGTTCTGGTGAATGCCGACATTCTCCAGCTCCTGCTCGTTCAGCTCGGCGTGTGTAGTTGTGGCCGGGTGAATAACCAGGGACTTAACGTCCGCAACATTAGCCAGCAGGGAGAAGATCTTCAGATGATCGATGAACTCGAACGCTTCCTTCTGTCCGCCCTTGATGTTAAACGTGAAGATAGATGCTCCGCCGTTCGGGAAATACTTCTCATACAGCGCATGATCCGGATGATCCTCAAGGGACGGATGGTTGATGGACTCAACCAGCGGCTGTGTCTTCAGATATTCGATAACTTTCTTGGTATTCTCAATGTGACGGTCCAGTCTGAGGGACAGAGTCTCGAGTCCCTGCAGCAGGAGGAACGCATTGAACGGAGACAGTGTAGCACCGGTGTCTCTGAGCAGAATTGCTCTTACATACGTTGCAACTGTTCCCGGTACATCCGCGAACTTCACCCCATGGTAGCTTGCGTTCGGCTCTGTGAACTGTGGATACTTGTCAGACTTGCTCCAGTCAAATGTATCTCCATCTACGATGATGCCGCCCAGAGTTGTTCCATGGCCGCCGATAAACTTGGTTGCAGAATGTACAACAACGTCTGCGCCGTGCTCCAGCGGACGGAACAGGTACGGTGTGCCGAATGTGTTATCTACAACAACCGGAATGCCGTTCTTGTGAGCGATTTCTGCGATTGCGTCAATATCCGGAATATCAGAGTTCGGATTTCCGAGCGTCTCCAGATAAACAACCTTTGTGTTGTCCTTAATCGCATCCTCAACCTCTGCCAGGTTATGCGCATCGACAAAAGTTGTGTCAATGCCGTACGGACGCAGTGTGTGCTCCAGCAGATTGGAACTTCCGCCGTAGATGGTCTTCTGTGCGACAACATGATCGCCGCCTGCTGCCAGCGCCAGGATTGCATATGTTACAGCTGCAGCTCCGGAAGCCAGCGCCAGTCCGGCAACTCCGCCTTCCAGTGCAGCAACTCTCTTCTCCAGAACATCCTGTGTGGAGTTGGTCAGTCTTCCGTAAATGTTTCCGGCGTCTCTCAGTCCAAAACGGTCAGCTGCATGCTCGCAGTTATGGAATACATATGATGTCGTCTGATAAATTGGAACCGCGCGGGAATCCGTAACCGGATCGGCCTCTTCCTGTCCTACGTGAAGCTGAAGTGTATTGAATCCAAATTTATGCTCTGCCATTTTATTTCCTCATTCTCTTTCTGCAGTCTCTGAAACTGCTCATCCCTAAACTCTTATCTTCTATTATATATTATGGGTTTGATAATTTCTCCAAAAATGCTTTATAATTCAACGTATGTTTGATTTATTCGCGGACAGAATTCCATCCGGATTTCCTGCCGCCGCGGATTGCTCCGCCTTCTTACAACATTCGTCCGAATCGGTAATTCCTCCGGACCAGTTCTTCAAATATGATTCCCAAGCTTTTCTCCCTTCACCCGGTGTCATCTCTTACTGCCCCGAGGTATTAACTCCATTAACATACTGATTTAATGTGATTTAACTTATGCACTTACTATACCCTTTTTCTCGATTCCTGTCAACAACTATTTCCTGATTTTTTGTATGTATACAATAAATTTTATTTCCAGACAAAACACACACTCGCAAGAGGCCACCCTCGCCTGAAAACCTCCCGGCCGGAAACGCCGCCTCATTTTGGATTTCCCTTTTCTTCGACTCTCGCATTCCCTCTTTCCGGAAGCTGAAGCGACGGGACATTCATCTATCCGAATCACCCAACGGACACGTCATGCAAAAAAGGAAAACACGCCCCGGGCATCCCCGAGGCGTGTTTTCTTTTTTCTCACATACTAATAGACTTATATGGACACACCAACAGGCAGAGTCCCTTCCCCGAACTGTCACCTGTCTGTGGACCTGACATAAATTATTTCAGCATTCCTGCCAAGTTTTTGACCGTCTCTGCGACCGTCTTGCAGAAACCATCTGTCATAGCGTCTGCAAGCTTGAACGCACCGGTTTTTTCAACCGCAGTCGTGTTGGTAAAGTCGGTCGTCTTGGTTGTCTGCCATACACCATCCGAGTACATCATCGGAACGGTAACGGTCGTGGTTACTCTTCCAGATGTGGTAATGGCCGGCAGCTGATCGTTCAGATCTTTGATGAATACGCCTGCCAGCTTAAGCGCAAGCTCCTTATCAGTCGGATTCTTATACAGCTGAATAAAGTTCGTTACTCCGAAATCTTTTGTGATGTTGTTCAGCAGTGTATCTGTAACGGTGCTGTACTTATAGGTCGTTACCTTGACATTGACCGTCGCCTTGTTTCCGTTCTGTGTTCCCGGTGTAACCGTAACATCATAAGAAGAAAGAACGGACAGATCCTTGACCAGCATCGCCTGCTGATCCTTGGACAGTGTCTTAACGACAGATGCGTCAATCGTAATATTGACCGGGAGCATAGCAGAATACTGCTTCAGAAGCTGCGCCTGATCCTCCGGGGTCATCTCCGCAATCTGCTCCGGCGTTTTATTCTGGAACTGCGCCATCTCTGTATTCAGAGTCTTTGCCGCAGCATCTGCTCTCTCCGTCTTCTGAGCCTTCTTCACGGTTACTTTCCAGCTGACGGACATCTTTCCGTTCTTAGCGGTTACCTTTGCCGTGCCGGCTTTCTTTGCAGATGCCTTTCCGGTCTTCTTGTTAATTGTAAGAACCTTGGCGCTGCTGGATGCATAAACCGTCTTCTTCTGCAGCTTGGACGGCGCTGCCTTTGCCTTGAAGGTTGCAGACTTTCCAACGGTCATGGTGTATTTTGCCGCCTTGGTCGGCGCAACACGCGTAATGGAAGTCTTTGCCTTCTTGGAAGCCGCATGTGAACTGAATGTCATCGCAGGCATAAACGCAAGTACCATTGCTGCTGTCAGGAGAACGACAGTCAGCTTAGACAACTTATTACTCTTCATCATTTCTCCTTTCTGCACGTCAGAGTACATTTCTGTACCGCCTTGTGCGTTCCTGTCGTTATTATCTACTCTCCATTCTACCACTATTTTGAACACATAATTCTTAAATATTCCTTAACTTATTAAGGACTCAATGAATTATCCTTAATAATTGTCCGATTATCCGGACTCCGGACAGTTTATTATAAACAGACATGATTCAGCGGCAGGTCACACAGAATATTGTCCGGCCACTCTTTTGCCGGCTTATTTTTGTCGAAACCACTGGAATGTACACGGAATGCCGGTATAATATACACATAGCCGCTCTCATGCGGCGGAAACTGATTTCATGGAATCCGCGCGGATGCGGATCCAGAGAAAGGAAAGCATTATGACTAGAAAAGAAAAAGAGAGACAAATCCGGAAGGAAGCAAAGGCGACGATCACCTTGTTTATCATCTGTTTTGTCTGGCACGTCGGGTTTGCGTACGGGTTGTCCGGCACTGGACTGCAGATCGGAGGCCTTCCGCTGTGGTGGCTGCTGAGCACACCGGGCGTATTTATTGTTGCCATCATCGGCCTGGCCATTCTTCTGAAAAAGGTATTTATCAATTTCAGTCTTGATGATGAAACGGAGGAACATCCGGCATTCCCGGAGAAGGGAGGCCGCGATGAGCAGTAAGCAGACCATTATCCTGGGAATCCTCGCGGCATACATGATTCTGACGATGGTCATCGGCATCTGGCAGAGCCGCGTTTCCGCGCGCGAGCATGCCTCCCAGGGGTTTTTAGACAACTATTTTGCGGGCGGCCGCGGGATGGGAGGATTCATCCTGGCCATGACGCTCGTTGCGACTTATACGAGCGCCAGTTCATTTCTGGGCGGCCCAGGCCTTGCAGAAAGCTGGGGACTCACACAATCCTGGGAAGCCGGAATCCAGATCGCCACAACCTTCCTGACCCTCGGCGTTCTCGGAAAGAAATTCGCACTCATTTCACGCCGCATCGACGCAGTAACCGTCACGGACTATCTCCGCGCGCGCTACCAGTCCGACGCCGTCGTCATTATCAGCGGCATTGCACTGATCATCTTCTTCACGACCCAGATGGCCGCGCAGTTTATCGGAGGCGCAACCCTCCTGCAGACCGTCACCGGACTGCCGTATAAATGGGCGCTGCTTCTGTTCGCAGCAGTTGTCATTATTTACACCTCCGTCGGCGGTTTCCGCGCAGTAGTCGTCACCGACATGATCCAGGGCGTGATTATGACCTGCGGAACCTTCCTTCTCCTGTTCTTTATTCTGAGGGCAGGCGGAGGACTCCATCATATCACTGCGTCACTCGACCAGATCAATCCGGGCTGGAACCTCATCGGCAAAGGTTCATACGGCAAGGGAATCGTTGCTCTGAGTCCGGGATACCTGATCTCCTTCTGGGTCCTGGTCGGCGTCGCAACGCTGGGCCTTCCGCAGACCGCCGTCCGCTGCATGGGCTTCAAGGATACGCGCTCCATGCACCGCGCCATGGTCTATGGAACTGTCGTCGTCGGCATCCTCATGATCGGCATGCACTTTGCCGGAACACTGGCCGCGCCGCTGATTCCAAATGGCGCCATCAAAACCACCGACGCCGTCATTCCGTACGTCGTTCTGCACTGCATGCCGACCTGGGCCGCCGGTCTCTTCCTAGCCGCGCCGCTCGCCGCCGTCATGTCCACCGTCGACTCCCTGCTGATCCTCGCATCCGCGACCATCATCAAGGATCTCTACCTGCACTACATCGTCGGAAAACGTCCTGAACGCACAGAAAAAGCACAGAAACGAATTCCAGGGTACAGCTTCGCGATCACCCTGCTGTTCGGCATCATCACCTGCCTGATTGCCGTCAATCCGCCGGATATCATCGTCTGGATCAACCTGTTCGCCTTCGGCGGTCTTGAAGCCGCGTTCTTCTGGCCGATGATCGGCGGACTCTACTGGAGAAAAGGAAACGCACAGGCCTGCCTGGCATCCATGCTGACCAGCCTTGCCGTGTTCATCTTCTTCAACCGCGTAAAAATCGCGCCGTTCCACATTCACGAGATCGTTCTGGGCCTCGTCGCTGGCGGAATCGTCTACTTCCTGGTTGGAAGCCTCTCCCGTCATCCCGTAGAAATCAGCGATGACTTAATGTAGTTCGGAATCCGGCCCATTTTTACTGCCGCCCCGTCCATCGGCTGAATAATTTGTCCATGGACGGGGTTTCTGTGTATACAAGACCGATGGACGGGAGATTCTATTCAGGCATTTCGTATACACAAAAGACTGCTGAACCAAGTATGAAAATCTTGATTCTGCAGTCTTTTCAATAAAATAATAACGCTTTATTTTTCCGGCGGCAGTATTTCAATCCAGTAGCCATCCGGATCTTCAATGAAGTAAATGCCCATCGCCGGATTCTCAAAGCAGATGCATCCCATCTCCTGATGTTTCCGATGCGCGGCCTCAAAATCATCCGCCGTCAAAGCCAGATGATACTCGATCTCACCGAGGTCATACGGCTCCTTCCGTTCTTTCATCCAGGTCAGTTCCAGCCGAAACTCGGTTCTGTGATCTCCCAGATAGCAGATCGTAAATTCCGGCTGGTCATTGACACTGACAGGATCTAGCCCAAGCGCGTCATGATAGAATATTTTACTCCGTTCCAGGTCCAGAACATTAAAATTGAAGTGATTAAAAGAAAATCCCATATGCATACTCCTTCCGGTGTTATTTATATGCTTAAATATCCGATTCAAAAAGACATAAATCTGCATACATTAAGTATACCATTAAAACAAACACCGGATAAGGAGAAAACGAGGAATCCTTTTTTCACGGCTGCATCGTCCTGCACACACTTACAGGCTCCTTTGCAAACAGGTCATTTTCTTTCTCCGCGGCTCGCGGCTGCATCGCATCACATGCCACAGGCGCTGTGATCATGCCTTCTATTATGTTCACAGCCGGAAAATCTTACTCGTGGTGACCGCCGCAGCCATGCCCGCCGCAGCCGTGTTCATGATTCTCATGATGGCCGCCGCAGTGATGACCATGTTCATCATCGGATCCATGATGTCCGCAGGAATGTCCTTCACCATGTTCCCTGCACTGAACATCCGCGTCATACTGCAATTTTCCATTCATATAATCCCTGACCGCCTCATCCGCGTCTCCGGAGACGCCGCCAAAGAATCGAATATTCTTTCCAGCAAGGTGCTCCTGCGCACCTGCGCCGATTCCGCCGCAGATCAGTGTGCTTACACCAAGCTCCGCCAGAACATCGGCAAGCTCGCCATGACCTTTTCCATTGGTGCTTTCTACCTTGCTTTCAACAATTTTTCCTTCCTGAACGTCGTAGACTTTAAACGCCTCTGTCCGTCCAAAATGCTGGAAAATCATACCATTGTTCACATCATATGCTGCTGCAATTTTCATTGTTACTCCTCCTCACCGTATGATTCTGTGTTTATGCGCTGCATGCGTCCCCTGCAACCCGGCCCCCGGCTCCGCGAACATCCTGCCGGACATCCGCTTCCGCCTCGTCCGCAATTTCTCGGACAAGCCGAGCCCTGCGCAGTTTCTGCCAATGCAAGAAGTTCGCGTCCCAGTTCCTGAAGAATTGCGCGGCTCACCGTGTAATGCACATAATAACCGCGTTTCTCTCCTTCGATCAGACCTGCCTGCTTCAGCACCTTTATATGCTGAGACACCGCTGCCTCCGATATGCCAAGACGATGAGAAAGCGCACGCACACAGAAATCCCGTTCCAGAAGCAGTTCAATAATTTTTCGCCGGTTCTCATCCGACAATGCCTTCCAGACACTCGCATCTGCCATATACATACTACCTCCATTCTTTTCGTCTATTCTAGCACACCTCTCCATTTTCAACACGAATATCCCTGCTGGGTTGCCAAGCTGCCAGGTCGCCAGGTCGCCAGGTCGCCAGGTCGCCAGGTCGCCAGGTCGCCAGGTCGCACATCCGCGCGCATTTAATTAAGTATTTGCTTAATTAAAATATAGCACACGCAACCGATTAAGTCAACGCTTAATCAATTACGGTATCGAAAATTGTTTCAGAAACAGAGAAACAGGAAAAATGAATCGATATTAACACAGAAAGAATGTTAAAGGGCGTTAACGAGAAAAAGATTGCAGGCGCTGTCCACCCAGATCCCCGTTTTCCTGCCATTCCAGTTGGACAGCGCCCTTTATTTTAGCTGCGGTCACGGGTTTGATTGAAAAAATCCCCCTGACCATAACGATCAGAAGGATGATGTGATGTTAATCTTGATTATATAGGGTTTTATCTGACAGGTAGTGGGATGATACGTTTCTTCAATCACTGCTTGTCTTCCGGAATTCCGGTGATCCCCGTTTCACAGAAACCGACTTACACTGGACTTCCATTTCCGCCGTCCTCATCGGTTCCAGATATTCCGGCAATTCCAGTAACTCTGGTAATGCTAACGGATCATGGAACTCAGGAATTCCTGGAGGCGCTGGCTTTTCGGGTGGGTGAAGATCTCGTCGGAAGTGCCGCTTTCCAGGAGTTCGCCCTGGTTCATGAACACGACACGGTCAGCAACTTCGCGCGCGAACCCCATTTCGTGAGTGACCACAATCATGGTAACGTGCTGCTCGGCGAGTGATTTCATAACGCCGAGAACTTCGCCGGTAATTTCCGGATCAAGTGCGGAGGTCGGCTCATCGAACAGCATGATTTTCGGATCCATGGCGAGTCCTCTTGCGATGGCGACACGCTGTTTCTGTCCGCCGGAGATCATTTCCGGGTACTGATCCTTGTGATCAAGCATTCCGACCAGATCCAGAAGTTCCTCTGCGCGGGCGACCGCTTTTTCTTTCGGGATCTTCTTCACTTTTATCGGTGCATAGGTCACGTTATCCAGGCAGGTCATGTGCGGAAACAGGTTGAAATGCTGAAAGACCATTCCGGTTTCGCTGATAACCGACTTCAGCGCCTTGTCCAGGATATATTTTGCCGCGCCGCCTTCCGGAGTGTCGACAAAAGTTGTTCCGTTCAAGGAGATGGTGCCGGATGTGATCCGCGTCAGGCAGTTGATGCATCGGAGCAGAGTGCTCTTCCCGGATCCAGAAGGGCCGATAATTGCAACAGTTTCGCCGTCCTGCACGGAGAAATCGATGTCTTTCAGGGCATGGAAATCACCGAAGTACTTATTGATTTTTTTCATTTCCAGAATTTCTGACATGCTAATTCTCCCTTCTTGTGTAAGTGGAAAAGCGCGCCTCCACATGATTCAGCACCAGCGTCAGGATAAACGTGAAGAACAGGTAAATTGCGGCCGCCACGACGTAGGCGGTCAGGTTGTAGTCACGGTTAACGATGCCTTCAGACACACGCATCATTTCAGACATAGAGATGACGGACGCGAGTGCGGTATCTTTCACCAGTGTGATGGCTTCATTGGAGACAGGCGGAAGCACGACGCGCATCGCTTGCGGCACGATGATGCCGAACGTGGTCTGTGAACGACTCAGTCCCAGAGAATGTGCAGCTTCATACTGTCCTCTGTCGATGCTCAGAATTCCGCCTCTGTAAATCTCGGCGAAGTAGGCTGCATAGTTCAGGACAAAGGTCAGCACGGCCGCCGGAAATGCCGGAATATCAATATTCAGAACCAGCGGGAAGAAGAAATAGAAGAAGAACAGCTGAAGCATGAGCGGCGTTCCGCGGAACACGAACACGAACACCTTGCAGATCCAGCGGATCGGACGGAAGCGGCTCATTTCGCCGAACGCAAACGGCAGTCCCAGCGGAAGCGCGAGCACCAGCGTGATGACGAACAGTTCGACAGACACCACGGCGCCCTGCAGCAGAGGCGGTAAAATTTCTGATACATAACTCATGAAATACAGCTCCTTCTATCTTTTATATTCATGAATGAACGGCCATCCGCTCGGAATGGCGGGATGGCCGCTGGTTTCATCGGGTCGGTCCGCTCGGACTGCTGTCCTCCCGGACTTGGATTTTTCAGGCGTTCTGTCCGCTATTTTGAATATCCTTCATTGATGGTCATATTCTTACCGAACCACTTCTTGCTGATCTTCTCTGCAGTTCCGTCTTTAACGGCTTTTCCGATTGCCTCGTTGACTTTCTTGGTCAGAGCCTTGTCTCCCTTGCGGAATCCGACAGCATAGTAGTCCGCGCCAAAGTTATACGGGGATTCGTACAGCTTGGTCTTGCTCTTGTTATTGTAGATGGCATAAACCTCATCGATGGCAACCGCATCAATTCTTCCTGCCTTCATATCCAGCAGCGCAGCATTATAATCATCATAAGTCTTGACGTTGTCCTTGAAATTATCGTAGTTCTTGTCTTTTTCAATCGCTTCAAGCGCGGAAGATCCTGCCTGTGTGCCGAGCTTGATCTTTTCCAGCTGCTTCGCGTTCTTGATTTTCAGGTTCTGGTCACTGGACATGATCAGAATGCGGTTCTTCATATATTTATTGGAGAGGGACATGCTCTTCTGACGGCCCGGCGTAGCGGAAAGTCCGTTCCAGATGCAGTCGATCTTTTTACTTTTCAGTTCAGCTTCCTTTGCGTCCCAGTCAATTGGCTTAAACTCTACCTTTACACCGAGTTCCTTTCCGACAGCCTTGGCAAGATCGATGTCAAATCCAACCAGTTTGTTGTTCTTGTCGCGGAATCCCATCGGCGCAAATGTATCATCAAGACCGATGATCAGCTTATCTCTCTTTTTAATATAGTTCCAGCTGTCATCCTTGCTGCCGGAAGAACTTCCGCATCCGGAAGCCAGAACTGCTGTCAGCGCCAGAACTGCCGTCAGCATGAGCGCAATCAGTTTTCTAGATTTTTTCATATTCTCATAACCCCCAAACATCTTTCATCTTTTCTACATTGCTCTCGATTTAGCACTTTAATGCGTTAAATCGTTGTTATGTGGAAATAGTACCACTGTTCCGGGGCTATGTCAACTGTCTTTCCTGTTTTCATGCCAGGAGTTCGCATTTTCTGTCTGGCTGCCTTGTTTTTTACGTATATGTTCTTTTTGCCCAAACACGCCCTAAGTTCCGCTAGGCCGCACTCTTCCTGGCTTCCCGCGCGTCACTTCGGTAACGGCTGCAGTATACGCTGCGCATTTTCGGAAAAGCCGCCCGGATTTTCTCCCCCTGTGCGGTCTTGCAATACGTCTGCACTGCATGTTCCTGGATTTTATTCCATTTCTTTTCCCACGCCCGCTGTTCTTCAGCTGTAGTCTGCACGGACGACTGAAGATAGTTTATCCTCTCCTTCTGATATAGCTTGACTACAGCCAGCTGTTTTTTATAGGAATCGCGATTGGAGTGTAAAATCGCCTTCACTGTTATTCCATGCCGCTCAGCTTCTCTTTCCACCTCTTTATAGGTGCCGGTATCTTTCATATCTTCCAGCGTATCTGAAATAAACGCATTGACTGCCTTATCATCTATACGGATTCCATTTTTTTCGGCGCGGTCAGCAAGGGCCATAGAAACCAGATAATTCTCTGCAGCCCTGTTAAACGCCTCACGCGGAGAAATCCCACGGTGACGCATACCCTCAGCCATAATATAAATCTGTGCATACAGCTCCGCGCCGTGTTTTTTCATCCGCTGTTCATGACAGTGCGAGGAAATGTAGCCTTTCACAACCGAGCGGGACGATGATTGGCTGTCCTCTTCACCGGCCTGCTTTCCGCATCCAGAACACATCAGCAGAACGGCCAGCACAGAAAGCAGAACCGCAACTATGCGGAACCCTCTGCTGTCTCTTAACCAGTAAATCAATTTCTCAAGCATTCTATTCTCCTTGGTCTATGCAGCCCGGTTTTCAATGCCGGGAATTCTTTTCTTCAGCGATAGCCTGCTCTCTTTTCCTTTTCATTTCATTATATCGGATCTGCACTTGAATTTCCCTAATGTGAAGAAAATTTCATTGACACTGCACCGTTCCTTCTTTACAATAAATGATGCTAATAAATTTTACGCAATTGATTGAGTCCGTCTCAATTGGGAATCATACATAGAACAGACATCTGTCAATCAGACATATGAAAGGAGAATGTTGACACAATGACCTATACATACAGAACCATCGGAACCTGCTCCACAGAAATTCAGTTCGACCTGGAGAACAACCACGTCTACAACGTGCAGTTCACCAACGGCTGCAACGGAAACCTTCAGGCGATCGGGCGACTGGTCGACGGACTGAGCGTCGATCAGATCGAAGATAAACTGAAAGGCATCCACTGCGGGTTCAAGCAGACATCCTGCGGCGACCAGCTCGCACGCGCCGTTCGCCAGGCATCAGACGCTGAACAGAGCCGCAAAGAACGTGCATAACCCGGCACCGCGCCGCAACAGGAGGTTAAATTATGGCCGATAAACATACCCACGCTCCGCTTGCCAAGCCGGTTCACACCGGTTCCAAATACGACTGCCTGCGCCTCGGGAACCAGCTCTGCTTCCCGCTCTACGCATGCTCCAAGGAGATCATCCGCCGCTATAAACCGCTTCTGGACAAGCTGGACCTGACCTATACCCAGTACATCACCATGATGGTCCTCTGGGAACATGAATCCCTGACCGTCAAAGAACTCGGAGAATACCTGTACCTGGATTCCGGAACACTGACACCCGTCCTGAAAAAACTGGAAGCCAAGGGCCTTCTGACCCGCCACCGCTCCAAACAGGACGAGCGCAGCCTGATCGTCACAATTTCCGACAAAGGCCGGAAACTGCAGGATGACGCTCTCAGCATTCCTGAAAACATCCTGGAATGCGTAGACCTTCCGGAAGAAGACGCCAGAAGACTCTATTCCCTGCTCTATGAGGTTCTGAACAGTTTCCGCGCGGAAAAGTAAACAATCGAAAACGAATAAACCAAGGGCGGGAGATCCTGATAAACGAACATCAGAAGCCCTTGCCCTTTGAATTGGCATGTGTACCCCCCTGTGCACCGTTCCCTTCCCATGCACCGCCCGTCACTAGTCATCACCCGTCACTGTTCATCGACCGTCACTGCTCATCGCCCGTCACTGGTCACCGGCCGTCACTAGTCATCGCCCGTCACTGCTCATCACCCGTCACCGTTCGTCAGCCGCTGTCCAGGTGTTAATGCGTCCAATCCGCGAGTATACTGTATACCCATTCTTTTCTTAATTTAGCCTCCTTCTGGACGCAATTCCCCCGCTGCATATCACCTGTTTCAGCCATATATTACGTCCATTTTTCAAGCATACTGTATACTCGCGCTTTCCTTCAAATAACCTTCATCTTGACGCAAATCCCAATTTGTCCTGTCCCGAATTCGGCCATTTTTGCATCCAAATTGCGTCCAAAAGTTGAGTATACTGTATACCCACGCACCCCTCCTCAATAATCTTATTTGGACGCAATTCCTTCCCAACACGCCATCAGATTCAGGCCTTTTGCTGCGCCTGTCCATCTGATCCCCATAGAAGCCGGCGTTTCATGTGGACAGGCGCTTCCTAATGCTCATTCCCGGTGCCCGGCGGGCATTTATAATGCCTCCGTCCACCTTTTGCCATCCAGTCCCTGCATCTCCGGTGGACAGAGGCTTCCTAATGCTCGATCCCGGTGCCCGGCGGGCAATATAATGCCTCCGTCCACCTTTTGCCATCCAGTCCCTGTATCTCCGGTGGACAGAGGCTTCCTAATGCTCGATCCCAGTGCCCGGCGGGCATTTCCCTGCATGCCAAAGGAAGCCGCTGCCGCGAAACGATTATTTTCGTTCGCGCAGCGGCTCCTCTGAGAGATCTTATTCTTGACTGTGCCGATGCGCAGTATTTAACCCATAAATGAACAGCAGTGTATCTGCAAGGATGTTGCTGCTCAGCAGAACTGCATCTATAAGCATCTTGCAGTCGTAATGATAAGCGGGTAAGTCACTTTTATCAAACGGCATAATCTGACCAATCAACTTCGCCCCTATGCATGTTACAACTGCAAGAATTACTGCAAACATCAGTAATAACCAGTAAACTCGTTTTTTCTGCATTGAAAATTCCTCTCACAGCCATTCTCAAATTGCTGTCAAGTATGCCTTTTTAATTTACGCTGCATACTATCTGTTCTGTCCTACCTTGTCAGCAGTTTTGCATCGGCTTTTGCCTGGAACCTGGCATCATCGATGATGAAACGCTCGTGCTCGCCCTCGCCGATCAGGCCGGCCTCGTCATAGGCTGCGACATGGAACGTCAGCTTTCTGCCGTCTACGGCTGCCAGTTCGGATGTGCAGCGCACTCTGAGTCCGACCGGGGTTGCGGCTGTGTGTTTGATGTTCATCATGGTTCCTACAGTTCCCTGCCCTTCTTCCAGACAGTCTGCTACTGAAAGATAGGCCGCTTTTTCCATCAGCGCGATCATCGCTGGCGTTGCAAACACGTTCAGCGCTCCGCTCCCCATGGCTTTCGCTGTCTTATCCGCGGTCACCACACCTTTCTGCTCCCCTTTAATTCCGACTCTTAATTCGCTCATCACCGTGACTCCTTTCCGTCTTACTGGTCAATTTCTCCGCTGGCTGCAAGTGCGGCTACTGCTCCGTCTGCAGCTGCTGTGGTCAGCTGGCGCACGTCCTTGGTGCGGCAGTCGCCTGCGGTAAATACACCTTTATGTCCGGTCAGGCAGTTTTCTCCTGCCTCAACATAGCCCTTCGGATCCAGATTGACCACGTTTGAGAATTCCTTATTCTCCGGCATCTGACCGATCGCGACAAACAGCGCGCTGACCGGGATGGTGCGTTTTTCTCCGCTGTGTACATCGGTAACCTCAACCGCTTCCAGCTTAGGTTCTCCGATCAGTTCGGTGACATTGGAATTCAGGACAAATTCTACATTGTCAAGGGATTCCAGTTTTTCCACATCCCTGTGATCGCCGCGGAACTGATCTCTTCTATGAATAAGATACACCTTGCTGCAGATCTGCGCCAGGAATAATGCATCGCCCAGTGCCGTGTTTCCGCCTCCGTTGACAGCGACTTCCTTTCCGCGGAAGAACATGCCGTCACAGGTCGCACAGTAGGATACGCCTGCACCGATCAGCTCCTGCTCACGCGGTAGCCCGAGCGGACGGTTCTTTGCTCCGGTCGCGATGATGACGGTCTTTGTGTCATAAGTATTCTGCTCAGTATGAACGTGCTTGATTTCTCCGTCCTCTTCAACGGAAACCGCCTTTTCCATAATCATCTGCGCGCCCAGATCAATAGCCTGCTCGTACAGCGCCTGCGCAAACTCCGCACCGGATGTCTTCTTGATTCCCGGATAATTCTCAATCTCCGGTGTATTGATAATCTGTCCGCCGTACATGTTGGCTTCCAGAAGCAGTGTCTTTCTACCTGCGCGCTGCCCGTAAACGGCGGCCGTCAGTCCTGCCGGTCCTGCGCCGATAATGATGATATCCCAAAGTTCAGCCATCTCAACCTCCTTAATCCTCTTGCCAGGTCATTTTTGTCCGATAATCTAAGAAAGACCGCCGCCCCGAAACGAGACGGCGGCTCCTTCCGCTTACCGATTATTCACCTTTAACGAACTTCTCAACCTGCGGCTTAGGAATAACGCCTACTGAACGGTTGGTCTCCTCGCCGTTGACAAAACGCACCAGGCAAGGAATAGACGCAACGTTGTATTTGATTGCAATCGGTTCGTTTTCATCGACATTGATCTTGACGACCTTGACGTCGGAAACCTCATCGGCTACCTGATCGACAACTGGGGAAAGCATCTTGCACGGTCCGCACCAGGATGCCCAGAAATCTGCCACAACCGGCTTGTCGCTCTTCAGTACTTCATCTTCAAATGTATCTAATGTTACGTTAATAGCTGCCATTTCAATCCTCCTGCACTCTGTAAAAGTGTCTGATTCTATTTACTAAGTTCATCGATTCTGCAGATTATATACCCTGCAGAATCGACTCTAACCAATTTAATTGATTTTACGCAATTAATTTTTTCTATACTGCGCGAGACCCGTGTTTCTGCCCGGCAATGAACCAGGCGGATCTTTAATCACTTACGTTATAGTCCAGGGTGACATGCACCTGATACTGCGGATAATCACTCTGGATATCCTCTTGAATATGCTTATATTTTGCCACAGCGTCCGGGTCGGTAAAGTCGACGATCACATCCAGACGCATGCTTTTCTCTTCCTTATTCACGTAGAATCCATGCATTTGAATCACATGTTCATGGCGCATGACGATCTCGCGAACATGTTCTCGCATTTCCACGATTTCCTTATCCTGCGTATTAAAAGCGTAAACGCCCACTGTTGCAATGATAACGCCGGATTCCCGGTACACCTTATCCTGAATATGGCGGGTCAGTTCATCGATCTGGCAGGCAGTCAGATAATCCGGAACCTCGATATGAATGGATCCGATGATCTTGTCCGGACCATAGTTATCCAGCAGAAGATCGTACGCGCCGTTGACCTCATCAAAAGATGCAACGATTTTTTTAATGGTTTTACTCAGGGTGCTGTCTGCGCGCTCGCCGAGGATCTGGCTGATGGTGGAGCGGAGCATGTCGATGCCCGCCTTTATGATAACCAGGGCAATCAGTGCGCCGAGCCAGGCTTCCAGACGAATATGGAAACAGAGATAAACGGCCGCCGCAGCCAGGGTGGAAACAGAAATCACCGCGTCCAGCAGTGCGTCGGCGCCGGAATTCACCAATGAATCGGAACGGACAGCGTTTCCTTTCCGCCGCACATACAGGCCGAGCACGACTTTTACCACGACAGCCGCTGCGATGATCGACAGCGATACCGCCGTATAAGACGGAACGTCCGGGTGAAGGATTTTCTTCACGGACTCCGTCAGCGATGTAATGCCGGCATAGAGAACGAGCAGGCTGATGACGGCTGCAGTCAGATATTCTGCACGTCCGTGTCCCAGCGGGTGTTTTCTGTCCGGTGCCTTGGATGCGAGTTTTGTTCCAATGATTGTGATCACAGAGGACATCGCGTCACTTAAGTTGTTCACCGCGTCCATCGTGATCGCGATGGAATGTACAGCCACCCCGATAACCGCTTTTAAAACCGCAAGCATAACATTGGCCGCAACACCGACCATACTCGTCCGCACGATGATCCGGTCTCTCTGTTCCGGATCCATCTTCAGCGGGTCATTCTGATTTTCTTTATCATGATCCTGATTATCCATTTTCTTCGAAAACTCTCCTTCCTTATTATGACCACGCCTGTGAAAACCGGCAGAGTACATATGCAAAAACTACTTTCATATATGTCTGCTGTCCAGCTCTTCTGAATGCGCAGGCACTCAACGGTTTCTCTATCTATGTCTCTCTATTTGTACGCTTCCAGCGCCTCAAAAACATACCGCAGCATAAATTCTTCACCATACAGCAGTGTCCGGTCGTCCACCAGCATCTTCTCCGTGTGGAGCGGATGATACTCGCCATTGACTGCGCCGCCGATTCGGATGAACACGCCCGGGATATCTTTCTGATAAAACGAAAAATCTTCGCCGCTCATGTACGGACGAATCATTTTCACTTTATCTTCTCCAAAGGCATCTGTAATCACACGGATGGCAAGATCAGTCGCTTTCTTGTCATTATCCACCGCGACACCCGGCCCCCAGGTGCTGACTTCCAGCGACGCCCCGTATGCCTCCGACATCCTCTCCGGAATCGTGTTCACGACCTCTTGCATGATATCAAAGTCGCGGATATCTAAGGTCCGGAAATTGAACATCATCGCCGCCTCATACGGCACTTCTCCGTCTCTTGCCTTGGTGTGCACCTGCGTCGGGACCATAACAACCGGATGACTCTCCGGAATCCGGAGCGCAATCTCTTCCGTCACGGAAGACAAAATCCTGCTCGCCGCAACCAGCGCATTCTTGGCCAGTTCCGGTTTCCGCATACTGCCGCCCTCCGTTGTAACCGTCATGACGGCTCCCGCACCGATGGTGCTCATAATACCGTAATTCAGGTTGAACGTTCCCAGATCCGCGGTCTGGATAACGTGAAGCCCTGCAATGCACTGCACATCCTTCAGCACGCCGCTGTCCATAATTTCCTTGGCTCCCGATGCATTTTCCTCCGCTTTCTGAAAAATAATCTTCACCGTTCCATGAATTTTCGGCTTCATTTCGTTCAGAATTTTGGCGGCGGTCAGAACGTAGGTCGTATGGCAGTCGTGTCCGCAGGCATGCATGACGCCCGGATTCTGCGACGCGTACGATACGCCCGTCTTCTCCTCAATCGGAAGGGCATCGATATCTCCTCTCAGCGCCACGACCGGCCCCGGGAACGCGCCCTGAATCGTTGCAACCGTGCTGGTCTCCGCAATCACCTCATACGGAATTCCCCAGAGATCCAGAAATCCGCGGATATACGCAGCTGTTTCAAACTCCTCTCCGCTGAGCTCAGGATGCCTGTGCAGGTGGCGCCGCGTCTGCAGCATAAAATCATAATTATCTTCGGTAATCTGATGAAAATCAATGCCGGCATTCTTTTTGATGATCATGAGCGAGCGTCTCCTTTCTGCTGCTTGTCTATATCTGCGGATGGTCTCTTGTCCGAACCTTCTGTTCGCAGAACGGCCTTCTCCACGCGTTTCTGCAGTCCTTCCAGATCGATCCGGTGGAACGTGATTCTGTACTTCACTTTATACGCCAGTTCCGCCGCCTGCAGAGACTCCTTCATGATCGTCTGCAGATGACGGTAGGCCTCTTCCCCTCGGCATTCTCCGTAGTACATCAGAAGCGCCTCATCCGGGATGACATTATGGCGCGATCCGCTGTCCATCTGCACCGGAATCAGCACTACATCATCAAAACTGTCAAACTCGAACCACACCTTATCCATCATCATCTGCATCAGTTCATTCCCGGCGATAATCGGATTGTGCGTCCGATATGGAACGGAACTGTGTCCGCCCTTTCCCAGCAGTCTGATCTGCGCCCGGAAGCGGATATTGCGCTGCTGCACCTTCCGTTTCCAGATCTGCCTCATCGTACTCCCCGTGTTCCCAAATAATCGGTCTGTATTCATCTTTTCCCCCTATCGATTATCCATGTCTCTAATGTCCCTCAGAAACGTCTTCCCGATCCTCTTTCCTGTCAGCATCGTGCCGTGTTCCGGCATTCTCGTCTTCCTCCTTGCCCGGCCAGCCTTTGCCGCCGACAAAAGGTGACCGGCGCTCACGCAGCCTCAGCAAGTGGATGACCGGTCTGATGAGCTCCTCCCAGGATACTTGTTCGTGCATATGAACCGGCGTCTCTCCCCCAGGATTACCATTCTGGAACCGCTCACGCATAGCCTGGATCTGTTCCGCCATTTCCGGATGCATCTTCGCAAGAACCCTGCGATGATGGCTGCGCTCTTCCATGAACTTCTGATACGCCTGCGGATAACGCTTCTTAAACCACAGCTCTCTCTGCAGACGATGCTCCGCCATCTGCTTCAGGGCATCCGGGTCCATGCCGGCAATGCGTTCATCCAGCTGCGCGTGGTGCGTGGAAATGACCTCTTCCATGCGTTTCATGCGCGCATCGGAAATCGAGCCTTTCTTCACCAGCAGAGCCAGCTGCATTTCCAGAAGATCCAGGAGCTTCTCTTCATCCATCTGGCTGAAATTGAATCCGAAAAACTTCTGTTCCTGCTGCCGGATCCACTCCGGATCGACCTCCTGCCCGCCGGCAAACGAGGACGCGAGCTTCTCCGCGAACTGTGTCATTTCTTCATCCGCATCCTGACCATAGGCCCATTCGTATTCAGCAATTACCCTGCCCGGCGCATGAAGAGCCGGCTGCTGCTCTGTTCCGTCTTCTTCCAGCGTGTATGGCGGATAGATACCTTCTGCCCGCAGAGCCATCTGGATAAACGGCCGTACGGCGCCTTCTTTAATCATTTCTTCTGCGCCAAACGCTCGAAGCTGGTCATTTACACTGCCGGCGTGTTCCGTCATATAGAAATGAATGCCGCGGCGCTTCATTTTTCTGTACATATTCAGCAGCCGCTCCGCCGCTGTTACATCAATAGAACCAATTCCGTCTGCGTCCAGAATCACGACCCTGGTATTTTCTGTCAGCGCCTCTTCAATATCAGTCTGCATCCGCTCTGCATTCGCAAAGAACAGCGGCGCACGGAAGTGGTAAATCAGAACGCCCTGAATCGGCCTTGCGCCGCGCATACGGCCGCATGGATAGAACCCCTTCTGCCCCGGAATACAGCCCAGGAATTCTCTAGGCGGCGCAGATTCCCGGATAATGACATTCAGGAACGACAGCAGAACCCCGGCAATTACTCCATTGACCGTGCCAAAAAGCAGCACAGCAAGGAAAGACGCCCAGAATATCGCCGCTTCCACCTTATCCACCTTCTGCAGCTTCACCGCAAGCTCAAATTCCATTGAACTCAGCAATGCCGAAATAACAATTGCCGTCAGCACCGGCACCGGAAGATACGCGATAAATCCGGTGGCAAAAAGCAGCACCAGCACCATTGTCACCGAAGCTACAATGGACATCATCTGACTCTTCACACCGAACTGATCCGCGATTCCCGTTCTTGATACACTGCCGTTCACCGGGCAGCATCCCGTCGCAGCAGCGCCCAGCATGGCAATTCCATAGGCCAGAATCTCCCGGTCATTATCAATCGGATCATCATAACGCATACCGTAATTATTCGTTGCCAGCAGCGTCTCCGCGACAATCACGAGCGCAATCGACAGAGTAGAAACCAGCATCTTCATCAGATGGCCGCTGACCAGTTTCAAGTCCGGCAGAACCACCGGCGGAAGCCCGGAAGCAACCACCGGAAGCATTTTTACCCCGTGCTGATCCACATGAAAAACAATCGTCATCAGCGCACCGACGCCCATCATCACAACTGACATCGGAATCCTGGGCACGGCCTTCCGGCAGACCATAATCACCGCAATCGTCCCGATTCCAAGCGCAAAAGACAGTCCGCCGAACTTTCCGGCCTCTTCGATAATATGCCGGATCAGTTCCGGGAGCTCCCCTCTTCCCGGGTCGCCTCCGTACAGCTTTGGCACCTGCATCAGAATAATCTCCGCACAGATCCCGCTGATAAATCCTCCCATTACCGGAGACGAAATAAACTTCACCAGTTTCCCGGCATGAAAAATCCGGAAAACAAACAGCCACCCTGCCGTCATCAACGTGATCACCGGAACCATCCGCACAGCCCCCTGCGAACCGAACGCAATCCCCATCTGGTAAAGCATTCCGCCGCAGAGCGCTGCCGGCGCCGCGTCCACCCCGAACACAAACCTCGGAGAAGACGTAAACAACCCGTACAGCAAAATCGGCAGCACCGACCCGTAAAGCCCGTACACCGCCGGCAGCCCGGCAACCTGCGCATACCCCATCGAGATCGGAATCGAAACCAGCGCCACAATAATTCCGGCCGGAATATCCTTCTTCAAATTCGATAACGAATAACCCTTAAGAAACATCCAAAATCCCTTCTCTAGCTGCTTGATATAAGCTTGATATGAGCCTCCTGACCCTGCAGAACGCCAGTTATCCCTAATGAAGACTCATAATCTTGTCTTCTTCCTCCTTCTCTTCCTCCGCCTGTTTTTTCTTCTCAAAATCCTTGATATCCTTACTGGAAATAATACTCTTCCCGATCTTCAGAAATTCCTCCAAGTCCTCCGGAACTTCCCGTTCCTTCTGCTCCAGCGTCCGGTTCAGCACATCCTGAAGCACCGAAACCATCCATCTCAAAAAATCGTCCGCATTCCATTTCTTACTATCCACAGCTTCCGGTTTTTCCAGACTCTCTGAAGCCTCCTCAACCGAATTTCCGCCCGGCCCCAGCGCCTTCAATTCCCGTTCAATCCGAATATAGGCCACCTGCAGAACATCCTGGTATACAGGATCCCCCTGACATTCCCCCTTGACCACTTCCGAAAACACCGGCAGCGTCTCTCCATAAATATCGTTAAATGCCGATTCATCTCCATTTCCCAGGCGTACAGCCGCCTCAAAAACCTTTCCGGCATCAATTCCACCCATCTGTTCCGCATCCAGAAAAACCTTCGGATGCGTTCCCTTATTACCTTCAGGCATGAAAAACCTCCTTTGTTTTTGTCATGCTATTGTACCATATAATTATACCCTAAAACCATTTCCCCAGTACCTTTCCGCCGATTTCCCCAAAATCGCTAATCTCCCACCGTCATCCCCTTCGGGAAACCGGCCCCCGGAGACGGATTCCCGAACTTTTATTTTTCGCTTCGGGAATCGGTCGATTCCAAGGGGTTTCCCGAAGCTCTGTTTAAGGAATTGGAGATTATGTGATCTTGATAT
>Ga0256406_1001148_pt1 | contig 43976 bp, 38 predicted proteins | sample RumenRJG_03DNA_FD_185986 | JGI IMG/M metagenome (GOLD analysis project Ga0256406, IMG submission 185986) | Bovine rumen microbial communities from Lethbridge, Alberta, Canada - RJG_03 | ecosystem: Host-associated > Mammals > Digestive system > Stomach > Rumen | place: Canada: Alberta | collected... | reverse complement strand
GCCATATTGCAGACTGCCGTCGCCGTCGCTCGGATTGAGCACAGGGAACATTCGCGGATAGCCCGTGCGGCGAAGGTCTGTCCATGCCTCAAAACTATAAGGATATTGAGCAATGTATTTCTGTGTAATAATCTTCTCCAGCTTTGTCTCGCGGTCGTCGCCTTCGTTCCATTTCACGCCAATCTTGGTTACGCTCGGCATGTCTGGTGTCTCGCCTGTCGGATCAACATAGGTGTAATCGTATGGCGTTTCAAGCTGCAAATAGTCTTCCATCGTATTCGTGAATGTAGGATGCACACGCGTAGATATGTCAACGTATGAGTTGCGAATGCCTCTCTCATAGAAGAACTCAGCTGTTCCGCCCATGTTCCAGCCTCTCAGCGCACCTTCGGCACGCAGGAAGTCAACCTCCGCCCACTTCATAAGATAGAGTGGTGCCTTGCTGATGACGCGTGTTTCGAGCGATGAGAAGGCGATGTACTGGTTTGTTCCGTACGACTGTCCCTGTCCTGTGTGTGATCCTTCGCGTATTCCGACGACTCTTGTTCCTGCCGGTAGCACATCCTGAGTCTTGGTATTGACTATCGGGTCGCTGTTCTTCGTGAAGAGATACTGTGCGTATGGGTGTCCGAGACTCATGAGCAGGCTTTCAAACGATGCGCTGAGTCGTGCGTCGCCCCATGTCTTCCATATCTCGAGCAGCGGATGGTCGATGCCCAGTGCCATTGGCGAAAGCATTGATTCCTGCTCTTTCGACTCCACAACGCCTGTTGCTACGGCTTCCTCTGCCCACTTGCGAGCCAGGTCGGGCTCAACTTTGGCAATGTGCATAGCCATGCGTAGTTTCAGCGAAGCAGCCAAACGTATCCATGTGTCCATGCCTTCGATGCCGTTTTGCTGGTCTTGGTTGACGCATGTGAAGCGGTACATCAGGTTCTGTACGCGCTGTTTGTACCAGTCAGGTCGTGTAGGATAGTGCTTCAGACAGTTTACTATTGTGTCGATGTTAGCCTCTATATTTACATATATGGTACGCAGGTCGTTGTAAGTGAATGGTGCTTCTTCGCGGTTTGCCTTGAAGTCGATATACGGGAACGGTCCGTAGAGGTCGGCAACCTCCTGCGATGAGTAGTCGAGCATAAGCAGATAGATGGCTTTCATCTCCGGTATAGAGTCTATGTCGGGATGATTGAGTATCGGAGCCAGTGCGTTTTTCACTATCAGGTAACTGCTGTTGGGTCCCGGATTGAAGTCGAGGCTGATATCGTATGTTGACGTCAGCGTACCGTACATGAAGTCCTGATGAGGTATTGTGGTAAACTGTGCATAGTTGTCAGGACCGAGCGAGAACTGACGTTGGTATGCGTGTGGTCCTGGCGTGTCGCCGTCCTTGCCGCCGCGCATGGCATATTGACCTGTGAGAGTCTGTCGGAAATAGTTGTCGAGATTGCCTATTGCCTTGTCCATACCCTCTTCGGTTGGTTGGAAAATATAGTTTATTTCGTCGGCTTTTCCATGAAAAACCTCATCGTCCAACTTCACATCGGTGGCTTGGAACTCGTCGGCTGGCTCGTCGAAGTCGAGGCACGACTGCATTGAGAGTGCTAACAGAGGCATTGCAGCAGCCATTATTATCTTGTATATCTTCATATCTTTATGTGTTGTTATTTGTTGACTGTTTTAAAAACTATTATCTCTTTGCTGTCGTATCTTAGAAGTTCAGCTTAAGCGAGAATCCAAACGAGCGTGCCGACGGCATGTTGAACAGTTCGAAGGCGCTCAGTCCGTTTGTTGTCGAGAGTGCTACGTCTGGGTCGGCAGGGCTGTCCTTGTAGAAGAAGAACAGGTTTCGTGCGATGAACGATACGTTGAGATGCTTGCCTGCGCCTACGAGGTTGCGGAATGTATAGCCCATCGACAACTCGCGCAGACGGAAGTTAGTTGCGCTGTAGACGTATTCGCCCGGCACTGGTGTTCCGCCGACAAATTCATACCAGTCTTGCACTGCTATGAGTCGGTCGCTTCCGTCTGGCAGATACATTGCAGGCTTGCCGTCGACGTAGAGTCCGTTCTTCTCGGCATATTCGCGTGCTGCTCCAGAGCGTGCCGACACACCCATGTTGTCGAGATAAGCCTCTGTCAGCGAGATAACCTTGCCTCCGAAGCGTCCGTTGATAAGGAAGAACAGCTGGAAGTCCTTGTAGTTGAACGTGTTGCTCCAGCCCAGTTGCCACTTCGAGTTCATGTTTCCGATTTTCACGGTGTACTGTTTGTTAGCCTCGCTTTCGAGCTGTGGCTTGCCCTGTTCGTTGAGTGCGAATGTTCCGTCGTCGTTGCGCTTGAAGTCGGTGATATACATATCGCCTATGCTGCCGCCCTTGCGGTAGCGTACGCGTACGCCGGCAACATCCTGATAGATAAGTTTCTCAGAGCCGTCTTCGTTGTATGTCGTTTCGAGAATCTTGTTGTCGTTGTATGAAACATTGACAGTCGACTTCCAGTTGAAATCCTTTGCCAGTCGGAAGTTGTAGCCTACTGATGCTTCAAATCCGCTGTTGCGCACCTTGCCTGAGTTTACCGGCTCCGACTTGCCCGATGCGTTGGATGCTATCATGTAGAGATCCTTGATGGTAGTATTATAATATGTGAAGTCGAAGTTCAGTCTGTTGTTGAAGAAAAGCATCTCCAGACCAGTCTCAAACGAGTTAGTCGTTTCCGGCACAGGGTTCTTGAACTGTGCGAACTGGTTTGGCGTGATGGCTCCTGTGCGCAGGTTTTCAGAGCCGCGCGAGTAGACTACGTTAGGAATAGAGTTACCCACCTGCGAGTAGCTGATGCGGTATTTCATGTAGTTTATCCACTCCGGCATCTTCATCATCGACGACAGTATGGCGTTGGCACCTACGCCGAAGTATCCGTAGTTGTCGGCTGTGCCTCTGTCCTTGAACTGTTTGTATGGTCGGTACCAGTCGCGGCGGTATGAACCGTCTACGTATACCATGTCTCTCCATCCCACCTGAGCCGTCAGCAGGTAAGCCTTGTCCCAGTTAGATACCTTTGTTGTCGATGTAGCGCCTGCTCCTCCGGCATTGGTCTGGAACATGTTGATGCGGTCAGACAGCACCTGGTGCATCGGGTCGATGTATGTTGCCACGACGTCGGTGCGCTGCTGCGTGCCCGTTATGCGGTGTTCCACGTATCCGGCTGTTGCCGACAGGTTCCACTCGTCGTCGCCCAGCACCTTGTTGTACGACAGCAGGTAGTCGATGTATATTTCGTTTGTCTTGAACAAGTCCTTCCAGTATCGTCCGTAGTCCTCCATTCCTGCGGGGTTGAACGTTGTGGCGTAGCGTCGTGAGTCGCCGTCGAACTTGTCGTGGTCGAACGACAGTCGGTATTGGAACGACAGTCCGTCGTAGATGTCGAGCTTAGCGTTCACCGAGCCGGTTATGCGGTCGTTCTTCTGTGTGCTTCTGTTCTGTCTGAGCAGCCAGTAAGGGTTGTTCTGCATGGCAGCCATGTATGGCCACAGCTGCATAGGTCCCTGCAGTGCCACGCGCTCGTTTTCGAGGTCGTAGCCGCCAGCGCCGTTGAGTCGGTAGAGCGACTGTTCTTCCGACATCCACTGTCCTTCGCCGCGATAGTTGCTGCTGTAGTAGCCCATGTCGATATTTCTCGGCACCATGTAGAGGTGGTAGATAGGGTTGAGCACCGTGCCGCCGCCCTGTCGGTTGCGTGTGGTGGTCTGGTAGTAGTTCATGGCTACGTCTATGTTGAGTCGTTTCCAGAGGTTGTAGCTCTGGCGGAAGGCGAGGGTATTGCGGTTGTATGAGTTTTCCTTCACCATTCCGTTGGCGTGCGAGTTGGCAAACGAGAAGTATGTCTTTATCTTCTCCGTACCGCCGGAGAGCGAGAGCGAGTTGTTTGTCGTTACGCCCGTGCGGTAGAAATCGTCTATGTCGTCGTTGCCGTGATTGCGCAGATACACTTCGCGCGTGCCGCCTCCGAACTTTGTCTGGTCGTTAGGCACGTTTATGACGAGCTGGTCGCTGGCGCGGTCGGCTATGCGGCTGCCCCAGCTGTTGACCGACAGTCCGCCTGCGGCATTGACGTCGGCGCCGTAGGTGTTCTGTATTTTAGGTGTGAGCAGTGGGGTGTCGAATGTTATGTTCGATGTCAGGTTGATGTCCAGCTTGCCCTCGCGTCCTTTCTTTGTGGTTATCATGATGACGCCGTTGGCAGCCACCGAGCCGTAGAGTGCTGCTGCGTTGGCACCTTTCAGCACGTTGATAGACTCTATGTCGTCGGCGTTTATCATCGACAGCGGGTCGCTGCCTTCCGACGAGCTTGAGTATGTCAGGTTGGCTCCGCTGTTCATGTCCATTCTGCCGCGTGTGTCGTTGCTCATAGGTATTCCGTCGACAACTATCAGCGGCTGTGAGTTTCCGAGAATAGACTTGTTTCCTCGCAGCACAATCTTGCTGGCGCCGCCGGCTCCACCTGCGCTTGGCGTGATGACTACGCCCGACACCTTGCCTTCGAGCGAGTTGGCTATGTTCTGCTCCTGCACCTTCATGAAGTCGTCAGACTTTATCTGCTGTGTGGCGTAGGTCAGCGACGATTCCTTCTTCAGGATACCCATTGCCGTTACCACCACTTCCTGCAGCGTGTTCTGTTCCTCCTTCATCTGTATGCTGACGGTGCTTCGCGAGCCGACAGACTCCTCGACGGTCTGATAGCCGACGAAAGAGAATACGAGTGTCGGGTTTCTCATTGTCAGGACAAGGCTGTAGTTGCCGTCGATGTCGGTAATCGTTCCGTTCTGAGTGCCTTTCTCCATTACGGTTACTCCGATGAGAGGCTCTCCATACTCGTCGACAACAGTACCGCTGACGGCAGACTGCTGCTGAACATTTCTTGCTTTGGCGTTGCTGTTGCCAGCCGCAGCTGCTACAGGCGCCGGCAGCAACGTAAGTAGGAAGAGGATGGCACATATCCATCCGCCCTTGCTGTAGTCGTAGTTAATCTTCATATATGAATCGATGTTTTAATTTATAGTCTTACTCTATGGTTGCGCAAACCATCGTGCATACTCAGGTTGCAGATGACGGCACGGTTTGTTATATTTGAACAAACTTTACATATTTTTGCAAAAATACAACTATCTTTCCATAAACGCAAAAATATGATAATTAAAAAGGTGTATTTATGGTTTTTTAACCGTGAATACACCTTTATGAATTAAGTTTTGCTTAGTCTTTCAGCGAATAAGTTACAGTTGTTACCACCCTGACTTTCTTTATGTAGGGTGTGTTTTCGTCGCGGTCGTCGATGGAGAACTGCCCCTGGTCGGCGCCGACAATCTTGTTGAGCGTGCTGTGCGAGTTCTTGGCAAACTGCTCGGCGGTCTGCTCGGCGTTGGCAATGGCTTCCTCCATCATCTTCGGCTTCATCTTGCGGAACGCCACATACTCATACTTGATAGGGTTTTCATAGCCTCCGTCTACTATGGCTATGCCTTCCTGCAGCAGCTCGCCCTGCTTGGCAATGATGCTGCGCACGAGCTTCACGTTAGACGAGGCAACGATGATGGTCGACGTGATGTTGTATCGCTGCGGCACGGGCTGCGTGTTATAGCGCTCGGCAGACAGGTCGATGACCGTCGGGGCATTGACGTTGATCTCGCTTTCCTTTATGCCGTTGGCTATCAGGAAGCGCTTGATAGTGGCGTTGGTGCTGTTTATCTTCTTGTAGAGCGACGGCAGGTCGTTGCCTATCTCCTTAGTCTGGATGGGCCACGTTACCTTGTCTGCCTCCACTTCCTGCTCAGCCAGACCCTTGACCGTTACCTTGCGGTCTTTGTTGGCAAAGTTGTCGATGCCGCTTTTCAGCGCAAAACCGAGCACGATGATGCCGAAAGCCGTGATGGCTGCGGCTAAAATACGATTGTCTTTCATGGGTTTAATAATGTTTTAAGTTACTGTTATTGTTGTATTTATATTGTAAAAACGCTGCAAATATAGACAAATTTATTTTACCTGCAACTTTTTTGCCATAAATTTTGTGCCTATTGGCAGAATGAGACACATTTTCCTGTCCTTTGGCACGCACATAAGCGACTTGAAAACTATAATCAATTTTCGCCCGTTTACCCTCGCGAGAATGCCCGCGAAACCCGTTTCCGAAATCTGAGGGGCAAAAAACGCCCAAAATTCGCGTGCATCTGCAATCGCCTGACAATCAGTATGTTAACTGCAAACATGCGCCTTTTGTGCAAGAAATCTATATGTTAAAATTGTCAAAGAGCATGTTTGACATTGTCAAACACACTGTTTGAGGCTGCCAAACATAGTGTTTGGGACTTTCAGACACAATGTTTCGCAAGCCAAAATACACAAATAAGCGCCTCAAACATACTCTTTGACAATTTTAACACTTGTCGCCGACCTCAGAATTAACACAATTTTGCACTTTCAGAGGCTGTTCCGTTTCTATTTGGAGAGGTTTCCCCTGTCAAAATTTTTCATCATTTTCCGTCCCGAAACAAAAATCCGCACACTTTGGCACGGTTTTTGCTGCGAGTCCGATTCTGGTGCCGCCGAGAAACACCGCAAGCCGCTCGATATAGTCTTTTTTAACTATATTGCAGTCTTTTCGTAAGTTTATTTTGCACAAATAGTTAGGCAGGTAGCGAAAAATAAAGTAAATTTGCAGTCAAAATCATTATTATTCTGAACAAAAATATGGGTAAGGAGATAAAAATACGCTGCCGCAACAATGGCAAGACGCTGACAGTGGCTGGCGGAAGCACGCTGAAAGAAGTGTTCGGCGTGTCGGGGCTGAACGATGACTTTGCGCCTGTATGCGCAAAAGTGAACAACCGTGTAGAGGGCATGCACTATCGCTGCTACAAGGACCGCGACGTAGAATTTCTCAACCTGACGTCGGCTTCGGGCTTGAGAACATACACGCGCTCGGTGTTCTTCGTGCTCTGCAAGGCTGTACACGACATCTACGAGAACAGCAACGTAACGATAAACATACCCGTGTCAAACGGATATTTCTGCCAGCTGAGCATAGGCAGGGAGGTTACTGCCGACGACGTGGAGAAGATACGCAGGCGCATGGACGAGATAATAGCCGACGCACTGCCCATACACCACCATCACTGCACTACGGAGGAGGCTATAGAGATATTCCGCAGCAAAGGCTCGCGCTCGAAGGTGAAGCTGCTGAAAAGCATCGGAACGCTATATACGACGTACTACACAATAGACAATTACCCCGACTACTACTATGGCGCGATGCTCACAAACACATCGCAGATACGCCTGTACGGAGTGGAAAAATATTTCGACGGACTGCTGCTGCGCGTACCGTCTACCGACAATCCGACGGTGCTGGGCGAGGTGATAAGGCAGGACAAGATGTTCGAAGTGTTCAAGGAGCACCATCGGGGACAGGACATCGTAGGACTGAGCACCGTAGGCGACTTCAACGAGGCTGTGGCTGAAGGCAAGGCTGTCGACATAGTAAACGTGTCGGAAGCCCTGCAGGAAAAGACCATATCGCGCATAGCCGAGCACATAGCACGCCGAAACGTGCGCATGGTGCTCATTGCAGGACCGTCGTCGAGCGGAAAGACAACGACATGCAAGCGACTCTCAGTGCAGCTGATATGCAACGGAATACACCCCGTGGGCATATCACTCGACGACTACTTCGTAGACCGCGAGAAAACACCGCGCGACGAAAAGGGAGACTACGACTACGAACACCTGCACGCACTGAACATTCAGCTGATAAACGAGCAGTTTACGGCACTATTCAACGGCGAGGAGGTGGAACTGCCGCGATACAACTTCCTGACAGGAAAGAGCGAAAAGAGCGGAAACAGACTGCAACTGAAGAACAACGAGGTGCTGGTAGTGGAAGGCATACACGCGCTAAACCCGGAACTGACGGCACAGATACCAGAAAACCTGAAGTTCCGCGTATATGCATCGGCACTGACAACAATACTCCTCGACAGACACAACTACATACCAACCACCGACAACCGACTGCTGCGCCGCATCATACGCGACAACAAATACCGTGGCGTAGACGCACGCGAGACAATACGCCGCTGGCCCAGCGTGAGGAAAGGAGAGAAGAAATGGATCTTCCCATATCAGGAAAATGCCGACGTAATGTTCAACACAGCCATGCTCTACGAACTGGCTGTCATACGCAGGCAAGCCATACCGCTGCTCGAACAGGTGCCCGAAAACTGCGACGAGTACTCGGAGGCACACCGACTGCTGAAGTTCCTCAGATACTTCACGCCACTGACCGACAGGCAACTGCCGCCGACATCGCTGCTCAGAGAGTTTCTCGGAGGCAGCTCGTTCACATACTGACAACACGGCAACAACGTAAACACAAAGCAGAACAATGAGAAAATGGCAAGATGAATACTGGCTGATGCTCATGCAGATATACCTGAAACGGCCGCAGGGACTGAAACCTATGTACTCGCGCGACATGGTGGAACTCGGAATGGAAATACACATGCCGCCAAAAATACTCTACGAACAGATGTTCAGGCTCAGGCAGATAGACACGCCTATGATGGAACACCTCTGGAACACATACGGCAAACACCCGAAAAAACTGAAAAAAGAAGTGGAACTGCTGCGCAGGATGAACGGATTTGGCAACTCCGACCAGTTCTACGAGGGCGTAGACATAAACGAAGGATGGGAAAAAGATTTTCGACCAATAGCCGAAAACCCAAAAATCAAGCCGGTAATGCTCATCGTAATACTCGACCTGTACTTCCGCCTGACGCCAAACACAATGGTGGAAGACACGCCGGAAATACGCACACTGGCACAAATGATAGGCATAGACACCGAACTCGTAGTGGAAATAATGAACATCTATCAATACTGCGACCCATACCTCAAGCGCGACACCATGCCATACAACCCGCTCTTTGAAACATGCGAAGACGTGTGGAAGCGATACGGAAACGACAAGCCACAGCAACTTGCCACAACGGCAGCACAGATGATAGACTATTTTAAACACTGAACACATGACAAGACGCATACTGCTATACCTCGCACTCGCAACACTGACACTGACGGCAAGCGCACAAAGCAACGGGAAAAAGAAGACCAATCCCGAAGACAGAACCGTAAACATGGACGACCCGACATTCGTACCGACAGTGAAAGTAGGGAAAGTACTCTACAACGGAGACAGCATACAGTATATGAAGATGAACAACGTCTACGTCTTCCCACAGCCCGAATTTAAAAACGAAAAACAAAGGAAAGAATACAACAGGCTCGTCGCAAACGTAAAGAAAGTGCTGCCAATAGCAAAGGAAGCAAACGCAATAATCATAGAAACATACCAGATACTCGAAAAACTGCCGAACAAAAAGGCAAAGGACGAACACATGAAACTCGTGGAGAAAAACATCACGACCGAATACAAGCCGCGAATGAAAAAACTAACCTACTCGCAGGGAAAACTGCTCATAAAACTCATCTACCGCGAATGCAACTCGTCAACCTATGACCTCATACAAGCCTTCATGGGACCAATACGCGCCGGCTTCTGGCAAGCCTTCGCATGGGCTTTCGGAGCATCACTGAAGAAAGCCTACGACCCCGACGGCGTCGACCGCATGACCGAACGCGTCGTCCTAATGGTAGAAGCAGGACAATTGTAGGACAAGCAAAATGCAGAGAACAGCGAGGGTGTATTTCTCCACACTTTGACATTGTAGAAGCAAATTATAGTTTTTCTTCTAAAAAAGCATCAGAATAATTCATTTTTATTTAGGAAATCATTAACTTTGTACCGTTCTTATTAGTGTATGATGAACTGAAAAGTTGGTAAAACGTATTTATTAACTTCATTCTCGTCCCAAAACAACGGTCAAACGTTTTAAAAAGCAAAGGAGAATAAGGTAATAGATGCGCTCGTATGCGGGCGTATTGTTTCTTTATTTATCCTTTGCGGGGTGCTTGGCCGTTCCCCTGGGGCGATAAAAAGAGAAATGCGTCCGCTTTCAGTACTCCGGATAGTAGCGAAAATCTAATCCCAAAATAACGGCCAATTATGAAAGATTATAACAAAAAAGTATCGGTGTCATTCATAATCCTGAACTACAGATGCTGCAAGTTTGCTGCTACTCCTCGTCGATGGTATTGCCTGTCTGTTGTGTTGAGCAGCGAATCCATGAGTAGAAGCATGAGACATCAGGTATGACAGCATCAGATTTATCGGCGTATAAGAAACTAAGTATATAAAAGCGTCGGTTTCCTTAAATAGGAACCGACGCTTGATTTTTCATTTATAATATAATTATGTATATATTATTATTCGGGCAGCATGATTACTTCTACTGAGTTGCCGCCGGCGAAGATTACGTCGCGCATGAATGCTGCTATCGACTCTGGTGTCAGGGCATTTACAATCTCCTTGTAGTTGTTGTACTTGTCGATGCCGAGTTCGTCGTAGTCTGTGATGATGTCCATCCAGTAGCCGTTGCGCTTGCCGTTTTCCTCATATTTGTTGAGCATGGCTTCCTTTACTTTCTTCAGCATTTCTGCGTCTACGGTCTTGCACATAGCCTTTGCTTCGTCGCGCATGATTTGTGTTGCGAGGTCAGCTTTTTCCGGATTGAGCGGGCAAACGCCTACAATCATTGTCATAGGTATGTCGCCTCCGCATGTAGCCTGTCCTATTGCGTTTGCTGAGTAGGCAGCGCTTGCGTCTTCGCGTATCTTCTTCAGGTAGATCATTTCGAGCACCTGTCCTGCTGCGCTTGCCTTGATGCCGTTTTCGAGGGTGTAAGGAACGGTGTTGTTGTACCAGTACATGTAAGCGTTAGCCTTAGGAGTTTCCATTTTGCGTGTAAACTTGTTTACGGCAGCGCCCTGATGGTATGTAGACACTTTCTTCCATTCTTCCTTGTTCTTTGCCTTTCCTGGCAGCGAAGCGATGTACTGCTCGATGAGCGGACGTATAGTTGCCTCGTCGAAGTTTCCTACGAATGCGAATGTGAAGTCGCCTGCGTTAGCCATACGTTCCTTAGCAATCTGGAGCATGCGGTCGTAGTTCAGTTTCTTCAGGTCGTCTACTGTCGGCGACTTGAATCGTGGGTTGCGGTCGTAGAGTGTAGCCTGCATAGAGTCAGCGAAAGCCGACTGTGGGTCGAGGTCTCTGTTCTTCAGTGCGTTTTCTATCATGTTGTAGAACGACTGGTAAGCCTTTTCGTCCTTCTTGATGTCAGTGAATGTGAGGTATGTCAGCTGCATCATTGTCTCGAGGTCTTTCGGTACGCAGTTTCCGCTAACCGTCTCGTGCAGGTTTTGCAGTCCGAAGCTAACGCTTGCCTGCTTTCCTGCGAGAGCCTTTTCGAGCTGTGTGTTGTCGAAAGCTCCGAGTCCGCTCGATGCTGTTGCTGCGTCAACGAATGCTGTGTTCATGTAGTCAGCCTCGCCGTAGAGTGATGCACCGCCCTTAGATACCGCAGTCATCAGAATCTGGTCGTCCTTGTAGTCAGTTTTCTTCAGCAGCACCTTAGCGCCGTTTGAGAGAATCAGTTCTTTGTAGCCCAGTTCGTTAACCATGCGTTCGCTCTTGATTTTGCCCTTCTTAGGCAGTTTAGTCATGAGCGGTTCGTCCTTCACGTTGTCTACGTATGCTTCGAGCTGTTCGGAGCGTACTCCGCTGATAGCGTTGAGGAATGTTTCCTTAGTCGGGTATGTAGCACCGTCTTTTTCCTGGTTGAAGCACATGATGACGAGGTTTTCGTCTGTTGTGCTCACGAGTTCCGGCAGAATCTGGTTTATCATTTCCACAGGCAGCTGCGGAGTCAGCATGTTCATCATCTGGTATTCTGTTTCGATGTCGAGTATAGGCTCGTTCTCGAGATAGTGGTCGCGGCATGCGTCTCCGAATACACTGTTGTCGCGCTTGTTGCGGTTGGTGTATATCTTTTCGAGCTGGCTCATGTATTCTTCTTTGGCGCGTGCGTACTCAGTAGCTGTAAATCCGAACTTAGCAGCGCGCAGAGCCTCGCGGTATGCGGCAGCCAGAGCCTCTTCCGTGCGTCCTTCCTTTGGCAGGACGTCGAGTCCGAACGATTCCTTTGTAGAAGCGAGGAAGAAGTTTCCGTCGCTGCAGCTTGCGCTGATGTATGGGCATTCTGGGTCGAGAGCCTTTTCGCTCATGCGCTGGTTGAGCATAACCACAGCCATGTGCTTTGCATACGACTCGAGCATGTACATCATGTTAGCCTTAGCCTCTTTCGGTGTCGGGTCGTGCTTGAACATCAGTTCTACGATAGTCATCTGCTGTTCCTTGTCCTTGTCGATGATGATGATAGGCTCAGCGTTGTCTGGCACCTGTTCTTCCACAACCTGTGCTGCGTTAGGGTCGAGCTTGATGTTTCCGAACATTTCCTTTATCTTAGCTTCTGTGCGGTCGACGTCAATGTCGCCTACGATGATGATAGCCTGGTTGTCCGGACGATACCACTTGTGGTAGTAGTCGCGCAGCACCTGTGGCTCGAAGTTGTCGATGATTTCCATTTTTCCGATAGGCATGCGCTGTCCGTACTTAGAGCCTGGATATAGAGCTTCGAGGTTTCTCTCGAGCATGCGCATTATCGGTGATGTGCGCAGACGCCATTCTTCGTGTATTACGCCGCGTTCTTTCTGTATCTCGTCGGCTTCGAGCAGCAGTCCGCACGACCAGTCGCGCAGTATGAGCATACAAGAGTCGAGTGTCTCGATGCGTCCAGACGGCACGTTGCATATGCGGTAAACGGTCTGGTCGATGCCTGTGTATGCGTTGAGGTCGCTTCCAAATTCCACTCCGATAGAGCGTGTGAACTCGATGAGGTCGTTGCCTGGGAAGTTGTCAGAGCCGTTGAAAGCCATGTGCTCAAGGAAGTGTGCGAGTCCTCTCTGGTCGTCGTTTTCCTGAATGGAGCCTACTCTCTGTGCGATGTAGAAATTTACGCGGTTTTCGGGCCATCCGTTCTGACGTACGTAGTAAGTCAGTCCGTTGTCGAGTTTTCCCATGCGTACAGCCGGGTCCATAGGCAGGTCCGGCATTTGCTGTGCCTGTACCATCGCTGCGATGGTCAGCAAGCCTGCGATAAGAAATCTTTTTAGTTTCATGATTTAAGTTTTAATTTGATATGTTATTCTGTATATGTTAATTTCTGCTATCGTTTTGACATCTCAGATGTTAAAAACTTGACAAAGATAAATGTTTTCTTTCAATATTACGTTTATAAGGTGGAAAATCAATTCAATATTTATAAACGTTATGTTTTTTTAAGTTTTTTAGCAAATAAGTTGTGTTTCTCCATGTTTCTCGGGTGGTGTATGAGTATCTCCTCGCGTATTGTCTGTGTTTCGAGGTGCATGTATATCTCCGTAGTCTTGATGCTTTCGTGCCCGAGCATCACCTGTATTGCCCTTAGGTCGGCTCCTCCCTCGAGCAGTGCCGTGGCAAACGAGTGTCTGAAGGTGTGTGGCGATATTGTCTTCTTTATTCCTGCGTTGCGTGCGTACTGCTTTGCCATGATGAGAATCATTGTCCTTGTGAGGTGTGCGCCTCTTCTGTTGAGGAACACATAGTCTTCCTCGCCCGGCTTTATCTTCATCTTGTCGCGGTCGGCAAACCATTTGTGCAGTTCCTCCACAGCCTTTTCCGATATCGGCACGAGCCGTTCCTTGTTGCCCTTGCCTACGATTTTTATGAATCTCTCTTCCATATACAGGCTTGGGAACTTCAGGTTTACGAGTTCGCTGACGCGCAGTCCGCACGAGAAGAGCATCTCTATGATTGCCAGGTTGCGCTGTCCTTCCCATTTGGCGAGGTCGATGGCGTTTTCTATCATGTCTACTTCAGCCGTCGAGAGCACTTCCGGCAGGTGCTTGCCGAGCTGTGGCGCCTGCAGCAGTTCGGTCGGGTCTTTGTCTATGTATCCCTCCATAGTGAGGAAATGGAACAGTGCCCTCAGTCCGCTCTGTATTCTTGCCTGCGAGCGTGCGCTGATGCCCAAGTCGTGGAGCACGGCGGCAAACTCCTGCAAGTGTTCCAGCCGGGTGTTTCTGAGGCTTATTTTCCTGTCCTTGAGGAACGTGAGCAGCTTTTCCACGTCGTTCATGTAGGCGTCGATAGTGTTCTTGCTGAAGCCCTTTTGCAGCTTCAGGTATTGTCTGAACATCTTTATCTTGCTCGATGACAGCACGTTTTTTGCCATAGTCCTATTGTTTTGTAGTAGTTGTTTCCTTGTGTTTTCCAGTATCCGGCGCTATTGTCTGAGGCTCTCGATGGCAAGTCTGTAGCTGTCGGCTCCAAATCCGCATATCATGCCCTTGCATGCCGCTGCTATTACAGACTGGCGTCTGAATGTCTCGCGTGCATAGATGTTAGACATGTGCACCTCCACTACCGGCGTCTCTATGGCGAGTATGGCGTCGAGAATGGCTACTGACGTGTGGCTGTATGCGGCAGCGTTGAGCACTATGCCGTCGTATTTCCCGTCAGCCTCGTGCAGTCTGTCCACTATGGCGCCCTCGTGGTTGCTCTGGAAATAGTCGATGTCGGTGTCGGCGAACCTGCTGCGCAAGCCGTCGACGATGTCTTTGTCGGTCAGTGTCCCGTAGATTTGCGGCTCTCTGGTGCCGAGCCTGTTGAGGTTGGGACCGTTGATTATAAGTATCTTCATGTTTGCAAAGGTACGATTTAGTGATTAGAAAACAAAATAAAACGTATGTTTTTTCAAAAAATGCGGCTGCTGCCGACGTCGTGCCCGAGCAGCAGGCTGAGAGCGGCGATATGGTTAAAAATTAACACTCCGTATGTTAATGCGTTAACACGAATATGCCCTGAGAATGCGATGTTTTCCCGTTTTGACATTCAAGAGCCGAAAAACGCCGAAAATTAGCCTTCGTCCGTATCTGCCTGACACACAGTCTGATGTCCGCAGGAGCAGGCGTTTCGTCGCTCGGCAGCAAGTGTTAAAATTGTCAAAGAGTATGTTTGAGAGTGTCAAACAGTGTGTTTGAGGATGTCAGACATAGTGTTTGGCACTACAAAACACAATGCCTGGCGAGCCCGTTTCTGCCAAAAAGCAGTGTCAAACATGGTCTTTGACAATTTTAACATTTACGTTGCGCATGTCAAACGGGCACTTTTTTCTCTGAAACGCACTTTTCTCTCCGCAAAAAACATACCGGCTGAGCGCCCCGACAGTTTCATAATTGTCAACTATCAGCCGCTTTGGCATGGCGACATTCCGTGTTTGTAACAAAATTGTAACATCATTCTTTGCGGAAAAATTGCACGGAATAAAAAAAAGTTCTTATCTTTGCAGTGCAAAACTAAATATTATAGTCAAAAACCAATCACACTTAGGATTTTAAAGTAATGCTAATAGATTTAATAATTCTTCCTTAAATTAATGAGAAGTGACAATCTAACTACTGACTCACTGCGCCGTCAAGATGTGAAATCCTGACAGCGCTTTTTTCTTTTGCCGCCTTCCGCTCCAGCCGGCACGTGTTTCGGCACGCCGGCAGTAGCCGTGTAATACGTTTGTAAACTTATTGTAAACGAAATGTTACTGCGAAAATTCGCGACATATTGCCTCTGTCGCTATCTTTGCAGAGACAAACAATAGTATAAACTAAAAAAGACAGAAGAAATGAAAACAAGATTTAGTTATTTGGCAATGTTCGCGTTAATCTCGCTGGGCATTGTACTGACGACAAGCTGCAACGACGATGACGAAGACGTAGCAGCAAACAAAGTAAAGACAGAAGTTATGACGGCGTTCCAGGAAATGTATCCTAACGTCAACGCCATGTGGGAAGTTGAGCGCGGCATGTACAAGGCTGAGTTCTACAGCAATGGCTGCGAAGTGGAAGCATGGTATCAGATGGACGGCACTTGGGTGATGACCGTTACCGACCTGCACGTCTCGATGCTGCCGGCTGCCGTTGCCGACCGCGTGAAAACCGACTATCCTGACCGATATATTGACGACTGCGACCTCGTGGAGAAACCAACAGAGAAATATTATCAGCTGGAACTCGACAAGCAGGGAGCAGCCGACATATACGTGAAAATCTCCGAAAACGGAGACATTCTTCCTTAATTAATTTAATTGCAGTCTATTCTGCTGACCTGTGCGGCGTCGGGACAACAGCCCGGCACCGCACTTTTTTTGATTTTACAGGCACAATAATTTTGTCATTTCGACACATAATTGTATATTTGCAGTTAGAAAACAAAAACCGAAACCGCAGACATCAGTCAAAAACAAACAACTATGGGAAAAGGAAAAAACAAACGACAGCGCATGAACAAGCGCCAGATGACCGACGCACTGGTAAACATGTTCCAGTCGCAGCCAGGCGAAACATTCACATTCAAGCATATATTCAAGCAGTTGCACCTTGACAACCATCCCGCCAAGATGCTCGCCATCAACACGATGGAAGAGATGGCGTGGGACGACTTCCTGACGAAAGTGTCAGACAACAGCTACCGCCTGAACGTAGAGGGACAGGTGCAGGAAGGCATCTTCCACCGCAAGTCGAACGGCAGAAACTCGTTCACTGCCGACGGCTCAGACAAGGCGATAGCCGTATCTGAACGCAACTCCATGTTCGCCTTCGACGGCGACCGCGTCAGGGTAACGCTCCTCGCACGGCGACCGCGACACATGAAGGAGGCAATGGTTACAGATATTCTCGAGAGAAAGACCGACCAGTTCGTCGGGCAGCTGCAAGTGGAGAAAGACTATGCATTCCTGCTGACCGAGAGCAACATCTTCGTGCACGACATAATGATACCCAAGAAAAAGCTGAAAGGCGGCAAGACAGGCGACAAGGCGGTCGTCAGAATAGTGCAGTGGCCATCGAAGGAAAAGAAAAACATCATAGGCGAAGTGGTAGACATACTCGGAAAGAAAGGAGAAAACACAGCCGAGATGCACGCCATACTCGCAAAATACGGACTGCCATACAAGTATCCGAAACACCTTGAAGACCTTGCCGAGAAGATAAATGCCGACATCACGCCGCAAGACATAGCCGAACGCGAGGACTACCGCAACGCAACGACATTCACCATCGACCCGCACGATGCCAAAGACTTCGACGACGCACTCTCGGTAAGACTGCTCGGCGAAAAGAAAAAAGGCAGCGGCGGCACAGCCCTCAGGCAGTGGGAAATAGGCGTACACATAGCCGACGTGTCGCACTATGTGAAGGAAAACTCGCCCATAGACAAGGAGGCACAGCGCCGAGCAACGAGCGTCTACCTCGTAGACCGCACCATTCCGATGTTGCCCGAGCGCCTCTGCAACTTCATCTGCTCGCTGCGACCGGACGAAGACAAACTCTGCTACAGCGTCATCTTCAAGATGGACGACAACGGCGACATAGCCGACTGGCACCTGGCACACACCATCATACGCTCAAACCGGCGCTTCGCCTACGAAGAGGCACAGGAGATACTCGAACAGAACGGTGTCAAGGACGGCACCGGAGAGCCTGCACCGCAGCCAAAAGACGGCAAATACAAGGGCGAATACGGAGAGGAACTCTGCACGCTCGACCGTCTTGCCAAGCTGCTGAGGCAGAAACGATTTGAAAATGGAGCCGTGAAGTTCGACAGAGAGGAACTGCACTTCGACATCGACGACAAGGGAAAGCCGACACGATGCTACTACAAGAAGTCGAAAGATGCCAACAAGCTCATAGAGGAATTTATGCTGCTCGCCAACCGCACAGTGGCTGAGAGCATAGGAAGAGTGAAGAAAGGCACTAAGGCAAAGACACTGCCATACCGCATACACGACCAGCCAGACCCCACAAAGCTCGAAGACCTGCGACAGTTTGTCAAGCGCTTCGGCTACAAGGTAAAGACCTCAGGCACACGCGCGGCAATATCGCGAAGCCTCAACGCGCTCATGGACGGATGTCAGGGACGCAACGAGCAGAAGCTGATAGAGACGATAGCACTGCGGGCAATGATGAAGGCGAAGTACAGCGTACACAACATAGGACACTACGGACTGGCTTTCGACTACTACACCCACTTCACGTCGCCAATACGACGATACCCCGACACGATGGTACACCGACTGCTGACACGCTACCAGAACGGCGGACGATCAGCCAACAAAGACTACTACGAAGACCAGTGCAAGCACTCGTCGGACATGGAGCAGATAGCACAGAACGCCGAAAGAGAGTCGATAAAATATAAGATGGTGGAATTTATGTCCGACTTCATCGGCGAAGAGTTCGATGCACACATCAGCGGCATACAGTCGTTCGGCATCTATTGCGAGATAGACGACAACCACTGCGAGGGTCTCGTGCCGCTGCACGCACTCGACGACGACTACTACGATTTCGACGAAAAGAACTTCTGTCTCGTCGGACGCCGACACCACCGCCGCTACCAGCTGGGCGACGCAATAAGAATAAGGGTGGAAAAGGCAAACATAGACAAGCGACAGCTCGATTTCGACATAGCATGACACCGTGCATGGCTTAACATGAGAAAATGCTTCAATTATGACTGTAGCCTGATAGAAATGCAACGGGAGACAGAATAAACAGTCTTTCTCCGCATATAACGGAAACCAAAAGGGCATCTTTTGCTTCGCAAGAGGTGCCCTTTTACATTGAAAAACACGCTCATTTGCACTGCTTTTGCACGCAAAAGTTAATTTTTCTTATTTCCAGCCCTTGCTGTTTAATTAAATCAAAATAATAGTTTATTTTTGCAAAAAGTACCATGAGATAAACAAAATCATTTTTATAAAAAACTATTTATAACTTTAACAAATTATCAAGTCATGAAGAAAAACCAAATTATATTACTGTTAATATGTCTTAGCTTTGCATGCTGCGACCCAGGAGAAGTAAGTTATTATATCCGCTTTAGACCTAGAGTGTACACATTTGAAAAGGAAGGCGGTGAAATCACTATGAAACTGGAGGATCCTATATTCCGTAATTGGGAATTTTCAAGTAAAAGAGCAATACCATGGCTTTACAATGATTATCCTAAAAATCCTGAAGAAAGAAACGAACTTCTTATGGATATAAGAAAAGACGATAGCTGGTATAAAATAACGAAGCTTTCAAATGGAGACCTGCATGTATGGGTAGACAAAAACAACAAGAACTATGATAGAAGTATTATTGTTGGTGTAGATAACTTCAGCGATGGTTGCGCAGGAGGAGACGTTATTATAAGACAGAGGAAATGAAACGTAGTGTTTAGACAATCGAAGAAAGTGGGTTGAGCACCTTGAATGTCTCAATCCACTTCAAATGATAGATGATGCAAATTCTCTAAATAACTAAACAATATCATTATGAAAAAAATCATTTTATTACTGTTAATATGTCTTAGCTTTGCATGCTGCGACCCAGTAGATGGTAATTATTTTTTCAGCTTTCGTCCCAATGAGTACACATTCGACAAGGAGGGCGGTGAAATCACTATGAAACTGGAGAATCCCATATTCCGCAATTATAAAATTTTTGACATTGGGGTACTCCCTTGGTATGACCCAGATTCTCTTGTTTACAAACTGTCAGAAGAAGAAAGGATAGAACTAAGTTTGGATTTGGAAAAAGATAAAAGTTGGTATAAAATAACGAAGCTCGCAAATGGAGACCTGCATGTATGGGTAGACAAAAATGATAAGAACTATGGTAGAAGTATTAGGGTTTCTGTAGGAGACTTCAGTAATGATTACGGTCATGCAGGAGGAGACGTTATTATAAGACAGAGGAAATGAAACGTAGTGTTTCGACAATCGAAGAAAGTGGGTTGAGCGTCTTAAATGTCTCAATCCACTTTTCTATTGAGAAGTTTGTTTTAAATAATAAAAAATTATTTTGTTCTTTGCTTACTTAATCGTATCTTTGCATGCGTTAAATTGTCGAACGACTGACAACTAAAGAATAACTATACGTTAGAGATGAACTTAACTACATTTGCAAAACGATACTTCCACAGTAGGCAGAAGGAACTTGAAAGCCACAACAACAAGGCAATAGAGTTGCAGCGTAACGCCATGCGAAAGCTGTTGAGGAAGGCTGCCGATACGGAATACGGACACCAACACCACTTCGACAACATCACTTCGTATGAGGGATTTGCCAACTATGTTCCTGTCAATACCTACGAGGAACTGAAAGCCTACATCGACCGCATGAGGCACGGCGAGCCAAACATACTGTGGCCCGGCAAGATAAAATGGTATGCCAAGTCGTCGGGAACAACTAACGACAAGTCGAAATTCATACCTGTCAGCAGCGACGGACTGGAGAACATACACTATGCCGGAGGGCGCGACACCGTGTCGCTGTACTTCATGAACAACCCAAACAGCCGCATGTTCGACGGCAAGTCGCTGATACTCGGCGGCAGCCACAGCCCCAATTACAACGTGCACGGCAGTCTCGTGGGCGACCTGAGCGCCATACTGATAGAGAACATCAACCCCGTGGTAAACTTCTTCCGCTGCCCCAGCAAGCAGACGGCACTGCTGTCAGACTTTGAGGAGAAGCGCGAGAAAATAGCACGCGAGACACTCAACAGGCACATAACAAGCCTCTCGGGAGTGCCGTCGTGGATGATGTCGGTGCTGGTGAGAGTGATGGAACTGTCGGGAAAAAAATACCTAAACGAAGTGTGGGAAGACTTGGAAGTGTTCTTTCACGGAGGAATATCGTTCACGCCATACAGGAAACAATATGAGCAACTGATAAGGAAACCCGACATGCACTATATGGAGACGTATAACGCCAGCGAGGGATTCTTCGGACTGCAAAGCGACCTGAACGACCCAGCCATGATGCTGATGCTCGACTACGACGTCTTCTACGAGTTTATACCTATGGACGAGATAGGAAAGGACAATCCTACCGTCGTGCCGCTTGAGGGCGTGGTGCTCGGAAGAAACTATGCCGTGCTCATTTCAACGTCGTGCGGACTGTGGAGATACATGATTGGCGACACCGTGAAGTTTACGCAGAGAGACCCGTTCAAGTTTGTCATAACAGGCAGGACAAAGCACTTCATCAACGCTTTCGGCGAGGAACTGATAGTAGACAATGCCGAACAGGGACTTGCATACGCCTGCAAGATGACAAACGCAGAGATACGCGACTATACGGCAGCACCTGTATTCATGGACGATCAGGCGCGATGCCGCCACCAGTGGGTGATAGAGTTTGCGAGAAAGCCGCAGTCGATAAAGGAGTTTGCGCAACTGCTCGACGCTAAGTTGCAGGAGATAAACTCCGACTATGAAGCCAAGCGATATAAAAACATCACGCTGCAACATCTCGAAGTGATAGAAGCCAGAGAGGGACTGTTCAACGAGTGGCTGAAGCAGCAAGGCAAGCTCGGCGGACAACACAAGGTGCCGCGACTGTCGAACGACAGAAAGACCATAGACCAACTGATAACCCTGAACAAACAATAATGAAGAAAGCACTACTGTTTCTACTGCTGATAGCCTTTGCCGGATGTGCCAGAATGGGACAGCCTGACGGAGGATGGTACGACGACATGCCGCCACGCATATTGTCGTCGACACCCGCCGACAGAAGCGTAGGCGTGGACAGCAAGCGCATAATAATAAACTTCGACGAATACATAAAGCTCGAAAACCCAACCGAAAAGGTCGTTGTCTCGCCGCCGCAGAAAGAGCCGGCAGAGATAAAGGTGCAGGGAAGGCGCATCGTGGTAGACCTGAAAGACTCGCTGAAGCCGAACACCACATACACGATTGACTTCAGTGATGCCATAACCGACAACAACGAAGGCAATCCTATGGGCAACTATACATACAGTTTCTCTACGGGCAGTGCCATCGACACGATGGAAGTTGGAGGATATGTCATGGAGGCGAGCAACCTAGAGCCCGTGAAAGGCATGCTGGTGGGACTGTATGCCGTCGACGAGACAGCAGGAGAGACAGCCGCAGACCCTTTCCGCACGATGGCGCTGCAACGCATATCGCGCACTGACGGCAACGGACACTTCGTAATAAAAGGCGTTGCCAACGGTACATACAAGGTATATGCACTGCAAGACACCGACGGCGACTATATGCTGACACAGCGCGGCGAGAAGCTGGCTTTCATGGATGAGACGATAGCGACGTCGTCGAAACCCGACATAAGACAGGACACCGTGTGGGTGGACTCGCTGCACATAGGAGCCATAAACAGGGTGGGATATACTCATTTCTATCCAGACGACATCGTGCTGAGAGCCTTTACGGAAATAAGCGACGAGCTGTACCTGATGAAAAGTGAGCGCCGCGATGCTGACAGGCTGACATTTGCCTTCAGCAGAGGATATGACAGGCTGCCGCAGCTAAGACCGCTGAACGCGGCATGGGGCAGTGGCGACTTGCTGGCAGAAACATCGCTGAAGAACGACACTATAGTGTATTGGCTGCGCGATACGGCTCTCGTCAACACCGACACGCTGACAGTGGAAGCAAAGTATTTTGCCACCGACACGCTCGGAAACATAGAACAGCTTACAGATACGATAGAGTTCATATCGAAGATACCGTATTCGCGACGGATGAAAGACCACCAGAAGATGCTGGAGCAGTGGCAGAAGCAGCAGGAAAGGGCAGCCAAGCAAGGCAAGGAAGTGAAATATGTGCCGCCAGGTGAGGCTCTGGAGCCGCGATACAGACTGACGTCGGAGATAGACCCGAACACACTGATAGAAATAGACTTCCCCGTTCCGCTGCAACAGGTGGACACCACGCGTCTGCACATATATGCCAAGAAAGACTCGCTGTGGTATAACGTAGGTTTCAAGATAGCAGGCTACGGCTCTGACAATGCAGGAAACGCGAAATTGCCCAAGCCTGCCTCGATAGCAGACAAGCGACGTCTGTTCGTGCAGGCGGCATGGACACCGGGAACGGAATACAGCTTTGAGGTTGACTCGGCTGCCTTTACCGATATATACAAGCATGTGTCGCAGAAATTCAAGAAAGGTTTTCGCGTGCGTGGTAAGGAAGAATATGCCACTCTGTTCGTAAACGTTTCGGGCGCGGGTGAAGGCGATGTTATCGTTCAGTTGTTAAGCGCCTCAGACAAGGTGCTCAAAGAAGAGAAAGCCATCGGAGGCACGGCAGAATTCTACTACTTGCGTCCAGGAACATACAACATGCGTGCCTTTGTCGACAGCAACGGTAACGGAGAGTGGGACAATGGCTGCTATGACGAACAGCGGCAGCCGGAAATGGTGTACTACTATCCGCGCGAGCTCGAAGTAAGAGAGCGATGGGACATGACAGAGAACTGGAATCTGACGGCAACGCCTGCCTACAGGCAGAAGCCTACAGGGCTGATGAAGGAGAAGAACGACAGTCTGCGCAGGGCGAGAAACCAAAATGCTGAGCGCGCAAGGAAACTGGGCAAGACGTATGTGCCGCAACAGAGATAGGGAAATAAGCTGAACGAAAGAAACAGCGACTGTAAAAGTCAGAAAAAGAATAAAGTGTAAGACAATGCAGCAGAGCATTTTCTTACACTTTATTATGTTGTCCAAGGCGGATTCGAACCACCACAAACAGAACCAAAACCTGTTGTGCTACCATTACACCATTGGACAATCAGTCTGCATAAGACAGTTTAACGGCTGCAAAGGTAGTTGTTTTTTGTGTCTTAACCAAATTTTTCGTTTAATTTTTATGGTGTATCGAACTGTCAGAGTGCCGAAAACGCCATACAGCAACGTAGGTTTTTCGGTTGTAATAATATATTAATATGTATAAATGGAAATGAGTTTTGTCATTTTTGTGTACGAAAACATGTATATTATTGCACATTACATAGTGATGTGTGCAATAAGACGTTTCTTTTTTTACAAAATATTTGCACACGTGAAATAAAATTTGTTCCTTTGCAGCGGTTTTGAAATAACTAAGAATTAATTATAATTTATAAACATTAAAATCAAACTATTATGTCAGAAATTGAAGCAAAAGTAAAGGCAATTATCGTAGACAAACTTGGTGTAGACGAAGCAGAAGTTAAGCCAGAGGCAAGTTTCACAAACGATCTCGGTGCTGATTCACTTGATACAGTAGAATTAATAATGGATTTCGAGAAGGAGTTCGGCATTTCTATCCCAGACGACAAGGCTGAGAAGATAGCTACTGTAGGCGATGCTATTGCTTACATCGAAGAAAATGCAGAGTAATTACTTTCGATGATTTATAATTTGAGGTTATAAGGAAGCAATGTTATGCCCCCTTATAACCTCAAAATGATTTTATAAAAGTTACAATTTTACTACTTCATCATATAGAATATTTATGGAATTAAAGAGAGTTGTAGTTACAGGACTTGGTGCCGTAACACCAGTAGGAAACACCCCAGAGGAGACATGGAAGAACCTTATCAACGGTGTAAGTGGTGCTGCGCCAATCACACTGTTTGACAGTTCTAAATTTAAGACACAGTTTGCTTGCGAGGTGAAGAACTTAGACATAAATGAGTATATCGACCGAAAGGAATCTCGCAAGTTAGACCGTTACACACAGTTGGCTATCATCTCTGCAATGCAGGGCGTGAAGGATGCAGGCCTGGATCTTGAGAAAGAAGACCTCAACCGTATCGGTGTAATCTATGGCGTAGGCATCGGAGGTATAAAAACATTTGAAGACGAAGTAACATACTATGGTCAGCATATGGAAGACGGTCCTAAGTTTTCGCCTTTCTTCATTCCTAAGATGATAGGTGATATAGCATCTGGACATATCTCTATACATTTCGGATTTCACGGTCCTAACTATACGACGACATCAGCATGTGCCAGTTCGACCAATGCCATTGCCGACGCATTCAACCTGATACGTCTGGGCAAGGCAAACATCATTGTCAGCGGTGGTGCTGAGGCTGCTATCTGCGCTTGTGGTGTAGGCGGTTTTAACGCCATGAAGGCATTGTCTACACGCAACGACGACCCACAGCACGCTTCTCGCCCGTTCTCTGCAAGCCGCGACGGATTTGTGATGGGAGAAGGTGCAGGATGTCTTATTCTGGAGGAACTGGAGCATGCCAAGGCACGTGGAGCAAAAATCTATGCAGAGATGGTAGGCGAAGGCGAAAGTGCAGACGCACACCACATAACAGCATCGCATCCGGAAGGACTGGGCGCTAAGCTCGTTATGCAGGCTGCACTTGAGGATGCCGGACTGAAACCAGAGGATATTGACTACATCAATGTTCATGGAACATCTACTCACGTCGGCGACATATCTGAGGCTAAGGCTATCAAGGACGTGTTTGGCGATGCCGCATATAAGCTCAACATCAGTTCTACAAAGTCGATGACAGGACACCTTCTCGGTGCCGCTGGAGCCATAGAAGCAATGGCTACGGTGCTGGCAGTGAAGAACGATATTGTTCCTCCTACCATCAATCATGACGAAAACGACAAGGATGAGGAACTGGATTATAATCTGAACTTTACATTCAACAAGGCACAGCATCGTGAGGTAAGGGCTGCACTGAGCAACACCTTCGGCTTTGGCGGACACAATGCGTGCGTCGTTTTCAAGAAATATGCAGAGTAATTTTATTGACAGAATTAAGCTCCCTTTCCGAAAAGAAAAGGAGCTTATTGTTTCTCTATACTCCATACTCGGATTTTATCCCCGCCATATAGAATATTACAAACTCGCGCTGATGCATAAGAGCGGAGGCAAACGTGAGAAAGGCAAGCCTATAAACAATGAAAGGCTGGAATTTCTCGGTGATGCCATCCTCGATGCGGTTGTAGGAGATATTGTCTATCGCCACTTTGAAGGCAAACGTGAGGGATTTCTGACGAACACACGCTCGAAGATAGTGCAGCGCGAAACGCTCAACCGGCTTGCTCATGAGATTGGGCTTGAAGAACTGCTTGTCGTTAAATCGAAACCACAGTCGCACAACAGCTATATGGGTGGAAATGCCTTTGAAGCCCTTGTCGGAGCAATTTATCTTGACAGAGGCTACAAAGGATGCATGAAATTCATGGAGAAGCAGATTCTTTCGAGAATGATAAATATCGACAAGGTGGCAAAGAAAGAAGTCAACTTCAAGTCGAAGCTGATAGAGTGGTCGCAGAAGAATCGCGTAAAGATGGATTTCCATCTTGTGTCAACGGACAAGGATGAAGGCGGAAGCCCAATGTTTCACTATAAGGTAGTTATAGAGGGCATTGACGGATGTGAAGGAAAGGGATATTCGAAGAAAGAAAGCCAGCAGATTGCATCGAAGCTGACGCTTGAGAAACTGCGCAAGAATCCTAAGTTCATAGATGAAGTCTTTGCTGCCAAGACCAACAGGACTAAGATGGAGGAAATGCCAGTGATAAATGTGCCGGACATAAACCAGAAGGAAGACTTCATCATAAGACGGGACGCAGACAATGTTTCTGCTGAAACGACAAACGGCAATAGTCGTAGAAAGATACGCATGGCGAACAATGATGCAGACTCCGGCTCTGAACGCAAGGGATATAGCGGAAAGGATGGAGAGGACGAATACGACCTCAGCGACATATCGGCAAATCCGAAAAAACTGTCGCGTGAAGACATTATAGCCCAGGCAGAGGCTGCAGCATTTTCGGAAAAGGACAATTAGCAGACTTATATTTTCAGATAAAGACTATGACGTGGATGCAAAAAATAACGGTCATTACGGTTGCACGCAACGTATGTCAGGCTTTACGGCAGACAATGGACAGTGTGTTGCAGCAGGACTATGAGAACGTGGAATATATAGTCGTTGACGGTGCATCTACTGACGGTACGGTCAGCATGCTTGAAAGTGTAGACTGTCCTTATCTGAAATGGATTTCAGAACCAGACAGTGGCATATACAATGCTATGAATAAAGCCATCGGCATGGCAACCGGCGAATATGTCATCTTTATGAATGCTGGCGATTTATTTGCCGGCGATGACGTGCTTAGTCGTGTTTTCGAAAAACCAGAGCAGGCAGATATAATATATGGACACGTTGAAAAGAAAGACAAGCAGGGTGTCTGGCAGGTAAAAAAAGCAGAACAGCCCCATAACAGCCACCGCATGTTTTTCTGTCATCAGTCTTGCTTTGTCAGGCGAGAACTATTGCAACGCTACTGCTTTGATGAGAGATACAGATATTCCGCAGATTTCAAACTCATCAAGACACTCTTCCTTGCCGGTCATACGTTTGTACTTAAAGATGTTGTCGTAGCCCGCTTTGATACCAATGGGGTGTCAAACACCCGTCGTTCAGAAGGACTGGCAGACAATATAAAAGTTGTTAGGGATGTAGACAACATGAAAGAAAGGCTGCGACTGTTGCCGCGACTGTATTTCGTGTATCTTATGTGTCGATGGCGCGAGAGAAATAGAAACAATAAAAACGATAAATAAAACTAAACGGTATGGCAAACTATGACATGCACGCATTGCAACAGCACATATTGAAGATGTTGCTGGATTTCGACAAGATATGCAGTGAGCATGATTTGCACTATTATGTTGTGTTCGGAACAATGCTTGGTGCGGTGCGCCACAAGGGGTTCATACCATGGGATGACGATATTGACGTAGCGTTGCCACGTCCTGAATACGAACTGCTTATTGCCCATGCAAGTGAGTGGTTTCCTGAGCCATATGAGTTTATATGCCATGAGACCGACGAGCATTTTCTCGGAGGCATAGGCAAGATGCAGGATGCAACGACAACACTTATAGAGCGCAAGCATGTAGACTATCTTGGAGGCGTATATATAGATATCTTCCCTATTGATGGCATATCATCCTGCAAGCCGATGCAGTATCTGCAATATTATAGGTATTCGTTCTACAAGAAACTTGTCTACCTCCTTCATCGCGACCCTTACAAACATGGACATGGACCGTCGTCGTGGCTGCCGCTGTTGGTTCAAAAGTTATGCACGCCGAAGGGAGTCATGCGACGCTTTAAGAAGGTTATGCTCACATACGACTACGATAAGAGTACATATACAAGCCTTCTCAACGACGGTATGACAAGCGTCATGCCTAAGACATACTATGGCAGACCAACCCCGATAGAGTTTGAGGGACACACGGTTATGGGCGTGGAGCGGGCTCATGACTACCTTGAGCACGAGTTCGGCGACTATATGAAGATACCCGATGAGGCTCATCGCATAAGCCACAACTTCTACTATCTCAACTTGAACGAGCCATACAGGGACTACGACAAGAATAAATAAAACCTAATATAAGTAAATATGAAAAAGAAACAGACATTCATAAAGCTGTTCATCGTTATGTTGACAATTTTCTCCATGCCAGCTTCTCTTTGGGCACAATCTATATTTGGTGGAGGTTCCGGAACGGAAACCGATCCGTATATCATTTCGTCTATCGAGCACTTCGACCAGTTTGCAAGCAATGTTAACAGCGGAAACAATTATACTAATGTGTATTTCCGCTTGGACAGTGATTTAGACTATAGTGGCAGAACGTATACACCGGTAGGAGGATATGCAGGTAATGCCACAAGTACAGGTTACTATTATTTCGCAGGTACTTTTGATGGCAATGGACATAAAATTAAGAATGTAGTTATCAATACACCTACAAATAATTTTGTAGGACTGTTTGGTGCTATAAGTTCCTACACATGTATAAAGAATCTCACGCTTGGGGAAGGTAGTATTATTAAGGGCAACAAATTTGTAGGAGGTATAGCTGGCTTCGGCTTTGGATACTATGCCTATAATGACAGGGGAATACGCAATTGCATTGTCGAGGAAGGCGTAAGTATCAGTGCAAATAGCGACGTTGGTGGCATTATTGGTATTACTGAGGGCTACATGACAGGATGTCTGTCGCTTGCAGATATCAGTGCAACAACTGATGAATATGTCGGTGGTATTGTAGGCGATTTAGCGACAAACTTACAACCTGATAACTGCTACTATGTCAGCAACATCATCACGGCTGGCATAGGAGGTGCAACAGCTGCCGAAGCGGGCGACACTGATGGCGCAAGACGGGCTTACGCACTGTGTGAAATGGGCGACGGGCTAACCATTGACGACGGCAATGTAATCTGCTACAATAATATTATGTATGGCCCGCACGGGGGAATGATATCGCTTAAAATAAATGGTTTGGCAATAGAATTTGATGCACCAGATACTCTGACCCCTTTCAATGCTACATCCAACCCAGTATGGACGGGAACAGGGGCGGAAACAGACCCATATACTGTTAAGAATACATCGGGGCTCAATCTGTTGTCGGTAATGGTAAACAAAGGCTTTACTTATGAAAACAAGTATTTTCTCCAGACTGCAGACATAGACTATTATAACGGACTGACGTGGATTAGTTTTGAGCCGATAGGTAATGATAATGTTTTTAAGGGAACGTACGACGGTGGTTCTTACCGCATCAAGAATATAAATTATTTTAACTCTGGGAGAAATAATGTAGGACTGTTTGGACATACAGATTGCTGCACTATAAAGAATGTTGTTCTTATGGGGACAAGATTTAATGGTAAAGATAATGTAGGAAGTATTGCTGGATATGTTGAAGGTGGAAATATAAGCAATTGCGTTGTTGCTAACATTAACTATAATATTGCAAATGTTTCGGGTGATTATAATGTAGGTGGTATTGTCGGAAAATCTATTAGTAGATTGAAAGCAACTCATGATTTTTTAAATCCGATGATAGAAATACGTTCATATATATCAGATTGCCTTTTCATGGGAGAAGTGTATAACTATAATAATTACCCATATACAGGTAGCATTATTGGCTACGATACCTCTCAAAAGTCCAACAACTACTACACAGGTAACAGTTCTGGCGTCAAAGGTATCGGAGGATATGACGGCAATTCTTATGATACTGACGGGAAAGCCATGTACGGCTATAGTGTAAGGTTGGACGGTAATGGTACGCTTGCACTTGCGGAAGTGCAGAATAAGAAAGGTGTTGAATTCGATGGTGTCGTATATGCAGGTGCTAACCAGTCGGTCTTTCTCGACATTAATCCGCAAGTGAAGTATGGCTACGAGACTGGTAGTATAACGGCAGATGCCGGAACACTGGCAGAGGAAGGAAATATGTGGAAACTGGCAATGCCGGAAAGCAATGTAGTGATTTCCGTTTCGGATGTGTATCTCGCCTTTCTTGAAGAAAGCGAGGATGAAAACTACAACACAGGACAGTTAGCTGATAATCTTGATGCCGGACCTATCAACGTGATGTTGAAGGGGCGCACGTTGTATCGAGACGGACACTGGAACACGCTGATGCTGCCTTTCAGTCTGACGACAATAGAAAATACACCGCTTGAAGGTGCTGAAATACGCACGCTTACAGAGGGAAGTGGTATGTACGATAACGGTACGCTCACGCTCAACTTCACACAGCCTCAAACGAACATAGCTGCGCAGACCGCCTATATCGTGCGATGGAACGAGCAGGGAGAAGACATCGTCAATCCAATGTTTACTAATGTAACGTTGGAGGATGGATATAATATTATCCATCTGCTGGACAATGGCATACAGTTCTTCGGTATGGAGGTGCCCTGCCATATAGAAGAAGAGGACAAGTCAATTCTGTATATGGGTAGCGACGACAAGCTGTACTACCCAAATGCTCCTATGACCATAAAGCCATTCCGTGCTTTCTTCATACTCCTGGACTATGTTGCAGGAGAACCACAGAACGATGGCGCAATGGGAATAAGCAATTTTATCATTAACTATAATGATGACACTTTGCCGACTTGCGTAAGTAATACAGCCGTAGGTTATGAAGCCAACGCATGGTATGACCTCAGCGGCAGACGACTCGAAGGTAAACCATCTGCAAAGGGAATATATATCAATAATAACAGGAAAGTAACTATAAAATAAGCTATAACCATGATAATTAAAGAACCGTATAAAAGTCCAAAGACAAAGATATTGAAGTCAAAAAGCTCAGACAACTTGCTTTTAGGCAGTGTAACTAACGTTGACAGTCGCAGTAGTGGCAACGACGATATAGGCATAGGCTATGGTGGAGGTGGCTCTGGACCTGCACGTTCAAATGAATACAGCATCTGGGACGATGAGGAGTAGGTTGCCTTTCAGTTTTGATAATTGACAGATATAATATTTATTTGCATAAATAGTATAATTTGTATTGTGATAAGTCTAACTCAAGTTAGACATATAGAATAAATGCAGTCAGAAATGGCTGCATTTATTGTTTCCAAGAAAAAGAGAGACAGTAGCTTTGCTTTGTACAAATCAAATAACAAATGGTGGAAACTTAGTTTCATGTGATTTACTCAATTTCAATTTTCACAAAGTTTTTGTCTATGAGTTTCGATGTCCATCCTGGATTTGGATGCCAGCGTGATGGAGAAATAACAATCTTATCCGGGTTTCTTGATAGATATTGAGCCCACCAACTAAAACTGCTGTTGCTCAAAATGAAATGTTTGCAGCTATACATAAGTCTCATTTTTTCCCATATAGGATCATTTCCTCTTTCATAATAACATTCTCCTTCTATTTTAATATTGTCCCTTACCCATGATATTTCATCAGAAAAAAATATAAAAACGGGGTTGGTTACTCTTTTTTTTATTTCTGCTATAGCACGCATGAAATAGTCTTTATCGCAAAGGAAATATTCATTATTAGAAATATAATCGCCGCGTCTTATAGTAACGCATACTGAGTTTGATAGTATTATTTTCTCGTAAAGACTCTTATTGCAATCTAATAATGCGTGTTTGGGTGTAAACTCTTTTTGAAGAACTTCTTTTATATCATCAAAGCATATAGGATTTTCGCATAGACCTAAAGCAAATGAGTTTTTCTGTTTAGAAGGTGGTATAACTTCGTCATTGTAACTGAAATATGCTCCGTCATATAGACCATATAAAGGTAGAAGTTTTTGTATTTTCTTTCTGTATTTTTGTAAAAAGGCAAATCGATAACTTAACTTCCATAAATAATAAATAGAAATTTGCTTTATCGTTCCATAACTAAGTATTAGATTTGTGTGTTTTTCAATATATGGGAGAATATTGAAATTGTCAATGTCGTTTTCAAAATTACCTCTTGAAAAGTTAAAAATCAATACCCCCCGTTAATCTCTGTTAACTTTCTTGCAAAAGCATAAGTAAACATTTGGTTACCAGCCCTGCCTCCAAAATATGCTGCTATCATGTCTGTAAATTATTTGTAATAATTATTACTGATGTTCTCTGCAAAGTTATAATTATTTTTAGCAATGCCAAAATATTCGATGAATAATATCGTTTTGTACCATTGTTTTTGCGCCATGTTACGGCAAGACGCAATTATATATAATAGTAAAACCGTTTCACCAGAAAGGATGAAACGGTTTTTATTTAAATTAAATATTCTGAAAAGTTATTCTTATGCGAGTGTAAAGCGTTTATTCTACGAAAAACAGTTTCTCGCCGACATTCCTGCCTTCAATTCTGAAATCTAAACCCAACAGTGCGGCAATGGTCGGTGCTATTTGCTTGTTGTAGAATGTTCCGTTATTTTCCATCTCACCCAGTGCGGGAATACCGCTGCCAAATGCCATGAGCCAAGTTTCTTCCGAACGGGGTGCTTCCGTCCCATGTTCCGTCCATAGGTCGCCGTCGCCACGACCATGGTCGCAGGTTACGAGGAATGTTGTCTTGTCGCGATAGAATGGGTCGTCTTGCGCCTGCTGCCAGAGTCGCTGTATGAATGTGTCAGTATGGTCTGCCGTCATCAGGTAATGGTCATATCGTCCATTGTGGGCGAACTCATCGGTCTCGCCAAACGATACGAAGAGCACCTTTGGCTTATGTCTTTTCATGGCTTCCGAAGCATAGCGGTAGGTTATGTAGTCGAGTGCCACGTCACCCCAGAAGTCCACCATTTCGCGCTTCATGTCGTCTAAGAAAGTTTCAATTTCCGACGGATTGTCTGACAGTGTAGGCATATATTTGCCTGCTTGGACGGGAAAGCCGCAGCGTTCATCGTTTAGGACGTAGCGCAACGTTCCCCAGCAGGCGTAAGCCATAACGCTGTTTTTATATTTTTCAGACTTGTTGATAGCTTCAAACACGTTTACGTTGGGATTTGGCACGTTGTCGTTAGAGGTGATGCGCTCGTCGTCTGCCCAGCCGCACAGTGTCTCCGAATAGCCGGGATAAGAGAATTTGAACTTGTTTTCCACCTGCATGAAACTGTTTTTCCATCGGTTGCCGATAATCAGACCATGCTGCTTGATAAATCCCCAGGTGAAAGGCATTAGCGCCATGCGCCGCTCGTCTTGTGTCGGTCGCCAGTAGAGTTCACTGATACCTTTCGGGTTCACGGCATATTTGCCACTATTGATAAGTGCAGTGTCGGCTCCATTAAACAGTTCCTGCCATCGTAGCCCGTCGAGCATGATGACGACAATGCGTCGGTCGTTGTCTGTTCGTGCTTGAATATTACTGAAAATGGCAGCGAGAGCCAACAGGATGAATAGTTTTTTCATGGTTCTTTGTTTCATACGTTTTGCGTTTTGTCATACATGGTTTAGTCTTATTATGCCGCGAAGTTAGCAAAAACTGATTGAATACGCAAGAATATAACAGAAAAACCGTTTCACCAGAGACGATGAAACGGTTTTTACTTAAATCAATTATTATGAAAAAATTATTCTGATGCGAGTGTAAAGCGCTTGAAGTCAACGATAGCGAGTTCGCTGTCTTGCTTCTTCAGCCACTGTGCCACGCTTGCCTTGTCGCCGTCGCCGAACTGGAATTCCTGGTCTACGAGGCAGTTCTCTTTCAGGAACTTCTGTACACGACCCTTAGCGATGTTCTCTATCATCTGTGCTGGGAGGTTTGCAGCCTTCTCGGCAGCAGCCTTTTCCTTCAGCTGGCGAGCTTCTGCAGCCTGCTCCTCTGTGAGCCATCCCTTCTTGATGTTAGACTCGATGTGGTCTTCGCTGTCAACGAGGTTAGGGTTGATGCCTGCTTTCTTCAGCACTACTTCAACATACTTTTCTACCTGCTCGAGCTTAGTCTTCTCAACGGCAGTCTTGTATTCCTCGTCGATTACAGCCTGTGGTACGCTCTTTTCGTCGAGAGCTACCGGCTTCATGGCAGCCACCTGCATGGCAACCTTGTGTCCTTCCTCAGCTGCAGCCTTGTTTGTCTGAACCATTGTGCAGAGAGTGTGGCGTCCCATGTGGTCGTAAACTTCGATGTTTTCGCCTTCGAGCGTGAGGTATCCGTCGAGTTCCATCTTTTCGCCAGTGATACCTGAGCGCTGTGTAACGGCTTCCTGTACTTTCTGTCCGTCGGTCAGTGCCAGTTCCTTCACTTCGTCGATAGTCTTGCAACGAGCCTCTACGGCTTTGTCGAGGATGCTCTGTGTCAGTGCGATGAAGTCTGCTCCGTTAGCCACGAAGTCTGTTTCGCATTTCAGTGCAATCATAGCTGCAAATCCGTCAACTTTCTTTACGAGAACACAACCGTTAGATGTTTCGCGGTCAGAGCGCTTAGCAGCGATAGCCAGACCACGCTCACGCAGGAGTTCCTTAGCCTTGTCGAAGTCGCCTTCAGCCTCTGTCAGTGCTTTCTTAACGTCAGCCAAACCGGCACCAGTCATGGCGCGCAGTTTCTTTATGTCGTCTATTGAAATTGCCATAATTGTTTTTTGATTTATTGTTTTAATGGGTTTAATGTTTAAAAGAATATTTACGTTGGCTGTATTTCAAGCCAACGCAAATGTTTTGTCCATTGCCTTTTATTCAGCAGCAGGTGCTTCTTCCGCAGCTTCTTCAGCCTTTGGCTCTTCTGCTACGGTTTCTTCTTCTGCCTTAGCCTCGTCCTTGCGTGCCTTGCGTGCGCGGCGTGGACGTGCTGTAGCAGCTTCTTCGCTCTGCTCGGCAGCAGCCTTTTCGTCAGCCTTTTCTACCTTGCGCTCTTCGATGCCTTCTGTTATAGCAGCGCAGCATGCACTGAGGATAACGTCGATAGAGTCTTTAGCATCGTCGTTTGCAGGTATGATGAAGTCTATGCCTTCAGGGCTTGAGTTTGTGTCTACGATTCCAAATACAGGAATGCCGAGACGGTTGGCTTCTCTTACTGCTATGTTTTCTTTCATCACGTCAACCACGAAGAGTGCAGAAGGCAGGCGGTTGAGGTCTGCGATGCTGCCCAGGTTCTTTTCGAGCTTAGCGCGCTGGCGTGTGATTTGCAGCAGTTCGCGCTTTGAGAGGTTAGAGAATGTACCGTCATTCATCATGCGGTCGATGTTAACCATCTTCTTGACAGCCTTGCGGATAGTAGGGAAGTTGGTGAGCATTCCGCCCGGCCAGCGTTCTGTTACGTAAGGCATGTTCACGCTTGTTGCTTTTTCTGCAATGATTTCCTTAGCCTGTTTTTTAGTAGAAACGAATAATATCTTCTTTCCCGATTTTGCAATCTGCTTCAGAGCTTCTGCTGCTTCGTCTATTTTTGCAACTGTCTTGTGCAGATCGATGATGTGAATACCGTTGCGCTCCATGAAGATGTAGGGAGCCATTGCTGGGTTCCACTTGCGGCGGAGGTGTCCGAAATGACATCCTGCCTGCAGTAATTGGTCAAAATTTGTTCTTGCCATTTTTTTCTTTTTTTGTTTGTTTACTTTCCTTTTAGTTCTTTTTTTTAGAGCCAACCGACATGTAATTGCCTGACGCTGCATTGTTGCTGATGCTTTATGCGGCTTTTTTAGACAAGTCGTGCCAGTTTGGATGCTAAACTGTTCAGCTTTTCCTGAATAAGTATATAATATATATATGTATATTCGGAATATTAACGCTTGCTGAACTGGAAGCGGCGACGTGCTTTTGGCTGTCCTGGCTTTTTACGCTCAACCTTGCGGGCGTCGCGTGTGAGGAAGCCTTGCTGTTTCAGTGTCTTCTTGTCGTCGGCATTTACTTTCACGAGCGCACGTGCTATGGCTAAGCGCAGTGCTTGGCTCTGGCCTGTGAAACCTCCACCGTCGAGGTTTGCCTTAATGTCGTATTTCTCGGTTACTTCGAGCAGTTCCAGTGGCTGCTTTACAACGTACTGGAGTATTGCTGATGGGAAATATTCATTAAGCTCTCTCTTGTTTATCGTGATTTTGCCTGTTCCTTCGGTCAGATATACGCGAGCTACTGAGCTCTTGCGGCGACCTATTGCATTTATCATTTCCATCTTTTTCCTTTATTTATACTGGTTAATATCGATAGCTTTTGGCTTCTGTGCGTCGTGTGGATGCTCTGTACCGTTGTATATGTACAGGTTGTTCATCAGCGCGCGGCCTAAGATGCCTTTTGGTAACATGCCCTTAACGGCATGACGGATGATGCGCTCTGCACCGTATGGGCGCTTGCGGAGCTCTGCCGGTGTGTTGAAACGCTGTCCGCCTGGATAGCCAGTGTAGCGTGTGTAAACCTTGTCGGTTTCCTTCTTACCTGTGAAAACTACCTTTTCGGCATTGATGATAATGACATTGTCGCCACAGTCTACGTGTGGAGTGAATGTGGGCTTGTATTTGCCACGAAGCAGCTTGGCTACTTTTGAACACATACGACCTACTACCTGGTCTGTTGCGTCGATGACAACCCACTCTTTCTTGGCTGTTTCCTTGTTGATGGAAATAGTCTTGTAACTTAAAGTGTTCATTCTAATTTTAAAATTACTACTAAAAAACGTTTTTCTTTAATGTTTCTATCTCTGTGCGGTCGATTCACTAACCGTTGTACTCGGCCAAAAGTACCACTATTAACACTTCCGCACGGTGGGGCTCTAAGCGTACCCCGTTTTAATAATCGGACTGCAAAAGTACATATTTTATATGGAATATGTTGTTTCTGTTGCTGTGTTTGCTGTTTAATTTATGATAAATTAACTGTTTTAAGGTTTATTATGGCGCGTCTGTCGGTTTTCTTTGGCTATTTCGTCATTATTTTGCGTGTTGCCAGAGTGCCGTCGGCGAGTTTTGTTTTTGCTATGTTCAGTCCTTTCTGCGGCTTGTCGAGTCGTCTGCCCTGCATGTCATAGTATTCTGCGGTGGCGCTGCCTGCCATGTTGTCTGCTATGCCGTTGGTGTTGATGTTGCGCCAGACTATGTCCGACGTGCGTTCCTCGCCGCCGGCAGTGTAGACGGTCTGCGCTCCTATGCGTTCCCATGTGTCGATGTCTTCCTGCAAGAGTGCGACATAGTAGAGTCCGTATTGTTTTTCGAAGAATATGAAGTATCCTCCGTCGTCGTAGGTTGCCGGTATCTGGTAGAGGTCGCCCGTGTCCATGCCGAAGTATTCAAAGTAGTAGTCTTTGGCATCGAAGAGCAGTGGTTTTGTCTGCGTTCCCCATCCGGCATACAGCTGATATTTCAGGTATGACTTGCGCAGTGGCTGTCCGTCGGCATCTTCTGGGTATATCGACAGGTAGATGTAAGCCTGCTTGTCGTCGGTCTTTGGCGAGTAGGCGAATATCGCGGGCTCTGTCGGGGTCATGGCTTTGGCTTCCGAAGGCTTGTATGTGCCGCCGGTGTAGTATTCAAAGTACCACCATGCGAGGCTTGAGTTGTTAGCCATGAGGTATGGTGTCTGCTGCGTGTATGTGTCGGTGGCGTCGTCGTAGGTCAGTACGAAGTCAGTCAGTTGTCTGTCCTCCGTTCCTCCGGCAATGAAAACCTGCTCGTTGTCCACCGTTCCGGCATACTGTCCGCAGCTGAACGTGATGGTGTTGCCGTTGCGCTTGCCCACCACCCAGCCGTCGGGATACTGGTCGAAGAAGCCCTGTATGTAGACGTTGTCGCCGTCCTGACCTATCAGTACGTCGAAGTCGACGTCGTTCTCCATGCTGTTTTTGCCAGTGTAGGCATAGGTTTTTGTCTGCATTCCGGCAGGCGGTGTTGTCGCAATGCCGTCGAACGTCGTCAGTCGCGTGCCGTAGTCGCCGCGCAGAATCCACTCGTCGTTGTCGGTATAGTATGCGCTGTATATATGGTCTTTGTCGCATCCGTCGAGCGAGATGTTGTCGCCGTCGATGGTGTAAGTTACTTCCGTGATGCTTGGGTCGGCAACGTAGAAATACTCATCGTCGGCAACCATCACTGCCGTGCGTATGCTGTATGTTACTCCGCCATACTCGCCCTCGTCAATTTCCTGTCCTGTCGGCACGGTGATAGTGTTGCCGTTGCGCTCTCCCTTCACCCATGTGAACTGCGTATAATAGGCTATCGGGTCTTTCATGTAGACTGTCTTGCCGTCGGCATCGTAGACAATGGTCATCGTCAGTCCGTCCTGCCGGTCGTCCTTCAGCACATAGTTGCCGCCAGTGCCCGTCAGTTTCACGCAGTTGCCACTGCGCCAGTAGACATGTTTTTCGCCCTGTGGCTCGTCTGCCATGACTCTTTTCTGAGCCATGTTCCTGCCGTTGTGTTGCTGTGCGTTGGCAAGAGGACATGCCAGTGCCGCGAGGATAATAAGTAAAAACTGCTTCATGTTTGTAGAATTTTTATGATACCGAATATTCGTATTGTTTTTTCTTCGCCTGCAAATATACGAAAAAAAAGAGGAAACCCCATCACTTTTTCATTGTATAATCTTACCTTCCGCGCATAAAAAACTCCGTTTCTGCACCCGTGCAGTAGCTTTTGTCCTTTTTAAAGTCCGCATTAACGTCATCGTCCCCGTTCTGATGCTCCCTGCAAAAACTGTGCCAAAGTGTGCGGATTTTTGTTTCGGGGCGGAAAATGATGAAAAATTTTGACAGAGGAAAACTCTCCAAATAGAAATTTTACAGCCGCTGAAACTGCAAAAATGTGTTAATTTCGAGGTCGGCGATAAGTGTTAAAAATGTCAAAGAGTATCTTTGAGGCAGCTATTCCGTCATTTTCGCCCTGTCAGACATAGGACCCGATAGTCCCAAACACTATGTCTGGCGTCCTCAAACAGTGTGTTTGACAATGTCAAACATGCTCTTTGACAATTTTAACATATTCATTTCCCTCGCGAAACGCTTATGTTTCTCGTCAACAAACTGACAGTCAGTCGATTACGTCAACATGCGAAATACTCGCGTATTTTGCCCCTGCGATTTCCGAAACCACTTTCGCGGGCATTCTCGCGACAGTAAACGAGCCAAAATTGATTAGCATTCCGTAACGCCAAAACCATGCCGAAAATAAAAAAAATATTGTTTTGTTTGGTTGTTTCATTTATAAGAATTAACTTTGCAGGCGCAAAATAAGATGGCGAGGAGTCGGCGTCTTTTGGTATTTTAAGTTTTATTTCAAGCGGAAATAGCTCAGTTGGTAGAGCACAACCTTGCCAAGGTTGGGGTCGCGGGTCCGAGTCCCGTTTTCCGCTCTTTGCCGTGATGGTGGAATTGGTAGACACGAGGGACTTAAAATCCCTTGGCCAGTGATGGCTGTGCGGGTTCGAGTCCCGCTCGCGGCACATTCTTTTATCTTAGTTTTATGAAAAGAATTTCCTTTTTAACTACTCCGACACTTGTTCTATTCATATCGCTCATGCTGCTGTCGTGTGGCAGTGGCGGTAACCGTTTCAAGATTTCCGGTCGCATACTGCACCTCAGTCAGGGCATGTTTCTTGTCTATTCGCCCGACGGCAGCCTCGACCACATCGACACCATAAACGTTGAGGCAGGACGCTTTGCCTACGAGATGATGTGCGAGGAGCCTACGACACTCGTGCTCGTCATGCCCAACTTCTCCGAGCAGCCTGTCTTTGCTGAGCCGGGAGCGTCGGTGGAGATAGAGGCAGACGCCTCCCACCTGAGGGAAATGGAGATAAAAGGCACTAAGGAAAACGAGCTGATGACCGCGTTCCGCCGTCAGACTGTCGATGCCTCGCCTCCCGAGACACGCAAGCTGGCAGCCGATTTCATAAGAAACCACAAGTCGTCAGCCGTCAGTCTCTACCTGCTGAAGCGCTATTTCGTCGCCGACATGCAGGCTGACAGGCATGAGGCACTGCGTCTTATAGACGAACTGATGGCAGAAAACGGCGACAACAGCGAGCTGAAAGCACAGCGCACATACGTTCAGAAAGCCATGAGGACTGCCACAGGCAGCACACTGCCAGCCTTCACGGCACGCGACATCAACGGCAATGCAGTGTCGTCAGCCATGTTTGCACGTGGTGTCGGCATCATCTACACATGGGCGTCGTGGAGCTTCGAGAGCCAGAACACACAGCGCAGGCTCAACGCCATGCTGTCGGAATATGGTCAGCGACTGACGATGCTCGGCGTCAACATCGATGCAAGCACCTACGACTGCCGCGCGGTGGTAAGCCGCGAGCACGTCGCCATAAGGCAGATATGCGACGGAAAGATGTTCTCCTCGCCCGTGCTGACAGCCGTAGGACTGAGCGACGTGCCTGAGTTCATGGTCGTAAAAGACGGCAGGATAGCCCTGCGCACAAGCGATTTCCAGCGACTTTCCGACGAAATAAAACAAATGATAAAATAGTTTCCCAGCCATGCTGTACCGTACATTCTGGCAGAAGCTGCTCGCCTGCTGCGACGAGCGAGAAGCAAAGGCAGTGGCGCGACTGGTCTACGAAGAGCTGTTCGGCATGACACTCGCCGACATCTTCATGGGTGCCGACAACAGCATGTCAGCCGCCGACGGCCAGCGTTGCGCGGCAGTGCTCAGCCGTCTGCTGCAAAGCGAGCCCGTACAGTATGTTCTCGGCAGGGCAACATTCTGCGAACGCGTGTTTGAAGTAAGCCCCGACGTGCTCATACCGCGCCCCGAAACCGAACAGTTGTGCCACCTCTGCGCAGAGAAAGCAAGGCAGGCAGGCAAGCCGATGTCGGTGCTCGACATAGGCACGGGCTCCGGATGCATAGCCATAACGCTCGCACTGGAACTGCCCGAAGCCGACGTCAGCGCCTGCGACATATCCGAAGGAGCGCTGAGCGTGGCACGCAGAAACGCCAGGCGACTTGGCGCAAGGGTAAACTTCTTTGCTGCCGATGCACTCAGCATGACGGCAGCGACACACGGGAAATACGACATGATAGTGTCAAACCCGCCATATATATGCCTCGAAGAAAAGGCAGACATGGAGAAAACCGTAACCGAGCACGAGCCCGAAACGGCACTCTACGTGCCCGACGACAACCCGCTGCTGTTCTACCGAGCCATAGCGCGATATTCGGCAGAAAGCCTTAATGCCGGCGGATGGCTCATGTTCGAGATAAATCCGCGCTTCGCCGACGACATGTGCACTATGCTGCGCGACTTCGGCTTTGCCGATGTTGCCGTCTACGACGACCAGTTCGGGCGCAAACGCATGACAGGAGGACGCAAGCAATGAAGCAGTTGACCGAGAAAGAAGCACTGAGCAAACTCATGGCGGTGTGTGCGCGTGGCGAGCATTGCTGTCAGGAAATGCGCGAGAAGATGATGCGCTGGGGCATCGACAGCAGTGCGCAGCAGCGCATCATAGACCAGCTGACCGACCGCCAGTTTATCGACGAGGAACGCTTCACACGCATGTTCGTCAGCGACAAGTTGCGCTTCAACAAGTGGGGACGCAGGAAAATAGAACTCGCACTGTACAGGAAACGCATTCCGAAAAACATATCAAAACCCATACTCGACGCTATAACGACTGAGGAATATGCCGAACAACTGCGCCCGCTGATAGACAGCAAGCGCCGCAGCCTGCCAGCCGACGACAGCGATTACATCTGCCGGCAGAAACTTGTGAGGTATGCTTTGGGACGAGGCTTTACCTTCGACATCATCCGCATGGTCATCGACGACGCCGACGATACAGGAATAGAGGAAAGCGACATACCGATTGGCGACGATGAATAGACTGCTGCTGCAAATAAAAAACCTGTTGCAGCCGCAACAATGTGCTGTCTGCGGATGCCGACTGAGCCACCGCGAGCAAGTCTGCTGCTCTGTCTGCAACGTGCATCTGCCGCGAACGCACTTCGCACGCGAACCATACACAAACCGAATGGCACGCCTGCTGTGGGGACGCATACCGATAGAGAAAATAGCAGCATTCTACTATCACCATCCGAAGAGTGCATCTGCCAGCATTATCTACGACATGAAATACTACGACAATCCCACTCTGGGCTATCGCATAGCACGCATGCTCGTGGCAGAACCCGACTTTCAGCACTTCTTCGACGGCATAGACTGCATGGTGCCGATACCGCTGAGTGCGTCGAGACAACGCATGAGAGGCTACAACCAGTGCCAGTATCTGGTGGAAGGACTGCGCGAGGCGACAGGCATACCAATAGTGAAAAACGCTGTCAGGCGCACATTGTTCATAGAAAGCCAGACTAAGAAAGACTTTCGGGAAAGAAACGACAACGTAGAGGGTGTGTTTGAACTGAACTGCGGAGACGGAATAAGAAACAAGCACGTGCTGCTCGTAGACGACGTGATGACCACCGGAGCCACCGTCTGCTCGTGCGCGAAAGAGCTGTTGAAGGTGGAGGGCGTGAAACTTAGCGTGCTGACTCTCGCATATTCAAAACAACAGTTGCCGCGATGACAACTTTACATTATTCTGCAAATAATTGGTCATGTTGAAGAATAGAGGCAAAAATTTGCCGATATCGGAAAAATAATGTATTTTTGTAGCGGTTTTCAATTAAACCTTGCCGATAATATGGAGTACATATCAGTTATTCAGTTTGCCGAAAAGTACGGCATTAGTGAGCGCACAGCTCGTAACTATTGCGCTTTGGGTAAGATTGAGGGGGCTTTTCTCACTGGTAAAACATGGAATATACCCGCAGATGCTGCTTTGCCACAAAAGGGAAAGAAGAAAATATCACCTTTGCTTCAGCGCCTGCGTGATGAGAAAGAAACCAAACTCAAAGGCGGCATATATCACCGTACGCAGATAGACCTTACATATAACTCCAACCACATAGAGGGTAGCCGGCTGACTAAAGAGCAAACACGCTTTATCTTTGAAACAAACACGTTTGGCATAACGACCGAAAATACGCGTATTGATGATATTATGGAAACCGTGAATCACTTCCGCTGTATAGATTATATTATCGACCATGCAACAGACCGCTTGACAGAAACACACCTGAAACAACTGCATTTTATCCTTAAAACCAATACTTCCGATAGTCAAAGGTTATGGTTTGCAGTGGGGGATTATAAACGGCTTGCCAATGAAGTGGGCGGCGAAGAAACTGCACAACCAAAAGAGGTACACAGGTGCATGCGGACTATACTTGCAGAATATAATGATATTGAGAAAGTTGAACTTACGGACATACTGAATTTTCATGTGCTGTTTGAGCGCATTCACCCATTCCAAGATGGCAACGGACGTGTAGGACGATTGGTGATGTTCTGGCAATGCTTGCAGGCAGGGATTGTACCATTTATTATTACCGAAGACTTGCGCCTTTATTACTATCGTGGCATACAAAACTGGGGACATACAAATGGCTACTTGCAAGATACCTGTCTCACAGCACAAGACAATTACAAGGCATTGCTTGACTATTTCAAAATCAAGCATTAGTGAATCTCAACATTGCCAATGATTTTCCTCTCTCCTATGTAAGGTAATACAAATCAAAAAGCATGGGGTATAAACATTCCCTGTTTTCTATCGAAATAATTTTGTTTTATAAAATCAATCGTATTTGAAAAAAATATCTTATCTTTGCGGAAACAAATGCTTGAATTCAAATTGATAATGCAACAAATGTGTCAAAGAAGTAAGTGAGCAAGTAGCATGAAAAAAGGGACAAAAGTTCCACAAGATCTTTCGTCCCCGGCATTAAATGCTTACCTTTGCAGACAAA
>Ga0256406_1001144_pt1 | contig 44027 bp, 39 predicted proteins | sample RumenRJG_03DNA_FD_185986 | JGI IMG/M metagenome (GOLD analysis project Ga0256406, IMG submission 185986) | Bovine rumen microbial communities from Lethbridge, Alberta, Canada - RJG_03 | ecosystem: Host-associated > Mammals > Digestive system > Stomach > Rumen | place: Canada: Alberta | collected... | reverse complement strand
CAAAAATCCCATCGGAATGTATCTTCTTCTTTGTGATGAAACTTCTGGAATAGCAAGATACCGAACATCCTTCTTCTGCGGAGCGGAAAAGAATAAATATGGCGTTTCAGCTGCTTGCCTAGTTGGTTTAGCTGTGCTTTCACGTCGCATCTTACTGACTGCTTCTAATCTTCTTTTAACTTCTTTATTCTGTCGATAATACCTTGGGTTCACATCTCTAAGCCATAGACAATATCTTTTCTCATCATTATTGATGAAATCCCTTGATCCAACATACTGTAGAACAGGAAGACCAGGCGCACGCAAAGTGCGTTCAGGCTGCGAAGCTTGTGCTCCCGTTTTTTCTTCTCTTCTTCCGTTTCGTCCTTTGGTACAGTCTCGCTTACGCCATACTGTTTCAGGAACGCATCGTAAATCAATCCGACTATATCCCCTGCCTTGATGGAAACCTCCATCTCGTGGCTAAGCTCTTTGACTACCTTCTTCACAAGAAAGTCCAGGAGCGGGTATTTCGTCTGGAGGTCAGGCAGTTCGATCTTTTGCTGTTCCGGGACCGTGACATTCATGTCATAGACCCAGATGTTCAGGAAATTGCAGGTCACGATCCATCTGGCCTTTTCATCGAACGGAAGATTATCGTTGTACCGCTTCGCCTGTTCATATGGCGTGAGCATTTCCCCGCCGGACTGCGGCTCCTTCTCATCCAGCGGATGCTTTGACCCCTTCTGTTCGATCAAAACCTTCACATCGGAAATATACCCGTCAATGTAGCGGGTATGAATTTTCCCATCGCCTTCACGAAGCTTCACCGGTTTTTCGAACTGAATATATTCCGTGGCATTTTCAACGCCGAGGATGTTCTGAAGCAGCTGGATCCAAAATGGATGGCAATCCTGCTTCTCATCTCCTCCGTCTCTCCATTTGTTGATAAACTGTCTCGCAGCTTCCCTCTGCTGGGCATCTGTCATCTGATTCACCACTCTCTATATGAAGAAAGGGCCGGAAAGCGTCTAAGCTCCTGCCCTTCGAACATTTACCCTGATGCGCTGTTTCGCTTCTCCCATCTTCCCATAAGAAATTGCAGACAGTCATCCGGTTTTCTTCTTCGGAAAAATTACACGCTCCCAGTCGTTTTCTTCGGCTCAAAGGAGATGTGCAACACCATACCCATGCCATCCGCAAGCCTCTGCAGAAGCTTAATGGACGGATTTCTGGTTCCATTCTCCAGCTTGCTGATCTCCGCCTGGTCAATTCCGGTGCGCTGCGCGAGTTCCTTCTGCGTGAGGTTCTGAGAAGCGCGGGCATCAACAATCGCCCTCACAACATCCATCTCCGGCTGCACTTCGTCATAAGCTTTAGCAAATTCCGGATCCTGCATTTTTATTTTCTTATATTCCTGAAGAGTCATTTCCGCTTCTCCTTTCTTTCGATATAGTCCTTTCGTCTCCTCTTCGCCAGGTCAATTTCTGACGGAGGCGTTTTCTGTGTTTTCTTTACAAAGCCGTTCGTCATTACAATCGTCGCTCCATCGTAGAAGAAGTATAGCGTCCTTGTAATGTTTGAGCTGAATTTGCAGCGAAGTTCAAAGATTCCGTCGCCCAGATGCTCACTGTATGGAAGTCTCAGCGTATTGCCCTTCTCTTCCAGTATTTCGAGCATTGAGAACACCTTTGCCCCCATCTTGGGTTCGAGAGAATCGATAAAATCCTGAACCGGGCATTTCCCATCGGCTGTCTCATAAAATTCTACGGTAAACTTCATAGGCCTCTCCTTGTTATAACCATATGAGATATATCCCATTCTGTCAAGAGCCGGCGGGATGCTTTTTTCGATCTGTACTATTGTTACGTTTACTTGAAATCGTAACAACGGTTCAAAACGTAACAAGGGTGCTCCTTTTTATCCGGCTCCATTTTCCCAAAGCGGCCCTGTCTCCTCTTAAACAGCGCATAAAAAGACGTCCGGGTAAACGCCAAAGTGCCCGGAACGCCTTGTTTTAAGCCACTTTCTGTGCCTGAACCCTTGTTTTACATTGTATTGTTTTTGGAGTGCCGATTTCATCATCAACGGCGTCCTCGCCGCCGGCGGCGATACGCTCTTCGACATGTACTCGCTGGCCGTCTGCATGTGGGGCATCGCGATCCCGCTGGCGCTTCTCGGCGCCTTCGTCTTCCACTGGCCGGTTCTGATGGTGTACGCCTGCACCTGCGTCGACGAGGTCGGCAAAATTCCGTGGGTGATGATTCACTTCAGAAAATACAAGTGGGTGAAGAATCTGACGAGGTGAGAAGGAACCGGACGCATGGATGCAGACAGCCTGCTGCGGATTTGCAGAAGACGTCAGACTGGCTGCGCGTGTACCAGCCTGTGTAATCGCCCAAAGCAGGGACAGATTCTGGAGCAAATGGGGCACCGGATCCGCACGGTGCGGCAGAGACGCAAAATCTCCGTCAACCAGCCTGGTGGCGGAAAGAGCAGGATTCTTGAATCGACTGCCGGAGAGATCGTCCGGGACATGCAGATTCAAATCAGAAACAGCGGGAAAACGATAGCGGCCCGCTTCCACATTTCAGAAAGGAGCATCCGGTATCGCCTCAGGAACGCTTCAACGCATTATAGGAGGCATCTTTATAATCAGCACGATTGGCGGCGCGGTCGTCAACATTATGCTGGATCCGATTCTGATTTCCGTTGCAGGGCTGGGAGCGGCAGGCGCAGCGATCGCGACTGTGATCGGATACGGCTTCACTGTCCTGTACAGTCTTTTTATCGTCAAAAAGAAAAGCTCCTGGCTATCTGTTTCTGTCAAGGAAATCAGTATATCCGGCACTTTCCAATGGCAGATTCTGTCTGTCGGGCTGGCCGCGACCGTTCCCAACATCATGCAGAGTTTTGGTGTGGTGTTTCTGAATCAGGCGCTGTTACCCTATGGAAACGATAAAATCGCAGCTATGGGAATCGCCATCAAGATCAGTCTGATCGTATTGATGATCATCCCTGGCCTTACCTTCGGCGGTCAGCCGCTCTTTGGATACTATTTCGGTTCCCGGAACAGAGACTGTCTGCAGCTGCAGGTAGTGTCCATGGTTCTTGTCGGTCTTATTATGCTGGCCACGATTCTGTTTCAGTCGGTCGGAATGGCCCTGCCTGCACTGCTGCAATGAAGTTGAAAGACGCTTTTCTCCAGGCCGTACAGAAGTCCGTTTTCACAGTGGTACTTCAGATGATTCAGTACGCGATCTGTCAGCGAGGCATTGGCTGCATCGGAGCAGACAATTGTGAACAGCTTTTGAGATAACACGCCCACCAGGAAATTAAGGAAACGGACATCATGCTTTAATGCATCCCCGTATTGCGCCAGAGGAATGACGATACTCACCGTTTCGGTCATGGCCTCTGCAAAAAACAGGGGCGGCGACGGCTGATAAAATTCCATATCCCCCAATAGAAATACACCGCTTCCCAGCGTCAGCGAATATTTCGCTCCATCATCCCGGATATGATAAATGCTGACCTGTCCCTCCACTACAATTTGCAGATGCTGCTCTTCTTCACAAGGCTGACAGAATATTCTCCCTTTTTATATACACAGCCAAAGAAGCCGATCTTATCGGGATCAAGGATCGTGTCAAGATGCGCTTTCTGACAAAGCTGCAGCAGAACCAGTTTGTCAAAAGTCCTTTTCACAGGCAATATCCTCTCTATTGTCGTTATTGGTGCCATATGGGGGTGATACATTTCGCTGCAGCCCCGCGCCCTTCGGGCTAAAAGAGACGCCGGAGCGGCGGTGCCTGAATACTTTTCAAGAGCAGAGGAACCGGCCGCGATGCCGGCTCCTCACCCTTTCTCCCCTCCCAGCTCCCTTCTCATCTTCACATGCGGGATCCCCGCTTCGATGAAATCCGCCGAGACGGCCCGGAAGCCCAGCTTCTCGTAGAAGCCCTCCGCGTGCTTCTGGGCTTCCACATATACCCCGCCTGCGTGAAAGGTCTCCGTGGCGGCGCGGAGAGCCGCCTCCATAAGCCGGCGGCCCAGCCCGCCGCCGCGTCTCCGGGTCAGCACCCGTCCGATCTGAACCGTGCCGGGTTCCTCCTGTTTCGGAAACATGCGGAGGTATGCGGTCACGGTTCCGTCTTCGTCCCGGCTGAAGATATGGAGGCAGTCATAATCGACGCCGTCCGCATCCGGATACAGGATCTTTTCCTCTCCGACAAAAACATCCGCCCGCGCGCGGAGAATCTCGTACAGCTCCCGCGCCGTCAGATCATCAAAAAACTTTGTCTCAAACCGCATGGCATATTCCATTCCCTTCTGATTCTGAACTGGATAAACCCGCACCGGCCTTATCCCGCCCTCGACGTAAGATTCGAAAAATCAAAGAGATCCCCCATCGTCACCGGAGACTCTTCTTCGAGACCGAAAGCCCGGCGCACGTTTTTCCGGAACCGGCCGAACTGCTGCGGATCCCCGGCCATCCGATAAAGATCCGCCGTACTCCTCGCGTCGTTGAGGCCGTCGTGCGCCCGCCCCGAAAACTCAAGCCCGGCGATCAGCACGGCCTGTGACAGCGAAAGCTTCTTTTCGAAAGGAAGAAGCGCGCCGAATTCCGCCTGATAGTCGTGCCAGCAGCCGAGCATCTCCTGAAGGGCAGCGCTCTGCCCGATCCCCTTGCAGTCCGTCTCCTTTATGATCTGCCGGCTGTCCGCATCGCTCCAGCTGTAGACCTCGCAGCCGTCCCCGCACCAGATCAGAAAACGGCGCAGGACGTCTTCCAGCGGCGGCGCGCTCTCAAGCTGGTCAAAATGGATATTCGTCAGCTTCTCGACAGCCGGTTCCATCGCGTCCGAAAGCTGTGGCTTCACGAACTCACGGAAACAGCCGGTTTCCTCGTTTTCGTCATTCAGCATCACGGCTCCGATCTCGATGATCTCCATCCTGAGGCCGCAGCGTTTCCGTATCTTCCAAGGAACGCCGTTCATCTCCAGATCCAGAAATATCTTTTTCACGACTCTGCTCCCCTTTCCCTCGCTCCGGACGTTCGCTTCACCGGCCCGGGCGGCTTTTCCATCTGCCGCCATCTTATCGCACCGGCTGTACAAATTTTTGTCCTTTTGATGATCGGGAAAGGCAGACCGCCGTATCTCACAGCACCCAGAGAAGCCCCTTCGCGTACAGAATGCCGAGTTCCATCTTCCTCTCCCTGTCGCCGAACCGGACGGTGATCGTCCGGTCCTGCACCGCCGTGACCGTTCCGGTTCCGAACCGGCTGTGCTCCACAAGCTGACCTTCGGAAAAAGACTGACAGTACGTCTCAAAGGCGGGGCCTTCCGGTTTCATCCCGGATGCGTCCGCCGGCTCTTCGCGTCTGAAAGAGCCGGCGGACAGGCCGCCGCGGGAGCCCGTCCGATCTCTTCCGTTCCGATCCGCGCGGGAGCCGTGCGTTCCCGCGCTCCGCACCTCCGCCGTCCCTCCCCGCGCCGTCTGCGCCGGCTTCACCGTTCCCACAAGGTCGTCCGCCAGCGCGGAGGAGGCGAAACGGAACAGGTTCAGCTCATTCTTCGCCCGCGTCGCCGCGACGTAGAAGAGCCGCCTTTCCTCCTCATAGACCGCCCGCTCCTCCTTCTGGGCGAAGCGGCCCGGCACACGGTCGGGGAAGATTCCGTCCGCCACATCCATCAGATAAACCCGGTCGTACTCCAGCCCCTTGCTGCCGTGAATCGTCGAGAGAAGGAACAGGCAGTCCGGCCGTTCCTCGTGCTCCCGGATCACGTCCCGCAGTTCGTCCAGACGCGCAAGAAAGCTCTCCATGCTGCCTTCGCGGTCCGCGATGGCCGTCAGGATCGCGATCTTCCCGTCCGAAAGTCCGGCCTTCTCCAGATAGTCCCCGTACCCCATCCGGCTGACAATCCGGCGGACCGCCGCGCCGCCCGAATCCTTCGTCAGCTGGTACAGCTGATTCTGGAGCGTTCTGCAGCTGGCTTTGCTGCCCGCCGGCACCTTCCTGTCCCGCTGCACGGCGGTCAGCACCGGAAGGCCGTGAGCCGGCGCGGCGGCGACGCGGACTGCATTTTCCCGGCTGAGATAGGAATTCAGCTTGTAGTAGATCTGAAGAAACAGCGCGGCGTCCGACGGATCCAGCGCGAAACGGCAGATATTCACGATATCCGTCACGACACGGCTCGTGAAGAACGTCAGATCCGCGCTGCGGATCCGGTACGGAATGCCCCGCCGCTCCAGCAGATCCACCAGCGGCAGCGCGCTCTCGTTGTCACGGTAGAGCACGGCGGTCTCACGGCGGCAGTCGGCCGCCACTTTGGCAAGATACGCGTACTGGGCCGCCCGGGAGGTGAGCGTGACTGCCCGGACCGCGCTTCTCTCCTGCCCTTCCGCAGCGCGAGACCGTGTATCCGTCTTTCTCGCCGCACGCATATGCTTCGGATGACGCAGCGCGTTGCGCTGGATGAAGCGGTCCGCTGCGTCGACAATCGCGCCGTCCGATCGGTAATTTTCCTCCATCAGGAGGACCTTCGCGCCGGGATGCTGCTTCTCAAAATCAAGCAGGGCCTCCGGATACGCCGCGCGGAAGCCGTAGATACTCTGGTCCTCGTCGCCGACCATAAACAGATTGTCCCGCTTCCCGGCCAGCAGCCGGATGACGGCATGCTGGATCTTCGACGTGTCCTGTGCCTCATCGACGCAGATATAAGGATACTGTTCCTGAAAATGCAGCCGCGTCTCCGGACTTCTCCTCAGAATGTTCCACGCGTAGGTCATCTGGTCGTCAAAATCCATCCATCGCTCCGCGCGCTGCCGCTCCACGTAGCGCCGGTACACCGTTGAAAACGGATACCCCGCGTCATGATCCATCGCCTCGATTTCCTTGCCGGTCATCATGCCGTTCTTGACGCAGGTGATCCTCGCCCTCAGATTCGCCAGCTCGCTCTCGGTGAGATATTCCTGCGCCGTCTCGCGGTAGATCTCCGCCAGCACACCGCCGATCTGCCGGTCGTCGGTGACAAGCCGGTACGGCTCCCGGCCGATCATCCGGCCGAAGTACCGGATGATCCGGAGGCAGAGGGAATTGATCGTCCGGAAATCGGGGCATGGCGCGTCCCCGAAATACATCCGGTACCGGGCCTCCATGTCCTTTGTCGCCGAGACGGTGTAGGTCAGCGTCAGGATCCGGTCCGCCGGGATCTTTTTCCCGAGAATCATATAGCCGAGCCGGGCGATCAGAACCGTTGTCTTGCCGCTTCCGGGCACGGCAAGCAGCAGCACAGGTCCGTCGACGGCCCGGACGGCCGCCTGCTGCTGGGGATTAAGCTGAATCGGAAGAGAATTCTTTGTCATGAGAGGCATCATACCACGGCACGGGCAGTCCGGGCAACGATACCGGAAGCGGTTGGCAATTGCGCTTTCTCTCCCGGGGGACTACAATAACAGTATCTTTGCACTCATTTCATTTCACGGAGGGAAACATGAAAAAACTGATCATCACGGACAAGAACGCATGTCAGGCATGTCTCGCCTGCGAAGCAGCGTGCTCCACGGCCTTTTACAAGGAATTTGACCCTGACAAATCCTGCATCCGGATCACGGCGAAGCCTGACGGCTCCCCGCTGCCGAAAGTCTGCCTGCAGTGCGGCAAGTGCGCGCGTACCTGCCCGAGCGGCGCAATCAAGCAGAACGCGAAGGGAACCTATATCATCGATAAAAAGCTCTGCACCGGCTGCGGCGAGTGCGTGAAGGTCTGCCCGATGCATGTGATGGTCAAGGCGCCGGACAAGCCGTACACCTCCAAGTGCATTGCCTGCGGCATCTGCGCGAAGGCATGTCCGATGGGAATCCTCGCTGTCGTGGAAAAATAACAGGCACCCGTCAGACGTCAGGAGAAAAGGAGCATGATGCAGGCAGTTTCAAACTTTATCCATGCATTTGACAATCTCGTCTGGGGTATCCCGATGCTGGTTCTTCTTCTCGGAACCGGCATTTTTCTTTCCGCGCGCCTCGGCTTTCTTCAGTTCCGCCGTTTCGGCTTCATCATGAAGCATACCGTGGGCCGTCTCTTCGGCTCGCGGAACGCAGACAGCCGGGACGGGACGCTGACGCCGGTTCAGGCACTGACGACCGCGCTGGCAGGAACCGTCGGCACGGGCAATATCGCCGGCGTGGCCGGGGCCATCGCGCTGGGCGGACCGGGCGCCATCTTCTGGATGTGGGTCGCGGCTCTGTTCGGGATGTGCACAAAATACGCGGAGATTCTGCTGGCGGTTCATTTCCGGAAGAAAAACGTCCGGGGCGACTTCGTCGGCGGTCCGATGTACTATATCGAAAACGGACTGGGCGCCCGCTGGCACTGGCTGGCTGTGCTGTTCAGTGTCTTCGGGATGATCGCCGCGCTTGGCACAGGATGCATGACGCAGATCAACACAATCGCCGCGTCCATCGGATCCGTCTTTCAGTCCTTCCGGCCCGGCCTCGATGACGGCACGCTGACCTTTATCTACGCCTTCGTCGGTGTGGCCGCCGCCATCCTCACGATCCTCGTCCTGTTCGGCGGACTTAAGCGGATCGGATCCGTCACGGAGCGGCTCGTCCCGGTGATGGCGCTGATCTACATTCTGGCCGCGCTGGCCGTCGTCTTCACGCACCTCTCCTCCGTCGGCCCGGCTTTCGCGCAGATTTTCAAAGGCGCCTTCCGGCCCTCCGCCATCAGCGGAGGGCTCGCCGGTGTCGCGATGCAGCAGGCCATGAAGGCGGGATTCGGCCGGGGGATTTTCTCAAACGAGGCCGGTCTCGGCACCGCTCCGATCGCCCACGCGGCGGCGGACGTCACGCATCCTGTGCATCAGGCGATGTACGGCGTCTTCGAGGTCTTCGCCGACACGATCGTGATCTGCACGCTGACCGCACTTTCGATTCTGGTCTCCGGGGCGGCCGCCGGCCACTACGGCCGGGCCGCCGGCTCGGAGCTTACGATCGAAGCCTTCGGCGCCACCTTCGGCCCCCGGCTCGCCTCCGTCATCGTCGCACTCTGCATCACGATGTTCGCGTACTCGACGCTGCTGTCATGGAGTCTCTACGGCGGACGCTGCATGGAATTTCTCTTCGGTGCCCGCGGGATGGCAGTCTATCAGGCGATCTACGTCGTCTTCGTCGTGGTCGGCGCCACAGTGGAACTGGATCTGGCATGGCAGATCGCGGACAGCGCCAACGCACTGATGGCGATTCCGAACCTGATCGCGGTGCTCTTCCTCTCGCCGACCGTCGTCCGGCTGACCCGGAACTATTTCGGGCAGCACGCGCCGGACGGACGCCGCGCAGAATAAATCACGCCGCGGCCGGGCCGCTGCGGCGCGTCAGACCGTATTTCATCTTCTGCGCCGTCAGACGGCGCACCGCATCATCCGGAAGGGGGCTTTATCATGCGGCTGGAACGGATTCAGAAGTATCTGAAACAGAAGGGCTGGGATTACGCCTATGGGGAGGAAAACGGCTGCGGCAGCATCGATTTCTGGCATAAAGGGCTGTCATATCACATCTGGGAATACCCGCCGGAGGAACCGGGCTGTGAGAGCAACGTCCGTTCGGTAGGCCGGCAGGAGGAGTTCGAGGGGGACTACGAGCAGCAGATCCTCGATATTCTGAAGACGTGGTGAAGGCAGCTCCCGGAGGCGCCGGAACGATCTCATCAAACCTAATTTATAATTCTTTTCCCGATTCTTCACAAATTGATGTGAAATCGTTCACACATGATACATATTCGGCCTGTATAGTACCAACCATAAGATATTTAATATATCTTATACAGAGCGCATTGCTACAAGCTTTTTCTTTTTCATACTGTCGGTGATCTGTTCTGCCAGACAGAGAACCGGCGACTCCTTCCCTTTTTGAAAGAGACGTCCGTCTGCCAGCGGGCGTCTTTTTTATTCTGTTCTCCCCGCCATATGCTGTTCCTTCTTCCTTATTCTGCTCTTTCTGCCCTCTGACAGAAAAAACCCGGCCGGCCCGCGCCGTTCTGCCGTCCTGCGGCAGATCCGTACGGGCCGGCCGGGTTTTCATCCCGATCCGTTCAGTCTCCCACTTTTCTCACGATCAGATCGTAGGTTCCGTCCCCGTTGTCGATCAGCTTCAGGATCTGGTGCCCCTCTTCCTTGATCGAACGGGGTACATTCTGCACCGGTTCGCCGTCATGCATGTGAACCGAGAGGACCTGACCCTCGTCCAGTTCCTCCAGCGCCACCTTCGCCTTTACGAAAGTCACCGGGCAGACGACATCAGTGATGTCTACGGTTTCATCGACTGTATAGCTCTCCGCCATTTTATGCTCCTTTTCCGGCCGGACCGCTCCCTTACGGAGCCGTCACGGCTTGTCCTTATGCGTGAAATCCCCGTTGTACGGACGTCCCTCAAAGGCGTCCCAGACCACCTGATTGAATCGCTCCCGGCCGATGCGGTCGATGGTGAACTGCAGCCGGTCGCCGGGCTCGGCGTTGTCGTCGAAGAACTGAACCACATAGTCCGCGATCCGGAACAGCGTCTCGCGGCTGCTGACGAAGGGTAAGAGCTCCGCGCCCCGGTGGATATGATTTCCGAAGAGGCCGCCGAAGGAGAGCAGATACCCTTCTTCCGCCTCGAAGGATCCGGTCGGGCATGCCTTCTCACAGCGTCCGCAGTACGTGCATTTCCCGGAATCGATCGAGATCTTTCCGTCCTTCAGCGTAATCGCGCCTTCCCGGCATGCCTTGACGCAGACGCCGCAGCCGATGCAGGTCTCCTGCTTCCATGTCACCTTCTCCGCGCCCTTGATTCCGAAGTCGTTTTCCTCCGTCTTCAGGCAGTTGTTGCGGCAGCCGGTGACGCCGAACTTGAATTTTCCCGGAAGCTCGCGGGCAAAATACCGCGCATCGATTTCCTGCGCCAGCGCGTAGGTGTCAATGCAGGCGGAAGGACAGGTCCGGTTTCCCTGACAGGCCGTGGTCGTACGGACACGGGGTCCGCAGACCGAAGGGGTCACGCCGCCCTTCGCCAGCGCCTCCTTCACTTCCTCGATGTCCTCCAGCCGGATCCACGGGATCTCGAGTGACTGACGGGCTGTGAGGTGCACATAGCCCTCGCCGTACTTCTTCGCGACCTCCGAGATCACCTTCATCTGCTCATCCGTGAGATGGCCCCCGACGACATGGACCCGGAGCGCGAAGCGGTTCTTCTGCTTCTGTCTCATCCATCCGCCCTTCTTCAGTGCCGCATAATCCGTTGCCATATGCCTTCCTCCTTGTTCGCTCTTAGTGCCGCGGCGCCCGTACCCGGCCGGGGCTGTGCGGGCGGAAACGCTTTCCGCCGCCTCCTTATTCCACAATCTCCAGATCCTCCGCCGTCGAAGTTCCGTCCTCGACATGGAAGGAATGAATCACCGGGTTCGACCGGTCCATCAGGCTGAGAATCAGATAGCTCGCCTTCGGGTTGTAGGAGGCGAGCCGGATATCCTCCTGCGAGCTCCGGCTCGGGCTGGCCGGATGGGAATGCCAGTTGCCCAGAGGACTCATTCCACCGGCCCGCATATCCCGGACCGCCCTGAGCTGGGTCTCCGGCGAGATCGAAAAATGCTCATCCGTATGATCCGTGTTTTCGCAGAGATAAACCTTCCGGATTTCCCGCACGCCGTCTTCCCGGTCGACTCCGGCGATCAGCCCGCAGGCCTCCTCGGGCAGATTTGCCTCCGCGTGAGCAATCATCTTCTCAAGATCCGCTTTTCTGAGTGTCACTTTCATATCTGTCCGTCCCTTTCCGGTCCGCTGTCATTTCTCCGGATTCTTCGGATCCCACGCGCAGACCGCCTGCTCATAGTCAATCAGCTTCGTGATCGTCGGATGATCCGAGCAGACGGCGCAACCCTCGCCGCGGGGAGGCAGCTTCACGGTATGCCACTCCATCTTCAGCCCGTCAAAGGTCATCAGCCGTCCCGTGAGAAGCTGCCCCGCGCCGGTCAGGTATTTGACGGCCTCCAGCGCCTGAAGGCAGCCGATCACGCCGGCCATCGCGCCGATCACACCGGCCTGTTTGCAGGTCGGCACCGCGTCCTTTGGCGGCGGATTTTTGAACACGCAGCGGTAGCAGGGCGATTCGCCGGGCACCACAGTCATCAGCTGGCCGCGGAAGCGGATGATGCCGGCGTGGCAGAAGGGAATCTTCTTCATCACGCAGGCGTCATTGATCAGGAACTTCGCCGGGAAATTGTCGGTCCCGTCCAGCACGAAGTCATAGCCGTCAATGATGTCGAGAATATTTGACGCGGAGATAAATTCCCGGTATGTCTTCACCTCCACGTCCGGATTGATCGCCCTCATCGTCTCCGCCGCCGACTCAACCTTGGGTTTTCCGAGGTCCGCCGTCGTATGGATCACCTGACGCTGCAGATTCGACAGATCGACCGTATCCGCGTCCGCAATGCCGATCCGTCCGACGCCGGCCGCGGCGAGATACATAGCCGCCGGCGCGCCGAGACCGCCGGCCCCGATGATGAGGACGCTGCCCTTCATCAGCTTCTTCTGTCCCTTTACGCCGATCTCCTTCAGAATGATGTGTCTGGAGTACCGCTCCAGCTGTTCGTTCGTAAACGGCATCTCAGCGGCCTCCTCCCATAAAGTACAGGAACTCCACGACATCGCCTTCCTTCAGCGCGGCCGTGCCGAATGTATCGCGCTGCACAAAGGCGTCGTTGACGGAGACTGTGACGTACTGCGGCGTTTCTACGTTCTCCTGCTCAATCAGCTCCTGAATTGTGATGCCGTCCTTCACCTCTTTGCTCTCTCCTGCGACTGTGATTTTCATATGATCCTCCTCTCGTGTCCGCAGCCCCGTCCCTCTATGCCGGAAAGGGTGCGCCGCCTTTATTTATGATGTCAGTGCCTGTGTGAAATCCGCGATCAGATCCTCGCTCTCCTCGATGCCGACGCTGACCCGGACCGTGTCGTCCTCGACGCCGGAGAGGGACCGTTCCTCCTCCGTCCGGTTGCGGTAAAGCGTCGACGCGGGATGCAGCACCAGCGTCCGCACGTCACCGATATTGGACGCGATGACTGCGTATTTCAGCCTCTTCATCGCGTCGAAGGCTCTCTGACGGCTGCCGGTACGGAACGTAAGAATGCCTCCGCCGCGGCCGCCCAGTTCCATCTGACAGAGCCCGTGATACGGGTGATCCGGCAGTGTCGGATAATTGACGCGGATGCCGGGAAGAGCGGCCAGCGCGTGGGCGAGGCGGTCTGCATTTTCCGTGATGCGCTGCATTCTGAGCCCCAGCGTCTCGATGCCGACCACATTCATATAGGCGTTGAACGGGCTGAGGCAGGCGCCGATATTCTCCCAGAGGTCGGTCCGGAGCCGCACCTGATAGGCCAGCGGCCCGTACCGCGCGAAGGGTCGGAGCGCCTCGAACCGCTCAAAATCCCAGGGAAAAGCGCCGCCGTCCACGATGACGCCGCTGATCGAATTGCCTCCTCCGTTGATATACTTCGACGAGGAGTGGACGACGATGTCCGCGCCGAGCGAAAGAGGGCGGACGAGATACGGCGTCGCGGTCGTCGCGTCCACGATCAGCGGAATGCCGTGGTCGTGAGCCAGTTTCGACAGACGCGGAATGTCCATGATGTCCAGCCGGGGGTTGCCGATCAGCTCGCCGTAGACCGCCTTTGTCCTCGGCGTGATCAGCGGTTCGACGGACTCCTCGTCCATCCTCGGCGCAAGCCGGACGGTGATCCCGAACCGCTCCAGGTCACGGAACAGATCGAAGGTGCCACCGTAAAGCCCGGTTCCCGCGACAATCTCGTCCCCTGCGCTCAGAATATTGAGCAGGGCGAGAGATACGGCGGCCATCCCGCTCGCGCAGGCGACGGCCGCGCTGCCACCCTCCAGTTCGCGGATCCTCCGCTCAAAGGCAGATACGGTCGGGTTCCCGATTCTTGTGTAGGCGTAGCCCGGCGCCCGGTGCGCGAAGACCCGCTCCTGCTGCTCCGCGCTGTCATAGCCGAACGCCGTCACCTGGGCGATCGGAGGAAGAACCGCGTGATCCGGATACGTCTCCACCGCCCTGCCGTGCAGTAGTGTTGTTGTGAAATGCATGCCTCTCCCTTTCATTGCGGATGCCGCCGGGGTTCGGACGCCGGCGCGCTCCGCCGCGTCCGTCCGCCCGCACCGGTCAGATCACCCAGTTGTTGCTGTCCATCGTGAGATTCGCGCTGGTCAGACTGAAGATCCGGCTCGAAATATCCTGCGGCGCCGCCTCGCGGTCTTCCTCCCATACCGTACTCCAGGACCGCACATTCTCCTCCGGGGATAGTCCGCCGTCTTCCGCCGCTTCCTTATCCAGCACCAGAAGAACGACCAGCCCCGCGTCGCGGAGCGCGCGCACCGTCGCTGCATAGGATTCGCCCGCTTCCGGACGGAGCAGGTATGTGTGACGGCCGTTCCGAACCAGACGGAACTCCGCTTCCTCAATGGCCTCCGCTGTCGACCCGTCCTCGCCCGGACGGAACGTAAAGACGGCCGGCGTCTGCCAGTTGAGGGCCGCGCGCATCTGGCGGTCCGCACGGGGATGGCTCTTCCGTCCGGATCCGGCCGTCTTCAGCACCACGCCGCAGGCCGAAGTCATATGGCTGATCCGGTCGATCAGGATCAGCTCGCCCATCGTCCGGTGAGCGGCGAAGCGGTCCATCACGATCGGCTCGGTGACGGCGATCTCACAGACGGCGATCTCGTTCTTACCGAGATGATCCGTCTGTTCCCTGGCGCCGCTGTTGACGTCGATCCGGAAATCGATCTTCGTCACAATGCCGGGAATCTGCTTCGTGCCGAGCTTCACCAGGAAGTTTTTCCCAACGGTCAGCGGTACGTCGTCCATCCAGAGCAGCTCTGTCTGAAAGGCGTCCGAGATCGTAAGACCGCTGCCGCGCTCCAGCACGCAGCCGCGGGAGACATCCACCTCCCGGTCAAGCTGCAGCGTCACCGGCTGCCCTTCCGCTGCCTCCTGCACGTCCCGGCCTGCCGTCAGGATGCGGCGGACGTGCGCCTCCTCGCCGCTCGGCAGAGAGCGGACCGGATCGCCCACACGGATCGTGCCCTGCTCAATCTGGCCCTGGAATCCGCGGAAGGAGCGGTCCGGACGGCAGACCCTCTGAACAGGAAGGTAGAAGCCCTTCTCATCCGCGGAAGCCTCCGCCACATCCACTGTTTCCAGATAGTGAAGCAGCGTCGGTCCGTGATACCAGCTGAAGCTGGCGGTGGGAGCGGTGATGTTGTCGCCCTCGGTCGCGGACACGGGGATCAGGATCAGATTCTGAAGATCGAGCTCCTTCCTGAGTTCCTCCACCTGAGCGGAGATCTCCCGGAACCGGTTCTCATCGTATCCGACGAGATCCATCTTGTTGACGGCGAACACGAAATAGCGGATTCCCATCAGTGCGCAGATCCGGGCGTGACGGCGCGTCTGGACGAGCACGCCCTTCGTGGCGTCGATCAGAATCACCGCCAGATCCGCGAAGGAGGCGCCGCAGGCCATGTTTCTCGTGTACTCCTCATGTCCCGGCGTGTCAGCGCAGATAAAGCTCCGGTTGTCCGTCGTAAAGTACCGGTACGCCACATCGATCGTGATTCCCTGTTCTCTCTCGGCGATCAGTCCGTCCAGAAGAAGCGAATAGTCGATGGCGCCGCCTCTGCTTCCCACCTTGGAATCAAGCTCCAGTGCCTGCTCCTGATCTGCGTAAAGCAGCTTGGCGTCATAAAGAAGGTGACCGATCAGTGTGGATTTTCCGTCGTCCACGCTGCCGCAGGTAATGAATTTCAGCAGTCCGCTCATCAGAAATAGCCCTCCCTCTTCCGTTTCTCCATGCTGCCGGCCCCGCCGTCCTTATCGATCACGCGGCTCGTCCGCTCGGATTCCACGGCGCTCAGCGTCTCCGTGACGATCTTGTCCAGCGTATCCGCCTCCGACTCGATGCCGCCGGTCAGCGGATAGCATCCGAGCGTCCTGAAACGGATCTTTTTGTGCATGATGTCCTCCGGCTTCAGATGAAGATGATCTATGATCCGGTGATCATCCACCATGATCAGATTGCCCTGATACTCGATGCACGGTCGCTCCTTCGCGAAATACAGCGGCACGATCTCGATTCCTTCCCGGCGGATATATTCCCAGATGTCCGTCTCCGTCCAGTTCGAGATCGGGAAGACCCGGATACTCTCGCCCCGGTTGATCTGCGTGTTGTAAAGCTTCCACATCTCCGGCCGCTGGTTCTTCGGATCCCACGCCTGCGCGGCGTTGCGGAAGGAGAAGATTCTCTCCTTCGCCCGTGACTTCTCCTCGTCCCGCCGTCCGCCGCCGAACGCGGCCGTGAACCCGTAGTGCGTCAGTGCCTGCTTCAGCGCCTGCGTCTTCATGATGTCCGTATAGGAGGCGCCGTAGTCGAAAGGATTGACTCCGGCCTTCACGCCTTCCTCATTCTTCCACTCGAGCATCGTCAGCCCGTACTTCTCCGCCTGCGCGTCCCGGAACTCAATCATCTCGTGAAACTTCCATGTCGTGTTGACATGAAGGAACGGGAAGGGCGGCTTCTCCGGATAAAAGGCCTTCAGCGCCAGATGCAGCATAACGGAGCTGTCCTTTCCGATGGAATACAGCATCACCGGCTTTTCGCACTCCGCGGCCACCTCCCGGATGATGTAGATCGCTTCCGCCTCGAGGGCGTCCAGATGCGACAGATTGCTCATGGTTTCCTCCTTTTCAGTACCGGTTCGCGCTGCGCCGGTCCACGGTGATCGTCTTCGTACTGCCGTTCGGCGAAGTGACCGTCCAGCGGTAGACGCTTCCCTCCTTCCGGATGCTCAGCAGTGATCCGGCCCCTCCGATGTCCGCGCCCAGAAAATACCGGATCGCGCCGGCGGGGCATTCTTTCATGCAGGCCGTGCAGCCCCAGCAGTCCTCCGGAATCCGGATCGCGGCCCGCTGCGAATCATCCAGCGCGATCAGATTCCCGGGACATGCCTCCGCGCAGCGCCCGCAGCCGATGCACAGCGCCCGGTCAATCGTGATGCTCATGACAGCCTCCTTTCATCGCTTCCGGTTCGATCAGTCGTGATGCTCATAGGTTTCTCCCTTCACGAGCGGACGGCGGATGATCCGGATCCGTCCGTCCCGCATCACGGAATTGATATAGCACAGGCCTTCCCCGCTCTTCTCCGGATAGTCGATAAACTCGCCGAAGGTATGCCAGCGTGTCTCCTTCCGCGCCGAAAGATGCGCGATCAGCGCCCGGCAGACCGTCAGCCGCTCCCGGATCTCAAAGACGTGCATCAGGTCAAATGCATCCGCCGACGGAAGCGACCGGGCGAGCGTCTCCAGACGGGCGATCCGCCGGTCCGCCTCCGCAAGCCGGCCGGCGCTGTAACGGTAATCGGTGCGGATTCCGCCCGCGTACTCGTCCATCACCTTCTGCATCGCCTCTTCTGCCTGCTGCCATGTCAGCGTCGTCCTGGGCGCCTCCAGATGCCGGCGGTACGCAGCCACCGCCGCGGCGGCTTGAGCGGCCGGGTCATCCGGTGCGCCGCAGTCCGCATCCTTTTGAGAGGCGTTTCCAGGCACCTCCCGCACGACCGGCTCTGCTCCGTCCCGCGTCCCGACGGACGGCTCATATTCCGTCCCGGCCTCGTTGAGATACGCGGCGATGGATCCGGCCGCGATCTCTCCCTCGGCCAGCGCGCCGGTCACATATTTCTGCGGCGCGCCGCCCGCCACGTCTCCGGCTGCGAAGAGGCCTCTCAGCGTCGTCTCCCTCTTCGTATCCACCCAGTATCCGCCGGCCGTATGGCCTCCCACCACATAGGGTTCGGTGCCTTCGATCTCTACGTTCTGCGCCGAAGGTCCCCGGCCGGATTCCACCCATCGCAGCGTCTGCGCCGGCGCCATATTGAGATACGCCCGGAAAAGGTCGTCCTCCTGCTCCTTCGTGATCCCTGCCGTCTCGAGGTAGCAGGGGCCGTTTCCCTTCCGGTTCTCCTCCACCGTGCCGTAGATTCGCTGGGCTGTGGAAAGACCGTACACGTTTTCGTAAGTCTCTCCCTTCGCGTTGACCTGACGCGCATGCACGCCCTGGGCGATCGTGCCGGTGGGCGCGATAGTGTCCTTGCAGCGAAGCGCGACGAACCGCATCTCGAGCGTCGTCATCTCCGCGCCCGCCCTGAGGCCCATCGCGTAGCCGGCACCCGTGTTGAAGGGCGGATACCACATCTTGTGCCTCGAGAAGCCGGGGTTGTTCGGACGGTAAAGCCCGGCCGCTCCTCCGGTCGCCATCAGAACTGCCTTCGCACGGATCTCGTAGAACACGCGCTCCCGGACCGAAAAACCGACGGCGCCGGCCGCATGGCGTTCTTTTCCCCTGCCTTCGGTCAGCAGATCCGTGATGTTGACATGATTGAGAACCGTGACCGTCTTCTCCGCTTCCGCGCCCTTCGCCAGAATCGGCTTGATGTTCTCCCCGTTGATCTTGACGTTCCGCCAGCCCCTCGTCGCGTACCGGCCGTCGGCGTCCTTCAGGATCACCAGACCCCGGCGCTCCAGATCCTCCGTCACGCCGTTGAAACGGCGGGCAATCGAAAGGAGCAGGTCCTCCCGCACGATCCCGCCGGCATCTTCCCTCGCGTAATCCACATAGTCTTCCGGCGTATGCCCTTCGGAAATGTACGCGTTCAGCGCGTTGACTCCGGCGGCAAGACAGCCGCTTCTTGTGATGTTCGCTTTCTCGGCGATCAGCACCCGGATTCCCCCGCGCTCTCCCAGCCGGATCGCCGCATAGCATCCGGCCGTTCCGCCTCCGATGATCAGCACATCGGTCGTCAGCAGTTTCTTCGTCCATTCGGTCATGACCGGCCTTTCCTCCCTCTCATATCAGAACCAGCAGCGCCGCGCCTGCGGCCGCGGAAAACAGCATCGGAAGAATCTGTCCTGTCTTCTTCCGAAGAAGCAGGAAGAGGTCGGTTCCGACGACCGCCGCGGTGATCAGAAGCGTCGCGCCGGCACTTTTTCCCATCGCCGCACCCGTCTCAAGGTTCGTCTTCACCATCGTCAGCATGACATTCAGCAGAAGCCCGCCGATGATCGGCCGGATGAAACGCCCGAGGCGCCGGAAAAACGGTGCGTCGCGAAATGTTCTCATCATCCAGCGTGTCAGACCGAAGATGACGCCGGAGGCGGCGACGCTGACGCCGAAACCGGCGGCCGCCAGAAGAAAAGCGTCCGTTCTTCCTCCGGACTCAAGACCGATCAGATACCCGGTGCCCGAAAGAATCTTGCAGAGAATCGATCCGGGAAGAAGGTTGGCCACCGGCACCAGCGTCCCGTAGAAGGCGTCCGCGCGGACCAGCCCGCTCCCTGCGAACAGTCCGTCCGCCACGGAAAGATAGGCGTCGCCGCCTCCGAAGGAAAGAAGGGAAGATACAAGACCGCGAATCAGATAATCGAAACTCCGGCCGGCCGTAAGAAGAGCCGGGAGAGAAAGAAGAAGCACGAAGGCGGTCCATGCGGACGTCTCACGTCCGAGGCCGGTCCAGTCCGGCTTCGCCTTCACATGCATGCTCCGGCTCCCGGACCGCAGTCCGGTCACGAAGATCACGGCAAAAGAGATCAGCAGCACCTCCACGGTACCGAAAGCGGGCAGGGGCAGCGACGTCCGTCCTCCCAGCGTCCTCCCGCAGGTGAGAAAGAATACAAGAAGCATCACGGCCGGCGCGCGCAGACGTTCTCTGCCGGTCTGGCCTGCGGCGGGCCGGACCGAACGGACGGCATAGACAATCAGGAGGCTGCTGATAAAGGCGCCAAGACCCACGGAGAGATACCGGACCGCCGTCATCACAGCCGCGCTTCCCGAAGATACGGCGGCCAGCGCGAGCACTGTGAGCAGCGCGCCCGGCAGCGCCATCAGCACGGAGGCAGCCAGCATCCCCGGAACGCCGCAGACTCTGCTGCCGACGCCGGCGGCGATCTCCACCGGAAGGGCGCCCGGCGTCACACAGGCCGCCACCACGTCCTCGTCATATTCATCCTGCGTGACGAGACGACGTTCCGTGACGACCTCCTCCTCGATCACCGGGATCAGTGCACTGCCGCCCCCGAAGCCGATGGCTCCGATCCTGAGCATGGAAAGCATCAGCTTCAGCGCGGGGCTCTTTTCCAAAAGGCTCCGTCTGTCCGCCGTTCCCAGCGCTGCGCGTTCCGACACTCCAGCGAATTCTGTCATCCTGCCGCCTCCGCTATAATCATAGTAATTTGGTATGAATACTAGAATTACGTGAACTATAGCATTCAGGCAACGGATTGTCAATGAAAGAATCCGAATCGTGGAAAACGGAGCCGCTTTGCCCGGATGATGATATAATGGAATGCATTCACCGTGGTTTTTGAAGAAGATGGCCCGGAAGCGCCCGGGTTCTTCATACGGAAAGGAGAAAAATCGGCATGTCTGAAATCAGTGAACGACTGAGAGCCGAATTCGGCGCCGGAGACGCGCAGCGCGATGCCGGACTGACGACGCCGGCCAACATCCGTCGGTATGACGGCATCCGCTACGGAGAAGATGCGGAATGGAACGTGCTGGACGTCTACCGGCCCCGGTATGCCTTCGGAAAAAAGCTTCCGGTGATCCTGATCGTCCACGGAGGCGCCTGGGTCTACGGCACAAAGGAAGTCTATCAGTTCTACGGAATGGAGCTGGCCTCCAAAGGCTTCGCCGTCGTCAACTACACCTACCGGCTCGCGCCGGAACACCCGTTTCCTGCATCCCTTGAGGACAGCGTCCGGGTCTGCCGCTGGATTCTCGCCCAGTCGGACACCTTTCTCTTCGACACGGACCGGATCTTTGCGGTGGGCGATTCCGCCGGCGGCCATCTGCTCGGCCTGCTCTGCGCGTTCCTCTGCCGGCCGGACTATGCGGCGCGTTTCCGGTTTTCCGCCCCGGAAGGCTTCCGTCTCCGCGGAATCGGCATGAACTGCGGGATCTACGATCCCTTCGTCAAAGGCGCCGGTTCCGACGCGCTGGACCGGGAAGCGCTGATGGCGGATCTGCTCGGAGCGAAGAAGGACGACCCCGCCGCGCACTCTCTGACCGACGTCCTCTCATGGGTCAGCGCCGCCTTCCCGCCGATGATGATCGTATCCGCGAAGGGAGATTATCTTCTGCCGCAGGCTGCTCTGCTGGAGGAAGCCTGCCGCAAGGCCGAGGTCCGCTATGTGACCCGGATCTACGGCGACGCTGATACGCCGCTGTACCATGTCTTCCACTGCAACCTGCGCGAGCCCGCCGGCCGGGTCTGCAACGACGAGGAATGCGCCTTTTTCCGGAAACTCGGTAGCGAGGAAGCGGAAAGGAGTTCACTTGAATACTGAAAAAACGAGCCATATGGAAAACGCCAGCCGCGAGCAGCGGATCATCCGGACCAGCATCATCGGGATCATCGCCAACGTCCTGCTGGCCGGCTTCAAGGCGGCCGTCGGCCTGATCTCTCACTCCGTGGCGATCACGCTCGACGCCGTCAACAATCTGAGCGACGCGCTCTCTTCGCTGATTACCATCATCGGCACCCGGCTCGCCCAGAAGGCGCCGGATAAAAAGCACCCGCTCGGATACGGCCGCATCGAGTATCTGAGCGCCACGATCATCTCGGTCATCGTTCTCTACGCCGGCGTTACCTCCTTCATCGAATCCGTGAAGAAGATCATGCATCCGGAGGCGTCCGACTATTCAGCCGTCGCGCTGCTGATCATCTCGGTCGCCGTCGCGGTCAAGATCCTGCTCGGCACATACGTGCGCCGGGTCGGCCGGGAGGTCAGCTCGGATTCGCTGGTCGCGTCCGGCAGCGACGCGCTCTTTGACTCGGTGATTTCCGCCTCGACGCTGGCCGCCGCCATTCTCTATCTGACCGTCGGGATCCGCGTCGAGGCATGGCTTGGCGCGGCGATCTCGGTCATCATCATCCGTTCCGGCATCGATTTGCTCAGGGGCACCACAAGCGAGATTCTCGGCGAGCGGATAAACCATGAGCTCGCCCGGAACGTAAAGAAAACGATCAATTCCTTCCCGGAAGTGGAAGGAGCGTATGATCTGATCATCCACAGCTACGGACCGGAGAAGCTGATCGGCTCAGTCCATATCGCGGTGCCGGAATCGATGACGGTAGGCGAGCTGGATCATCTGGAGCGTGCGATCGTCCTGAAAGTGATGGAGGAAACCCAGGTCGTCATGGCCGGCATCTCCGTCTACTCCATCAGCCGCTCGCCCAGGGCGCGCGAAGTGGAATCCGCCATCCGGGACTATGTAATGACCCAGCCCGGCGTGCTCCAGATGCACGGCTTCTATCTCGATGAGCAGGAGAAATGCATCCGCTTCGACCTCATCATCGACTACGCTGCCCCGAATCGACGTGAAACCTTACTTGCGGTTCAGAAGAAGATCGAAGAAATGTATCCGCACGACAAAGTTCAGATCATCCTCGACGGCGATGTCTCAGACTGAGATGGAATTATGTGAACAAATGCCCGTGTCCGGAAAGCGGACACGGGCTTTCTTTCATTCTGGATACCGGGATCAGGCTCCGGCCGGCTCGAACGCCGCCGCCACCTTCTTCAGCAGCTCCCGGATCTTGAGATGCTGCGGACAGACCTTCTCGCAGCCGCCGCAGCCGATGCAGCTGCCCGCACGGCCGCCGTTCTCCGTCAGATCCTGGTACCAGATCCGCTGGTTCTCGTCATGGTAGAGCTCCTTCTTGTTGAGACAGTCAAAGAGCCTCGGGATCCGGATTTTTTCCGGACAGTGGTTCTCCTCGATGCAGTAGCGGCAGCCTGTGCAGGGGATCAGCCGCATCGAGCGGAAAATTTCCGCCGCCCGGTTCACCGCTTCCAGCTCCCGCTCATCGAGCGGCCGGAAGTCCTTCATGAACGAGAGATTGTCCTTCATCTGCACGACGGAGCTCATGCCGGACAGCACCATCTCCATTCCCTCGAAGCCCGCCGCGTACCGGATCGCGTAACTGGCATTGGAGCCCGTCCTCGGAAGCCCGTCGAACACCTTCTCCACCTCGTCCGGGAGGTCCACCAGATGCCCGCCCTTCACCGGCTCCATCACAATCACCGGCTTGCCGTGCCTTCTCGCCGTCTCGTAAACCGCGCGCGACTGGATGAAGGGATCGTCATAATCCACGTAATTGAACTGGATCTGGACGATCTCGACCTCCGGATAGGCCGTCAGAATCTGATCCAGCACCTCCGGCCGGTCGTGGAACGAGATGCCCAGATGATGAATCTTCCCTTCCCGCTTCAGCTCCATCGCGGTCTCATAGGCCCGGCATGCCTGAAAATGCCGGAAATTCTCCGCGTTCTGCGCGTGCATCAGATAAAAGTCAAAATAAGATACGCCGCAGGCCTCAAGCTGGCTCTCGAAAAACGGCCGGATGTCCGCTTCCGTCCGGAAGTACGGCTCCGTCAGCTTGTCCGTCAGCACGTACGAAGACCGCGGATAGCGTGAGGAGAGGCATGTCTTCACTGCCTGCTCCGACTTCCCGTCGATGTATCCGTGAGCGGTATCAAAATAATTGCATCCGCTCTCAAGAAACAGATCCACCATCCGGCAGACCTGATCCGTATCCACTTCGGTCCCTTTCATCGGCAGCCGCATCAGACCGAATCCGAAACGGTTTCTGATTTCAGGGAAATGCACCTGATCCGTCATGTCTCGTCTCCTTTCCAAAACACCGGCCGGCGGCGGCTTATCCGCCGCTCCGCCGGCCCGGATCTCCCCGGTTTTATTTACCGAGCTTCTGAATCATCCGGTAGACCCGTGTCGCATTGACCTCAAGCTGACGGCGGCTCAGATCGCCGCTCTTCAGCGCCTCCAGAAGGTTCTCATAGACCGCCTGCGACCCCGGCATGATCAGATCGCCGCCGGCCGCCGCGATCTTCCACGCCGTCGGAGCCGGATACTTCGATCCCTTCTTCTTCATCTCCGGAAGCAGCCAGTCGGTCATCACGATGCCCTGATAGCCGAACTCCTCTCTCAGAATTTCCATCAGTCCCTTCCGCTCGTTGGTATGCTCCCCGTTCAGAAGGTTATAGGACGTCATCAGCGCGTGCGGCTGGGATTCGCGCACACAGATTCCGAAGCCCCTCAGATATATCTCTCTCATCGCCCGCTCGCTCACCTGACTGTTGCTCGTGTAGCGGTTCGTCTCCTGATTGTTGACACAGAAGTGCTTGATCGTCGTACCACATCCCGGATGCTTCTGCACGCCGTCCGTGATGGCGGCCGCGAACCGCCCGCTCACCAGCGGATCCTCCGAGTAGTACTCGAAATTCCGCCCGCAGAGGACATGCCGGTGAATGTTGAGCGCGGGCGCCAGCCAGAGCTGAACACCGAAACGCTCCATCTCATCCCCGACGATATCCCCGCAAAGCGCCGCAAAATCCGTGTTCCAGCTCTGCGCGATCGCCGTGCCGATCGGAATCGCGGTAGCGAACTGATCCCTGACTTCCTCTCCCCTCTTCGGCCGGTACGCGAGGAAGGTCTGCATCGCCCAGCGGGCCGCGCCGGGGAGGTACTCCAGCATGGATTCCGGCACCGGGCTGCCCAGAGAATGAGCTCCATCCGCGCCGCGCACAAAATGACGCGCGAGACGGAGTCCGGCCGGGCCGTCCGCCATCACCAGCGATCCGATCCCGATATCCTGAAGCGCCCGGGTCGTCTCGCCGGCGGCGCCTGCCACTGATCCCGCAGAGTCGCCGACCATCGTCAGCAGGCGCCGCTTCGGATTGAAATGGCCGACGTTCAGATACGCCAGCTGCTCATCCGTGAGACCGTGCAGATACGCGTCGATATCCGCCGGCTGCCCGGTTTCGTCCGCTGCCTTCGTTCCGTCCGTCTCTTCTCCGGACGCCGCTGTCTTTTCCCCGGACGCCGCTGTCTTTTCTCCGGCTGTCCGGTCTTCTCCGCTCTGCCCGGAGGCGTGCTCATCCGTCTGATCCGCCGCTTCGGGCGCCGTGCTCAGGATATCCGCCGCGTTCATGGCAAGCACGGGGACATCCTCCGGCGTCTCACTGACCGGCTGTTCCGGCTTCCAGTCCTCGAAATCCGGCGTGCCGCAGCGGCAGGCTGACCGGCGAACCACCACGTCTTCCGCCAGCCTCACCACGGCGGCCGGCTCTGTGCTGCGGCTGTCCGTGCCGAGGCGGAGCACATAGTCTCCCTTTTCAAGAACATAGCAGGCGTTCTCCGTATCCCATGACGCCAGATCCACCATCGCGGCGTCGATCATCACGGTTTCGCTCTCCCCCGGAGCCAGCTCCGCGGTTTTCGCCCAGCCGGCGAGCTCCTGATACGGCTGATCCAACCGTCCCGCGGGCTTCGACACGTAGAGCTCGATCACCTGCCGGCCGGGCCGGTTTCCTGTGTTGCGTACCTCCGCGGAAACCTGCAGCCGGCCGTTCTCCGCCGTCACCAGCGCGTTCGACATGGCAAACGTCGTGTAGCTCAATCCATAGCCGAACGGAAACAGCGGCTTTGTCCCGAAGGAGTCGAAGTAGCGGTAGCCCACATAGATCCCCTCGCGGTAATGCGTGTCGTCCTCTTCCCCGAAGTCACCGACCCAGGAGTAATCCGTGGCGGCGGCCCAGGTTGTGGTAAGACGGCCTGACGGATTGTCCTTGCCGACCAGAATCCGGCTCAGCGCCAGCCCCGTATCGACGCCGAGCTGCGACAGGAGAAGGATATTGTCGAGATCCATCACCGGGGAAAGGTCCACCGGCCCGCCCACGTTGAGCACGAGCATGCATGTTTTGTACTTCTGCTGCATCGTATGAAGATCGCGGATCTCCGTCTCTGTCAGATAGAAATCCCCTTCCTCCGCCTTCCGGTCGTTTCCCTCTCCGCAGATCCGGGCGAGAACATACACCGCCGCATCGCCTTCCGCGTCCATCGGAAGATCGTAATCAGGCTCCGGCATCACCCGGCCCATACCCTCCAGCACAGCCGGCACCTTCTTTTTCCTCGCCACGGCCTTCACCTCTTTCAGAAAGCGGGCCTTCGCTCTGGCAATCTCCCGGTCATATCCGTCAAGCCACGCTCCGGAGGTGATCGTGAATCCCGTGTGGCAGAGCGCCTCCTCGACGGAAACCGCAAACCGGGAATTCACCTCTCCTGATCCGGTGCCGCCCTTCAGCGTATGCCGGGCGCCGCTGCCGTACAGGGCGATCCTGCAAGGCCGCGCCAGAGGAAAATCGCCGTTGCTCTTCAGAAGAACTGTGCACTCTGCGAGATGCGGTCGCAGCGCCTTCAGATGCTCTTTCTCGTACTCATATAATTCCATCTGCATCTCCTTTCTTAACCCGGGACGCCGAAAGCGTCTGTAGTTTTACTTTACCATCTGCTTCAGATGAACACAATCGGAATCGCTTAACACAGGCGTCCGTTTGCTCTGCCCTGTCTTCATTTCTTCACATCTTCCTGTTATACTGAAACTGTTTCGCATCAGGAGCCGGTTCATAATCCTGATGCAGTACGAACCGGTATGTATGAAAGCCAAAGGGATCAAAACAGGGATATGAAGGAACAGAAAAAAGAAGAGCGAACGGCGGAGGAATGCCTCTCCGGCACGGCAGAAGGCGAAGCGGAATGTGCCGACGAGTGCATTGCCCCCGCTTCGGACGAAGAAACTGATCCGCTGCCGGAAACGGACGCCACCGGCATCTACGGGGACGCGCTGCCACGTATGAAAACCGCCCTCGGCGAGGTGATGGAGCGGGTGGCTGCGTTTCGAAGGAAAGAGAAAGCGGCGCGGGGCGAGGATCCGGTGGAACACTGCCTGTACCGGATCAAATCCGATGAAAGCATGCGGGAAAAATGCCGCCGGAAGGGACTTCCGGAGACAAAGGAATCCGCACTCGGGCGGATTCATGACGCTGTCGGTATCCGGGTCGTCTGCGCGTTTCTCGACGATGTCTTTGCGGTCCGCGATGATCTCGTCTCGATGCCGGGCATCGAGGTGATCGAAGAAAAGGACTACATCCGGCACGCGAAGCCCAACGGCTACCGGAGCTACCACATGATTCTCCGGGTCCGGGACATCTATGTGGAGGTACAGCTCCGGACGATTTCCATGGACACATGGGCCGCGCTTGAGCACCAGCTGCGCTATAAAAAGGTACACTGCTCCGAGGACAGCCTGATCTTCAGCGAGCTCAAGCGGTGCGCCGACGAACTGGCGTCCACCGATATCTCGATGCAGACCATACGGGATATGATCCGGAAGGAAGGCGTCTTCAGGAAAGGAGAACAGCCATGAAGCTTCTGCTGGCAGAAGATACAAGAGATCTCAACCGCGCGCTGAGCGCGGTGCTGATCCATAACGGTTACGAGGTGGACTCCGTCTTTGACGGAATGGCCGCCGATGAACATATCCATCATGACAGCTACGACGCCATCATCCTCGATATCATGATGCCGAAGAAAAACGGTCTCGACGTGCTGCGGGACATGCGTGCGAAGAACATCCTGACGCCGGTCCTGCTTCTCACGGCAAAGGCCGAGGTGGACGACCGGGTGACCGGGCTGGACGCAGGCGCCGACGACTATCTGACGAAGCCCTTCGCAATGAAAGAGCTGCTGGCCCGGATCCGCTCGATGACGCGGCGCCGGTCGGACTACAGTCTCCGGGATCTCAGCTACGGCGATATCACCCTCAACGCGGATTCTCTGGAGCTGCGCTCGGTCAACGCCGTCCGGCTCTCGATCAAGGAATTCGAGCTGATGCAGGTGCTGCTGCTGGATCCGGACCACGAGATCGACACCGCCTATATTCTTGAACATGTATGGGAAAACGAACCGGACGCGAAGCCGGACACCGTCTGGCTCTACATCTCTTACCTGAACGGAAAGCTGAAAGCCATCGACTCCCGGATTACGATCACCGGCAGCCGCGGCGGAAGCTTCCGGCTGGAGGCCGTCAACGAATGAATTCCGCTACCGTCCGGCGGCTTCGCCGGAAATTCATCTTCACCGCGACGCTGACCTATTTTCTCGTGATGATCTTCATGGGCTTCTTCATCAACACATCCAACATCGTGCTGTCGCTGAAGCAGATCCATGCCGTGCTGGACTACATCGTCAGCACAGAGGGCACGATGGTCGCGCCGGACCGGTCCGCTGCCTCAGACGGCACGAAAAACGGTTCCGATGCGGAGACAGTCCGCGAAGCGAACGGCGCGGATACGGACAACGGGGAGGATCTCGACGACTTCTCCCCTGAATTCCGACTGTCCACGCGTTATTTCGCGGTCTTCTACGAATCGGACCGCCAGACGGTATCGGATGTCATTGATTCTCATATCTCTGAAATAAGCGAAGAAAAAGGCATCCGGATGGCGGACCGCGTCATCCGCCAGAAGATCAGCTTCGGACGGACCGGTGTCTACTTCTGGGAAACCGGACGCTGCAGCGATGGTCGCTACATCGCCGCCTTCGTCAACTGTCAGTCCCAGATCAGTTCGATTGAACGGATCCTCCGAATGACGCTCTGGATCGCCGTCTGCGGGATGGGCATCACGTTCCTGCTGGTCAACATTTTTTCCTCCCGGATCATCCGTCCGGAGCTTGAAAACATCCGGAGGCAGAAGCAGTTCATCACCAACGCGTCCCACGAACTGAAGACGCCGCTGGCCGTCATCCGCGCCAACACCGAAATTGAGGAAATGATGAACGGGGAGAACGAGTGGACCCAGTCGACAATGCGCCAGGTCGACCGGCTCAACGGACTCGTGCAGAATCTTGTGATGATCGCCCGTGCGCAGGAGCGGGAGGATCGCTCGGTGATGACGGAAATCAACGTCTCCACGAACGTGGAGGAGACCGTGAAGCCGTACGAATCGCTGGCCCAGCAGGATAAAAAGAAGCTCGTCCTCGAGATCGAGCCGGATATCCGAATGCTGGCCGATGAGAGCCGGATCCGTCAGCTTGCCTCCCTGCTCATCGACAACGCCTTCAAATACTGTGACGACGGGGGCACCGTCATCGTCTCCCTCTCCTCCCTTCACAAGGGAAAGCAGGTGCGTCTGGTAATCTCCAATTCGTTCCGCAGCGGCGCCGACTTGGACTACAGCCGCTTCTTCGAGCGCTTCTACCGTCAGGACGAGTCACACAATGTGGATAAGGGCGGATACGGAATCGGACTCAGCATCGCCGAAAGCATCGTGCAGCAGTACGGCGGCTCGATCTCCGTCAGCTGGAAGGACGGCATGATCAGCTTCACATGCCTGCTGCAGTGAAGGAAACTTTCACTCATGCTTTACTTTTCATGCGTCTCATGCGGCAATGAGTAAAGCCAGATGAGTTAATGCTTCAGAAAAAGTAAAGCATTGCGGAAAAGCCGCTCGAACAGTGTCATCCCCTTCCCGAAGTTCTGAAAGAATGCCAGCTGCAACCCAAAAAAATCCGGAGCTTTCGCTCCGGATGCGTTCACTCAATATCTAAGCACCTCGGCTTCGCAGACCGCATCAACGCGCCGCCTGCTCAGCTCTCCGCCGGCTTCTTCGCCGCGCGGCGGCCTCCCGTGGTCCGTTTCGCGGTCTTTTTCTCCGGAGCGGCAGCGGTTCCCGCCTTCACGGTCCCTGCCGTTCTGTCCGCCGGCTCCGTCTTCTTTTCCGACGTCTTCGCTCTTGTTCCGGCGCCGGTGCGCTTCTTCGTCTTCTCCTCCTGCGGTGCGGCCGGAGCGTCCGCGGTTGTCCTTGCGGATCCGGTGCGCTTCTTCACCGCGCTCTTCGGCGCTTCTGCCGCCTTCTTTTCCTTCTCCGATTGATAGAGGAATACCAGCGCGCCGTAGCCCGGAAGCCTGAATCCGAAGCTGTAGGGCTTCCCGTCGCATTCCTTCTTCACCGCCCGGAAGGACTTCTTCGTGAAAACGGAGTGGCCTCCGTATTTCGGATCCATCGAGTTGAGGATCAGCTTATAGCTGCCCGGCTCGAAACAGCCGACACGGTAATCATCCCGCTCCACCGGCGTCATGTTGAGGACGAAGAGCAGGTTGTTTTTGCCGTCCGGCGATTTCCGCACGAAGCTGTAGATACTCCGGCTCGCGTCGTCGGCGTTGATCCACTGGAATCCGTTGGGATCATAATCCGTCGCATAAAGCGCAGGATACTTGCCGACCATCGTCCAGAGCGCCTTCACATAATCCTGCAGCTGCTTGTTCAGCGGCTCAGCGAGCAGATACCAGTCGATTTCCCGCTCCTCGCTCCACTCGCGCTGCTGCCCGAATTCCTGGCCCATAAAGAGGAGCTTCTTGCCCGGATGCCCGGCCATATAGGTATAGCCCGCCTTCAGGTTGGAGAATTTATCCTCATAGATTCCCGGCATCTTGCTCCACATCGAGCATTTCAGATGGACCACCTCGTCATGGGAGAGAACGAGAACGTATTTCTCCGCGTACGCGTAGGATGTGGAGAAGGTCATCTTGTAATGATTGCCTTTGCGGAAGAGCGGATCGAGCTTCATGTACTCCAGGAAATCGTTCATCCAGCCCATATTCCACTTCAGCGTAAAGCCCAGACCGTTCTCCTTCTCAACATCTCCGGTCACCTTCGGCCATGCCGTGGACTCTTCCGCGATCGTGACCGCGCCCGGATTCCGGCCGCGAAGCAGCGTATTCAGATGCTTGAAAAATTCAATCGCGTCGAGATTCTTGTTCTCGCCGTACTTGTTGGCGATCCACTCGCCGTCCTTCTTGCCGTAGTCGAGATACAGCATGGAGGCGACCGCGTCCACGCGGAGTCCGTCCACATGCATGAACTCCACCCAGAACAGGGCGTTCGCCAGCAGGAAGTTCTTGACCTCCGGCTTGCCGTAGTTGAAGATCTTTGTGCCCCACTCCGGATGCTCGCCCATTCGCGGATCGGCATGCTCATACAGCGCGCAGCCGTCGAAGTCGGCAAGCCCGCAGGCATCCTTCGGAAAATGCGCCGGCACCCAGTCAAGGATCACGCCGATGCCTTCCCGATGGAAATAATTGATCATATACACAAAGTCTTCCGGCGTGCCGTAGCGCGAGGTCGGGGCATAATAGCCCGTGACCTGATAGCCCCACGATCCGTCGAAGGGATGCTCGGCGATCCCCATCAGCTCGATGTGGGTATAGCCGAGGTCCTTGATGTAATCGGCCGCCCGCTCGGCGAACTCCCGATATGTGTAAAACCCGTCTACGCGCCCGTCGCAGGCCGGATGCTTCATCCACGAACCGATATGACATTCGTAGATAATCATCGGATCCTTGTCCGGATTGAAAGCTGCGCGTTTTTTCATCCAGGCGCTGTCCGTCCATTTCAGATGCGTCAGATCCGTCACGATGGACGCGGTTCCCGGCCGAAGCTCCATCTGGTTGCCGTACGGATCCGCCTTATAGAGCCGTTCGCCGTTCGGTCCGACGATGAAATACTTGTACATGGAGCCGACGCCGATACCCGGAATAAAGACCTGCCATACGCCGATCTCGTCCCGGTTCCCGATCACGTTCGCGTCCGGATTCCAGCCGTTGAAGTCGCCCACCACGGAAACGCTTCGGGCATCCGGCGCCCAGACCGCAAAATATGTGCCTGCCTGACCGTCTATTTCCGTCGGATGCGCGCCCAGCTTCTTATAGAGATCGTAGTGCGTCGCATGCCCGAAATAATACTGGTCCGTCTTAGTAAACTCATATTTGTTTTCCATCGGTACCCACCCCATTTGTTTTTTACAGACAATCCTGCCTCAGATCGCCGGAAGCCTGACAATCTTACCTTATTATAGTATGAAGCGCGCGCGCTGTAAACGCAGTTTCGCTATACAGACCTCCTGTTCTGTCATATTGATTTGTGGTTATGCACAAAATGCAAACTGCACGTTCGGGCATCCTGGCTATGCAAACAGCTGTACCGGGATGCGTCCGCATCCGGATGCATGTCCATAAAATGCATCCGGATGATGTACCCCCGGATGCATGTCCACAAAATGCATCCGGATGACGCGCTCCCGAATGGTTCCGAAGCCGGGTGCATGCCGATAAGATGCACCCCCTCCGGATTTGCGCGTCAGGGATGATACTGCTGGGCTTTCACATAGCGCTCGGCCAGCTCCTCGGTCACGCCTCTGCAGGCGATGATCTCCCGGTAGAAGTGGCCGCTCCGCTTCACGCGCCGCTCGCCGCTTTCAAAGTCCACATGGACGAGTCCGTACCGGCGGCTCTCTCCGCCCAGCCACTCGAAGCCGTCGAGGAAGGAATAATAACAGTACCGCTCCACCGGAAGACTGGTACGGGCGAGCACCGCCAGCTGGTCGTAGAGCCAGAGGCTCCGGAACGAATCCGAGTTGTCGCAGACGCCGTTCGCGAGAATCCAGACCGGCTTCTGACAGATCGCATAGAGCTCCCTCATCGCATCCTCCAGCCCCTGCGGATAGATTTCCTTCCCGCAGTCACTCTTCGGATCCTGCGCCCGCGTCTCGTTGTCGCCGATGCGGACGACATGAGAACGCGTGCAGTAATCGAGGCCGAGGTAGTCGCAGTATGTTCCCTTTCGGAACCGGGCGAGATTCTCCATCGGGAATTGGAAATCCCCGAGAAGGAACGCGCGGGCCGGCAGTTCCTGATAGAGATACTGGCTGATCCGCGCAGCCTGGGACTCCGTCGTGCTGAACGGGTGCAGCGCGGCAAAGGAGCGCATCGCAAGCGCCACGCCGACGCGGGTATCCGTGTATCCCATCGCCTCTCTCATCCGGTGAATCTTCTCATACGCCCGGATGTGGCAGCCCGCCATCACGGAGAGCACGCGGCGGACCGTGATCAGATTGCTGTCTCCCGGCGGAAAGCCGTGACCCGCGTAGCCCATCCAGGCGTAGACGTTCGGTGCGTCGAAGGTGACATAATCCGACACCAGATCGCCGAAGCAGTTGACGACCAGCCCCACATATCTAAGAAAACTGCGCACATTGGCCGGCCGCGTGAACGCGCCTCTCCGCTCGAACCAGATCGGATTCGTAAACTCATGAATCGTCAGTATCGGACGGATCCCGCGGCTTTTCATCGAGATCAGCTCATCCCGGTAATGGTTCACCGCCTCATAGTCGATCCGATCCGGCTCCGGCTGAATCCGCGCCCACTCCACACTGAAACGGTATGTCTGCACGCCGAGCGCGGCCATCAGATCCAGATCGCTCCGGACCCGTTCCCAGTGTCCGGCAGCCCGCCGGCTGTCCGCGCCGTCGCGGATGCGGTCCGTCCGGCTCCATTCGTCCCAGTTCGTCCGGACGAAGCCGCCCTCGATTTCCGTCGCCGTCGAGGCAACGCCCAGCAGAATGCCTTCCGGCAGCCTGTAGCCCTTCATCACAGATCTCCTCTCTGCATCATCCCGAACCTGCTGACGGTTCCGCCCGTCAGGCAGGCGGCCTCTCCGTCGGCGTTTTTTCCGCGGACGCATTCCGTTCACGGGAAAAGGCCGCGCCATCGGGTCAGCGGGAAGCGGAGCGTCTTCGCCGCCGCCCCGCCTCCTCCGTTTTCACCGGATGATCTTCCCTTCCGTCACACTGTAGACGCCGCGCGGCGTGCAGCGGATCTCCGGGATCACCGGCAGTGCCATAAACGACAGCGTCACAAACGGTTCCATATCCTTCGGGACACCCATCCTGTGCGCCTTCGCCGTCATCCGGCGGACCTTGCGGTCCACATAGGAATAGCTCTTATCCGAAATCAGTCCCATGATCGGCAGTTCCAGCGTGTCGAAGACTTCCCCGTTCTCGACGATCGTGTACCCGCCGTGGACCCGTTCCAGTTCCCTTACAGCCGTCAGGATATCCTCGTCCGATGAACCGATCGCGATGATGTTGTGGCTGTCGTGGGAGACCGAGGAAGCGATCGCGCCGTTTTTGAGGCCGAAGCCTCTCACCACGCCGGCGCCGATCTTTCCGGTCGCCTTATGCCGTTCAAACGCCGCGATCTTGTCCAGCTCTCCGTCCGGCGCGAACAGCCCGTCCGGCCCCGCGGGCAGCACAAGATCCTCCCGCTCGGTCAGAATCTGCCCCGGAATCATACGGATCACCGGGAACATTCCGCCGTCCGCCCGGATCTTCAGCTTCTCCGGATCGATCACGCCGAGATGCACCGTATCCAGAAGCTGCGGCGGACAGGGCTTCGGACGGACCTTCAGCATGTCGTCGATCCGGTGTCCTTTGTAGAAGACCATCTGGGCGTTGAATTCCTTGATGGAATCCCAGACGACCAGATCCGCGTCATACCCGGGCGCGACCGCGCCGGTCCGGCGCAGCCCATAGCAGCGCGCCGGCTGAATCGTCGCCATCTTGACCGCCGCGATCGGGCTGATCCCCATACTGACCGCCTTGCGCACGTTGTGGTCGATGTCGCCCTCCCGGCCGATGTCCTCGATGTGCTTGTCGTCGGTGCAGAAGCAGAAACCTTCGGTGTTCGTGTTGTTCTCCACGATTCCTTTCACGATCATCTCGAGATTCCGCGCCGCGCTGCCCTCCCGGATGTGGCAGGTCATGCCCATCGAGCGCTCCTTCATCACATACTCGTAGGTTGTTCCCTCATGATCCGTGGTGATGCCCGCCATCACATAGGCCGCCATCTGCTCGTCCGTAAGACCCGGCGCGTGGCCGTCCTTCACCTTCCCGTCGAAGAGCTCGATCTTCTCGTTCATCGCGGGATCCCCGTTGATGACGGACATGCAGTCCATCACCTCGCCGAGTCCCAGTACACGGCGGTTCTTCAGATACGGCGCCATCTTCCCGGCCGTCAGAATGAAGCCGTTGTCGTCGATCGCGGTCGCCGGAACACAGCTCGCCATCATCACATAGACATGCGCCGGCGAATCCTTTGTCTGCTCCAGAAGATAGTCGATGCCGTCCGTTCCGGAGACATTGGCCGCCTCATGGGGATCCACCATAAACGTCGTCGTCCCGTGCTGCGCCGCCTTGGCGATCAGTACCTGGGGATTGACCATCGTCGATTCAAGATGCAGGTGCGCGTCGATGAAGCCGCTTGTCAGGTACTGCCCGTAAAGATCAATCTCTTCCTTTCCCTCGTAATCGCCGATTCCGACGATCATTCCGTTGGTGATCGCCACATTTCCTTCCTCCACGCGGTCGGTGAAGACGTTGACGATCTTCGCATTCCTCAGGACAAGGTCCGCTTTCTCAAGCTTCTGCGCCGCTCTCGAACAGCCGATGTATTTGTCGAGCTTCATAAAACCAACCTCCCTTTCTGATCTCTGGCAGGATCATCGGATCGGCCGATCCGGGAAAGGCCGCTGCCGTACTCCGCCTTTCCCTGTCCTCCATCCGGTCAATTGTCAGACGCTTTTTCTTATCTTACAACTTGTTCGCATAAAGTGCACCTGATTCTCGAATTTTTAAGAAATGCAGACGGTATCCGCCAAAAAAGAAGCTGCCGCACCAGGTTCGGAACGGCGATGCCGTGCGGGCTTCTCCGAAGAGAATCACACGATATAACCACTTCCTCCTCTGATGCGGCAGCCTCCGCCGTATCACTCCATCGTAATCAGTTCGTACGCCCTTGTCCCGAGCCCGATCTTCTCGCCGTGCGCAAGGGTCTCGCGCCACGCGACGTTCGGATTGCTGTTGGTCCAGTGATCGCCGTGGTCATGCCAGTCGGGCTTCGCCAGATTTTCGCCCAGCTGGCTGCTCCGGATCGGCGCGGCCTTCTGACAGAGGTCGACGCACGCCTGATCGAGCGCCACCGGATCAAAGCTCGCGAGCATGCCGACATCCGGCAGGATCGGCGCGTCGTTTTCCGCGTGACAGTCGCAGTTCGGAGACACGTCGGTGATCAGCGTGATGTGGAAGCAGGGACGGTCCGCGCAGACCGCCGCCGTATACTCGGCCATTTTGCAGCCGAGAATGGAGTTTGCGCTGGCATTATCATTCTCGATGGCGTCGAACGCGCAGGCGCCGATGCAGCGGCCGCAGCCTTTGCAGAGAGCGGGGTCGATCCACGCGACGTGCCGGTCCCCGCGCATATGATTGTAGGAAATCGCGTTCGATCCGCACTCCTTCGCGCACCGTCTGCAGCCCCGGCAGGACTCCTCGATCACATGCGGATGCCCCTCGTTGTGCTGCTGCATCTTGCCGGCCCGGCTTCCGCAGCCCATTCCGATATTCTTGATCGTTCCGCCGAATCCGGTCAGCTCATGGCCCTTGAAATGTGTCAGCGAGATGAAGATATCCGCATCCATCACCGCGCGGCCGATGTAAGCTGTCTTGCAGTACTCGCCGTTCGGCACCGGAACCTCAAGGTCATCCGTGCCGCGGAGACCGTCCGCGATCAGAATCTGACATCCGGTCGTAACGGGATTGAATCCGTTGATATTCGCGCAGTCCAGATGCTCCAGCGCGTGCTTGCGGGAACCGGGATAGAGCGTGTTGCAGTCCGTGAGGAACGGCATACCGCCCTGCTCCTTCACCACGTCCGCCACAGCCCGGGCGTAATTCGGACGGAGATAAGCGAGATTGCCCAGCTCCCCGAAATGCATCTTGATCGCCACGAACTTGCCGTCCATATCGATGGTTCCGATGCCTGCCTTCCGGATCAGCTTCTGCAGCTTCTTCGTCACCGGGACGTCGATCTTCGTGCGAAAATCCGTGAAATACACCTTCGCCTTGTCCATGCATTGCCTCCTTTATTTTGATGCAGGTCATGAGCGGGCGGAACGGTCCGTCCGGCGCCCTGTATCTTGCTCCGCTGCGCGGAGGCGTGGCTTCCCTTCCAGCTTGCGCCGGGGACTGTCAGGCCATGCCGTGCGCGGGGAATTTCTGTCGCTGTCCGGCCTCTCCTCAGGCTGACGCCGCGTAACGTCACGCCTCGCGGAGCGCCGCCACAATCGTCTTCGCCATATAGGCCAGCTTCTCATCGGTCATACCCGGATAGACACCCACCCAGAAGGCGTCGTTCATGATCCGGTCCGTATTCGTCAGCTCTCCGGAAATGCGGTATCCCGCGTGCTCAAGGTCGCCCGCCTCATACGCCGCCCGCATCTCGTCGAAGCAGGGATGACGGGTCAGATTGCCCGAGAAAAGCATCCGTGTCTGCACGCCGTGATCCTCAATGAAGCGGACGACCTTTTCCCGGCGGCCGCTCTCCCGTATCACCATCAGATATCCGAACCAGTCCGGATCCGAATGCTCGGTCGCGGCGGGAAGAAGCAGTTCCTTCTCCGCGCCGAGCGCGCGGAGCTGCTCCGTCAGATAGCGGAAGTTGTGGCGTCTCCTCTCCGCAAATCCGTCCAGCTTGTCGAGCTGCGCGCATCCGATCGCCGCCTGCAGATCCGTCGCCTTCAGATTCCATCCGAAGTGAGAGTAGACATATTTGTGGTCATATCCCTTCGGCAGCGTGCCGTACTGGCCGTCGTAGCGGTGTCCGCAGGTATTGTCCCGTCCGGACGGGCAGTAGCAGTCCCGTCCCCAGTCCCGCATCGAGCGGACGATCCGGTGCAGCAGCGGGTTGTTCGTATAGACGGCTCCGCCCTCTCCCATCGTCAGATGATGGGGCGGATAGAAGGAGGACGTCGCGATATCTCCGAAGGTTCCCGTGAAACGGGTTTCTCCGTTCAGAGTGTAAGTGGTGCCGAGCGAATCGCAGTTGTCCTCGACCAGCCAGAGGCCGTGGCGTTCGCAGAAAGCGCGGACCGCGCCGATGTCAAACGGATTGCCGAGCGAATGAGCCAGCATCACCGCCCGGGTCTTCGGGGTGTACGCCTCCTCCAGCTTCGACACGTCCACATTTCCGGTCTCCAGCTTCACATCCACGAAAACCGGCACCGCTCCGTACTGAATCATCGGCGTCACCGTCGTCGGAAAACCGGCGGCCACCGTGATCACCTCGTCGCCCTTCCGGATCCGGCGGTCCCCGAGAAGCGGCGACGTCAGCGCGTGAAACGCAAGCAGATTGGCCGAGGAACCGGAATTGACAACACTCACGAACCGTACGCCCAGCTTTTCGCCGAACTTCCGCTCAAATTCCTTCGTATAGCGGCCCGTGGTGAGCCAGAACTCCAGCGCCGCGTCCACCAGGTTGGTCATCTCGTGCTCATCGTAGACACGGGACGCGTAGGGAATCCGGTCGCCCTCGTGAAACGGTGCCGGCCGGTTGTGAAACGTCCGGCAGTAGGCCGCGACCTCGTCAAGGATCTGCTTCCGGGCCTCTTCCTCCGTCTTGTTCTCAAACATGGCTGCTTCTCTCCTCTTCTTTGAAAAATGCCCGGATCTGCTCCTCCATACAGGCGGGAACGGACGCCGGGTCACGGATCCACACCTTCGACCAGTCCACCGTGCGCCGGACCGCTTCCGCCACGTTCCATCGCGGCCTCCAGCCGAAAGCGGCCTTCAGCTTCGAGCAGTCCAGCTTCAGATAGTTCGCCTCATGGGGACCGTCCGTCCTCTCCGTGTACCAGGATGAGCCCTCTCCCCAGTCCGCGCAGAACAGATCCGCAAGTTCGCCGGTCGTGATCGCGTCCGCCTCGTCCGGCCCGACGTTGTAGCTCCCCGCGGCTTCCGGGCGGACATATTGCTCCGCGGCGATCATCAGGTAGACCGCCAGTGGCTCCAGCACATGCTGATACGGCCGCACCGAGTGCGGATTCCGCACAAGAATACGCCGGCCGGCCGTAACCGCCCGGACGCAGTCCGGAACGATCCGGTCCTCCGCGAAGTCGCCGCCGCCGATGACATTTCCCGCTCGGGCCGTCGAAACCGCGACGCCCTGCGCCTCGAAAAACGATTTCCGGTAGCTGTGCGTCACCAGCTCCGAGCAGGATTTGCTGTTGGAATACGGGTCGTAGCCGTCCAGCGGCTCGTTCTCCCGATAGCCCCAGACCCACTCGCGGTTCTCATAGACCTTGTCCGTCGTCACGTTGAGGAAGGAGCGGACCGTGTCGGACCGCCGGATGCATTCACAGACGTTCACCGTCCCCATGACGTTTGTCTCATAGGTGAGCCGCGGCTCCCGGTAGGAGGTCCGGACGATCGGCTGCGCGGCCAGATGGAAGACGATATCCGGCTTCGCGAGATCAAAGGCGGCCTGAAGCGCGTCTGGGTCCCGCACGTCTCCCCGGATGGAGCGGATCCGGTCCCCCACGCCGGAAAGCGTGTAGAGATTCGGATCCGTCGGCGGATCCAGAGAATATCCGGTCACATCCGCCCCGGCCTGCGCGAGAATTGTCACAAGCCAGCTCCCCTTGAAGCCGGTATGACCTGTCACCAGGACGCGTTTTCCGCGATACAGATTTCTTTCAGTCATTCCGTTCCTTTCTGTGATCCCTGATTCCGTTTCGGGACATGCAGGCCGCGTTCCGGAAGAATCGGGCCGCCGCCGGATCAAAGGCAGCATGTTCACCGGCTTCCTGCCTCTGCCGGACAGCGTGCGGCGTGCTCACCCGTCTCCTGGCCTGGCCGGGTGATGAGCGGCGTGCTCATCCGTTTCCCTCCGTATCCGGGCGATGAGTGGCGTGCTCATCCGTTTCCCTCCGTATCCGGGCGATGAGCGGTGTGCTCACCACCGCTTCCACGGCGCGTTTCCGGAGGCCCAGAGTGCCTCCAGCTTCTTCTTCTCCCGCTGGGTATCCATGCACTGCCAGAACCCCTCGTGCAGATACCCCATCAGCTGCCCCTCATCCGCCAGCCGCTGCATCGGCTCCTGCTCAAGCACGCAGCTGTCTCCGTCCAGATAGTCAAAAATCGCCGGCTCGAAAACCATAAAGCCGCCGTTGATCAGGTCTCCGTCCCGCCGGTTCTTCTCCCGGAACTGACGGACCCGTCCGTCCGGCGCGCAGTCGATGACTCCCTTTTGCTGTGCGAAACGGATCATCGTGTCCGTGGCGATCCGCCCGTGGCTCCGGTGAAACGCCAGCAGAGCGTCCAGATCCACATTGGATACGCCGTCGCCGTAGGTCAGCATAAACGTCTCGTCGCCGACATACTTCTTTACCCGCTTCACGCGACCGCCGGTCATCGTGTCAAGGCCCGTATCCACGATGGTGACCGTCCAGTTCTCCGAGTGACCGTCCAGCACCTTCATCTCATTCGTCTCGAGATTGAAGGAGACGTCGGAGTTGTGCAGAAAATAGTCCGCGAAGAACTCCTTGATGACATACTGCTTGTAGCCGCCCAGAATGATGAAATCGCGGTAGCCGAATGAAGAATAGTACTTCATGATATGCCAGAGGATCGGCTTCCCGCCGATCTCGATCATCGGCTTCGGCTTATACTGGGATTCCTCCGAGATACGGGTTCCGTAGCCGCCCGCCAGAATCAGAACCTTCATACGCCCGTCCTTCCTGCCGGCTCCGCCGACATCGCACATTTCCCGTGTTCGTTCCCGCCTGATCCGCGCTTTTTCCGGCGGCAGGGCCGTCTTCCCGCTTTGTTCCGTCATTGCCTCAGATCAAACAGCCGCAGCGCGTTCTCAAAGGTCGCACGTTCCACTTCGGCCTCCGGGACACCCTTGATCTCCGCGACGGCCTGCGCCACCAGCGGAAGGTAAGCGGACGTATTGCGCCCGCCTTTGTGCGGCTCGGGAGCCAGATACGGCGCGTCCGTCTCCAGCACGAAGCAGGAGAGCGGAAGATGCTCCACCACACGCTTCAGCTTCTTTGATCCCTGATAGGTCAGCACGCCGCCGACGCCCAGAAGAAAGCCCAGCGAAGTATAGATCTTCGCCTGCTCAAGCGACCCCGAATAGCTGTGAATGACGCCCGGCACCCGGCTGCCCGCGGCCAGCGCGGCCGCGAAGGCCGGATTCTCCGCCGCGCAGACGGAGGAATCGCCGTACATCGCCTCGATCACGCTCAGTGTGTCGGCGGCTGCATTTCTCGAATGAACGAGGATCGGCTTTCCGAAAGCCATCGCGAGACGGATCTGCTCCCGGAAGCACCGGATCTGCACGTCGTGAGGCTGGATGTCCCAGTGGTAGTCAAGCCCGATCTCACCCACCGCGGCGATCTTCGGATCCTTCAGATCCTCCCTCATCTCCGCCATCACCGCCGGCGTCAGATCCCCCACCTCGTCGGGATGAAGCCCCACCGCGCCGTACGCGAAATCATGCGAATCCGCGATGGCGCGCACGCGGGCGAGACTGTCCGCCGAGGCGCTCACATCACAGATCCGCGTGACGCCGGCCGCCGGAAGACCCGCGAGCACCTCCTCCCGGTCGGCGTCAAACTGGCTGTCGTCATAGTGCGCATGCGTGTCGAAGATCATGGATTCACCCGATCTCCGATCCGCCCGGCACCGTCTCCGGATCCGACGGTGTCATCAGAGACAGCGTGCCGTCCGGCGCCTCCGCGCAGAGAATCATCCCCTCGGACTCAAGGCCCGCCATCTTCCGCGGGGCAAGGTTCGTGATCACCATCACCTTCCGGCCTTTCATCATCTCCGGCGTGTACTGCGGACGAAGCCCCGACAGAATCTGCACGGTCCGGTCGCCGAGATCCACCTGGCTGACCAGCAGCTTCTTTGACTTCTTCACCGCCTCGCAGGTAACGATCTCGCCCACGCGGAACTCGCACTTCGCGAAATCATCGTAAGTGCAGACCGGCTTGTGGGCGAGCGCCGGCTTTGGCGCCTCCGCCGCTTCCTTCGCGGCCGCTTCGGCCTTTTCCTTCGCCTCGGCCTCGGCCAGAGACGGCAGACCCGCCGCCTTCCGCTGCGCGTCGATCTTCGCCATCACATCCTCCATCTTCAGCCGCTGGAAGAGGATCTCCGGCGTCTCCGTCACCCGGTTCTCCGCCGGGTAGTTCCCGGTGCGGGAAAGATTCTCAAACGGAACCGGCTCCGCGTGAATCTGGTCGAGGATCCGGGCGCTTGTCTCCGGCATATAGGCTTCAAGCAGCGTCGCGCCGGTCTGAATGCTGTCCAGCAGGTTGTAGAGCACGGTGGAAAGACGGTCCGAAGCCGCCGGATCCTTCGCCAGCTTCCACGGCTCCGTCTCGTCGATATACTTATTGCAGCGCTTGAAGAGATTGAAAACCTCCGTCAGCGCGTCCGCCACCCGGAGCTGGTCCATCTTCGCGGTCACCCGTTCCGCCGTGGAAGCCGTCACCGCGGCGAGATCTTTGTCGATGCCCTCCGTGTCATGGACGTTCCGGTTCGATACCGCGCCGCCGAAGTACTTGTTGCTCATGGCGATCGTCCGGTTCACGAGATTGCCCATCGTATTCGCCAGCTCGGAGTTCCACCGCTCCACCATCAGATCATAGGAGATCACGCCGTCATTTTCGAAAGGCATCTCATGGATGCAGAAGTAACGGACCGCGTCCACATTGAAGATCTCGGCGAGATCGTCGGCGTAGATCACGTTGCCCTTGGACTTCGACATCTTGCCGCCGCTCTGCAGCAGCCACGGGTGGCCGAACACCTGCTTCGGAAGCGGCAGATCCAGCGACATCAGGAAAATCGGCCAGTAGATCGTATGGAACCGGATGATGTCCTTGCCGATCAGATGAAGATCCGCCGGCCAGTATTTGTGAAATTCATCCGACGAATGCCCGTCCGCGTCGTAGCCGAGACCGGTGATGTAGTTGCACAGCGCGTCCAGCCAGACATAGGCGACGTGTCCCGGCGCGAAATCGATCGGAACCCCCCAGCTGAAGGACGTTCGGGAAACGCAGAGATCCTGAAGCCCCGGCAGCAGGAAGTTGTTCATCATCTCGTTCTTCCGCGACTCCGGCTGGATGAAGTCCGGATGGGTGTTGATGTAGTCGATCAGCCGGTCTGCGTAGCGGCTCATCCGGAAGAAATAAGCCGGCTCGGAGGCGGGCTCGACATCACAGCCGTCCAGCGGGCATTTGCCGTCCACCAGCTGGGATTCGGTGTAGAAGGACTCGCACTCCTTGCAGTACATCCCCTTGTATTCGCCCAGATAGATATCGCCCTTGTCGTACATTTTCCGGAAAATCTTCTGGATCTGCTTTTCGTGATACTCGTCCGTCGTCCGGATGAAGTGATCATAGGACGTATTCATCAGGTCCCAGATCCGCCGGATCTCGCCCGCGGTCCGGTCCACATATTCCTTCGGCGTCATACCGGCCGCCTCGGCCCGGTCCTGAATCTTCTGGCCGTGCTCGTCCGTACCTGTCTGGAAATGCACGTCGAAGCCTTCCAGTCTCTTGTAGCGCGCGATCGCGTCCGCGAGAATGATCTCGTACGTGTTGCCGATATGCGGCTTTCCGGATGCGTAGGCGATCGCCGTCGTGATGTAATAAGGTTTTCTGTCAGCCATGTTCTCCGTTTACCTCCCTGAGCAGATGAGCTCCTGTCAGCGCCAGTGCCCGCCGGTATGGCCGGCCGGACGCATACTGCTTTTATCATATCGTATTTGCCGCCGGTGAACAAGACGGAGAGACCGGTCCGCATCTGACAGACCGGATCTCAGCCGCCGCTCGGGCACGCAGACAACGGGAGCTTCCCCGTGCAGAACCGCCTTCCTGGAACGAGCTTTCTCATCCCTTCGCCCGGAGTCTCCCGCACCATCCGGACAAAGAGAATCGTAACGTACACTTCCCTGCGCACCGTCTCATCCCTTCTTCCAGAGAGAATCGACCTCCATGATGTACGTCGACGTGCCGTCAGAGAAGGCCACCTTTCCCAGCTTCTGCAGCAGCGCGTCCTGCACGGTTCCGTACGTCTCGCGTTCCAGCGCACCGATGTAGATGTAAGAGATCCGGTACTTCCGGATCAGATTCTTCACGGTTTCCTCATCGGAGGAAGTATAGATGGCGCGGATATCGCTCACTCTCTGGTTCAGTTCATCGACCCGGTTGCGCCAAAGCCACTCGTGAACATACCAGCCCGCCACCGTCGGCAGACCGGTCGCCACAGAGACGCGGCCGCAGCCGGTGTAGCTGTTTCCGGATGCCTCCAGCACAGTCGGCTGTCCGTCCACATGCTGCGTGA
>Ga0256406_1001143_pt1 | contig 44031 bp, 32 predicted proteins | sample RumenRJG_03DNA_FD_185986 | JGI IMG/M metagenome (GOLD analysis project Ga0256406, IMG submission 185986) | Bovine rumen microbial communities from Lethbridge, Alberta, Canada - RJG_03 | ecosystem: Host-associated > Mammals > Digestive system > Stomach > Rumen | place: Canada: Alberta | collected... | reverse complement strand
CAAAGTTGCCCTGATTGCGGTGGCGAACAAGTTGCTTCGGCAGCTATACGCAGTCCTTACAAAAAAAGAGGCCTATGTACCAAATTTTTGTACAAAAGCCTCTTGACATTTAATACAGTATGTCATGTACAAGCCTTTGGCTTGTCCGCGACACTCGCCTTGGGAACCGGTCTTGTTTTGATTCTGCGGTGGGGCGGCTATGAAAAAAGCTCCGCGGTTAGCGGAGCTTTTCTGAAATCAAAAATGATTTATTTTCGCATTAGCGACGTCTTTCAGCCATCTCTTTCTTCAAGATGTCCATGACTGCACCGAGGTCTGCCGGAGCCTTGAACACGGGGTTCGCAAATTTTGAACAAATGTTCTCGAGCTTCTTTTCGTGGTAGCCGACCTTGAATTCGGTGAACTTGAGGCCGTGTGCCGTGCTGATGACGACCACGTTCTCTTCTTTGTCGATCTTGCCTGCGGCCACGAGTTTTTCGAGAGCGCCAAGGGCCACACCCGTATGCGGGCAGCAGTAGAGACCGATGCGGTCGCCGCGGTGGGCTGCATTGGCGAGTTCTTCTTCAGTGACACTTACGACCATGCCGTTCGTCTTCTGGATAGCGCGCACAGCCTTCGGGTAGCTGACCGGGTTACCGATCTGGATGGCAGAGGCGAGAGTCTTCTTGGCCTGCATCGGAACGAGCTTGTCGAAGCCGCGTTCGTAAGCCTGGAAGAACGGGTTGGCGTTTTCGGCCTGAGCCACGATAATACGAGGAATGCGGTCGATAAGGCCCATGGCCTTGCAGTCTTCGAAACCCTTGGCGAGAGCACTGACGTTACCGAGGTTTCCGCCCGGAATAATCACGGTGTCAGGTACCTTCCAGCCCATTTCCTGACAGATTTCCGGAGAAATCGTCTTCTGGCCTTCTACACGGAGGCTGTTCATGGAGTTGGCGAGGTAGATGCGGTTGTCGGCAGTAACCTGCTGAACAATCTTCATGCAACCGTCAAAGTCGGTGTCGAGGGCGAGCACGATGCTGCCGTTAGAAATCGGCTGGATCAGCTGGGCAACGCTGGTCTTCCCGGCGGGGAGGAACACGATGCTCGGGATGCCGGCCTTTGCGCAGTAGGCACTCAAGGCTGCGGAGGTATCGCCGGTAGAGGCGCAAGCCACGGCGTCGATTTCGTGAATCTTCTTTTTAATAATGTGGTTCACCTGGCTTACGAGAACCGTCATGCCGAGGTCCTTGAAGCTACCCGTGTGGGAGTTGCCGCAAAGCTTCACCTTCAGGCTCTTGATGCCCAGTTCCTTGGCCAAGGGAGCGGCGTCAAACAGCGGGCTCCAGCCTTCGCGCATCGTAACGATGTCTTCGATCGGCATGTCGGGGAGCACCATTTCGCGCTTGCTCCAGATGCCACTCATGTCGGCAGGTTCAAAGCTCATGCGGCGTTCGGCGAAGAGCTTCTTCCATTCGTCGGGGCTCTTGCTGGCGAGAGCTGCACGGTCATGTTCGACTTCGAGCAGGCTTCCGTCCACCTTGCTGCGGTAAATGACGTCGGTCAGCGGGTAGGTATCGTCCCCGTTGATGTTCCTAAAATGAGCGTTGAATTGAGACATAATATCCTCTAGATTTTTACGGCACAAATATAGGAAAATTCATATTTTGAAGGGAGTAGTTTTCTATATTATTCATGGAATTAGAAGAATATACTCGGAGTATTGAGTGAAAAATAAAAAGTTTGTTTTATTGGGTCTGGTCGCGTTTTTTGCGCTCGCCTTGACGGCCTGTATTTTCGAATCAGATGAGGATGGTTTGTCGAATTGGCTTTCTGATCAGGGAATGCCAAGTAGCTATAAGGTGCAGACTCTGAACATCCCTGATTTGTCGGTCGCCTCGGCGGAGGTGTTCCTGGATACGTTCCCGACCTCGGCGGATTATCAGGCGGTGCTTGGTCACGTGGCGAACTTGAGCCATGATTTGGTGCTGGATTTCGCCTTTATGCCGGATTCTGGCTTTATGAAGAGCCTTTCTGCATCGGATACGGCAGGGGCTTACCTTGCTTTGTTCTGGCTGCGCCCTCTTTATACATCCGATAAATATCCATCTGATTCCTTGCCGATTGAAGAAGAACTGAAGCTGAACCTCAGCTGGAAACTGGAAACGGGAACTGGTAAGAAGTACTTGGATAGCATTTCGAGAGTGAAGGACACGACTTGGTACCGGAGTCTTGAAAAGTGGGAGGCGGATGGTTCTGCCGATACGGTGTACACCGTAAAACATGTGGCGTCTGACACCTCTATCCGTATGGAAATGCCTGCGGCCCTGCTTGAAGATTTGAAGAAGGCCCGTGGGGCTATTCACCTGCAGCTCCGCCTTTCTGCTCCCGAGGCAAAGCATCTGCATCGCTTCTACGGTGACGCCAGCAACTATCCTCCTATTTTTGCCCCCTATGCAGATTCCCTGAATTTCCTGAATCCTGCTCCGACTCCGTACCGTATGGCGAATGTCCTGAAGAACGAGGAAGAGTGCAAGGAATGCTTGGTGCTGCATGGCGGCGTGTTCGATTCCCTGGTGGTGGAACTTCCGTCGGAACCGATTTTGAAGGCCCTGTCTGAATTCTATGGGGATGAATTCCCTTATAATAATGGCGACAAGAACGATGTCCGTCAGACGGTCATCCTTGCGCAGTTGACGATGTCGCGCGACGATTCTCAGGGCGAAAGTGAATTGGGACTGCCGATTCAGGTTGTCGCTGGTTCCTATGTCGATAGCGCCGACAAGAAAATCAGAAGAGTGGAAAGCTACCTGCTCAATAACGAGGTCATTCTGGAATCGGGACACCCGAACTTGATATTCCACGAAGGCGATTCCTTGACTCTGCAGTTGACCGAAGGTGCTCGTGACTTTATCAATAAGGCGAGCGATGGACGTTCCATGAAGTTCATTATGCGTATGGGGTATCCCTTCTTGCAGGAGAAGGATACGACTTATGCGACCTATAGGACCGCAGATGGCGATACGAGCTATCTTCGCCTGAATTATTTCGATTATGCCCGCTACGACTTTTCGAAGGCGATGGAAAATCCTGTGACGCTCAAGCTTTGGTTGGCGTCCAAGCGGGGGGATAAGTAATGAAAAAGTTTTTAGTTGCTTTGTGTGCTTTGGCTGGCTTCTCCTTTGGCTCGATGATTGGTATGGAAGCCCTGGGCGAAGAACAGGTGCAGGGCGGAACGGCTTCGGCTGCCGGTCGTGGCTTTGCGGGTAATGCAAAGACGGGCGATGCGGAAGGTCTTTCGGTGGTAAACCCGGCTCGTTTCGCCTTTGATACCAAGGTGGTTTTCAACTTGAACATTGCCATGGAAATGACCGAGGCCAGAAAGGACGGTTCGCACTATACGCTGAACAGCCTGTCCTTGCCCTCGTTCAACTTGTCTTTCCCGATGTCGGATTGGGGAACGATGGGTGTCTCCCTGTGGCAGCATTATGCTTCTTCCTTGAAGGAAGACTATTCCTCTAATGGTTCGAAGGTCGAAATCGAATACAAGGGGAGTGTCTACGAATTGGTTCCGACCTATGCTGTGCGCTTGCCGATCCTGCGCTCGTTCTCGTTGGGCGCTTCGGCCCACGTGGTTATGGGAAATACTTCTCGTTCTATGACTCTGGGTGCCGACAAGTCCAGCCTAGATGAAGGCGATGCCTGGGCGGGTGGAAACTACAGGATTTCGGATTATGTCGATGGAACCTGGGAAATCAAGGATCATCCGGCATACTACACGGGAGCTCTCCAGTACCGTGGCAAGCTCGCTTCGTTCTTCTTCTCCTATACGACGGGCTATACGCTAGAAAACACCTTGGATTACAACTTTAGGTTTAGCGAACTGGATACGTTGACCTCGACTCGCCGTACCCGTGAAATTGATGTGCCCGCCCTTCTTGCGACTGGTATCAACTATCGTCTGGCAAAGCGTCATAACGTGATGCTGGATTTGACCTGGCGCGTTTGGGACGATGATGTCGAGAACATCGCGGGTGGATGGAATATTCCCGAGGCGACCGAAACACAGAAGGATGTGACGGTCGCTGTAGGCTACCAGTTCGATGGTAGTCCGCTGTTCTACGATTCGTACTTGACTAGGATTAATTACCGCGTGGGTGCCTGGTTCCATAGTTGGTATATCAAGGATGTCTACGAGGTGGGTGGTTCTTTGGGTGGCGGCTTTCCGCTTGGACGCAAGGGGACATCTCTTGATGTTGCGATTCAGGGAGGAAAGCGTTTTGCAGATACCGATCATCAATGGGAAGAAATGTTCATTGGACTCAAGGTCGGTCTGACAGGTATCGCCACGTGGGGAATGGAGCGCAGGTAGTTTTTTAACGAAGGAGGCCTAGTATGGCTATAAAAAAAGAAACGGATGCAAAGTCCAAAATCAAAGAGGCTGTAAAGGAAATTGCTGAAAAAGCCGCGGATAAGGTCAAGAAGGTGACGAAGGTTGCCGAAAAGAAGACCGCATCGAAGTCTGCGACTCTCAAGACGATGAAAGATGCCGAAGAAAAGGCTATGAAGGCTGTTTCCAAGGTGAAGAAGGCTGCGGTTGCCAAGGCCTCCGCTACAGCCGACAAGGCCGCATCTGCAAAGAAGCGCGTCGTGGAAGGGGTTAAGGCGGTTGCCGCGAAGAAGACCGTGGCAAAGACTGCTACGAAGGCTCCTGCTACAAATACCGCTGCTACGAAGGTGGCAAAGACGGCCGCCCCGGCAGCCAAGGCTTCTGCAGCAACAAAGGCTTCCGAAAAGGAAGTCGCCAAGATGGCTCAGTCCTTTGATGCCGAGTACCTGGTGCTCATGCAGAAGGATCCGAACTGGATGCACGCCTTCTGGGAAGTGTCCGAAAACCGTATCAACGAAGCGAAGAAGGGTAAGGGGAAAATCGTTCTGCGCTTGTTCGATATCGCTGATGACCTTACGGTGCAGCGCAGCAAGAAGCGCAAGTTCCGCGACATCGAAGTGCCTGCCAATGCCCGTAGCTGGTATGTCGAAAATACCGCTGGTAAGTCTTGCGTTGCCGTTCTCGGTGCCGTATCCGGCAAGAACTTCAAGCCAATCGTGGAATCTACTCCGGTGATGACTTTTGACAAGTCTGCCGCCGCTCCTGCCGAAAACGATGCCTTTGCAAAGGCTTCTCTCGGTGGCAATACGCTCGGCAACTTCATGAGCTCCGGTTTCTCTAGCCAGACTGCTGAATCCTGGCTCAAGAGCCTCGGTGGTAACTTCGGTAGCTCTTCGGAATCGATGTTCTCGGGCGCCCTTTCGAGCGCAGCCCTCCAGTCGAACAACATCGAAGTCTCGAAGGATTCCGTGAACTACGGTAAGGATTTCTTCCTGTGGGTGAAGACTCGTCTGATCGTTTACGGTGGAACCCGCCCCGATGCACACCTCCAGGTGCGTGGCGAACCGTTCCCGCTGAACCCGGATGGCACCTTCAGCTTTGAAGAGGACCTGCCGGATTCTACGAAGATTATCCCTGTGTTCGCTACCGACAAGGATGGCGATTTCCCGACGACGATCGTGCCGATCGTGGTGAAGCGCACGGAGTAATAAGACTCGATGGGAGCTCCCGGAAAAATTCTATTCCTGATGCACGCACACTTGCCTTTTGTGCGGCATCCGGAATTTAAGCGCTTTTTCGAAGAGAATTGGCTGTTTGAAGCTATTGCCGAGACGTACCTGCCCTTGGTGCAGGCGATGCGGCGCCTTTTGGAAAAGGGCGTTCCTGGGACGCTCAACTTGAGTGTTTCTCCTCCGTTAATCGAGATGCTTTCGGACGAGAACTTGATTGAAAAGTTCTCGGAGCATTTAAAAAAGCAGCTCGAACTGATTGAAAAGGAAGTGGCTCGCAACGCCGGAACGGAGCTGGAGCAACTTTCCCGATTTTATCTTTCTCGCCAGCAGACGCTGATGGATTTGTGGGAAAACCGCATCCATCGCAACTTGCTCGCGGAATTTTTGGAACTTGAAAAGGCTGGCAAGCTGAACTTGCTGACCTGCGTAGGAACGCACCCGTTCCTGCCTGCTTACCAGAGCGATCCTGCGTCGATTCGGATGCAGCTCGATGTGACGGTGCGTTGCTTTGAACGTGCCTTTGGACGTAAGCCCATGGGCGTGTGGCTTCCCGAGTGTGGTTATTTCCCGGGGCTCGACAAGTACCTCGCCGAATTCGGCCTGCATTATTTCTTCTTGGAAACGCACGGGGTTCTCCTTGCGACACCTACGCCCAAGTACGGCGTGTTTACTCCGCTCAAGACCACGCAGGGACTTTACTGCATGGGCCGCGAACAGAAAAGCTCCATGGAAGTGTGGAGCCGCCGTACAGGTTATCCGGGCCACCCCGAGTACCGCGAATTTTTTACCGACATCGCAAAAGATCGCCCGCGCGATTACCTGGGCGAATACTTCTTCGCGGGCGATACGCCGATAGATTCTGGCTTTAAGTACAACCGCATTACCGGCGGCGAGAAAAAGGAACTGTACCGCCCCTGGAATGCGATGAAGCTCGCCGAAGATCATGCGCATCTGTTCGTGGTGAACCGCGAAGCGACGATTTCGGAACTGCTCGTGAACATGGATGGCAACAAGGCCGCGATGCTTTGCCCCTACGACGCTGAACTCTTTGGACACTGGTGGTTCGAAGGTCCCCTGTTCCTCGAGGCGATGCTGGAACGTGCCGCTTCTTCGTCGGTCATTGAATTTGCCGGTGCCGATGAGATCATGACTTCGTCGGCGGATCCCGATGCCCATGAACCTGCGTTCTCCAGCTGGGGCGAGGGCGGTTTCGGTTCCGTATGGATTAACGGCGATACCGATAAGTATTATCCGCAGTCCTATCGCCTGCGTGCGATGATCGATCACTTGATTTCTATCCGCCAAAAGATGGGCGAAGGCTCGCCGCGCGGAAAGCTCTTGACCCGTTACATCAAGCAGATGGAAAGGGAACTGATGCTGTTCCAGTCTTCGGACTGGGCGTTCATGATTCACAATCATTCTGCGGACGGTTATGCGCGCCGTCGTCTGGACGACCATTACAATAATGGCCATACGCTCTTTGCCGAAGCTTGCAAGGCGATTCTGAAGAATACCGACAAGCCTGCAGCAAGTTCTATTTTGCCGAAGCTAGAGAAGACGAATAGTATCTTCAGCTGGCTGTAATATTCCTGATTTTTTGGTCGTCAACTAGTAAATGACGATAAAATCTTTCAGCTTGCCGCGATTGCCTGCCCTGAAACGGTATACTCCTGGAACCATCAGTGATTTTACCTTGTCTTCGTCAAGGCAAAGCGTGTAGCGGTCGTACTTGATTTTTTCGACGAGATTTCCGCGGCGGTTGCGGATTTCGATGTATTCCTTGTCCTGCGGAAGCGGCGTAAAGCAAAGATGACCATGACGCCATGGCGTAGGGAAGGCGCGTAGCGTGGAATCCTTGAAGACGGTGGGAATTCGGTCGGTCTCGGTGAACTTACTCAAAATCCAGACAATGGAATCGGATGAATTTTCGGCGGATTCTATATAGACGGAATCGATGCTGTTCGTATTCTGCAGGAATCGGATGGAATAGCGGTCGTTCTTGATGGGAATGGCCGAGGCGCTTCCCGTAAATTTGGAAAGATTGGGTTTCCCGTTAGAATAGAATCGGTACGAGAGCTCGTTTAGCGAATAAGGCTCGAAATCACTTGTTTCTTCGACGGTCTTGAATTCAGGCCATTTCGGCTGGTCACTGTTAATCCAGAAACTGGAATCTACGAGTGCAGCGCGACTGCCTGTAAATGAAAGCTTCACGGCGAAGTTATGAAAAAGGGAATCTGCGGAGAGCTTTTGCTTTTTGGCGTATTTCGTGAGATGGTGCTGGAACGGCTTGGTGGGCTCGCTCGAAAAACTTTCCCAGATGGATTTGTCAAAGCCCTTGTCAACGAACTTGTAAAGGTACATGAAAAAGAGGCCTGGCCCGTAGTCACTGCTTAGATTGTCAAAAGAGATTCCGATGGAATTGGCAAAACCAGAAAGATAATTGAAGTAGTCATCGACATCGGGGGCGACCACATCTTCGATTCCCATTGCGGATGCTTCAAACCAGAAGGACGCCGTGTTGAGTTTATTGAAGTCAATGTACCGAAGCTGAATGGCATGATAGAGCTCGTGTGCGGCCGTAATGCGAAGCCCTTGGTTCCATTCGGTGGAGTAGGTGTAGCCGTGTGCTCGATTCGTTAATTCTTGTGTGGCTTCCTCGTAAAAGCATTCCTTGCCGTTGTAGCGAACAGAGGCGATGCTGGCATTGCTTTTCGGGGTGCTCCGAAAATCGTTGTCAATGATAAGGATACTTTGGGCGGAATCGAAGGGAAGGGTCAAGCCAAAGCAACCGTGGCATGCGCCTTTCTCGTTAAAGAGATCTCTGGCGTTACGGATGAGGTCTATTTCAATGACTTCGACGGGATAGAGTCCAGGAATAACATCCTGTTGGTAATGATGAGTCTTGCTAATTCCAAGGGGAGGCTTCATTCCCGAGTTCTTGACGTGGAAATTCCATGCGTATTCGAGATGCTTGGAAAGCGAATCAATGAAAGCCTGGGTGGTCTTGTGCGGCCCGTCGAGGGTGTAGAAAATCTGGAAGTGATCCGAGGCTTGCGTCAGGATCTCGTCGTAGTAATCTTCGATCGTGCAAGCTTCGCTGGAGGTTAACGCCAGGGCGGGCTTTGAAACAAGCTCCTTGATGGGTGAACCATTTCTTTGTTCCAGAAGGTTGCGGAGAACTTGCGCCGTACCGCAGGTATGCTGTGCAATGGCGGTCGTGGCGGTACAGAGCAGAAATAGAAGAATGTCGAGGACGCTCTTTTTCATCGATCCTCCGTAAGGATGTTTTCTTCTATAAGGATTTGCCTTGCACGGTTTCGGATATCATCGGAAAGGGTCAGCTCCTTTTGGTGGTGCGGCTTGATGCGGGCGTCGACAATCATCGGTGCGTCGCATTCCCAGTGCTTTTCGTGGGTGCGCTCGTTGTAGCCGAATATGTCCTTGGCGGGATCCGAACGCGTAAAGGTAAGCCACAGGAAATCGCGGAGGACGTTCTTGTAGGCCGATGCATCGCTCAAGTTCTCCGTGGAATCGACCAGGGTAATCCACGGGTAGTTTTCGCGGAAAGGCCAGCGGCCGAGTGCTTCGGTGATTTGATTGAAGAGGACGTCGCGGCTAGTGGCGTCGAAGGCGGGCCCCTGCAGCATGATGACGCCAGGTAGGGGGCTCGCCGCTACGGTGATTCCCGAAGGGGAAAGTGCTTCGCGAAGGGAGTTGAGGTCCTGCGGGTCGTGTCGCAGGTTTCTGCGAACAGGGCCCGCGGCGGCGAGAGTCAGCTTGGAACCGTGATTGAGGCGGCCACCGGTGTAGTCGAGTGTGTCGATGCTGGTGCAGGTTTCAAAATGCAGGTCGCGGGAAAAGTCGACTCGCTCCAGTACATGCTTGAAGAATCCTTCCACATCGCGTACAATCGCCGTCGGGGAGGGCTTGCCCTCGCTGTCGGCGAAATCTTCGGCGGCTGCAATCAGCAGGTACTTGGTGAGGCTCGCCTGGTTGAATCCCAGAATGGCGTTCGCCGTTTTCAGCAATTCGAGAGGCTCGCGTTCTTCGGGCTTGATGTAAGGCTGGAAACGCTCGTGAGCCAGGGCGAGACATAAAGGATGCACGCCGGCTTCGTCAACGGCATGGAGTGCCGCGAGGCCGGGAATCGAAGCGGGAACCATCGGCTTGGTCACCTGGTGAATGAAATTGCCGAACAGGGTGTCTTCTTGCGGGGGACGCCCGACAACCGTAAAGGGGTAAATCGCATTCTTTTTGCAGAGAACCTTTTCCACCTTTAAATAGGGGAAAAGATGCCTGTCGGAATAGTAGCCGATATGGTCGCCGAAGGGGCCTTCCGGTTTTAAATCAGGTTGGATTTCTCCGAGAATGCAAAAATCCGCATCACTAGAAACAAGGTAACCGTTATGGATAAAGTAACGGAATCTTCGCCCGCCGAGCATTCCTGCGAATAGGAGCTCGCTCAAGTTTTCGGGCATCGGCATGACTGCTGCAACCGTATGGGCCGGGGGTCCTCCGATAAAGATGCTTACCTTGAGGGGGCGACCTTCTTCGATCGCTTTCTGGTGGTGCCTTGCGATGTCCCGCTTGATTTGGTAATGCAGGCCGCATTCGTCCGAAGCATAGTCGTTCCCGGAAATCTGGATGCGGTACATTCCCAAGTTAGTGGTCATGACGCTTGCGTTTTCGGCCGGTCGCGTCGCCACTTGCGGCAGAGTAAGGAAGGCGCCTCCGTCATGGGGCCAACAGACAATCTGCGGCAGGTCCGAAAGCTTGCACTCCTTGAAGTCCTTGATGCTTCCACTTTTTTGGGGGAGCGAATGGATACCCGTAAGGGCCGCCTGGCAAAGGACTTTCGGCCGGGCGTGTTTAAAAAATTCGACAGGATTTGACTTGAAAAGAACCGCCGTCTGGGTTCCCGCTAGGGTGCCGCGGAACAGGAAGTCTAGCCTTTCCTGCGTACCGAAGATATTGCATGCGGCACGGAAGGGGGACCCTTTGACATGCTCGAAAAGGAGGGCGGGGCCATGGTTTTCGAAGGTCTGTCGGGCAATTTCGGCCATTTCCAGGAACGGGTCCACTTCTTGGTAGACACGCTTGAGCATGCCTGCTTTTTCCAAGTCGAGCAGTGCCTGTTCCAGGTCTTTGTACATGGACAACCTTATCCGGCGGTTGCGGATTGATGAATGGCGGAAAATCCTTGTGTTTGCTTCTTGCTTTCGATGGAAAGAAGCATGTCGCGCGTATCCTTGCGGCTAGCAACGGCGTAAACGATGGAGGCGCTTGCCATTACCTTGGCAAACGTTTCTTCCGGGAAATCGCTGAATCCCTGGAAGGAAAATTCATCGTAGCAACCGGTCAGGTTGCCTTCGTCTGTAAATTCGTGGCTGGCATTGAATCCGCGGAAAGGTCCCTTGTCAAGTCTTACCAGGATTTTTCCATTGTTGATGGAGCTGATCTTTCCTGTCCAGCTGATTTTCCTGAATCCGACAACGACCGTGTAACGGACGATTTCACCTGCTTCAAGAGCCTTGGGCAGCGTGTAATGGATGACGGGATTCTTGTCGATAGTCACGTTCATGGGTGCGTATCGCATCGTCTCGAGCATGTTTGCTAGAGTGTATTCCTGCCATGAAGTCTGACTAAATTGAACCATATGCCGATAATTTAGAAAAAAAAGTATGGAATGGACAATAAAGCTGATTTTTTTGTGTTTTTTTGTTGAGGTATACTTCGAGTCGACCTCTAGGGGTGGTTGTGCTTTTCGGAACGAGAATTTCTAAATTTTAGACAAGTTTTGTAAAAAGAAGGAATCCTGTATGGTGAAGTTCTTGTATATTCTGGTGAGTAACGAGAAAGATATCTATTACGAACAAACTCTTGTTTCCGTATTGTCCCTTCGCCATTATAATCCCGATGCCTTCGTGACGCTTTTGGTCGATGACAAGACCGACAAAACCCTGGTCGGTTTCCGCGCTGGAATCAAGGACTTGGTAAACGAATATAAGGTGATCACTTTTGATGAAAAAATGTCGAACATGGTTCGTTCTAGATATTTAAAGACGAACATGCGCAATCATATCGATGGCGATTTCCTGTTTATTGATGGGGATACGGCGATTGTCGATAAATTGAAAGTCAATTTGACGGATGCCAAAGGTAGTGTCTTTGCCGTTGTCGACATGCACGGTGGAGAAAATGACATGTACCAGGTCAAGCACAAGAAAAATAATGCTGACAAGAACACGATGAATTTTTCGCTCTCCTTCCACGACAAATATTTCAATAGTGGAGTTGTTTTTGCTAAGGATGACAAGCCTGCACGGGAATTCTTCTCTAGGTGGCATGAGTTATACCGGCAATGCGAAAAAAAGGATATTTTCACGGACCAGATTTCTTTTAACGAGACGAATCACCTCTTGAATCACCCCATTGTTGAAATGGACGGAGAATGGAATTGTCAGGTTCGCGAAGCATATAACCATCTGTACCGCGTAAAGACCATTTATCCGATTCTTTGCCGCTCCAAGATTCTCCATTTTTTCAGCACCGGAATAGATGGGAAAAGGGAGCCTCACCCGCTGATGAGAAAGGATTTCTTTGTCAAAATGAAGGAACAACAGTCCGTGGACGAGTCCATGTTGCAAGTCGTTCATAATGCAAGGGAATGCTTTTGGGGGGCACCCCGTGTGTTGGAAGAGAAATCTTCATTTCCGCTTTTCTTCCTGTATCGCCAATTTCCAAGGTTCAGCAAGCTTTTGAAATGGCTGGGCGTTATTTAAAATTTTCACGTAGGAAACGGTATGGCCGATAATACCATTCAAACTGATCAAAAATTTTTGATGAAGGGTACTTTTTTTACGTTCCTGGGAATGGTTCTCAAGGTTCTCGCACCCATATTTACGATTGTCATCGCCCGTGTTTTTGGTAAGGAAATTTTTGGAATTTACGTATCTACGCAACTGCTCGTTTTGACATTATGCCGTGTGTCGGTATTTGGTTTCGATTATGGCTTGCACCGTTACCTGCCACAAAACAAAGTCTGCAATCGGCCGGAACATGACGGCATTGTCGGTTCGCTGCGGATTACCGCGTCGGTTGCGGTTCTGATAACGGTTGTCATTTGCGTCGGTTCTTTTTTCGGTTTGCATCGTCTGTCATCGGGGCTAGAAATGTTGTCCCCGCTAGAAATTTCTTTGTATGCACTTTCGATTCTTCCTTATTCTTTGCTAGTGCTTTTTGGTGGGGCCTCGGAAGGGAATCGTCGCCCGCAATACAAGATATTCATAAACGAATTTGCCTTGTCCTCCTTAGCTCCCATAATTGCATTGGGGCTCCATTTTCTCCATTTTGAAGACCGGCTTTCGCTCCCGTTGGGGCTGTTTGTCGCCAATTTGCTGGGACTCATTGTTTACATATTCCTCATGAACCATCAGTTCCCTAAATTGAAATGGTTCGTGAAAGATAAAATTCCACAAGAACTTCTCCGATTCTCTTTGCCAATCGGTTTTTCGGAAATTGTTGGTGCTTTCCTGCTGCGTGTGGATTTGTGGATGGTCCTTGCTTTGATTGGGCCGGAGGCGGCAGGTGTTTATGCGGTCATGGTGACAATCTCGAATGGTCTGAAGGTCATTCGTCGAAGCTACCAACCCATTTTGACTCCAGTCGTGGCAGGAATGTCCAAGGAACGCCTGGATACGGACCTGAAACCGGTGTATTCGTATTGCGTCTCAATGGTGACGTTGATTCAACTTGGAATTGGATTCTTTATCGTCCTGTTCCCGGAACAGGTGATGATGATTGCCGGTAAATCGTTTGTCAGCGAAGAGAGTCCGGTCGCCGTATTGGGTATCCTGATGATTGGGAACTTGATCAACGGACTTTTTGGTCTGTCCGGTTCTGTTATCAATGGCTTGGGGAAAAGCAGTTTTCTCTTCTTCTTGAATGTCGTATCCTTAGTTGTTGCCGTTGTCCTGAATTACATTTGCATCCCTCGAATGGGTATTGCCGGCGCTGCATTGTCTTCGATGCTGTATCAAGTGATGCAATGTGTGTGGATGAACATCTATCTAAAGAGAATGGGGTATTGGCCCTATGAAAAATACCTGATTGTTCAAGGCATTTGGATTGTGGGCTTGACAGTCCTCTATATTGCCGTGAATACGGTCTGTTCGCTGAGCATTGTTGAAAAGGTTGTTGTTTTTGCTATCGCACTGCTGTTCATTTTGCTAACTTTCTGGAAGCAAGGCCTTTCACAAAAAAATTTCCATAAGAAAAAATGAAAAAAGAATCTAAAGTGAAGGTGTGCTTTTTCCCCGAGTTGGAAAATAGTACAAATCTGTTTTTAGCCAATCTTGTCCGATTGCTTGAACAAACGGGAAATTATGAATGCAGCGGATTTTATGATCTTGTGGGAAAGCGGTTGTCCCCATATCGCTGCGATGTTTTCCATTTTAACTGGTTCGATCAGTGTGAAAATTTTTCGTCTTTTGTTTATCGTTTTTTCGTATTGCTTCGAGTCATTGTTTCTGGGAAAAGAATTGTATGGACTGTCCATAATATAGAATCCCATGAAGTCCGGGCTCCGTATAATCGTATTTTACGTTTTTTGCTTCTTCATTATTCGCATGTTATTCATGTAATGAGCGAAAAGAGTTTTGACATTCCCTATTTGCGAAGACAACTGCATAAGGTGAAGTTGATCCCGCATGGGGATTACTTTGAATCGTATCCGAAATCCAGCCTTGATGTGCGGGCGAAGTTTAAGATTGCAGAAAATGCTCCGATTGCATTGTTCTTGGGAGCCGTCCGCTATTACAAGAATGTAGATGTATTGATTAATGCGTTTGCTCAAATTCGAAAGACGAAGTTTCCTGAGGCGGTGCTGCTTATTTGCGGAAAGGCGAGCCCCAAGGATTATCAGGATGCATTGGAGGACAAGATATCAACGCAGGAAGGTGTTTATTTTTTTCCGGAATTTGTTCCGAACGAAGAAGTCTATGCCTATTTGAAGAGTGCCGCTTTTTTGGTGACTCCCTATTCTTATCGGTCGTCATTGAATTCTGGGACGGCACTGATGGCCTGCTCCTACGAAAAAACGGTTGTGACTCCTGATATCGCCAATGTCGTGGATATCCAAAAGCAGTCGGAATGCCTGTATGTTTACCATTATGAGTCAAATCAGGACCATGAGAACGCTCTGGCTCAGGCTATGGTACAGGCGTTTGAAGATTATTATTCTGGAAAAATACGGGAGAAAGAACTTGCCGCAATGAACTATATGAAAAACAATTCGTGGAGCGCACACTGCAATGAATGGATTTCTCTCTATAGGGGATAATGAAAAACAAACGTTTATCATCTGAAGCAATTTTATATATTAGACATATGACCAAATACCTTTTTGTTCTGACCAGTTCCCCGAAGGATTTTTTCTGCGAACAGACGCTGGTGGCAATCGCCTCGCTGCGTGTGCATAACCCTGGCGCGTTCGTGACGCTCTTGACCGATGACAAAACGGCGGAAACCTTGGTTGGCCCGCGCGCAGTTTTGAAGGAGGCCGTGGATGAACTCAAGGTGTTGACTCTTGATGAAAAATTCACACCGATGTTGCGGTCGCGCTACCTGAAGACGGTGATGCGCAACGTGGTCGATGGAGACTTTCTGTATATGGATTCCGACATCGCGATTGTGGGAGACCTTTCGATTCCCGAAGAATGGAAGGGCGGCATTTACGCGGTGCTCGATTTCCACACTAACCTTTCGAAGGCCATCAACCGCAAGAAGATCTTGAATAACGCGAAGATGATGGGCTTCTCGCCGATTCTGAACGACGAAATCTTTAACGGGGGCGTGATGTTTGCGGCAGACACTCCCGAAGCCCGCAAGTTCTTCGAAACCTGGCACGAACTTTGGCTCTATTGCGTGTCCAAGAATTTCCCCTACGACATGGCGAGCCTCGCCGAGACGAACTTCAAGTTTAATTACATCACCAAGAAAATGCCTGGCGGCTGGAACTGCCAGCTGGCTTACGGCAACAGGTTCCTGCCGACGGCGAAGGTGTTGCATTTCTTCGGTTCGCGCATCATCGATACCCGCGGCCACAAGGTGCCTGCAAGTATGGACCTGTTCTTGCCGAAAATTTTACGCAAGGATTTCTACACGAATCTTAAGAACATCCCGGTGAAGGTCAATGCCGACAAGAGCATTTCCATCAACGAATACTATGACGATGTGATTGCCCATGCCAAGGAAGAATTTGAATTCCAGACGCGCAAGGTGGGGGCTGGCGGCGCCTACATTATCCGCAGTTACGCCTTCGCGAAGTCGCTCGCCTGGATTTACAAGAAAATGCCGTTCCTCGTGTTCCCGCTGAGAATTTTGGGAACGTTGCTGGGAAAGGATAAACGAGTCGTTCGCTAGTTTTATATTCAAGGAGTCTTTGTGCGTTTGCTGAAAAATCCTTACCTTGCTTTGGCGCTTGTCGCCCTGTTGGTGCAGAGCGTTCTGTTGGAATTTTTCTACACCTTGCCCGACCCGCTCGGACTTTCGATGTCCGAAATGTTCGAAGGTAAAACGCTTTGGCAGATTTTTATGGCGTTTGGAGCCATCCTTGCCATGGCGGGCCTCTTTGGATTTGCCCGAGCGCCCCGCGGACTAGCTGTTTTCTATGCGCTGTATTTCTTCGTAGCGATTGTGGACTACGATGTATTTCGCTTTTCGCACCAGCGTCTTTCCTATTCATTCCTGCGTACGTATTTCCATATTTCGAACATTACCGATGCCACCACGATTTCGACTCTGGGCGGTGATTTACTCGGAACGGTTCTTTGGTTGTCGATGGTCGGACTCTGTTTTGCCGGGGGAATTGCCTTTGTTGTTGCGTACACGCTTCGTCTGCGTGCGCGCCGTCGTACGCAAGTCCTCGACAATAGCAAGGGTCCCTGGAAACCGGAATCCAGAAAAATTCCCTGGATGATGTTCGCGGTCGGTATGGCGTTGTCGCTGACGCCCCTGGTGCTGTTCCTTACGGGTGCCCGTGGGTGGATTGAAATTCCGGTGATTCACACGAAGGTGGAAATGCGTTTCACCTTAGGCAAGCATACGCTTACCGCTCCGATACTCCACATTGCGGCAGAGGAAACCTTTGAGTTCATTCATGACAATGCCAAAATCACCGATGAACTGGTTGGTGATCTGGATGCGTTTTTGTCAGAGGATTTTGTTGCGGGGCGCAAGAATGCCCTGGATTTCCCCATGTACCGTAGCGCTCCGACTCACGGATATAAGGCGAAAAAGCCGTACAATATCGTGTTCATCATGGGCGAGTCTCTCAAGGGCCGCGTCTTTAACAAGATGCTCGATGGGGACACGACCTTTGCACCCAACATATTTAAGCTGGCTAATGGCGGTTATTACGCCAAGGACTCTACAGGAAAAAGCCTCGGTGGGGGACTCTGGTTCAAGAACGCCTTTAGCGGCGGGTACCCTACGGTGCGAGGCACGATGGCGACCTATATGGGATTCCCCTCGCATCCGAATCGTGATGTCCCCAGCTTTTATGCGGCGAACAAGTTCAAGGGTTGGCCTGAATACCTAACGAATTATCAGAAGAAATACATGACGGTGTCGAACCCGATTTTCGACCATACGTTGCCTTTTATTGAAAAGTTCTTTGGCAAGAACTGGTTCCTGCCTGGAGAGGAGACTGTTCTAGGCACTATTGACAGTATGGGGGTTGATCGGGTGCTGGAATTGCTGAAAAGCCAGCCGACGGATAACCCGTGGCTTCTTGTCTTCAATACAATTTCTTCCCATATTCCTTTCCATAACTATCCGGAGGGCTTTGCGGACAAGCCCGATGACGCCATGGTGCGTTATCGTAATGCGGTTCGCTATACCGATAAGCAGTTGGGCCGTTTCTTTGATGCCCTTTCGGCTCGTCCTGATTTTGAAAATACGGTGGTGTTTATCCTGGGTGACCATGACACGCCCGTTGATTCGGTGGATTACCTGGTACCGCAACCGCTAGGCCTTTCGGCTTCCCAGATTTTTATCGGAATTTTCTCGGCGGATTCGGCTCTCTTTAACGGGCTTACGGTGCGTGAAGATGTGGCCTCGCAACTGGATTTGGGACCCACGATTTTTGACCTTGCGCAGGTACGCGAACCGAACCATTTTTGGGGGTATGACTTGCTGACTCAGGAACGCCCCGCAGGACAGCCTTCGGTATTCTTCTCCCAGAACTCCTACTACTTGGGATTCCGGGACCATGTGCTTGTCGGTGGCCTCGAAAACGAGGATGTTTACCGAGCCGTATCTGGTGGCGAAAGCCCTTATGCGATCACGACCGATGCCACCGACCTTGATTGGAAAAAGAAGGCCGTAGGGGCGGCAAAGGCCGTACGTTCCGTCCTCCGCAACGATATTATGATGCCGTAGAGTGGCGGCCTTGGGCGTTGATTTTCGTCCTTCGGAAACTATCCTTTTACGAATGGGCGCCTAAAGAAGTTGATTATGCCGGCAGCTACCTTGTAACGGTAGCCGCGACAATCGACGACCATGACGCCCTTGTACATGTTGAATGTATGGAACGCGACCTTCATTATGGGATGCGGAGATGACTTTCTCCACAATTCCTTGAATTCGAGACCGTCCGGTGTTTCCTCGATTTGCTGGAAGGATATGCCGTGACCGTATTCAGTATTGCTTTCCTGGGCGGGGCGGTATTTCCTTCCCTTGTACTCGAACCAATCGCCAGCATTTCTAGCAATGTTTTCAGGGAAACGATATTCCTTCATCTTGATATACTTCCCGGAGTCATCCTTTTCGTATACGCCCAAAGTGGAACCGTTGGGATCAGGAATTTCCGTAGAATAAATCTGCTTCTTGCCGAATAATTCCGTATAGATAGCATCTGTCAGGAGCGCATCGCTGATAGGCCTTGCGTTTACCAAGGCGGTTTTTTCTAGATCCAAGTCGTATAGTTTCAGACCACCACCCTTGAAATTTTCAGGGTAGACGAGGATCTTGCCGTCCCTGCGGATAATTGCCGGAAAGCTGAGATGCGAATCCAGCTCCAGGATCGTATCTACTTTAAGGAGCTTGTTGCTTGCTTTGTCGACCGTGAGCATCGCAAGGCGTCCCCGTTTATGGGGGTAGTAGTATTCTTCCACCAAGACGTATATCTTGTCGTCCGTAACATCGAGAATGAAGGGGTCGGCAAACCAGCGGTCCTTGCATTCATGTTTCAGCCACCTGATTTTCAAGGGCTCGCCGTCGATGACTCCATCCAAGGTGTTTTCGACAAAGCCGATGTTCCAGACACCTTGCATAATGCTACGGTATAGCTCGATGAATTTCACGCGACTACTCCTTCTTAAGGACCTTGCCGCACAGGAACATCGAGAATATAACGCTTGCAATGAGGAAAATGAAAATGCTCATGCAGGCAAGGTCTCCGATTCCCTTTAATCCTTTGTGGGTGGTAAAGAGGAATCCCACGAAACCGGCAATAGTCGTCAAGGAGCTGGCCATCACGTTTCGAGCCGTTGTATCCATTAAACGGCGAAGTGTCATGGTCTTGTCGGAATTCCAGGCGGTCACCAGGTGAATCGTGGCGTCGATACCGATACCCAATGTCATAGGAATCACAATCACGTTATAAATGCTTATCTTGCCGTATTCAAATGTTCCGTTGAGGAACCCGAGCAGTCCTAAGGTAAGAAGGACTCCCATGCCGAAGGGAATGCAACCTACAAGGAAAATCTTCGGCTTTCTGAACGAGATGAGAAGTGTGCCGAAAATGACGAGAATGATTACGATTGCCAAGTTGAAGCTGTCTTCTTTCACGGAAGAAATCACATCGGAAAGAATGAACTGCGACGAGAAGGTGCGGAGGTTTTCGCCGTCAAAATTCCAGTGCCCGTAACGTTCCTGGAAACGGTGGAGTGCCTTTGCGTCCCAGCTGGGGAAGTCTCCGTAGATAAAGCCAATCTTGCCGTAGGATCCGTCCTTTTCGCGAACGATATCTAGAATCCAGCTGGGAAGATCTTCTGGCGCAAAGGTCCTTTCGACCTTGGCCAGTTTTCTTAAATTGGCAATGTTGACGGAATCTTCTCCTTCGGCTCGGTCAAATACGCGAGCCTCCACCAGGTCGCGGATTTCCTCGATGATTTCAAGACGCGCTTCCTGCGAATCCTTGGGAGGAATGAAACTCTTGAGTGTTATAAAGCTGCCCAACATGGAATCCTTTTCCACGTTGAGGCGATACATCAGCGTGTCGTAGAGGCGGTCTAGTTGCGAAATCTTGGAACCCATGACTGCGGCCGGCGTAGAGGTCTTGGCCTTGTAGCTTGCACGGGTCACTTTAGTGGAAATCTTGTTGTGCTGGACCGTCTTGACCGTAGAGGCGCGGCGAAGGTTCTTAAGGTCGTGCTCGAAATCCACTTGCGGGGCAAAATAGAGGGAAATGGCGCCAAGAACAAAGCCGATAATGGCGGCGACCTTGAAGAACTTGAAAATTTTGGCTTCTGTCCAGGCTTTCGGGAAGAAACTGTTGTCCGGAGCCTTGGGAATGCCACCCATGCACTTGATGAAAACAGGGAGCACCAAGACAGAGGTGAGCATACTGAAGAAAACACCTGCCGATGCTACAACGCCAAATTCGTAGAATCCCTTGAAATGAGCCGCGAGCAAAGTGAGGAATGCTGCGATAGTGGTGAAGCTTGCCAAGATGAACGGCTTGAGCATGCGCTTTTGGGCTTCCTCAAGGACATCTTCCAGGGACGCTTTCTCGCGCAGCAACTTTTGCGCGGTTCCTAACATGTGGATGGAATAGTCGATACCAATTCCCAGGATGATGGAGGCCACAAAGACCGTAAACGGATTCAGCTTGCCGTAGAACACGGCTGTGAAAGCGAATGTCGGAATGCAGGCGTACAGCACGGAGGCGGTTACAAGAATCGGCCCCTTGATTCCTCTAAAGAAATAGGATGTCAGAAGGATAATCAGAACCAGGCTGATTCCAAAGGAGAATATACTGTCGTTGGCGACTTCGTCAACTTCCTTAAGTCCTTCGTATGTACCGTCTACGGTAAAACGGGTGGGAACGGCGAATGTTTTTCCGTTGAAATGCTGGAGTAGGGAATCCGTGCGTGCAAGAATGTGGGTGACAAATTCGTAATCCGTAGATGGCTTGATGAGTTTTGCGTTCACAACGCCGTTGAACAGGATTTTTCCCGTGCTGTCTGGGTGCGGGCAACCGATGAGACGTGATTTCAGGTGGGCCGGTACAGGGTCTTTCGGATGCCATTCATCTTTCTGGTCCTGTGCGGAACCAAGCTTGGCTTTTTTAATGAAAGAGGCAAAAGCTCCAATGGCTTCGTCCGGAAGGCCGAGCTCCTGCGGCAGGTTTTCGTCGAACCAGATGCGTTCTTTCTTTTCGGTAGTTTCCGCAGGAGCGTCTCCTAACAAGTCCACAACGAGTGGGCCGTTCTTTCGGCCGATTTCCAACTGAAGTTCTTCGAGATTGTTGCGGATGCGCTCCAAATGGAATACGGGCAGATAAAGAAGGGCGTTGTCCTTGAAGAATTGGTTGTCTTCGTCTTTTTGCGTCGAGACGAAGTCGCCTTGCCAACGGGAATGAATATAGTTCTCGATGGAATCCTGCATTGCCGCCACGATTTCAGGGTCTTCGCTCTGAATGGCGATTGTAAAGCGGTCTGTGCTACCAAAACGCTGGTAGGATTCTTGTAGGGCGAGGACGCTCGGTGTTTCGTCGGGCAGCAAGTGAGAAAGGTCTGCGTCCAATCGAAGGCCGGGTTTAACGAAGATGGGGAATGCACATAGTGCCGCAAGCAGGAAATAGAATGCTAGAGCTTTGAATTGATGTTTACAGATCAGCGGAATGTACCATGCTGAAAATTTTTCTTGCAAGGATTTCTTTGTAGTCATAAACAAAATATATAAAATATTGGCGTGGATACTCGTTTTTACTAGATTTACTTTTATGAAAATAATGATTGTTCTTAACCGAATCGCCCGTGGTGGCGGGGAAAATGTGGCGGTACAACTCGCTAATCAGTTTTGCCGAATGGGACACGAAATTTTTTTCGTAAGTAACAAAGAACGAAACAACATTTCCGATTTTTACCCCATCGAAGAGGGTGTTAAAATTCTCCCTTGTTTTCGTCATTATTTTCCCCTGAAAATTTTTAGCCTTCGTCGAGCCATAAAAAAGGAAAATCCCGATATCATTATCGGAATAATGCCGGATTCTACATTTTACACCTATCTGGCCGCCTTGGGACTCCATAAAATCATCATTTCGTCAGACCACAGTTCCTTTGAAAAGAATCCTTATTCCCAAAGGCATCTTTTCCCGTATCTTCTCAAGTTTTACTTCAACGCCGTTTACGATTGCGTTACTGTTTTGACAAAAACGGACTACGATATCGTCGTCAAGAAGTTCCGGAGAACGGAGGTGATGCCGAACCCCCTTTCGATGCAGCCTGCTGAATCGATCTGCGTCAACAGAAAAAAGCGAATTCTTGCCGCCGGACGGCTGAATATCTGGCACTGCAAGGGTTTTGACATTCTCATCAAGGCATGGGCGAAAGTCCAGGAAAAATATCCTGACTGGGTTGTAGAAATTGCCGGCGAAGGTGAAACCGGGCGCCAGTATTTGGAAGGTCTTATTGCCGAAAAACACTTAGAAAATAGAGTCGTCCTTTCTGGTTTCCACTTGAATATCAAGGATTTCTTCAGTGATTCCGAGATATTCGTTCTCAGTAGCCGCTACGAAGGTTTCGGTATGGTTCTCATCGAAGCCATGTCGCAGGGGGCAGCCTGTATCGCCTGCGATTATAAGGGCCGTCAGAGGGAAATCATCCAGGACGATTCTCAAGGCTTATGTGTGGAGTGCGAGAACGAAGAGGCTCTGGCGAGCGCCCTTTCGAGAATGATCGAGGACGAAGGTTACCGCAGGCAAGTCCAGGTAAACGGATGGAAACGTTCCCAGGATTTCACCCCGGATAAAATCGGAGAGAACTGGATGCGTCTCCTTAATGATTTGCTGGAGCGGCAGAACCGCTCCTAGTATTTAAAGCCCGCGTTCGAGTGTGTAATTCGAAATTTTGAGCAAAGTATCAAGGGTCGCTCCTAAATAGGTTTCTATGGAGCGGCCTTCTTCGTCTTGTAATTTGCCGGTGAGTTCGTTTTCTTGGCGAAGGTCTCCGTCGGCAAAGAGATGTGTTTCTTGCATGGCGGGGAACCTTCCGATAAAGCGATAACCATTAAGTCCGATGGCCGCATAGCCGCCCGAGTAGGATCCGAGGGAAAGGCCGGTACTACTCCCTCTCAACAAATTGTGTCCCATGAAAATGTTCGGTACGGCAAGACCGGCAAGTTCAAGTACGGTGGGTGCGATGTCAATCTGCGCTGCGGTTGTCGTGTCGCGTACGGCTTCAAGTCCCTTTCCGTGAATAAAGAACGGGATCCAGGTGATGTTCGAATATCCGCCGCCATTCATTGTCGAGACTCCGTTTTCGCCCAGGGGAAATCCATGGTCGGCCATGACGATTACGTAGGTGTTCTTGTACCATTCCTCGTTTTCAACGGCGCGGATAAAGCGGCCCAGTTGCCTGTCGGCATAGCCCATGGTCACGTTGATGCGTTCCTGCAGCGGTCGGTTCTTCTGTTCGTCGGTCATGCCTGCCGCAAAGTTGAACGGGTAATGGTTGGAACGTGTCATGAGGGTCGCGAGGAAGGGTTTGCCTTCTTTTGCGAGAGTGTCGCGCACGTATTCGATGGCGTTGTCCATGAAGGTGGAGTCGTCTTCGCGGTTGCGGTTGTAGTGCTGCGCGGTGTACCACTTTGCCATCCATACGCCCAAGTTATCCCAGGCGGGGTCCGCTGCCGACATGTAATGCGTGCTGTAGCCGTTTTTGGTGAGAACAGAGACAAAGCTCGGTATGGTTACGTGCGCAAGGTCGGTGGCTTGCTGAAGACGGGAATGGTGGGGAAGGCCGACATGCGTTGAAAGGACTCCGCCTGTTGTGGGAACCCCGCTGGTATGCATGCGCATCCACACATGAGAATGAGCAGCGAGTGAATCCATGAAGGGCGTGGGGGAGGGCTGAATTTGGGGATTCATGTAGCCCGTGTTGAGCCCTCGCTCCGATTCCATGAGCACCAGAATGAAGTTCGGCTTCATCTCGCGCTGTGCGGCCAGCTTTTCGCTGTTCACGAGTTCAGCGCTAGGGACACGGTAGAGCGGAAGAGAATTTCCTTCCTTTGCGTCGGAGAATGTCCAGTCGGAATCACCTTCCACCTGTTGCCATAAGTTTTGGTACGCGGTTCGGTAGGCGCCCAACTCGGCTTCGGTGAGACCGGAAGCTTTCTTTGCTCCGAACAGGTCATTGTATATCAGTGAAACGACCGGACGGAGTTTATCCATACGGGAGCTGCCTGTCCATATGAAGTAAACGTACGAGTAAGAAGCAGCATAGAATACGAGCATCGCGATGACGGATTTTTTGATGTAGAATCCGTCAGTAGGGCGGTACCACTTGCAAAGTAGCTTGTAGACACCGTACGTCAATGGGAACATGAGCGCAAGTACGACGAACTGCAAGTAGGGTACAGAGAGGTCGTTGGCCACGTAGTCGTAGAATACGATGATGGATGAAGTGTCCTTGTAGGTGTCCACGAGACCGAATGTCAGGTGCCCGCCCAGGAATCGCTGCGTTTCGTTGTCGAGCAGAGTCAGGAACAGGATGACGGTGTGAAAAACGGCGTAGAGAATGGTGGTGACTTTTGCGACCGTCTTTCCCTTTGTTCCGACGGCACTCTTTGTGGCTCCACCCGCGATGCGCAAGGCAATCCCGCCTAGAATCAGGAAGATTACGAGCGCGTTCACAATCCACATGAAGTCGATGCATACTGCATGGAAAATGAACCAGTCCGGCTTCGATACGAACGGGAATCCGTAGGGATTATTTCGGAACAGGAGCAGGACGCGGAGCAGAATGTGCGTAAACCATGCTGCAAGCGAAATAAGTACAAGGTTCTGCAGAGGTGCAAGACCCAGCCCAACGGCCTTCAGTAAATTTGCAATCGATTTCTTCATATGGATTTGTTTCTTACGACCGTCTACTAAAATTCAAAATCAACGGCGCGGCGTTCGGTCACGACCTTCTTGACGAAGGAAACGATGGCCAGGTGCTCGGGGTGATTCTGGTAGATGTCGAGGGCTGCCTTGGTGTGGAACGTGGTGTCAAGAGCGACATCGTATTCGATATCGCCGTTGCCTGTTTCGGCCTTGTTGAAATTCAGGCCCGATTCAATGCTCAACAGGCCTGGGATCTTTCCTGCGAGTGCATGGAAGGCGTCGACCATTTTCTGTCCGTTTTCCTTGGCGGTGGCGCCTTCGGCTTCAGCTTTCAATTTCCAGAATACGATATGACGAATCATTTTTTCCTCTTTTGGTTGTAAATGAGCTTGTAAAGTTCTAGCTGGCGCTTGAAACAGTCTGCCCAGCTGAATTTTTCGGCATAGGCGCGAGCGTTCTGTTTCATCGTGGCCATGTCGGAATGGTATAGTTCGACGATGGCGTCGGCGAGCGCCTGTGGAGTGCGTTCCTTCAAGACAACTCCCGCTCCAGATTCGCGGATGTGTTCGGCCGCGGCTCCCGTCGAGGCCCCGATCTGCGCATTGCCGCAGGCCATGCTTTCGAGAATCGAAAGTCCGAAGGTTTCCCAGCCTGAAAGGGCGAGTCCCAGATCGACGCTCGCGTAATGCCTCGCCATTTCGTCGATGGACGAAATGAATCCCGCGTAATTGATGTGCGGATATTTTTCAACGGCTTCCTGCACTTGAGGCAAGTACGGTCCCGTGCCAGCAAAGACGAGTGCCGGTTCGCATCCGAGTTTTTCGCAGAGAATGGGGTAGGCGCCGAGTAAAAGTTCAATTCCTTTTTCTTCGCAGAAGCGGTGCGGGAAGAAGATGGTAAGCCTGTCGGGATTGTCGTCTTTCAGTTTCTGCACCAAGGACTCGTCGCGCTTGGAGGGCGAAAACATCTGGATGTCGCAACCGAGCGGAATCCAGTGACTCGTCGGAAGCTTATGCCTGTCGAGTCGTCTTAAGACTTCGTTGCAGGAAACCTGGATGCCGTCGAAACGCTTGAATTCCTGACGTGCGTACCAGAAAGCGACATTCTTGCTCAAGTTACCGAGTGCCTTGCCGAACTTATTTGCGACAGGGCGCTGCACATAGGTAATCGGAAAATCTGCATGCCAAAAACTTAACAGGACTGCTTCGGGGACAATCTTTTTGGCGGCCCTGCGAACCATGGTCGGAAGCAGGTACGGGGAACCGACCTCGATCACTTGCGGCTCGTACTTTGCAAGAACGGGCTCAATTTGCGACGGCTTCCAGAGGAACCGGTATTCCCACTTGCCCGGAAAACGAAATGCTTCGACATGTTCGATAATCAGACTGTCGCTTTTTTTCTCGGTAAAGGTCTTGGAATCCGGCATTACGAAAATGGAAAGAACTTGTTCGGATTCCGAAGAAAGTTTTTCGTAAAACGCCATCTTTTGCAGGTGGTAGCGTCGGACACCACCGCCGGAAGGGCTCCAGAAGTTGTTGAAATCGACGATAGTAAACATTACAGGCCGTTATTCTCGATGTTCCAGGGTTCTTCCTGCATCTTGTTCGAAAGCGGATCGATGGAAAGTGTTCCCTGGTACAGCTGGTTGTTGCCGAGACGCTTGGAATCGACGGTGAGGAATAGATTTCCGCCCTTGGATTCAAGCCAGTAGATGGCATCGGAATCGCGGAGGTATGCGCGGGGACCGACAAGTCCCTGTTCCGAATCGATAAGTTCGCCACCGACAAAGATGGGAATGTCGAGAGCCTTGTAAAGATCGAGGACGACAGAGGAACGGCGTTCGTGAATGTCCGAAAGGTCAATGTGGTCCGAAACTTTCAGGTGGTCGATGCCATCGATGATGACAACCAGGTTCGGATGCTCGCGGACTTCTTCTTTTAGCGTGTTCAGCAGTTCGTGGTTGTCGAATGCGGGCTGGTCTTCCCAGATTTCCAGGCGGTTGTTGCGCACGAATGCCATCAGGTCGCGGGTCGCTTCCAGAATCTTCTGGTTCACCGCTTCGTCTTCGCTTTGCTTGCGCACGGTTAGCACCGATTCGCCAATCAGCATGGCAACGAGCCTGTCAAAAATCTGGCGGCGCGGAGTTTCAAGGGCTATGTAGATTAGCTTCAGTTTCGGATTGCTCTGGAGCAGGTCGAGGGCTAAGCTGGAAAGGAGCGTTGTCTTGAGACCGAACGGCTTGGACGAAACGTAGAAACAGCCGGATTGGATACCGTCGATTTCCTGCGTGAGTTTCGGGAAAGTGTTCAGCGCATAGCCGACGCTGACGTCCGGGGGGCATCCCATAGCGGTATCGAAGTTCTCCTTGATGTCCTGCAAGAGCATGGAGCGGCGGTGGGTATGCACCGTGTCTTCTTCGGTCTGGGCGACAAGGGATATCAGCTGGTCGGCGCCATTCTTGCGAACGACCTCGTCGACGGTTTCGCCCTTCGGAAGTACGATCGATTTGAAACGCAAATCCAGCTGTTCCGCCATTTTTAGGTACTTCTGGATGCGGAATTCCTGTTCCCTGCGATCAAGTTCGCGACGGAGAATGACCGTGACCGATTCTGCACCGCAAGCCTTGAGCTTGTAGAGGTGGCTCAGCGAAAGTTCCTGGTACATGGTCGAGACCACTCCCGGAATACCGGCGAGGTCGGCGGTGAGTGCGTCAAAGAAACCCTCGACAATCACGGGTTTGCTGATGTCGGGCTGGATATTGAACGGAATGTCGCTCGGGCCCGATGCGTAGGAAATGTAACGGTGCGGACTGTCGGTGTCGTCGAGGACGCGTCCGTAAACGGAGTGGATCAGCCCCTTGGAATTGCGAGCGGGAATGGTGATGCGCGGCTCGTGGTAAGCTTCGAGGTTGTCCAGGTAGAAACTGATCTGGTGACGCTCGATACCCGACATCATGCAGTAGCTGATGAACGGTTCGGGGTCGCCGCTGTAATAGCCGAGGCCGTAGAGCTGTGCCTGTCCGATGTTCCATCCGCGTGCGGCGAGGAACTCTGCCGAAGACGGGCTCTTGCATGCGGCCCAGTGGCAGTAACGTACGAAGTTTTCGAGGACCTTGGATTTTTCGCCGCCGATTTCCTTGATCCAAGGATGTTCATCTTGCGGTTGCTTGTCGTGGTCGGATTCGAGGGTGCCGAGAAAGTCCACCGCTTCGGCGCGGGCGGCGGGTTCTTCCATGCCGTTAAAACGGCTACGCATCACGAATTCGACAAGGTCGCCCTCGCTTCCGCATTGCAAGCAGCGGTAGCGCCAGTAACCGAGGGCGTCGTAAAAGAACAGGGAGGTTTCTTCCGGGGAATGGAAGGGACAGCAGGCAATCAGGTTTCTGCCCCAGCGACTGAGAGGAATTCCCAGCTGACGGGGGTGGGTCTTTGCACGCATGATGATTCCGGCATGTTCTTGATCGATAAGCATAAGAGACCTCTTTTTTCAATTAGATAATCTAGTTTTTTTTTAATTTTAAGACTATGATTATTCTCGGGATAGACCCCGGTTCTATTACTACCGGCTATGCTTTTTTAGATACAGGATCGAAAAATTCCCGTGTGTTGGAATATGGCGTTCTTCACGCTCCTGCGGGGCACGCTCTCGAAGACCGTCTGTTGAAAATTGTATCGGAACTAGAAACACTCTTGGACAAGTACCATCCCGAGGCTTTGAGCATGGAAGGGGTGTTCTTTGCGAAGAATGCAAAGAGCGCCTTGGTGCTGGGGCATATCCGAGGGGCTATTCTCGTGGCTTGCCGCCGCCGTGGAATGTCCTTTAACGAATACAGCCCCCGTGCGGTCAAACTGGCAGTCACGGGCGATGGCGGGGCCGCCAAGGAACAGGTGGCGAATATGATTTTTGCTCGTCTCGGAATCGAGGCGGGCTCGCTTCCGCTGGACGCCTCCGACGCACTTGCGATTGCCTGGACGCATGCAAATCCTGCTCCGCTGCTTTCGAACCTTTCGGCCGCACTTCCTGCAGACTGCACCAAGAAGAAAATATCAAACCGCAAGAAAAAGCCGACGGTCAAGCAGTGGGAAAACTTAATCCAGAAAATGGGAGGGAAGCTTCCGTGAGCACTCAAGTTTGTTTTGGACTTCGCGATGCTAAATCGCCGGATTTCGTCAATGTCGAAGGGTATCCGCTGGATAAAGAAATCCTTCCGTTTTACAACAAATTAAAGGAATTGCTTGCGCGCGACGGTTTCAGGCTCCGTCTGGAATCTGCGTTCCGCCCCTTTGAACGCCAGCTGTCCATCTGGAATCGCAAGGCGGCGGGAGAACTTAAGCTCCTCGATGCGGCGGGCAACCCCATGGAACGCCCCCGCGACGAAGAGCGGCTGATGTATGCGATTCTCACCTGGTCGGCGCTTCCGGGCGCAAGTCGGCACCACCTGGGCACCGACCTCGACGTGGTCGACGGAAATGCCTGCCCCGAAGGTTACGAAGTGCAACTGACTCCCGCCGAGTGCGACGGAATGTTCGCTCCTTTCCACCAGCGGCTTACGGAACTGATGGAGTCTGGGGAATCCTTTGGCTTTGAACGTGTTTTCGTTCCTGGACGCGGCAAGATACAGCCCGAAAAATGGCATATTGCGCATTTGCCGACATCGCGGAAATACCTGGAGGATTTCTCCCTCCCGGAGCTACGCAAACTCTACGAAAAGACGGATATTGCCTGCAAGTCGGCACTCCTCGATAACTTGGAATCTCTCGCCAAAGATTTCATCTACCCGTACTTTGTTTAAGATGCGTTCCTCTCTTCTTCTTCCTTTCTCTGAATACGGTCGCTCGGTCCTCGGAACGGCGCTTCGCTATATCCCCTGTACGGGAGCTTGCCGTCTGCTTGTCATTGCGGGAATCCACGGGGAGGAACCGGAGACAACGTTCCTTTTGAGTCGTGCGCTTCGGGGCTTTGAGCAACCCTTTGAAAACATCGCGTTCGTGCTTTGTGCCAATCCCGACGGCATGACGCTTGGGATCCGCTGCAATGTAAATGGAGTTGACCTGAACCGCAACTTCCCGACCTCCAACTGGAGTGCCGAAGCTATTTACTGCAGGTCCGTTCTGGAAGCTCCTCGCGATACGGAGCTTTCTCCAGGTTCGGCTCCCGGCTGTGAATGCGAAACAAGGGCACTCGTGGCCCTGATTGAAGCGCTCTCTCCCGAAGCAATCCTTTCGATACATGCGCCCATTGCCTGCATCGATGCTCCCTCCAAGTCACCTTTGGTCGAGCAGCTGTGTGCAGCGTTCAACTTGCCGTGGCGACCCGATATCGGCTATCCGACTCCGGGCAGTCTCGGGACCTGGTGCAAGGAAAGAAAAAGTCCAGAGTGTGTCACCCTGGAACTTCCTCGAATGTCTTTAGAGGCCTTGTACGACCGCTATGGCGAAAGTTTTAGCGCCTTTCTTCGATCTTATTCTTCTCGGCGTTAGCGATAATCTTCTTGCGCTGGACAAGGCCGAGGCCGAAGCCGATAATCAGGTAGCTAGAGCAAAGGACTAGCAGGTATTCGGTAATGAACGGAATCTTGTCCGAGATGAACATGAATCCGCAGATATAGGTAATCACGATGAGGATCGCCTGGCCTATGTTCAGAAGCGGGTTCTTGCGCGGCTGGAGCTTGGGCAAGAACAGCGGGCAGACCATCAGAATTCCGGTCACCAGCATCACGAATACGGGCAAGAACATGTGGACGCCGCTCTGGTCGGCGAAGAATCCGTGCGACTGGAGGTGAACAATCAGGATGGCGTTGATTGCACCTGCAAAGGTGGAGGGAAGTCCCGAAAAGTGATGGTGGTAGGTGTCGCTATCGCAGGCGTTGTACTTTGCAAGACGCATGGCGGCGCAGAGCACGTAGATAGAGAACGTGACTACCAGCAGGACGCCGTTAGCCTGGAACCATTCAGGAGCGATGGTCTTGTAGGCAAAGAAAATCGTAAAGGCGGGTGCGAGACCGAAGGCAATCAGGTCGGCGAGGCTGTCGAACTGCGCTCCGAACTCGGAACTGGCGTTTACGAGTCGAGCGGCAAAACCGTCCAGCTTGTCCAGAAGGACGCTTAAAAGAATGAAATAGGCTCCCGTGCGGATAGGATCTGCGCCAGTGAAAGAAGAAAAAGCTCCGGTCACCCAACAGATCGCAAAGACGCCCAGCAAAAAGTTCATGCTGGTAAATGCATTAGGCAAAATAAAACGAGATTTACCCATAAAAACCTCCACTAAAAAGTGTCGCGCTAAAAATAGATTATTTCTGGCTTCGAGGGGGTGGCTCTATAAATGAAAAATAAAAAATGAAGAATGAAATGCTCATTCTTCATCTTTCTTTGCGGGAAAAGCTTTATTTCGCGGGCTTGATGTACCAGAGAGCCTTCACGCCGGCTGCAACGACCAGGCTCTGCGGAGGTGCGTAGGGATTTTCTTCGGTGGGGAAGTTTTCCCAATGCCTGGTGGAGAACTGGTAATACTGCGTGGGGCGGTACATGACCGGGAGAACCGGAATCGTTTCCATAAAGATGCGGTTCAGGGCGCGGTAGGCTTCAGTCAGTTCCTTCTCGTCGGTGAGGGCGGGAATTTTCTGAATTAATTTGTCTGCATCATCGTTCTTGTAGCGGCCCTGGTTGGCAAAAGTCTCTTCACCGACGGGCTTGTACGAGGCCGAACCCATCACCTGCTCGAAACGGTTCCACGGCGATGCTGCGGAAAGCTCGGCGGTCTGCGTCTTCATGGCGAGGTCGAAGGTGCCCAGGCGCAGGTTCTTGTCCCAGACGCTGTAGTCGACGAACTTTTCCTCGGCTACAAGTCCGATGTCATGCAGGGATCCTACGATGACCTTGATGGCGTCTTCCCAGTCGGTCCAGCCCTGCGGACATTCGATGGTAAAGCTGCGGACGGGCTTACCCTTCTTGTCAAGCAGGTGGCCGCTTTCATCCCAGCTGTAGCCTGCATCGGACAAGATGGACTTGGCTTTCTCGATGTCGTAGACGTAGCCGTACTTTTCGGCGTCTTCCTTGTTGAAATACTTGGATTCGGTTCCGAAGGGGAGGATGAATCCCGGCTGGATCATGGGGGTGTAGTTAGATACGGCGCGCGATTTGATCTTCTCGAAGTTGATGGCGTGCATCATGGCGCGGCGTAGGACTACATCGTTAAAGGGGGATTGCTGCTGGGCAATCAGCAGGGTCGTAATGGACCCCGGCTGGTGGTAGGGCTCGTTACGGCTCCAGGCGCGGATGCTGTCACGGGCCTTGTCCCAAATGCGCGGGAGGAATACGGACGAGATGTCGAGGTTCCCCTTGGTCATCGCGCTGTTGAAATGGTTGTTGCCGTTGTAAAGGGAATGGATGATGTATTTCGGTGCCGGCTTTTGACCTTTATACTTGACATTGCCCCAGTAGTTGTCGTTGCGTTCCAGGACAATCTGGTCGGGAGAATAGGTCTTCAGCGTGTATGGACCGGAGAACACGGGCATGGAATCGTTCTTGAACTCGGTAATCTTGTTCATGTTGTATCCCTTGCCGGACTTGGCCCCTTGGATGATCGGCTCGAATACGGCCTTGGGCAAGATGGATGTTTCGGCGAGGGCATTCAGGATGATGAGCGGGTTCTTGTTCTTGCCGAAATGGAAGGTGATGTTGTTGTTCCCGTCGTTGGTGACCTGGCTCAGGAAGTTCCAGTTGCCATGACGCGGAGTCGGCAGCAGGGAGTCAATCTTGAAGGTGTAAAGGACGTCGTCAACGGTGACGGGGTCGCCGTTGTTCCACTTGGCGCGTGGGTCCAGGTGGACGGTGATGCTGTTCTCGGAGCTGGTGTAGCTGTCGGCGAGCATCGGTTCGAGTTCGCCGTTCAGCTGGTTGTATGCCAGGAGCGCTTCGTAGGCAATTCTGCAGTTTCCGTCAATAGGAAAGTTCGGATCGTAGTCCAGGGGATTGAACGTCGATGGGGGTGCCCAGTCGAAGCCTCCGATATACAGCGTTTCGCTGCGGTCGTAGTCAGTGGCGGTCTTGCCCTCTGCAGCCTTGTTTTCTTCGTTACAAGCGGCAAGGGTGAGAACACCCGCCACAGCGAAGCTGGCTGCTGCGATCCGTGAAAAACGATTCATGTTTGTTACCAAATTCATCCTTGTCCTTCCCTTGGGGTACAACATCTAAATTTAGTGTGTTTTTAATAAAAAAACCACCAACAATTGTTTACAAGAGAGAAAAATGTACCGAAAAAAGGGGTGTTTGCGTGAATTTATAATGAAAATCCGTACAAAAGACGCTTGGGCGAGGCACTGTATAGAATTTTGTTCATAATGAACGGTGATCCTGCGCCGCCGGGAGTGCTGAACTTGCGTTCCACTTTTCCGCTTTTAAGGGAGATGGCGACAATTTCGTTCCCTTGGTCAAGCCATGCCAAATCGTCTTTGACGAAGGGCTTCATGAAAATGGAATTTGCTCCGTGGAATTTCCAGAGAGGCGCCCCTGATTCAGTATAAAGTAATACAGACTGGTTTGCAAGTCCAATCAGGAATTTCCTTTCGCCTTGATCGTTAATAAGCTGCAGTGAAGATATGGCGCCGTCCATCAAAATCTGGAGCGGGGGAGTGTCCTTGCTGTTGGGGTTTGTTAAGTAGAGACGGTTTCCGCTGGTGGCGACAGCGATGATGGAATCGCTGCTCAAGATATGCGTAATCTGTCCAGGAATCTTTCTTGTGGAACCTTCTTTAGTTTGTCCTGAATCGTCGTTCAGCGAAACGAGTTCCCCTTCCAGGTTGCAGACGTAAAGCTCCTTGGAGTTGGTTGCAAGCAGGAAAGGTACGGCGAAAATCTTTCGGGACCAGGCAAGCTTATTGTCGGACTTCAGAATCTTCAGTAGGAATCCGTTCCAGGTTGAGACGTAGATGGCCTTGTCGGTTACCTTCGTTTCGAAAGCTTTGCCCGGAAGCTGGAGCGTGAGTACGGCGTTTTCGTGAGCTAGGTCGTATACGGACATATTGTAGCCCGAAGCGACTGCAAGCGTGTTTTCGTCGTTGTCAATCGCGTGGCTGTTGTTCAGGTTTCCGATGTTCCTGGACCAACGGAGATCCCCGTTTTCGGCGTTGAAGCAGAATAGTTTTTCGGCGGCAGGGTCAATCGTGTAGATGTATTTCTTGCTGCTGAAGAACTGGGGGTATAGCGTCTTGGGCGAAATGGGAAGCTGGTTGACGAACTTTGCGCCGATGGCCTTGCTGTAACGGTTGAGGATGAGTCGCGTGACCTGTGGGCTGCTCGCCGAGAGACGGACCGCTTCGGACCAGGCCTTTTGCTTGTCGCGGTTGTTGCCGTTCTGGTTCTCGAGATACAGGGCCTTGAAAAACCATCCTTCAGCGTTGCCGGGTTCCTGCTTGAATAGGGTGGTCAGGAGAGGCTGCAGTTCTTCCCAGTTCTCTTCCTCGACGAGCTTGGCGGCCTGCCTTGCCGTGAGTTCCGATTGAAGGATCTTCTTGCCGTAATAGTGGGGAGAAAGGGCGGTCAGCTTGTGGTCACCGAAATCCAGGTAGATATTTCCGTTGGTGTGAATGGGCGCATGCTCGATAGGCTTGGTGAAGTTGAAATGCCATAGGGGAACAAGCATCGTATCGACAGCGAGAATCGTTCCTTCGCTTGAAAATAGTCCCAGGGTTCCCTTGGCGAGTGTATAGATGGCCGTAGCGTCGCTCTGTGCGGACACCTGCGGGAAACCGTTCTTCTTGCTAATGAAGGTAATCTTGCCCGAAGCCTCGAGGATGGCGATGTTCTTTTCGAAGGGAACAATGCTTTCAACGTTGTTGATGGAAACTTTCCATAGCGGGGATGTCCTTTGCTTGGGATTGTATCCGTAGAGGTAGTTTCCTGAGACTAGGTAGATCAGCGATTTGTCAATAAGGACTTTCTTGATGACGTCAAACTGGGCAATGGTCTTGCGGTCGGAACCGTCTTCGGGAAAAATAAAATGAAGGGCGTTGTCGGTGCAGTTGAGTACGAACTCGGCGGTCGGGCCGTAGAACCCTTCGGGAACGCAACCGCTGTACTTCTCCGAAATTTGCGCCTTGATTCCCTTGCTGTTCAGGAGCGTGAGCTGGTTGTTCCCCTGGGCGATGGCCTTGTCTTCGTGGACGAGGAACTGGTTAATTCCAGCGAGGTTGTATTTGCGGTCGGGCCTATTCGCGTAGAAGGACTTGAAAACGAGACTGTCGTTTTCGGGGGACTGGTACCAGACACCCTGCTGCGTTACCGTCAGAACTTGAGCGTTTGCGGGGAGGTCCTGGGAAACTTGGACTAATTTGTCGTCTTCAATCTTGTGGATGGTCCCGTCGCGCAGCTGGAGGAATGTCGGAGATTCGCCGAAGGTCCTGCTGATGGGAGTCTTTAAAGAAATCGGGGAGCGAAGCAGGTTTTCGGCCTGGCTACTGGTGGCGCTTTCGCGTTCCGATAGCCAGTAGGCCTTGCCTGTTTCGGCGGTGCGGTTCAGACTCTGGTTGTAGTAGAAGTTGGCGGACGCTTTGTTGCCCGAAAGTTCCTGGATTTTTCCGAGATAGAAATAGGCCTTTTCCTTGTCGTCTTCGTCACCGTTGTTGGCCGCGTCTTCGAGCAGCTTGATTGCCGTCGAGGATTCCCCCTTCATCTCAAAGATGTAGATGGCTTCCTGGATGGTGGTTTCCATCTTCTCGGCGTTCGCGGTGGATACAAGGCCGCATAACCACACGAGTGCAATCACCGTGTGCCATGAAAAAAGCCTATGGAAAAACTTAAGCGTCAAACTTGTATCCTGCTCCTCTGACAGAAATGATGATTTTTGGATCGGCGAGGTCGTCTTCAATTTTGCGACGCAGGTTCGCGATATGGTTATCTACGGTGCGGGTCGAGGGCATATTCTCGTCGGTGTATCCCCAGATTTCCTTGAGGATGTCTTCGCGCAAGACGACTTCGCCACGGTGCGCCCAGAAATACTTGAGAATCAGGTATTCACGGGTCGTGAGGTCGAGCGGTACTCCGCCCTTGGTCGCTTCGAACTTCTTGACGTCGACCTTTATGTTCGCAAATTCCAGAATGTCGGGAACCGTGGCCGTGTTTGCGCTGGTCTGCGGCTCGATACGGCGCTTGAACGCTTTCACGCGGGCGAGCAGTTCCAGGATAGAGAACGGCTTGGTCACGTAGTCGTCGGCACCCATTTCAAGACCAGCCACCTTGCTCGTTTCTTCGGTCTTTGCCGTGAGCATGATGATGTACGTTTCGGGATGCTTGTTCCTGATATAGCGGCAGACTTCGAATCCGCTCTTCTTCGGAATCATCAGATCCAGAAGCACCAGGTGCGGCTGGTAGGAGTCGGATTTCGCAATGGCTTCTTCGCCGTCGCAGGCCGTTTCCACTTCGTAGCCTTCCATTTCGAAGTTGTCCTGGAGGCCAAGGCGGATGATTTCTTCATCCTCTACAATCAGTATCTTGAAGTTCTGTGCCATGAGTTATTCTGCCCTTTTAAACTTGACGGTGAATGTTGATCCTTTTCCTGGTTTGCTGACAAGCGAAATCGTCGCCTTATGCGTCTCTGCAACTCTCTTGACGGTGGCAAGTCCGAGCCCGGATCCCTTGGTGCTTCGGGTCATTTCGTCACCGACTCTATAAAAATCATTAAATATATTTTTTTGTTCCGAAGAGGCAATGCCGATGCCGGTATCGGCGACAGAGAAAACGATCCAATCGTCTTCGCTCTTGACATTGACGGTGATATCGCCCGGGGCTTCGGTGTATTTGATGGCGTTGTCGATCAGGTTCTGGACAAGGCTGTAAAGGGCTGTATAGTCGCCCATCACGAAAACGTTCGGCTCAAAATGCGTGTAGAAGGTGAGTCCCTTCTCGACACCGATGTCTTCAACCGCGTCGAAAACTTTCTTGGCGCAAATGGAAAAATCCAGTCGTTCCCACTTGAAGGCTCCCGTTCCGTGTTCCATACGCGTGTAGTTGAGAATGGCGCCGATCAGGTTTTCAAGTCTCGATGCTTCCTTGCCGATGAGAGTCGAGTATTCTTGGACCTTTTCCGCTTTCTGGAGCCTTCCGCGGGCCATCATTTCGGCGAACATCTTGATGGAGGTCAGGGGAGTCTTCAGCTCGTGCGACACACTCGACAGGAAGTTCGCTTTCATGGCGAGCAGCTTGCGTTCCTGTGTGATGAATCGGAACATGAAGAAAGATCCGAAAATGACGGTGATGAGTGCGAACAGCATCAGTCCGTACATCAGGAACATCCGGTGGCGAGTCTCCTTGCGAATGTCCTGCATGTCCTTTTCGTACAAGGTAAATTCCCAGTCAAGGGCTTCCGCAATTTCGTGCTGGCCGATAATGGGGGCGTCCTTCGGGATGCTCCCTAGAATAAGGCTGTCGTTCTTCTCGGTGATGGAGAAGGGAATGTTCTTGAAACTTTGGGTGACGGTCTTAAGACGGTTCAGGAGGCGTGCCCTGTAGGCGTTACGGTCCAGCTTCGCGATAACGACCTGGTCGCCGGACAGGTAGGGATACGACATCTTGAAGAGGGTCGCGTCATCGGTGTTGCGGTAGAGGATGCCTTCCTTGGAAGAGACGACATCGTCCAGAATTTCCTGGAACAATTCCTTATGGTGGTGCAGGATGTCCATGTAGCCCAGCTGGCGGTTGAAGTTCTCGCGCAGGTTCCAGAAGGCTTCGCGCTTGTCCTGGGCCAGTTTTTCAAAGGAGAGAATTTGCGTAAAGGCGGTCTCGAAGAAGAACTTGGAAGAAGAAATGTCGTCGATGTCCTGTTTCTCCAGGAACTGGACCAGCACAGAAAGACAGTAGTCCTGCGCTTCCTGGTGCTTGCGTTGCTTTACGAGAATTTCAAAGTGGAGCAGGTTGACCGCTCGGGTCAGGTCTGCGTGGAGGTAGCCCTGCTGGTGGGGCGACTCTTCGAGAAACGACAGAAGCTTCAGTGCTTCGTCATAGTTCTTCTGCTTGTAGTAGAAGCGGATGAGCCCTAGCAGGTTCTGAATCTGATCATCATGGGATTCAAAAAAGAAACTGGTGGGCTTCAGGCTCTTGGATCGCTTGGCGAGGTAAATCCTCTGGGAGAGGCTGTCCTTGAAACCGGCTGTTTCTTCCTGGTAGAGGCTGATGGATTGCGGGGTTGCTACGCTGCTCGAAAAATCGGGGGACTTGAAGAAGTTCCTCGACGAAAGGTCGGGGTAAACGAGGGAACCCTTGTTGAAAAGGAAAATGGCTTCGATTCCTTCGACGGACTTGAACTCGGTGGCATGCCCGAAGTCGAGCAGACCCTGCGGTTGCTCGTACAGGAAAAGGGAGGCCGCCTTCGTTTCCTGGTAGATCTTGGCCTGTTCCTTGTCGATGGCTTCTTCGACTTCATTCTGAAATGCGGAGAGCGTTTCGTCGAAGTTTTTCTGGGCCAGGTAGACTTCGTTCTGGATATTCCTGAAACTCAGGTAAGACAAAATAGCGGTGGGTAGAATGATACCCCCCGCAAATAATAGGACGAACAGCAGATTATTTCGTGAAACCTGCATTGCCGGTCCGTTTGCCTACTTTACGATTTGGGCTCGGTGGGTGACCGACACCTTGTGACCGATTTCGATATGGCGGCTGTTGGAGTAAAGCTCGCGAATCAAGACGGACGATTCGTTCTTGGATGCCCTGACGATCAGGCCGCGTCCGAGGAGACGAGGCGGAAGGGTCGCGTCGGAGTGGTCTTCTTCCCAAATGGCGACACCGTCACCGGTGTTGTAGGCCTGGGCAGAACCCTTGTCGATCAGGACATAGGAGTAGGCTCCGATCAGCAACATGGGATCCATGGCGTAACGGATTCTGGCGAGCGAATCCATCCGGGCCACGCTGTCGGGGGTGTATCCCGAAACATTGATGGCCTGCAGAGGCTGCTTCATTCTCGCCTTGGACTGGTTAATCTTGATTTCGCGGAAGGTCGTTACGATCTTGGCGCGAGAAAGCGTGTCACCGATAGCGGTAATCTTGGCGATGCCACTCAAACGGAGCAGGGCGTACTTGGCAAACTCGGTACCCTTTGTTGCAGGAACGTCGATGGGCTTGGCGTCGATAATCTCGACGAGGTCGCCTCTCTTGAGCTTTGCGTTGGTCTTTTTACCCACGCCGACTACGACTTCGTTTTCGGGCATGTGGAGAATGGGTTCCTTCTTTTCGCCAGAGCGGATCGAAATGAAGCGCTTGTCGTTCTTGAGAGAATCCAGCGTGTAGATTTCGGGAGCGTGCAACTGGTAGTAGCCGTTGAAAATCTTCGGAGCCGGACGCTGCTGGAAATAATAGGAGTCTTCCGCCTTGCGCTTCTTCTGGCCCTTCTTGTCCTTGTCGCGAAGGTTGCCGAGGAGGTTCTCGAATTCGGCGCTACGTTCATCGTTCTCGTCGCAACCGGCGTTCTTCACGTAGTAGCCCTTGCCCTTGGGGAGCGCAGAATCCGAAATGGCTGCGTTGCAGGGGTACTTGGTCTTTTCGACGGCAATAACATTCTCTTCCTGGATGCTGTCACCCAGATAGATCGAATCGCCCGGATAAATCCAATGCGGGTCCTGGATGTGGCGGTTGTTTTCCCAAAGGTCCGGCCAGGCAAAGGGGTCCTTGAGGAATTCGTCACTCAGGTCCCAGAGGGTATCACCTTCCTTGACGATGTAGGCGGATGCCAACAAGGCGGAAAGTCCAAGACAGATGGATGCACACTTTAAAAATCGCATAATAATCCTTTACAGGCTGATTACGCCAATAATTTAACCTTTTCTTTGCTTAAAAGTCGGGCTACCCTGGCTAAAATGCGGAATTTCGCTTGTTTTTTGCCTAGAAATGCGCTCCTGGGGGCGCTGGACGTTGCGGGAACGCGACTTCTGGACAGGATTCTGTCCTAAAATGCCTGCGCGGTCGGGCACGAACAGGAAAAGCACTTCGAACTTGCCGCTACCGGGTTCAAGGTACAGCGGGATGCTCTTGCGGAGCATGTAGCTTTCGTTGCGGAATTGCTTGATGGTGCGTGCAGCGATATCGAGGTTGGAGGTCTGCAGCAGGATTCTTTCGGGTCTCGAAAGTGCTGCGGCCTGCGCGACTCCCTGGGCGAGCGGTTCGTCGCCCGGCAGGTTGAAATAGAATGTCCAGCGGCCTTCGTTTTCGTCCTTGCCGAAGAACTTGCCGAAGAATTCCTGGTCCACATGGCTGCGGATGAATTTCATGTTTTCGTCGATGGCGTTACGGGCGTTCAGTCGCGAAGACTGCATGGCGTATTCGCGGCAGTCCATCGATACGACTCTTTTGAACAAATTAGCGAGTGAGGCGCTGACGAAGGAGCTACCGGAGTAGAACTCAAAGAAACTGTCTTCGCGGTTGGGGTGGATGGCCTTTTCGATGCGTACGGGAAGTCCAATCCAGGAATCGCGCATACGGGGAGCCCAGTCCAAAACGTGCATGCTGATGCCGGAATCACCGATCGGCATAAAGTCGCTACCGAAGGCGCATTTCGCCTCGACCTTCATAGGGGTCGTTCCAGCGGGGTCGAACGGCAGGTCCGGCAGACACTGGATGTGGTGGCAACTGATGACTTCGGGGAAGTTTCTCTGGATAAACTCGACGAAGGTCTTGTAGCCGTGAGCGGAAAATTTTCCCTTGAGGTTCACCTGGACTAGCAGGGCGTAGTTGCCGTCGCCTACGGCGCGGAACCAAATTTGACGGAGCGCCTTGCTAAAGATATGCAGGTGTTCTTTCTTGAGCTGCTCGAAGACGCGGGTAACCAGCTCCGGCGCCTTCATGTCGCGGGCGGGGGCGTCAATCGTGAGCGATTCCTGCTTGCCACGGTAGGTCTTGATAATGCGCCAATCCGAGTGCTCGGGAAGCGATTCGGCCGTGTACCAGGCCTGGATCTTTCCCGGAATGCGGTTTGTTTCTGCCCAGGCTTCAAGTTGCTTCTTGATGTCCTCGAAAGTCGGAATCGTGCGTACGACCGGTTTTGCCGGCTTTTCTGCCTTCGGAGCTTCTGCTTGCGGCTTGCCCTGACGCATATTGTTTATGCGCGGACTGTTACTTCTTTTTCTATAATCGTTTCTCATTTTAATTCTTCATCCAACTACACAAGGAATCTCGGGTAGATCCACGAGCATTCGCGTGCGAGTGTTTTCGGGAACTCGCGGAAGTTTCCGTTAATCTGGTACAGGTTCAGGCTACCTTCGACAGGCAACAGCTTGATGACGGAGTCCGCTCGCGATTCCAGGTAGGGGTATTCGTCGAGGTTACAGGACGATACGACCGCGCAGCCTGTCAAGGCGATAATGGTATCGATCATCTGCATCAAGATTTGGTGCGGGGCTCCGTTCAGTCTGGTGGACTTCGGGTTATGAAGCACGGCGGAAATCGGGTCAATGACAACGACACGGTAGTCATGGTTTTCAAGTCGCTTGGCGCCTTGAATACGCTTTGCAATCAGCTGTGCGGTTTCAATCGGCGAAAGTGCCGTTCCGCGCAGGTTCAGGAAGCCGAACTTGGGGGTGCTCGCGTTCAGGTTGCGCTTGGCGCCCAGCAGGTAAAGGCGGTTCAGGAATACGGACTTGGTGAGTTCGAAATTGATGAACAGCACATCGCTCGAAGAAGTGGCGTTGCCGAACCAGTCCTCGCCATAGCAGATAGAAAGGCCGAGGTCCATGAGGGCAAGGGACTTTCCGCTTTTCGGGGGAGCCGTGAACAGGAAGAATTCGCCCGCACGGAGCATGTTCTCGACGATGGTCTGGTCTTTCTTGGGGGCTTCTTCGGTATCGCTTGCAAGCTCAATGAGCGGCTTGCCGTCCAAAGAGTATTCCACCCATTCCTGCCATTCCTTGAAGTTCTTGGCGCCTTGTTCAAGACCAATCAAGTACTGCTGTTTTCCGCCACGGAGAACGCCCGGCATGCGCACCATCATGTGTGCGTTTCGGTTGCTCGGGTCGACCTTGAATCCCTGGGAGTCTAGGGTCTTGAAAAGGAAGTCTACGCGTTCGTTGTATTCCTCTTCGTCGTTTGCGAAAATCTTGACCCACGCCTGCACGGAGTTTGCACCCGTGTTCACGAGGGCGGCGCAGGGAAGGTTTAGGGCCTTGTAGTAGGCGAGCTGCTTGGCCAAGGACATCTTGGGATTGTCGACAACCACGTAGCGGTAATGCCACGATTCGTCCGAGGCGTCTTCGCCGCCCTTGACGGCGTTGATGCAGAGGAGGGCGCCTTCGGGACTGTCGAGGCTCTTCATGATTTTCTTGATGGAGTCGTCTTGCCCGATGATGTTCGAGACGAGTTCCTCGCTGCTTTCGGGGGTGTTCGAAACCTTGAAGGCGATGGTCTCGTCGGGGTCGAAGGTCGCTTCCAGGAGCTTGGCCAGGTCCTTACGCCAGTCTGCGGCGGGCCATGGAATGGATAGCGCTTCGGGGTCAATCTTGAAATTCTGCAACAGTTCCAGGGACTGTGTGTCGAGGCCCATGGCAAGCATCTGCTCCATGGAAATCATACCGGCCGAAAGCGGGGTGATGATCGGCATGGCCACCGTCTGCGGAGTGGCGGTGGGCTGGGGCTGTGCAGGGTACCCCTCCGCAGACGGTGCCGCGTTCTGCGCCGCCGGTGCGGGTTTTTCTTCGGGGCGTTCCGAGGTGCGCTTTTCGGCGGAGAACGCGCGGCGAAGAATCTGTTCGACTTCTTCGCCGTCCATGCCGTCGTCGCGGGCCTTGCCGCCTAGCTGGAAACTGGCGTCCATGAAGGTCCAGCCCTCTTCCATAGCGGCGACACCCGCCTTGTAGAGTTCGGCCTTGAGTTCGTTCGGACTATACTTGTTCTTCAGGAACAGGTTGATGGTTTTCTTTGCGTTTTCCATAAGCGCCTCGAATGCTTTATCGTATTGAATGTAGCTTTTTAAATTAAAAGTGAACAAATAAAAATGAAAAATTGTAAAAAATACGCGATAAATATGGAAAAACACCCCGGAATCGCTCCGAGGTGTCGTTTTTAATTTATTTGTAGTTGCGAGTTACTTGGAAGGATTGAAGCTGTCCTTCAGACCAACCGTTCTGTTGAACACCAAGTGACCCGGCTTGGAATCTTCGCTATCGAGGCAGAAGTAGCCCTGGCGCATGAACTGGAAGCGGTCTTCGAGCTTTGCGTTGGCGAGGCTCGGTTCCACCTTGGCCTGCTTGATGACCATGGATTCCGGGTTCAGGTAGTCGTGCCAGTCTTCGCCTTCGGGAACTGCCGAGGGGTCTTCGAGCGTGAAGAGGTTGTCGATCAGGCGTACTTCGGCATCCACGGCGTGAGCGGCGGAAACCCAGTGGATGGTGCCCTTGACCTTGCGGCCATCGGGAGTTTCACCACCCTTGCTCTGTGGGTCATAGACGCAGTGAATGACCTTCACCTTGCCGTCGGCGTCCTTTTCGACACTCTTGCAAGTCACAAAGTAGGCGCCCTTCAGGCGGACTTCGCCTTCGGGTTTTAGGCGGAAGTACTTCTTCGGCGGTTCTTCCATAAAGTCGTCGGCTTCGATGTAGAGTTCGCCGCTGAACGGTACCTGGCGCGTGCCTGCGTTCGGGTCGTTCGGGTTATTTTCCACTTCGATCATTTCAACCTTGCCCGCTTCCCAGTTGTCAATCACGAGCTTGACCGGATCAATCACGGCCATCACGCGGTTAGCGGTCTGGTTCAGTTCTTCGCGGATGCAGAAGTAGAGCAGGTTCACATCGACCATGGAGTCGGCCTTGGAAACGCCGATGCGGTCGCAGAATTCGCGGATGGAACTCGGGGTAAATCCGCGGCGGCGGTAACCGCAAACGGTCGGCATACGAGGGTCGTTCCAGCCCATCACGGCCTTCGTCTGCACCAGTTCCAAGAGCTTGCGCTTGCTCATCATGGTGTAGGTGAGGTTCAGACGTGCAAATTCAATCTGCTGCGGGCGGTTATCGAGGCCCAGTTCAATCAGGAACCAGTCGTACAGCGGACGGTGTGCTTCGAATTCCAGCGTACAGATGGAGTGGGTAATGCCTTCGATCCAGTCGGAAAGCGGGTGGGCGAAGTCGTACATCGGGTAGATGCACCACTTGTCACCGGTGCGGTGGTGGGTGCAGTGCTTGATGCGGTAGATGACCGGGTCGCGCATGTTCATGTTCGGGCTAGAAAGGTCCACCTTGGCACGGAGGCACTTTTCGCCGTCGGCATACTTGCCGTCGCGCATTTCGCGGAAGAGCTTCATGTTCTCTTCGACGCTGCGGTCGCGGTAGGGGCTCGGACGGCTGGGCTTACCGG
>Ga0256406_1001142_pt1 | contig 44047 bp, 39 predicted proteins | sample RumenRJG_03DNA_FD_185986 | JGI IMG/M metagenome (GOLD analysis project Ga0256406, IMG submission 185986) | Bovine rumen microbial communities from Lethbridge, Alberta, Canada - RJG_03 | ecosystem: Host-associated > Mammals > Digestive system > Stomach > Rumen | place: Canada: Alberta | collected... | reverse complement strand
GAGGCAAAACGGATCGCCAGGGCTCACGCAAACGGCTGAGGCTGCGCCAGATCATTTCAAAACCAGAGGACCGGTTCAGCCGCGCATCTTCGATTAGATGCGCGGCTAGAACTGGTCTTTTTGTATGCCGCCGCTTACAATCGGAGCAGGGCTATCATTCTGACCCAACTGAACAGTTACTCCTACCCACAGTATCCCCGAAGTCAGGCACTTTTTCCGGGCAGTATGGCAGACGCTGCTCTGCGGGTGTCGGAAAGACACATTGCTTCCTGCGGACAAATCCGGCTTCCGTATCAAAAAAGACAGGAATCCCCGCTTCCGGGAACTCCTGCCTCTGAGGGAGTGATGAAATGGAAAGCTATAGCCTGCCTATGCTTTCTTTGCCTTGCTCTTCTTCTGCCGTCTCTTGTACAGATCCGGGTGCTGCTTCTCGTCCTTTGCCCGTCTTACCATGGCGACGATTCCAAGGATCACCAGTGCCGCGATGACGACATCGGCGATGGCAAGCCAGATCTTCCACGGGGAGATGCCGATCTTCTGCACGGCTCCCGGTGCCATGTGGTTCATGGCATTGGAGTTCACCACCGTATAGGCGAGGTTGTGGATGGCGTTTCGCATTGCCCACCGTGCCGTTGCGCTGTCATAGTCTTCGATATTCCAGAACATCGGAACGCTCATGCAAAGGTACGCATCGCACCCGCTTCGGATCGCGAGATCCCTCAGGTTATCGCCTGCCCAGACCCAGTAGTCCGAAATGACGAATCCCTGGAAGCCCCACTCCTTCCGAAGAAGGCTTGTTAAGAGGGCGTAGTTCGTGTGGCCCATGAGGATCCCGACACAGTTCTGCGCCGGCATGACGCCCGTTGCCGCCCGAATGACGCGGGTTGCGACGGAGCCGTCCTCATTGCTGTAGCGGATGGTCATCTTTGCGTTCTTGATCGCGATCTCAAAAGATCTCAGATACAGTTCCCGGAACGTCTGCTCGTCCGCCCAGGTGTAGATCATGTCGCTCCTGCCGGTCTCGGTGTCGTTCAGTGCGAAGTGCTTCACCGTGCAGTACATGCCCTGATCCCCGGCACCGGAGATGACCTGTGCCGCGAGGTTTCCGGAGAGCACCGGGTCCTCGGAGTAGTACTCGAACACACGGCCCGAGAACGGGCTTCTGTGCAGGTTGATGGCCGGGCAGTACCAGCCGTTGACACCGTTCAGGATGGACTCCTGACCAAAGGCCGCGCCGACCTCGTACAGAAGATCCGTGTTCCAGGTGGCAGCCATGAGAGGTGCAAACCCAAACGACGAGCTCTTCGTCATGTCGTAGCCGCTTGCATCGTCCGTAACGCCCGGCACCTTGATGCCGTTTGCGCCATCCTCCGTGATGGTTCTCGGAAGACCGATGGAGGGAATCGCCTCCGTAAGATACGAATCACCGGTGAAGTTCCGGATGATGTTGTCCTTATCCTTCTCCCAGTCGATCTCATCGAGCAGGAGATCCCACCTGGGATCGTTGTAGTCAAGTCCCCGAAGATCGGAGAGCACAAGGCCGTTGTCGGCGCCGGATGTCGGCTGCTTTGCCTCATAGACAAGGCTTCCCTCGACGTTGCCAAGTTCCGGATCGGTTTCGGGATCAAACGTGATCTCTTTCCCGAGCTTTGCCTTGATATCGTCGCTGATCTCCTTTGTCCCGTCCACAACTTCCTTCGGCTGGGTCCCTGCCCAGTCGGACCTTGAAAGGATCGTGGAATCCTCAGTCATGTAGTCGCTGCTGTCCTGAAAGAGGTTTGTTGCAGCAAGGAACGTGGCATCCGGGTCCTTCGGGGTCCCGGTGGCATCGCCGTTTTCATCGAGCGCGGACTGCGCCTTTATCTCGCTCTTTCGGATATGATCCTCATCGGAGCCGTCATACCAGGTGGTGGAATCCTCGGTCATTGTCTTCGTATCGATGACGTCGTGGCTGTTGTTTCGAAGGGAGATCGTGTAATCGCCCTCCTCAAGGATATAGCAGCCCTTCGTCCCGTCCGGGTTCTCGTGCAGATAGCTGTAGGATGTGAGGTCGTCTGTCGTAAACGACAGGGTGAGGGTCTGCGACTCTCCGGGTTCAAGCGCATCGGTCTTGTCGAAGGCGACAAGGGTGACCGCCGGCTTCTCGATCCTGTTCTCCTCATCAAGCTCTGTGTACGGCGCGCTGTCGTAGAGCTGCACGACGTCCTTACCGGCCACATCGCCGGTGTTCGTCACGGTGACCGTTGCGGTTACGTTGTAGCCGTCAGATGTGAGATCATCAAAGGTCTGGTCAAAGGTCGTATAGGAGAGGCCGTAGCCGAACGGATAGCAGACCGCACCCTCGCTCTTCCAGGCACCCTTTCCGTCGAGCTCGCCGTAGACAAAACTGTCATCCATCAGGTCTGCCGTCTCGTAGTACCGGTAGCCCATGTACACGCCCTCCTGGTACTCGTTGTAGAGCGCGTTCATCGTTGTGGAGCCCATGCCCGGTGCCATGCCCGGCTTGTCGAAGGTGTAGTTGCTGTAGGTATGCTCCCCGAGGCTTAGATAGCTCGGGTCCTTTGTCATATCCGCTTCCCAGGTATCGACGGTTCTGCCGGAGGGATTCACATCGCCGTCCAGAAGCTCGGATAACGTGGAGAATCCTCTCTCTCCGGGGTGACCGACCCAGAGGATTGCGTCCGCCTCGAGATCTCCTCCCATGAGCTCCGAGAGCTCCATCGGTGCCGAGGAGACGAGGATCACAACAACTTTCCCGCAGATCTCCTTTGCCTTCCGGATCGCACCCTTCTCGTTCTCTGTAAGGGCAAGGTAATGCGGGGTTCCGTCGGAGTAGGCATCAAACTTCTGGTCCTGTCCCTCCTGACCGAAGCGGGTGATGAACACCATGCCGGTTGTATCCTGTGCCTTCGTAAGTCCGTCATAGACTGCAGGATCATACTCATAGATCCTGCAGTCGCCGCCGAGCATGCTGCCGGCATCTCCTGCGGACTTCGTGCCCGCAGCCTCCGTCAGTGCCTCCGGATCTCCTGCCTGTTTCATGGCATCTGCAGCCGTGCTGTTGATCACGAACTCTGAGAGCCCCTCTTCCGGCGTCACCGGATCCTTCACCCACTTGGCGGAGCCGCCGGATGTCTGCTGGCCATAGATGGGATTCAGGTATCCGTTGCCAAACGGCATCACGCTGCTTCCCTTTGCAAGCGGCAGGATCCCGTCGTTCTTTAACAGGACACTCCCCTCCTCGGAGACCTTCTTTGCGACCTCGTAGGCCGCATCTCTCGACTCGTTGTTGTCCTTATAGTCCGTCGGATAGTAATCGGAATCCCAGTCCTTTTTGTCTTCCGGCGTATCGATGCTGATCTTTCCCGTCGCGACATAGATATCGAGCACGTTCTGCATGACCGATGCCGCCACGTTCAGGACCACACAGATCAGGGTCACAAGGACCAGGATCGGGATCAGGATCGCCCGAAACGCCCGGTTCGACATCTTTTTCTTCTGCTTTTTCTCTTTCATTCCTTCCCCTTTCAAAAAACATGACAAAGTTCTGCAAACGCTTCCCTTCGCCGCTGTCCCGGCTTCTTGGGGAAAGTATAAAAAAAGGACCCTCCCGCCTCAACGGAAGTGTCCTAACCTTGCAGAATCCGGCACAAACGTCACGGAAGTGGAAGAAGAACCGTTACGCGAAAGAGATGAGCGTCCCTGTCCGCCTTCACCAGCATCTGCCCGCCTGCCTTCTGTGCGGTAAGAAGCATGGATTTCATGCCGTACCCGTGAAAGCCCGGGGAATCTGTCTTGGACGTTGCAGGGAGTCCCTCCGCATCAAGCGTGAGCTCTCCCTCATAGCAGTTCTCCACCTGGGCAACGAGCATTCCCCTGCTCTCATGCAGCGAAAAGCTGATGAGCCGGCTGTCCTTGTCCTTCACCTTTCCTGCCGCCTCGATGGCATTTTCGAGGGCATTGCCGAACAGGGAGCAGATATCCCCCTCCGGGAGGAACCCGAGCTTCTCCCCGTCCGCCATGCAGGTGAGCCTGATCCCGTGCTGTTCGCAGTAAAGACTCTTCTGCGTGAGGATAACATCGAGTGTCTCATTCCCGGTGTGCAGGGTGCTGTCGTAGATGTTGATGAGGTCTTTCACCTGTGAGAGCTCCGCCGCATCCCCCTGCTTTCCCGAATTCTCCCAGACCTCGATCCGGTACCGGAGGTCATGGCACTTCAAGTTGATGAGGTCGATGTTCTCCCTGCTCTCCTGCAGCTGCTTCACCTCAAGGGCATGGACGCGCTCCATCTCCTTTCGTTCCATCTCCAGCGTGTTCTGCTCGAGGATGACGGCACGAAGGTAGAGAAGCAGCAGGCAGCAAAGAACCGAGAAACAGCGCGACACAAGCGTGAGGACATAGCTCTCGTCCTGAAACGCGTCCCTTGCGCCGGAGAGCAGGGTTACGGCGATGAGGGAAACAGCAAGAAGGGCATTCAGCTTCCTCTCTGTCTCTTTCGACAGGTCGGTCCAGGTCATCCTCCTGGCAACGAGAACGTACAGAAGCGCATATACTGCAGAATAGGCCGCGATCTGCAGCACGAAGAACCACGCATTCCGGTATTTGGTCCCGGCAAGCAGGGGCCACACGCTCTGCGTGATCTGCGATGCGATGTGCTGGCACAGGTACCCGAGGACTCCGCAGGATACCAGTTTCCCCGGTTTCTCGGAAAAGGCGGACAGTGCCAGGAAGGAGAGCACAAAAAGGAGCAGGTAGTACACCGGCTGATACAAAAGCCAGCTGCCGGATGCATGAAACAGGCCGTACAGCAGAAAGCCCGCTGCACTCTCGAGGAAAAGCGAGAGGACCACTCTCGCCGCAAAGTGCTCCTTTCTTGCAAACGTCCCCGTAAAGAGCAGCTGCCCCAGAAAGAGCGTGATAAGGAACATCACCTCGGACACAAAAGCTTCCATCGTCGAAAGTGCCATCTCACATCCCTCCCTCTGCATACCATGCCGTCAGCTGTTCGAGAAACGCCTTCCGCTTCGGATGGCTGATGGAAAGCTCGTCCCCTGCAACAAAAACGCTGTAGTCCTTCACCCGCCCGATGTGCCGCGGATTCACGAGGTAGCAGCTGTTGCACAGAAGAAAGCCTGCACCCTCAAGAGCCTCCTGCGCGTTTTTAAGACTCCCCCGGACCTCGATGGTCCTGCCATGCAGGAGATGGCAGGTAAGCTTATGTCCCCTGACCTCCACATATGTGATATCCGACGACAGAACCCGAAGGACCCCGGAAGGCCCCGGAAGCGTGATCTCCATGCTTTTCATGCGCGCAATGGACTGCAGGGCGCGCTTCAGGTCAAAGACAAGACCCTGGTAGGTCACCGGCTTTACGATAAAGTCCAGGGCGTCCACCTCGTAGCCGCGGAGTGCATATTGGGACATGGTGGTCACAAAGATGATCTGCACCGCTTTGTCCATCTCACGCAGCTTCCCCGCGCCATCCATCCCGTTCATCATCGGCATCACGATGTCGAGAAAGACAAGGTCGTACCCCCTGTACGGGTCAAGGAAGGTCACAACGTTCGAATAGCGGGTGACCTCAAAGTTCTCCCCGCTCTCAGCCTCATATCTTTCGAGGAATCCCTGCAGGGCAGATGCCTCCCTGTCCTCGTCCTCAACGATTGCTATCCGGATCATCTCATCATCTCTTTACCGCTTCAGCAGGCTCCTGCAAAGGCGTCAAAGAGTCTCCTGCTCGGCACATCGTCAGCCTTTGTAAATTCCGGGTGCCACTGGACCCCGACAACAAACCGGTGCTTCTTCTGCCGAATTGCCTCGACAATCCCGTCCGGCGATACCGCCATGACCTCAAGCTCCTGCCCGAGGTCTTTAATCCCCTGATGGTGGAGACTGTTCACGGAAAGGCACTCGACCTGAAGAAGATCGTGCAGCAACGTTCCCGGAACAATCGAAACCTCATGAATTCCCCGATCGTACGGACGGTCCATGTGGTGGGAAACCAGGCTCCCGTGTTCAGATGGCAGGTCCTGATAGAGCGTTCCACCCTGCAGGACATTGATCATCTGGATCCCCCGGCAGATCCCTAGGACCGGCTTGTCCTCTGAAAGTGCCAGCTGGTACAGGATCTCCTCCAGGCGGTCCCTGTCCGGGCAGATCGCCCCGCAGGAAGGCCGTATCTTCTCCCCGTACAGGGAAGGATCCACATCGTGCCCTCCCGTCAGAAGAAGGCCGTCGCACAGGGAAAAAGAAGTCCTGATATCCTCGTCACTTCCCTTCAGCGGCAGGATGACCGGGATCCCGCCCGCCTGTGTAATCCGGTCCAGATACCCCGGCAGCATCCAGATGCTCTGTTTCTCATCGTCCCAGAGAGGGACCACTCCGATGATCTTCTTTCCCATGGAAAAACCTCACAAAGAAAGCTCAGCAAAGACCGGCAATCCGAAAACCGGAAGTGCCAATTACCAGGCAAAGGCACTTCCGACCTCTATCTTACCGGAAAGCAGCTCCTGCTGCACGGGTTGTCCTGATGTGTAAACGGTAAATTGTTTTGACTCACTGTAGGTAGCCATCTTGGGTAACCCCCCGGAAATGAAAAGATCACCTACCCCGGAAAGCAAAATTGGCTATTCCTCAGAAGGATCATACCCACAGAGGTTGTAGAATGCCTTGATCGGGCGGCTGGGAGCATCGCCGAGGGGCCCAGCCGCCTCGACGATAACTTCTGGAGACACGATCATTTTTCCTACCAATGCCGCGTCATTTTGCCTTCCGAAGGAGGTCCAATTCTGGGTTCCGCCTGCAGTCCTGATGTTCCGGCAAAACGCAGAACGCCTGGACATAAAAAGCCCCCGCCCGGACGGGCAGGGCATACATCTGATAAATGATATGGCGTCAATGGTTTCACCCACGGTTCAGACACCTGCGGGCTGCTTTTCCTTCATCTTCCCGATGCGCGCCCGGCATTCATCCCGGTCCTCTTCCCTGATGCTGAGCGCATCGGCTGCCTTATCGAATGTCACGTGCTGGGACTGCATGAATTTAAAGACAATATTCGCCCTTTCTTCGGCTCTTCCTTCAGCTATTCCTTCGTCCTTTAAGTCCATAGCCTTTATCGAGTACATTCGGTAATCCTCCTTTCCTCGGGTATCCTGCCTCTCGGAACGCACTGCATGCAATGCCCTGAGGATCTGTTAAAAAAGCCCCGCTCCTTTCGGGCAGGACTACCCTGATTGCACATGATGCTGTCTTTGGTCGTTCAGACACCTGCAGGCTGCTTCTCCTTCATCTTCTCGATGCGCGCCCTGCATTCATCCCGGTCCTCTTCTTTGATGTTCAGATAATCGGCTGCCTTATCAAATGTCAGGTCCAAAGCCTTCATCAGCTGTAAGACATTGTTCGCCCTTTCCTCGGCTTTACCTTCGGCTCTTCCTTCAGCTCTTCCCTCAGCTATTCCTTCATCCTTTAAGTCCATAGCCTTTATCGAGTACATTCGATAATCCTCCTTTCCCCGGGTATCCTGCTTCTCATAACGCACTGCATGCGATGCCCTGAGGATCTGTTAAAAAAAGCCCCGCTTTTGGGCAGGGCTCCCCTTCTGGCACATGATGCTGTCCTTGATATCGGTTCAGACACCGACGGGCTGCTTCTCTTTCATCTTCTCGATGAGTGCCCGGCATTCATCCCGGTCCTCTTCTTTAATGCTCAGCAGATCAGCTGCCTTATCGAATGTCACGTGCTGGGACTGCATGAATTTAAAGACAATTTCAGCCCTTTCTTTGGCCATTCCTTCATCCATTAAATCCATAGCCTTTATCGAGTACATTCGGTAATCCTCCTTTCCCCGGGTATCCTGCCTCTCGAACCGTACCGTTTCATCGATGTCCCGGATCAGGTCATCTCCCTCCGGCACGATCCCTCTGTGGATATAATCAAGAAACTGCCTCATTTCGTGGGATTCCTGGCTCGTGTCACCGCCCGCATACAGAAAAATCTTTACGGTCCCGACTTTCGGATCCAGATCATCAGCCTCCGCACAGGTTTCCCGGAGTGTATACCGTGCCAGCTTTCTGTTATAGGGATCCGTCAGACAGATGAAAATGACAACCCCGTCCTTCAGCTCACTGTACCTCTTTCCGGCAAACAGGGAATCCATGTCCATGGAGCTCTGGTAATACCGCGAACGTCTGCCGATTGCCGGCTCCGGCTTTGTCTGCATCTCGATATCATACGCCGTATTGTCGGTCTGCAGATACACGTCAAGTCTGATGCCCTTGCTGGACGGAGAATCCTTCATGACCTTTTCCGTCTCATGGAACCGGATTTCCCGTACGGGCTTTCCCAGAATACGCTCAAGGACTCTCCTGCAGATTGTCTCACGCAGCATGACCCGCTTGAACATGAAGTCGTCCGTGTACGTCAACTCTTCGTAGGGCTTGGTGTTCACTGTCATCTGCAGCTCCTTATCTTTATTGTAACGAATGTATGGGTTCCGGGCAATCGTAGCAAATGCAGGCATTTGCTGATCTGACGGTCTTTTGGACCTGCACAGGGGTTTCTGAGAAAGGTTTGAAGAATCGGTTGAAATATAAGATATCACTCACAGTTGTGAAGCTGTTAATATAATAATAACATCTTAATATCACATCATCAAATATAAAAACAATCTTCCGCTTCTGTTTTCCATCCTGCCCTGAACAGTGTCCGCAGGCTGCCGATCAGGATCCGATGATGGAACCCTATGGATCGCAGTAACCTGCAGGTTTCTGCCACCCGTACGTCGGAAACCGTTACGGGAACTTAACAAAGTGTTTTCGGTTTCCGAAACGTTTCTTTTACATAAGACTGTTAGTGTAAGCATCGGCTGTGTGAAAGCGTTTCCACAGAGCCTGTCAATTCGTTTTTAGGAGGAAGAGTTTTCATGAAGAGAAAGAAGAGAGCCGTCACAGCAGTGAAGATCATCATTCTTGCCCTTCTTCTCTTCCTTGCCCTGTTTCCCATCTACTGGCTGGTCAGCATGGCCATACGTCCGATGTCCGAGATGAAGGGACACATCAGCCTGATCCCCCATACCCTGACAGGAGAACACTTCCTGACTTACCGCCTGGCAAGCCAGGCGGGTTCATGGGCGGGATTGATTACGTTTTACCGTACTCGCAGAAAAGCTGCTTTAGGGCATGCTTTTCTCCACCGAACCATGTTGACGTTAGAGCCATTTGCTGTCTGCTCAGAGCAGGCTGCGTGATTCAGACTCCTGTTCGCCTCTTTTTCAAGGCCGGGCGCAAAGTCAGACGCCCTGATGCTTCATCGACGGTTGCGAATCATGAAAGATACGGAAACAGTTACGCTGCGTTGATTCCCGAATTGCAGATGTGGAGATGGTTCTCCACGATCTGCCGGATACAGTTCTGATGAGATTCCCAGAAGTTTTCGAACTCCCGGATACAGCGGCTGCGGTCAATGGTCTCAAAGTGTTCGTCTGCGCAGTAAAGAAGGAAGGCAGCCATCAGATCCCTCTGAACCGCACGCTGGTCCGGAAGGATATGCCAGCGCTGTGAAAGCTTCTTTTTGATGTAATCATCCAGCATGAAGTCGTACTGGCTTGCCCGATAGGTCATCTTCGGCGTCTCATGATAGCCGGACCCGAACTTTTTCCTCAGTTCATTCTGGAAGGCAGCAGGACTGCGCCTGGCCACGGATGCGCCAAAGCGCTTCTTCCTCCTGTACTTGCGGACAACCTGCAGGGTACCGTCCTTCTTCTGAACAGTGATTGTCCTGTCCAAACGTTCTGCAGGCCTGCCGGATCTTTTTGCAAGGGCTGCCGTATTGGAGGGCTCTGTGATCAGTTCATCGCCGAGGGACCGCAGATGATTGGCAAGTTCCCGGTTGGCATAGCGCCTGGTCAGAGATTCCTTCCTCTCGATTTCATGAAGTTCTGCCTGATACTTCCGGTACTGTCTGGAGAGGACCCACGCCCCATGGGATCCCTTCCGATACGTTCCGTCCGGATTGTAACGTTCGGGATTGTTGACCCGCCTGCTCGTGTCCATCTTGCGGAGGAGAAACTTCTTCCGTTCAGAGTTCTTCTCATATGCCCCGGGTACGCGTTCCCCGAGGTTGACCAGTTCTGCAGTTCCTTCAGACACGACTGCTGCAGACTGTGTTCCGATGTCGCAGCCCACACGGCCCTTCCCGGGGACATGACGCGGCCTTCCGAAACGATCCAGCTTGGGCATCGGATCGGCGCCCACCAGGATCTGCACATAGCAGCGAAGCTTTCCGCGGATTACCTCGCAGCGGATGGAACAGTAACAGGGACGGAAAACCGGCTCCAACTGTCCGTTCTTCTCATACTGCCGAGCCTTCTTTGTCTCCTGCTCCGGGTGCTCCATGAAGTCCAGGATCGCATTATATTCATCCCGAAGCCAGCGGTCCTTCGGGCGAACATAAAGCGGCATGGCAGGATACCCCTGCATGCAGACCACAAGACGCTCTTCCCTCTTATCAACCTTCAGTACGATGATCCGCCCGATCTCCCTTGCCCGCATGACAGGGAGATCCCCACGCTTCCGAAAGCGCAGAGACTTTCCCTCAGCAAAGAGGACCTTTTCAATTCCTCTCCAGATGTCGTCTCCCCTGGTGGAGGCGATGACGGACGGAATGTTATATTCCTTTGCCGCCTGCATCATGAGCTTCCGCACATCTTCATGGGTGATTTCAAAGTCCCTCTGCATGGCGGACATCGCCTGTGCGGTCTTCTTCCTTCCATCAGCAAGGGTCTTATATTCTGCCGAATCCGGATTCAGCTTCTTCATGTGCTCCGTCTTCCAGGCATAGTCCCTGCAAAGCTTCCGGTGTGCCCTGGTCCGGCGCATCTGATCAATCCGCTTCTGCATCGTGCCCGTGACTGCGTTCCCGGCTCTCCGGACCCGGTCATTCAGAGCAAAGAGATGGCGCTTATCGTCCTCGCTGATCTTAAGTTCAAAAGTAACGGAATGCCTCGGGCAGGCTGCGCGATAGCGCGCAAGGTACTCGTTTTCAGGGTTTACGTGTTTGAAGGCCATACCATACCTCCCATGGAAGCGAATCATTGTGAGATTGTCGTACAAAGAGGTTTCTTTCTGTGTTCCTCTTACAATCGCATTGTAACATAGGGCATATACGTAAATATGTACTTTGCCAGAAATATATTAAGTCTTTTTCATGTATTTTCAGACTATAAGTGTGCTGTTCGGCTGCTCTACCGGGCAAAATAGCCCGGTGGTTTGGACCACAGCCGAACATGTTGTTATCACCTTCATCATCTGGTACATGATCTCGTTCTTCCAGAGCCTTCCCGAGAGCATTGAGGAATCTGCAAGGATCGACGGCTGCAGTGAGGGGCAGATGTTCCGGATGATCGTTCTTCCGCTGGTTGCCCCCGGCATCGCCGCGGTCGGCATGCTCTCGTTCCTGTACGCCTGGAACGAATACACCTACAGCGTCATGTTCGTGCAGCAGGCGGATAACTACACCATTCCCCTTGCCCTCGCAACCCTGAATACCGAGGACAACGTCACCAACTTCGGTCTCACCGCAGCAGGCGGTGTGATCTCGGTGATCCCCATTACCCTGTTCGTCATCTTTGCCCAGCGCTACCTCATTGCAGGTCTGTCAAACGGCGCGGTCAAGGACTGAGGAAGATACAAAAGACATCTGCGAAAGAAAGAAAAAACGAAGAAACCAGGAGGAGTACATGAAGAAGAAAGTCGTTTCCATTGTTCTGACTGCCGTCATGGCCGCATCGATTGCGGCCTGCGGACAGGCAGACACCACTACCACGGCAGGGTCCGAGGCTTCCACATCGGCAGCAGCAGAAACGTCCGCTGCAGATACCGCTTCCGCCGATACGGCGGCACAGACCACCACGGATACTGCTGATGCGGATACCAGCACCGCTTCCGGTGATGTGGAAAAGCTCACCATCGCAGCGCGCGGCGGCACCTATGCCGATGTCCTGAACGAGAGCGTCAGGCAGTTCGAGCAGGACAACAACTGCGAGGTCGATGTCCTCGAACTCGAGGGCGATGACCTGCACAGCAAGATCGCCCTGGACTCCGCAAACGCCGAGGGCGCCTATGATCTTGCCATGGTCGACGGCTCCTGGATTGCCGAGTTCACCGAGGGGAACTACCTTCTGGATCTGACAAAGGAAGGCTACAGCTACGATGACGACCTGATCCCCGCAACCTATGCGACGGCTGCGGTGGACGGGGATGCGTATCTGATTCCCTTCTACGGAAACGTCACGGTCATGATGTATAACAAGGAACTTGTCAAGGCAGCCGGCTATACCGGGGATGACATCGACTCCTGGGACGATGTAAAGAAGATCGCACAGTCCGCGCATGATGCCGGAAAGAACGGCTATGTCACCCGCGGCGGCGGTGCGGATCCGGTCCTCACGGATTTCTATCCGCTCCTTCTTGCCAACGGCACGGACCTTGTCGATAAGGACAATAACCCGACCGTCGACACCGACACCTTCAAGACCGCTCTCACCCAGTACATGGACCTGCAGGCTCTGGGCGAGACGATGGAAAAGGATGACATGGTCGCAAACGTCGAGAACGGCGACGGCGCCCTGGCTGTCATCTGGCCCGGCTGGTACTCTCCGACTAAAGACTCTCCTGCAGACTACTGCGTGATCCCCGCGAAGCTCACCGATGACGGGCAGGAGCAGAACACCTCGGTTCTCGGTGTCTGGGATCTTGCGGTCATGGCAAACACCACCCACAAGGATCTTGCCGTCAAACTCATCGAGTATCTCACCGACAAGGATGTCCAGATGGCATCGGTGGAGAACGGCGGCGTTCCCTGCAGGAAGTCCATCTTGGAGGATGCCGATGTCCTTGCAGCCCATCCGCAGTTTGCAGCGATCGAGGGCGCTCTTGAAAAGGGTGCTTCCCGTCCGGTCATGACCCAGTGGAGCGACTTCTGCGAGATCCTCGGCACCGAGATCGACTCCATCTGCACCGGCGTTGACGACATGGACACCGGCCTTGCCAATGCCCAGTCTCAGCTCGAAGAACTGATGGCAGAATAAACCGCAATACCCTCCCTGTAAGGCGGACCGGCTTCTTCCGGCCCGCCCTTTTTGCAGGTATGAGGAAAGCAGAACGTAAAACCAAGTACCAGGAAAGAAGCACCCATGAAGAAATCGAAAACCGCACCCAGCGCCACCGCAAAGTCCCAAGCCTTCCCGCGCCTCATGATCACCCCGACCGTTCTGGTCCTTCTTGTCATGACGGCCTATCCCGTGGCGTATACCTGTTTCTACAGCTTTACCAATTATAAATATCCGAAGCCCTGGAAGTTCTTAGGTCTAAAAAACTTCGTCTCCCTCCTGACAAACAGCGCCTTCCGGACCGCCATCTGGAACACGGTGAAGTTCTGCATCCTCGCCGTCGTCTTCGAGGTGGTGATCGGTCTCCTTCTTGCCGCCTTCGTGAACAGCTTCGGGCACGGAAAGAAGGTCCTTGTCGTTCTGTTTCTTCTTCCCTACCTCCTGCCGCAGATCACCGTGGCCCTCACCTGGAAGATGATGCTCTCGAAGAACTACGGCATCGTCAATCAGGTCTTTGCCTTCCTCCACCTCCCCACCCACAACTTCTTCATGGAGGTCGGAACAGCCTTCAACACCATTGTCCTCATCGATGTCTGGCAGAACGTCCCCTTCGTCTTCCTGATGCTCTATGCGATGCTCCAGTCCGTCCCGGACAGCCAGTATGAGGCTGCAAAAATGGACGGGGCAAATGCAGTTCAGACCTTCTTCCATGTGACCATCCCGAACATCAGAGACGGCATTCTTCTCTGTGCCCTTCTTCGGACCATCGACTCCTTCCGTCTCTTCGACAAGGTCAATGTCCTGACAGGAGGCGGGCCTGCAGGCTCTACCTCTACAATCACTCAGTTCCTCTACAACTACGGCATCAAAAACCTGAAGTTCGGCTACGGCAGCGCCGGTGCTCTCCTCATGGCACTCCTCGTCCTTCTGCTCTCCAGTGTCTATATCCGGAGGACCATACGATGACAGAAAACGACCTTACCCTGACCTTTGTGAACGTCGGCTACGGCGAGGCAATCCTCCTTCAGAGAGGATCCTTTACCGCCCTCATCAACGGCGGAGCGGGGGATCCCAGAGAATACGAGAACAGCACCACCGGCAGGATCCGGGGGATCGACTACCTGAGAAAAAGGAAGATCTCCCATCTGGATCTGCTTGTGGCAACGCATATCCACGAGGACCATGTGAGCGGCCTGGTACCGGTGGTACAGGAAATTCCCGCAGACACCTTCTGGAGTACCCTCCGGAAGGACGAGACCGATCACTGGAGGTACCTTGATCCCGCGGCCGCCCCGCGCCCCACCAGTGCAAAGTTCCTGCAGTCCGTCAACGACATGCGCCTGATCCTCGATACCCTGAAACGAAAGTGCACAAAAATCGTGCAGGCTAAGGAAGGCACCCAAAAGACGATCGATGGCCTTACGATCCGGGTCCTCGCTCCCGGAAAAGCGCAGGAGGAGGAACTCGCATCCCTCCTCCGGAATCTCATGAATGCCACAGGCAAAGATATGGACCGGGCACGGGATGTCGCAGATGAGAGCATGAACAACTTCAGCCTCTGCCTTCTGATCTCCTTTGCCGGCAGAACCGTCCTCCTTCCCGGGGACCGGAACGAAAAAGGCCTGCAGGAGATTGCTCTCCCGCAGGCGGATATCTATAAGGTCGGCCATCACGGCCAGATGGACGGAGTAAACGAAGAGGAACTGAAAGCCATTCACCCGAAGTTTGTGGTCTGCTGCGCCTCCAGTGACCGGAGATTTGAGAGCGCGGCACCGGGCCTGTTAAAGAGGATGAAAAGCCTTGGCTGTACCCTCACCTTCTCGGACTGCCCGGACACGGCAGGACCTCTCCCTGCCCACCATGCCCTCGTCTATACCATCAAAGGAGACGGGGCGATAGATTTCAGGTACGGGATCTGACGCCGTCCCTCCGGCTGACCCCTGCGTAGAAGCTCCTCGAATAGGAGAGAACGTCCTCTCTCGTCCCCTTAAACGGCCCCGGTGTCTCCATCTTTAACGAGACGAGAGCCGTTGCAAAGCGCAGGGCATCCGGGATCTCGTATTTCAGGCGCTCGACAAGGTACCCTGCAAACACCGTATCCCCTCTGCCCGTTCTGCCGGAAAGATTCCGGGAAAGAATGGGGCACGTGTAGTACTCATTCCCGTCATAAACCAGGATCTCGCTGCCCTCGGAGATCATTACCTCCCCGGCCCCGAGATCGTGCAGGATCCTTGCCGCCTCTCTCCGGTCATCGGTCCCCGTGAGGATCTTTGCCTCCGCCGCATCGGCCTTCAGAAAGTCGATATAAGGCAGAAACTCCTTCTTGTTCTCCCAGTCATGATACGTCATCGAGCCGTCCCTTTCCCCGTGCCGCAAAAGGCACTGCACATCGACAGCAACAAGCCCGTGCCCGGAAGCCTCCTGGAACATCTCCTCGGAGAAATCCCCGTAAACCAGTCCTGCGAAGTGATAGATCCTCGCCGAGACCGGCGGCAGGTCGGAAAACGTAAACGGATCGCAGCAGGAAAGCAGGGTGCACTCCCGTCTCTCCTTGTCCGGGGTGAAATACCGGTTCCGGATCGAGGTTGTCTTCTTCGACACCTTCCAGTACACATCGGCCGGGCAGTCCGCAAAAGCCTCGTAGACGTTGGCATCCGCCGGGTTCAGCTTTGTAAACACGGCACACCTTGCCCCGGTGTTCGATGCCGCATACCCCGACTGCACCACGGCTCCGCCGACAAGATGCTCTTCCTTTCCCTCACAGTCGATCATGATGTCCAGCGACATGGGTCCTATGATCAGCGTGTCATAGACTGGTTTTCTCATACGCATACCTCCGGATCTCATTGTAGAAGACCCGCGTTAAGGACACGTGAAGGAAGGGAAAAGGGCATCAAAAAAGAGCAGTCCCGAAGGACTGCCCCATCAAAACCTTAAAAAGTTCGAACGCAGCGATCAGTATGCGTAGGCGATGAACCAGGAAGAACCGCCATAGGAGCCATAATCCCGGTAGTTGGCCGTGCCGTCGGAGACATGCTCCGTGACTTCCGCAAGTCTTCCGGCCGCATCATAGGTAAAGATGTAATACGTCGGTTCCGGATCCGTATCTCCGGGAGCGCCGGACCACTGGAGCGCAGTCGCAAGCCGCTTGTTCGCATCATAGGTCAGCGTGGTCGTGCGGACGATATCCGCATCGCTGTAGGCCATCTTCACAAGTCTGCCCTTTTTATAGGTGAAATGGCAGGTGCCGGTGCTGCCGTCCGTATCCACCCATGTCCGGTCGGTGATCCGGCCGTACTTGTCACAGGTGTAGGTGACGGTCTCGTCCTGCTGCAGCTCGCTGGCAAGATTCCCATTGCCGTCATAGGATTTCTGGAATACAGAGGAGTTGTTCACATCAACCATGCTGTCCGCGTCTAAATCGTAATCACGCCCGACATCTGTTCTTGAGCTTGCATTTCCCTGTGCATCATAGGTAAAGGTACTTGTTAATGAGTATGGCTCATCCACATACACGTAGCTGCCATCCCCGGCATCAGGCAGCTCTGTATAAGAACTGGACAGGATATGTCCCGCATCATCATAGGTGTAGGCATAGCTCTGGCCATGAGACGGATACTCGCTCATGGGATTTGCCGGTGCCGCGGCCAGCTGCTGTGACACGGCATTCAGATCGATCGGAATACTGGTATCGTCAGCCCAGGTATAATAGCTGATCGCGGACGTCGGGCGGTTCCCGTAGTACAGTCTCTCCAGTGTCTCCGCATACACGATGGGATCGTCCCCGCCCCACGGAATCGCCGCATTGTTCGCCTTGATGAACCTTGCGGTATCCGCGCTCATGGCGGAAGCCGGAATCGAGGTCATGCTGCAGACCATCGCAGCAGACGCCAGCAGTGCACACACTCTTGTTCTCTGTTTTGTTTTCATAAACAGCCTCCCAATACAAAACATACAAGCCCCGGATCCCGATCCCCCGGGATCCTTTTCCATAGTAGCACGGCAAAAGAGCGTACAACAATCAGTGAGACAAAAAGATGCCAGAAAATCCAAGAAAAACCGTCTCTTCCTTCTGTCTATCTCCAGTCCGTTTCCTGATCCGGGTCATTTGTCTTCTCCCGGAAGCATGTCCTTACACCGGCAAAAAGAGGCCCGGTCTTACAGTCATCAATCAACTGCAGGACCGGGTCCTTCATCATTCAAGCCTTTACCACACAAAGGCCACATTTCATTTACTCGTCCGCTGCCGGATCAGTCAGTGCCTTGTTCTCTCCATCGACCTGCCCGGACGCATCGGCACTGCGGAACACACCGATCTCCAGACAGCGCTGCCGAAGCTCCATCATGGCATCGTCCAGAGGCACCGGGGAAAGGTGCTGACAGTCCACACCGACGTTTAGTCCAAGCGGGATATCCGTACGGTACGGATCCGTCTGGTGCGTGTGCCCGTAGAGGCAGTAGACAGCGCTGTGCAGCCTGTTGCCCGTTCGTCCCCCTGTAACCACCGGATAGTGCGAGAGGACGACCGTGTGCTTTCGCCACACGATCCACTCCATCCGCTCGATGGATACCACTCCCGTGACATTCTCCTGAAGGTAAGCAAGTTTTGCCTCCTGATCATGGTTTCCGGTAATGAGATGAATCTTCCCGTGAAGGCGCGAAAGAAGCTTTCCCGCCTTTTCGTAGTCATTACCAACCCCGAGGAACACGTCTCCAAGATGATAGACCGTATCATTCTCTGAAACCACACGGTTCCAGTTTTCGACAAGGACTTCGTTCATCTCGTCGACGTTCTCAAACCCCCGCTTCTTCCAGACAAATTCGCGGTCGTGGAAAAAGTGGGTGTCTGAAGTAACAAAAATCATATGCCGCCTCCTTTCCTCAAAGGTTTCCCAAGCCGGCTGCCCTGCACACGACAAGGCACCGGTACAATTTTCCGGTCAAAAAGGGCCAGCCTTAAAAGTACGGCTGGTCCCACAATCCAATCTCTTCCTGTTCTGTTGTTCTGCTGTGTCAGAATCAGATGTTCAGGATCTTCTCCGCCTCTGCGCAGAGCTCCCGAAGGTGTGTATGGCAGGTCTCAAGATCCTTTTTGCCTTCCTCGTCCAGGGTCAGCTCGATCGTCTGCTCGATGCCATCCTTTCCGATGACGCAGGGAAGGCTCATCGCCACATCGTCAATCCCGTACTGTCCCGTCATCACGGTTGAGATCGGCACCACGCTGTGCTCATTGCGCACGATGGCGCCGATGAGCCGGCAGGCGGCGTTCGCAACGCCGGCGCTGGTATAGCCCTTGAGCTGCACGATGGAGGGTCCGATGACCTTGGTGTCATGCAGAAGCTTTGCCTTGTCCGGCGCCTGCATCAGCCCGAACTTCTTCTCCATCTCATCAATCGGAACCCCTACGATGTTCACCGTGTTCCAGGGAATGAACGAGGTCTGTCCGTGCTCTCCGAGCACAAAGCCGGTCACGTTCTTGGCATCGACACCGCACAGGTCTCCGAGCATCCGGTTGAACCGTGCCGTATCAAGCAGAGTCCCGGTACCGAAGATCTTGCCCACCGGATAGTGGTACTTCTTTGCCATGACATAGGTCAGGACATCCAGAGGGTTGGAAATCATGATGATGATCGCATCCCTTGTAAAGTGCGTGATCTTCTCAAAGATCCCGTCGATGATCGGAACATTTGCTTCCAGCAGCGTATTCCGATCCTGCGATCCCCCGGGGACAATCGAGGGTCCCGCCGTGATCACGATGATGTGCGCATCTCTGCAGTCGTCGTAGGAGCCGACCCGAACGCTCGCATTCGTACTGTACTCAAATGCCGTCGTATGGCTTGCATCGAGCACTGCCCCGAGCGCCTTGTCCCGGTTCCTGTTGACCACAACGATATCGTCCAGAAGATTCATGCGCATCGCAGAGTTCAGCACCGCATCGCCGACCTTGCCCGCGCCGATAATGACCAGTTTTCCGTACGTGACACCCATATGTTTTCTATCCTCCTGTATGTCCGGAGTCATCATAGCACACAGTCCATCGTCCTGTTCCATGAAAAAAGGAGCACCCGAAAACGGATGCTCCAAACGTTCTTACTCCTTCCCCGCCGGGGGAGCTCTCAGGTGTCCTGCCTCACGATCCACTCCAGCTTTCCGTACTTCTCACGGTACTTCTTCGGCGTGATGCCAAGCTCCTCCCGGAAGACCTGGATGAAGTGGCTCTGCGAGGAGAAGCCGAGGCGGTTGGCAATTTCGACAGTGCTGTAATCGCTGAATTTCAGGAGGTGTGCCGCCGTATCCACCTTTCTCTGATGGATGTACGTGCCGACCGAGATTCCGAGTTCCCGGCGAAACAGCCTCGAGAGATAGCTCGGGGTAATGCCGGCCGCCTTCGCGACCTCGGACACGGTCATGGGGTCGCTTAAGTGCACGTAGATGTAGTTGATCGCATCATTCACCGGCTTTGACCGGATCATGCTCGTGTCGATCGCATGCATCTTGCGGGTATAGTCCAGGACCGCGATGTCGTGCAGGTTCTCCACCTCATCGAGACTCTGAATCGTGTCCACCTTCAGGATGTAGTAGTCGCTGAGTCGAAATGCCTCCTCCTCGATCATGCCGTTCTGGATGCACATCCTGGTCATCACGGCAACGGTCACGATGAAGTGGTATTTCAGGTTCCGGAGCGGATCCCGCGAGAGTCTTCCGACCCCGTCCCGCTGCAGGAACCGGTGCTCTACGCAGTTTTGCCGCACCGTCCTGAGATCCCCTCTCGCGACCGCCTCAAAGAAGGTGATCTCCACATCGGAAGGCCTGTGCTTCCCGGTGCAGGTCATATCCGGAAGGTCTTTTGGTATGCTGTAGTCTGTTTCAGGATTCATACGACGTCCCGTTCTCCCATCGTTACCACGATCTCATTCGACTCCTTGAGAAGGGTTGCCGGAATGAGGTCCCCATCCAGCACTCTTCCGTTCAGAAGAACCTTTTTGACCCCCGCCTCGACGTGCTCCGGATTCTCCACTCTGATGTGGAGCTTCTTTCCCCGGAACATCTTTGTCATCTCAAAGGACTCCCACGCCTTCGGAATGGACGGGCTGACGCGAAGACCGGGGATCTCAGGCCTGAGCCCGAGGATCCCCTCGACAGCTCCCACCATCACCGTGGACGCCGTCCCGGTGAGCCAGTGCACATGGGATCTTCCGAAGTGAGGGCTTGCCTTCCCCTCCGTGAACTGACCGTAGCAGTAGGGCTCGATCTTCCGGATTTCAGCCCTGTCATTCTGCGCGGACGGTGCGCTCTCGATAAAGTACCTAAACGCCCTGTCCCCGTGCCCGAGAAGCGCCTCGGCCAGAATCAGCCACCCCTGCGTCTGCAGGAAGATGCTGCCGTTCTCCTTTGTCCCCTCATTATAGATCACGGCGAGGGCGCCCTCAAAAGCATGCCGGTGATAGGGCGGATCCATGAGGAGGGCGCCGTACTTAGTGTTGAGCCTTCGCCATACGAGGTCCATGACGGTATCCGCCTGCTCCCTTGTCGCCATGCCGCTGAGAACGGACCAGGTCTGAGGGTTCAGCCACAGATTTGCCTCCGCATCACCCCGCTGTCCGATCCGCTGTCCATCCCCGGTAAAGCCCCGGACAAACCGGTCCTGATCCCATGAGGTCCTGTTCAGGATCTCTTTGATCTTTTCCTGCTCCTTCTGAAGGTATGCCGCATACGCCCCGTCCTGTTTCGCCAGCGCATATTCCTTCAGGATCCCGCATGCCTCATAGAACTGAAACGCGACAAACGTCGACTCCCCGTCCGCGCCAAGGCGCAGGCAGTCATTCCAGTCCGCGTAGAGACCTGCGGGAAGGCCGTGGGATCCGAGGTGCTGAGCCGAAAAGTCAATTGCCCGCTTCAGATGCTCGTAGACCGTGCCCTCGTCTCTGTTCGCAAAGGGAATCACCTCGTCGAGAAAAACAAGATCCCCGGTCTCTGCGATATACCTTCGAACCGTCGGGAAGAGCCAGAGCGCATCATCTGCCCGATAGGCGGGGTGTCCCGTCTCCTGCACATAGGAGGGATCATCCGGTGTGTCCTCATGTCCCGGATTGTGGGTGAACTTCACAAGCGGCAGTCCCGCCCCGTTGTCGACCTGCGCGGAGAGCATGAAGCACAGCCTCTGCTTTGCCATCCCCGGCTTCAGGTAAATGATCCCCTGGATATCCTGGACCGTATCCCGAAAGCCGTAGCCGTTTCGAAGACCGCAGTAGACGAACGAGGCCGCCCTCGACCAGAGGAAGGTCATGTAGCAGTTGCAGGCATTCCAGGTGTTGATCATCGTATCGAAGGAAGAAGAGGGCGTGTGAACATGAAGGCCTGAGAGCCTCTCCGACCAGAGGTCCTGAAGTTCCCGGAGCTCCTTCCTGCAGACCTCTTTTGTCTTCTCACTCTCTTCCCCGTACCTCTTTACGATCTCCTCTGCCTCTGGGTCTTTGTGTTCCCCGAGAAGGAAGGCAACGGTCTTCTCCTCTCCCGGCAAAAGGACGTACTCCGTTTCCAGTGCGCCGCAGCTGTAGCCGCAGCAGCAATCCGTATCGGAAAGGCGCCCTGCGGCAACGCCCTCAGGATTCCCGTAGTCCCGGCAGGCCCCGAGGAAATCATCCCGGTCTCCGCAGTGCGACTGAACCGGCGATCCGGCAAGGGCAAAGAAGCGCTCCGCAAGGCACTTTCCGTCCACCAGATGCCCCGGTGCCTGTGCATCGAGATTCCCGTGGATCTGCTCCACCACCCGGTTTTTGCGAAACAGCGTCCCTGTGATGAACTGTGAGTACTGGAGGTTTACCATGTCCTGCTCATAGTTCGGATGGTTTGTGAATTCGCAAAAGCCCGTAAGCGCAAGGCGGCGCGTCCTGTCACTGTCGTTCCTGACCGTCAGGCACCACACCTCGTGCGTCCCGTTTACGGGGACGTAGTAGGAGGCCTCAGAGTGGATCCCGGAATAGTCTGCCTCCATCACGGTGTAGCCGAGCCCGTGCCGGCAGCGGCTCCTGTACACCGAAAGATCCTTTCCCACCGGCTGCCAGGAGGCGGACCAGAAGTCTCCTCTCTCCAGGTCCTTGAGGTAGAGGTATCTGCCCGGCCGTTCCTGCCCGTTGAAGATGTAGCGCAGGATCCTCCCGTCCGCCCCGGAGTGCACAAAGCTGTAGCCCCCGGCGTTGTTCGAGATGATGGCGCCATACTCCGGAGATCCCAGGTAGTTGGCCCATGGCATGGGCGTGTCCGGCCGGTCAATGACATATTCGCGATGGTTTTCCTCAAAATGTCCGTATTGCATCCTTGTCTCCTCTTTCTCTCCCCCCGGGAACCGGCTTCCTGCCTACTCATGAAGGTACGAGATGCTCCAAAGTACCGTCTTCAGGACGCGCAGGGCGCAGAGCTCCAGCTGCGCCCTGGACAGTGTTCCCGCATCGACTGCCTGCTTTATGGCATCCACATCGGCCTGCCGTCCCGGCATGATGAGGTCATTGCCGGCCGCAATGCACGATACAGGATCCGAGCACCCGTAGAAAAATGTCCTGTCCGGCTCCATCTCCATGTCTCCGGTCGCTCCCCAGTCGGTCATGACAAGACCGTCAAACCCCCACTCCTTTCGAAGCACCTCTGAAAGAAGCGGATAGCTGTTTGCCGTGTGCACCCCGTTGAAGAGGTTGTACGATGTCATCACCGCCTTCGGGTGAGCTCTTCGAACCGCAATTTCGAATCCCCGAAGGTAGATCTCCCTCGCCGTCCTCTCATCGAGGTGGACATTTACGTGCATCCGGTTGTCCTCCTCGTTGTTGAAGGCATAGTGCTTGATCGTCGCCCCGATACCGGGATAGCTCTGCACACCGAGGACATCCGCCGCCGCGCAGCATCCCGTAAGGAAGGGATCCTCCGAGAAGTACTCGAAGTTTCTCCCGCACAGGGGATTTCTCTGGATGTTCATACCGGGTGCAAGCCACCGGCCGATCCCGAAGGCGGAGAGTTCGCTGCCGACGATCCTTCCCGCCTCCTCGATCTCGTCCATGTCAAAGGTCTGCGCAAGGAGGGTCCCGATGGGGATCGCCGTGCAGTACTGGTAGTGGACGGTTGCGCCCTTTGGCGGCTTTGTCTTCTGAGGCCCCAGGACCATCTCCATGCCGGCAAAGCTGCTGTCCCCGAAGCCCTTCACCTGATTCCCGTTTGCATCAACCGCAAAAATGCGCGAGATCCGGACCCCTGCGGGCCCGTCCGCCATGACAAGGTTCCGGATGCCGCGATCCTTCGTAAATCGCGACGTCGTCTCCCCCGCAGCACCGGGGGTGGCATCGGACGACTGCCCGATAAAGCTCATGCCGCCGCCTGCTCTCTCGCTTCCGACCACCAGCGTTGCAAGCTCTTCGCTGGTAAGCTGGGACACAAGGTCCTCTGCCGAACACTTCCCGGAGCGGACATCCGATGCCGTGAGCATCCTGGCACCTGCTTTTTCGGACGGCGAAAGCACCTCTTCCGGCGCTGCCTTGCAGGCCGCAAGGTTTCCGGTATCCACGACGAGCAGGCGGCCAATAGAAGCCACCTCCTTCTCGTCATCCTCCCCCGCATAGTGATAGGGGCGCCCCGCGGGGCGAAGGAGATTTCGGACAAGCGTCTTATTCTCTTCAGGGTCCACCAGCACATGCGTCCTCTCGACGACGACCTCTTCCGGGACCTCAATCGCCGCAAAGATGTGCGTATCCCGGCTGTCTGCGCCGACCCGGACGTAGTAGAGCCCCTTCCTCAGGACAAAGGCGTGAGACGAGACCTCAAAGTACGCCATCTCCCGGACGTCAAAACAGACCTCCACCTGCCCCGCTTCCCCGGGAGAGAGGACCTTTGTCTTTGCAAAGCCCCGAAGCTCCTGATAGGGCACGTCATCCCCCGGGGCAGAAACATAGACCTGCGCCACGGCCCGTCCCTTAAAGGATCCGGTATTCCGGATCCTTGTCACGACCCGGACCGTGCTCCCCGTCAGGAACACGTGCACAGCCTCAAAGGCAAAGGTTGTATAGGAGAGGCCGAACCCGAAGGGATAGGCCGGGGTCACGTCAAAGGTGTCAAAGTACCGGTATCCCACGTAGATGCCCTCCGTGTAGAAGGCATCATCGACGCCGCCGGAGAGGTAGCTGAAGGTGTCTGCGGCAGGATAGTCCTCATAGTGCTTTGCCCAGGTCGCGGACAGGTGCCCGGATGGGTTTACCCGCCCGGAGAGGACCGCCGCGAGCGCTCTGCCGCCCTCAATCCCCGCCTGACTCATGAGAAGAATGGCCCCGACACCGGGGTTCTCCCGGATCGGAGTAAGATCCAGCACCCCGCCGACGTTCAGGATCACCACGACGGTTCTGTAGTGCGCTGTCAGAAACGACAGGATCTCCCTGTCCTCTTCATAGAGCTCAAAATCCCCGGGACAAACCTTTCTGTCGCTCCCCTCGCCACAGACCCTCGACAGGACGTACAGGGCCGTGTCCGTGTCCGCAAGGTCTTCGTCTGTTACGGGAAGCGGCTTTGGCATCCTAAACGGATCCGTAAAGAGCCTCATGTAGGCTGCGCTCCCGCGCTTTTTTGAATCCTCCCGGATCTTGCGCCCGTACTCCTCCTTGCAGCCCGTTACATAGGCGTCATACCGGTCAAGCCACCTTGTGGTCCGGATCTTATAGCCCTCCAGGACAAGTCCCTGTTCGATGCTTACACTGTCCCGGACGTTCACATCCCCGGATCCCGTGCCGCCCCGGACGGTGTGCCTTGCGCCGTTCCCGTACAGGGCAATTCCTCTCTTATCTTTCTTCAGCGGCAGAACTCCGTTGTTCTGAAGAAGGACCATGCCGTCCGCGGCAATCCTCGCGGAGCGCAGCCGGTTATCCTTCTCCCGTAACGTCATCTCTTTGTCCGTTCCTGCAGCAAAATGCGGCATATCAGTCCTCCTGTTGCACTTTCAATGAAAATGGAACTGTTTCTATTCCTTGACGCCGCCCAGCATGACGCCTGCGATGATGTACTTCGAGAGCAGCAGGTAGATGATGATGATCGGCACGATGGCGATCGTGATCATCATGTAGATCTTGCCCATGTCGAAGTTCATGTAATCCGCGCCGCGAAGGGTCGCGATGAGGATCGGGAGCGTCATCTTTTTCTTCGTCTGGATCACGAGGGCGGGAACGAAGTAGTTGTTCCAGGAACCGACGAAGGTGAAGATCGCCTGCACCGCAATCGCGGGCTTCATGAGCGGCAGGACGATCGTATTGAACGTGTGCATCTCCGGCGAGCCGTCGATTCTTGCGGCCTCCACGAGGGCGATCGGAAGAGACGACTGCAGGTAGCTGTACATGAAGTAGAACACCGCAGGGGATGCGATGGACGGAATGATGAGGGGCAGCAGGGTGTCATACATGCCCATCTTCGTGATCAGGCGAAGGAAGCCAAGCGCCGTGACCTGGGTCGGCATGACGAGGATTGCCATGATGAAGATGAAGGCCGGCCCCCGGAGCCTGAAGTCATAGGCATACAGGCCGTACGCCGTGAGCGCCGAGAAATAGGTGCAAAGCGCCGCACTGCCCGCCGAGACGATGAGGCTGTTCAGAATGCCGTGCACGATGGGGATGGTGCCGTCGTTCAGGACGTTTTTGAGGTTCTGCATGAAGTAGTCTCCGGGCACTGCCGAGAACCCCTTCTGCAGATCGATGTGGGATCTGGTCGAGTTGATGATCAGAATGTAGAAGAAAAACAGGCACATGAACGATAGAATCACGAGGACCACATATGCCAGAACGGTTCTGAGCTTTGGACTTTTATGCTGTCTCATTTTCTTCCTCCTGCCGCGCGGGCTGCCTTCTTTGCCGCCGCTTTGGATCCGTCGGGATCCTGGTTGTTGAGCATCCGGTAGACGAAAAAGCACAGAATGCCGGACACGATGAACAGATAGACGGAGAGTGCACCTGCCATGCCATAGTTCTGGCTCTTGAGGTGCGTGTTCAGAAGCATGATCAGGGTCGTCGAGGTGTTGTCCGGCGCGCCGGATCCGTTCGTCAGAATCTGCGGCACATCGAACATCTGCAGGCCGCCGATGAGGGACGTGATCAGCGTGTAGGTCAGGATGGGGCGGATCATCGGCAGCGTGATCTTAAAGAACACCTGGACATGATTGCAGCCGTCGAGCTCTGCCGCCTCGAACAGCTCCGGATTGACGCCCATGATGGCCGCCATCAGCATGATCGTGGTGTTGCCAAACCACATGAGGAAATTCATGAGGCCGATGAGGGATCTTGTGCCGACCGTCGTGGCCAGAAACTTGATCGGCTCATCGGTGAGGCCCATCTTCATCAAAAGCGAGTTAATCGGGCCCGAGTCGGAGAACAGGGTGAAGAAGAGCATGGCGAATGCGGAGGCCATGATGAGGTTCGGCAGGTAGATGATGACCTTGAAGGCCCGCTCGCCGTGGATTTTCATCGTATTGTCGGTAAACCAGGACGCAAGGAGCAGGGCGATCACGATCTGCGGGATAAAGCCGATGATCCAGAGAATGAACGTGTTCAGCGTGTACTTGCCGAGGTTGCTTGCAAAAAGCTCCGCATAGTTTGCAAAGCCCACGAAATTCGGCCCGATCTCCTTGAGCCCCGAGAAATAGTGCTGGAAGAAGCTATTCCTTATGGTATCCAGAAGCGGGATGAACGAGAAGATGAAGAACGTGATGAAGAAGGGCGCGATACAGATGTAGCCCCACTTCGAGTAATTGACTTTTTTCCTTTTTTTCATGGCGATTCCTCGTTAACAAGAATGCCAGCGGGGTTTGCCCGCCGGCACTGTAATAGGGAGGGAACTATAAGAAGGCTCTGGTGAGATCAGTCACTTGGCCATTCTACAGAAGTGAGCTCGGGATAGCGCTGTTTGATCGCCGTTTCGAAGTTTTCCTTGGCCTTGTCCAGAGAGACCTGGCCGTTGAAGTAGTCGCCGAAAGCGTTCTGGAAGCACTCGGTGCAGCCCTGGTCATACGGGGTGATCTTGTCCATCTTGATGGACTCTGCTGCAGGTGCGAAGTACTTGTACGGATTCTCGCCGCCGAGGAAGTCGGACTTGTAGCTGTCGTCCTCTGCCAGTGCTCTCATGCCGGAGACCGTGTTGGTGTAGTCCAGCGTGTCGTTCGTGATGGCAAGAAGGATATCCTTGTCCATCGTCAGCTTCTTCATGATATCCGCATCCTGAGAAGCATTGTCCGTGCCCTGGCAGGCGATCAGGAACGAGCCGCCCCAGTTGTAGGCCTCAGGTCCCTGGCAGACAGCCCAGTCGCCCTTGCCGGCATCTCCTGTGTTCGGCTGAATCGTGAAGTTGATGCCCCATGCCGGGAAGAACCAGCCGAAGACCTTGGAGTCTGCGCCCTGATCCTTGTTCCAGTCATCCGTCCACTGTCCGGAGACCTTGTTGTTGTAGCCCTTGTCGGTAAACTCCTTGGACTGAGCGACCCACTTCATCAGGTTCGGATCGACCCTGACGACGGTGCTTCCGTCGTCCACCCACTTGCCGGACGTGTTGTTTGCAAAGACACGGTAGGTATCGGCGCCCATGGAGGAGAGCATCTTGTAGCCCTTGTCCTTGAGTTCTGCCGCGGAGTTCTCGAAGGTATCCCAGTCCTTGACCTTCTCCTGAACCTGATCCGGATCATCCGTTCCGAACACCGCCTTTGCGATCGAGCGGCGGTAGACGAAAAGGCCGGGGCAGGCCTGCCAGGACGTCGCGCGAATGGTGCCGTCCTTAGCTGTAGCGGCGTCCTTGGTGTACTGATACTGGTCTGCCATGTCCGTATCCGGATCAATGCCGAGAGCCTTGAGCGGAACAGCCACGTTGATGTCGGAATCGATGTACTTGACAAGATAGTCGGTCTCTGCAAGGAACAGGTCGATCTTGTCGTCTGCATCCGCCGTGCCCTGATTCTTCAGGGCCTCATCGAGCTTCTGCTGATAGACGCCGTTCTGGTTCGGGTTGATGGTCCACCTGACCACCGTTCCGTCCTTTAAGGTCGTCTGCGTGCCGTCCTTCGAGACATCCTGGACCTCCGGATAGTACTTGTTGAATCTCTGTTCGAACTCATCGTTCCAGGACCAGATGTTGATCACCTTGCCCCCGTCCGAGATGTCTGCGGAGACATCCTCTGCGGCGGACCCGGTAGTCTCTGCAGTTGCTGTCTCTGCAGCTGCAGCAGTGTCCGTGCTCTGGTCCGTGCTCTGACTTGTCGCAGAACCCGACTGCGAAGATGCGCAGCCTGCCAGCATCGAAGCCGACAGGAGCGTGGTCATAATGAGCGCCAACATTCTCTTTTTCATGTAATATATCCTCCTTGTGCTGTACAATTTGGCTTGTACTTCTGCCCTTTCCGAGATGAAATTGTACAGATTTCACGACGGACAATATACAAGAAGGCTGAACGAAATGTCAGCGATGTGACATCGTATAAAAAAAATGAACTCTCCTCCCCGTCACATAGACCAAAAAGAACTCCCACCCCTCCCGCTCTCTTCGTGCATCTTCGACAGGAATCCAATGAAAAACCGTCCAAAACACCAAAGCCCCCGCAGACCATGCTGTACAGGATGGAAAGTATCAGAGCAAATTCAAAAGATCCGTCCCGATTCCTTTCGTTGCCTTAATGTTATATGTAATTATACCTTATATACAGCTTGCTACCTGATTATATTAAGACAAGCTCCATCAGCTTTTTGATCCTGAATCTTTGGTCAGACCTTTCTGTGCACCTGATGTACAATGATCTCTATAAATGAGGATTCGTCCTCAAAGGTTTGGGGGTTGTCATGCGGGTGAAATTCAATGCTCTGCACAGGGAGCAGATGGTCTACGATACGGTGCACCAGGAATGGGGGACCATTCAGTATATCGGTTCTCCGAAGGAGAAGCCCTGTCCGGTCTATGTGCACTTCAAGGGCGGCAAGAGGCGATATAACTTTCCGACCGACTTTGATATGGAGACACTCGTTCTTCAGATGCCCTCAGCTTCGGCACCTTCCGCCCGTACAAAGTCCTCGTCCGAATCCACTGTCTTTACCAGAACGTATACTGCTTCGCTGAACCATGAAATCGAATATCTGCAGCAGACAGGCGGGACCGTGTACCGTGCCATCGACGGAAAACTGATCCGGCAGGACGAAACGTTTATCTATGCCTTCGATGTGGACAGTGAATTGCACTTTCCCGTCGGTACCAGCATCCATATCCGTCAGAAGGGATCTGCCGGAATTAACGGCTCCGTCCTTTCCATTGATGACTATACGCTTCAGTTTTCTACCTCGACAAAACTTGATGACCTGACTTCGATCGAATACACGGCGGATGCCTGGCATCTGCTGCAGGCACTTGTCGACAGGCTCCGTGAAATCAATTTTGCAAAGTCTGACCTTGCAGAGGAGCTTGCAATTCCGGACAGCAAACGCATCGACCCCCTGCGGCCCATTTCCCGCGGTCAGGACGCCGCACTTCTTCACGCAGAACGTGAGCCGATCACCTTCATCTGGGGTCCTCCCGGAACCGGAAAGACCACAACCCTTGCCAAAATCGCAGCGGCTTATCTGAACCGGGGACTTCGTGTGCTGATTGTCGCCTACAGCAATGTCGCCGTCGACGAAGCGTTGCACCGCGTCGCACAAAGCGTGCCGGATCTTCCGACCGGTCAGGTGGTGCGGTACGGATATGTCCGCAGTGAAGTTCTGCTTGCGGATACCGCAAAACGCCGTCTGACATCCTATCACTGTGTTCTGAAGAATAATCCCGCATACGAGCACGAATACCAGTCTCTCCTTGCCGAGAAGAAAAGGACGAGCCGCAAATCCGCAAGACTTGTCGACATCAATAAGCGCCTTACTCAGATCCGGGATCATTTCCGGGAAGCCGAGCAGGAGCTTATTCAGAATGCCTGCTGTGTCGCGACCACCATCACAAAGGCAACCGTCGATCCCGCCATTTACACTCAGACCTTTGACGCCGTGCTCTTTGACGAGGCCAGCATGGCCTACATCCCGCAGGTTGTCTTTGCCGCCAGTCTTGCACGCAAGCACTTCTGCTGCTTTGGAGATTTCCGGCAGCTTCCCTCCATCGTACAGAGCAATGACAACCTGGCGCTGAAACGGGACATCTTTGACTACACCGGGATCCAGTCCGCGGCAGATAAGAAATGCTCACACGAATGGCTTGTCATGCTGAATGTCCAGCACCGCATGCACAGGAACATTGCGGACCTTATCAGTGCCGAAATGTATGGAGGCCTTCTGGAAACAGATCCCACCAATCAGGATAACCTCTCCCGCATCGCCGGGATGGGCCCGTTTGCAGGGCAGGCCATGGGGCTGATTGATCTTTCCGGCATGTATACGATCTGCCGGAAGACGCAGGACGGTTCCCACATGGATCTGCTCTCTGCCCTGATCACCGCAAAACTTGCGGAAACACTGGGGCTGCGCTACAGCACCGGAGTCATTTCCCCGTACAGTGCGCAGGCAAGACTCGTCCAGACCATGATCCGGGATATGAAGGAAGTCGAAGATCAAATTGCAGCAATGTCTTCCACGGTTCACCAGTTCCAGGGTTCGGAGATGCCCGTCATTCTCTATGATACGGTGGATTGCTTTCGGCTGCCCTATCCCGGCACACCGCTCACGAAAGTGGAGGGCGATTATGCCGACCGGCTGTTCAACGTCGCCCTGTCCCGGGCCAAGGGCAAGGTGATCATGATCTCCAATCATGTCTATTTTTCCTACAAGAGAACCAGTGAGAAGCTGTTCTTTATGAAGACCATGGCGAAACTTGCCGATACGCGTCTGCATGGCCAGGATCTTCTGCGAAAGCTGTACACAGACCGGCACAACTCGGATTTTCTCTTCCTGGATCCCAGGGAAGCCTACGACGTCTACCTGAAGGATCTGAACGCCGCTTCGAAATCGATTCTGATTCAAATTCCGGGGAGAATTGAAGATGACGATGAGAAACTGAGCGAACTGGAGAAGACACTGCTTGCCGCACTGAAAAAAGATGATCTGAAGGTTCAAATCCTCACATCCGAGGACAGTCTTCTGCCGTTCGGGTCCGATAAAATCGAGAGCATCACGGAATATACCCCGGTGCCACTGGTTCCCGTCACGCTGATCGATGATGCGCTTCTCTGGTACGGTGAACCGCTTCAGCGGGCAGACTTTATCTCAGGCGGCCAAATTATCGTCACAAAATATCACACCTGTGTCCGCTTCCACGGTTCCCTGACAACCCGATTTCTGAGAGCTGCACTGTTCAGTGTACGTAAGACTGCAGGGAAGGAGGAGAATGACAATGACCAGTGACAGGGATCCGCATGAAAAACTGATGCAGGAAGAGCAAAACGATGTCGACAAGCTGATCCGCCAGCTCGATGATATCGCCATGAGTCTGGATCACTCCTTGAGCAGAGCCATACTGCAGAGAGAACGAGCAAGCAGCTCCTGTCTGCCCGATACCTATGCCGATCTGACACAGGCCAACGTCAATGCCCAAAAGCTGGAGGAAGACCAGGCGGATAACCGTACCGTACGCAAGGAACTTTACAGCAAGCGTCTGCTCCTGGAGGATCGGACCAACCACGAAACACTGAACATGCGCGTCGGTATCCACTGGTTCCAGGATGGCGGTGATACCCTGGTGTACTACTGGGCGATGCCGCTGTGCCGCCACTACCTGCTTGACGACTCCTCCATCGACTTTGTCAGTGATACGGATGATAAAGGGGTGAAAACGAAGACCTCCTACCATCTGCTCCAGAAGCGCGATGTCGTGATCCGCAAGGATAAGGTTCTGAATGTCGAGCAGCTTTACCCCGTGCCGGGTGAAGAATGGGACGAGGAGGGAGCTGCAGCTTCTTCAGAGCTGTCACCGGAAGCGCAGCAGCGTCAGAAACAGATCGTCACGGATGAGTTCCTGAAGACCCTTCTGGAGCGGCGTGCCGACAAGGAATTTCACAACATCGTGTTCTCCATTCAAAGGGAGCAGTCTGCCATTCTGCAGCGTCCCTTTCAGGAAAATCTGATCGTGCAGGGCTGTGCCGGTTCCGGGAAGAGCATGATCATGATGCACCGCCTTCCGATCATCCTCTATGGTAATGAGACCTACCTGCCGCGTAAGAGCATCTACATCATCACGCCTTCCGAGGCATATATCCAGATGGCATCCGCACTGCGCGATGAACTGGAAATCAAAGATCTGAACATGGGCACCATCGACGACTATTATCGGGAAATGCTCTCGAGGTACATGGTGCCTGCTGATCCCGGAAAGCCCGGGAAGGTGCCGCTTACTGCAGACCAGCTGTCCATGGCCTACTCCACAGATATGTGGAAATACCTTGAAGACAATCTGAGAGAACGCACAGATCGTTACCTGAGGAAGGTCATTGATCTGTGCACCAAAAATCATCTCAAGGCTCCGACCCCGGGCAAAAGCTATGCTGAAAAAGTGCAGTCCTTCTCACTTTGCCTGGACAGGATTGCTTCTGCCTCTCATAAAAGCTCGAAGACTGCTCACTCCCAAAGCTGGCACATCAGCGCTGTTCAATGCCTGCTGAATGTCCAGAACGACCTTTACAGATATGCACATACCTCACCGGATTTCCTCGCCTGGGCTTCCAGACGCCCTGTGGTTCTTGACAGAGCGCCGATAACATTCCGCAGGCTTTCCGAGAAAGAGCTCGACAAAGCCATCCGGGACGTCATGCAATGGGAGACTGAGCGTCCGGCTCCCGCTCCTGCGTCGATCACGCAACAGCTGAAAAATCTCCTTGGCACTCAGACACTGGTCAATGATGACAGCGATACGATCAGCAGTCTGAAACAGTACTACTCCGATCTGTTTCAGAATCTCGAGAAATATGTCTATCAGGATGCCCTGAAGAAGATTCACTGGGATACGGAGAGCGCAGGCGGTGCCCCATCCTGTGCCTGGTATCTCTATACACTGGTCATGTATCTAGCGCGCGGGGTCAACCAGCGGAAACGCGAAAACCTGATCATGATCGATGAGGCGCAGAATCTCGCGCCGCAGGAGCTGGACCTGCTGCGTCTGTTAAATGCCAATGCCTGCACCTTCAACCTGTATGGCGATGTCAATCAGCATATCGAACACACCAAGGGATTTGATCGCTGGGAGGATCTTGACGACATCCCGATCACCTTCAACCGGTATGATCTCAAGGAGAACTACCGAAACGCCGAAGCCATTACCCGCTACTGCAACAAGGCCTTTCATATGAACATGCTCGCCATCAGTGTGCCCGGACGCGGGGTACAGGACGATCATCTGACCATGGAGGAGGCTCTGCAGGCCATCCGGAGCCGTCTGCACGATGTCCTGCCGGAGGGCGTCAGCGCCATTATCGTAAAAGATGATATCGAAGCGCAGTGGTTTATGAAGAACTTCCAGGAAAATGCCGCCGCACTCAATGACATGACCACGAAAGATCCCGTTGTGTCCTACCATCAATGGAATCTTCTCACCACAAGACAGGCCCGCGGTCTGGAATTCAGTACCGTCATCGTTCTGACCGCACATATGACCGTACACGAAAAATACATCGCCTGCACCAGAGCGCTGAACGATCTGTGCATCTGCGACTTTACCTTCGATCCGAACGACCTGCCGGCACCGAAGAATAAACACACCGTAAAAAATGCGGCACAGGCCCTGGGCCTTGCAAAGGACGCTCCGATCCTGCAGGAAGAGGAAGCTGTTCGGCACACGCACAAAGACAGTAAGCTTCTCCGCTTCCTGAAAGCAAAAAATGCCCGCGTCGTGGATCAGCGCGATTCAGGCGGATATCTGTATGTCATCGGCAGCAGACAGGACATTTTGCCGGTCATCAAAGAGGCGGTTCGCACCTTCCATGTGAGCGGTCAGTTTATCACGGGCGTCAGCTTAAAGGGCTGCCATGAAGCCTGGTACACGAAATCCGATAAATGACAGGACAAATCTGAACGGAGAGAACTGGCAGGTTCCCTTGTCCTTTCCGACCATAAAAAGAGGCAGCATTACAGAGGGAAATGTCGCAGCAAAAGGCCGGAAAAGGCAGGCGCTTCGAATGCCGAACCGTCAGTAGTTGTCGTCGTAGTCCGCATCGTCGAAGTCATCGTCCTCGTAGTCTTCGTCATCATACTCATCGCCCCAGTACTCCTTATCGTCATCGTAGGAGTCATCATAATTGTATGGCTTGGTTGTACTGCCGGAAGAACCGGTCTTCGGCGTCCTGGTAGAATAGCGGGCACGCGGCACTGTGAAGGAAGAGGACTCGGACGAAGATTCGGAATCCGAGCTGTCCTCCGAGGAAGAAGAGGCATTCTTATGTTTTCTCTCGTATTCCTCCTGGAACTTAAAGTCAAAGTACGACTGATCCGGGATCGTGTACTGGAACGGCTCACAGTCCACGTAGACATGAAACTTTGAATCATACCCGCTCGGAGTCCTGAACTTGAAGGTAATCGTACTTCCCGGAACGATCTCCTCGTCGGTGTAGATATTGTAGGCGTTGAAGTACTTGTTCTCGAAATCCCGCAGCACGTAATAACTGTTGTCTACACCGTTCTCATGAAGCGCGTGCCAGTAATCCGCATCAATATGGCAGTTCACCTCTTCCACCGTAAAGGTGCCGTTGCGGTAATCCCTGAATTCAATATCTGCAAATTGCCCGAGTGGCACATTGGCTGTTCGGGTGTACGTCTGGTACCGGGTTTCCGCGAAATAGGCAATTATGATAATGATCGCGGACACGCAGATCACCAGAATGATCCGCGTTTTCTCGCTTACGGGCTTTTTCTGTCCGCTCACCCTTCACTCCCCCTTTCGAACTGCAGTCCTGACTGCCTCCATACAAGCCTTTATCGTTCGTACGTCTGCCCGTGATACCGGTGCATCCGGACGTATTTGGCTTCCCATGCAGGGTCCTTGTAGGAACTGTACTCACTCATATGGCAGCCGTGGCAGATGTCATCTGCCATCTCAAGGATCACATCGCGCAGTTCCAGATCCTTCTTCCACTTCTCGTCGATGGCGTCGTACCCGACCATGGCGCCGACGATATTTCCGGTGACAGCGCCGGTCGAGTCGCTGTCCCCTCCGTGATTAACCGCTGCCATGACGGCCGCGGAGAAATCCGTCGGATGCCGCAGGGCGCAGTAGATTGCAATCGCCATTGTCTCCTCGGCAACCCAGCCCTCGCCGAGCGCATGGATATTGTCAAGGTCGCTGTGATCATTTTCCGAAAGAGTAACCGCCTGATCAAGGATCCCGATCAGGTCGTTCAGATGCGGATCCTTTTTGAAAAGCTTTCTGGCAGTCTTTCCTGCATCCAGAACGATGTCCTTCAGGCTCTTTTCCGGGTACGACGAAAGAATCCCGCTGATGATGTGGCAGATGACCGCTGCCGGCATATATCCGAGTGAATGGCCGTGGGTGATGGCCGCAAGCTGTGCCGCTTCAAGATCCAGCTGCTTCTGATCCAGGAAATTGCGATATGCCAGAGGAAGCGGTGCGATCCTCATCACACCACCGCACCCCTTGCTGTCATTGATCGGATTTTTGCAGTAATCATCTGCACTCTCAGATTTTGCCCGCATCTCCAGCGCCGAAAGACAGGTATTTCCCGGCGCCCGTCTCGCATACAGTTCCGGAACGTCAAGAAGCCAGCAGGTACCGCCTCCCCTGGTATATCTCTCAACCTTGTTTACGGTTTCATAGTCCGACGTCTGCGTTTTCAGCCAGTCGAGGTACGCTCTGACCACATAGATCCGCGGAGGTCCCGCGATACCCCTGAGCATTCCTCTGGTATCCCCGATGAGGATCCCGTTGGCCGTAAACAGGGTCATCTGGGTGTCATCGGAAATCAGAGCCTTCCCGCCCGTCAGCTGATAGGATGTCAGTCCAGCCGGACCATAGTGCCCGAAGATCTCCTCCTCCGACAGGAACTCAATGGGATACCCGAGCGCATCCCCGATGGCACCGCCGATCATGCTGCCGCGGATCTGATCGAGCTTGTCCTCCTCGGCTTTCATTTCTGCCTTCACGCGCCTCTCTTCTGCTGCATCCTCATCCCGGTAGAAGTTGGAAAAGTTCCGGGAGAACTCCTTATAGTTGTACTGATCCGGCGAGTGATCAAGCACGGCAAAGTCGATTCCGGTAAAGTAATCCCTGGCTTCCCCGCCGGCATAGTTAAATTCCTTCAGGGCCTTATAGAACAGATCTGACACGAGCTTGGCATCATTTCGGAAGGCACCGCAGCCGAATGCCCCGAGAACCAGCTTCCTGTACCCAAGATAGGCCGCGACCTTCAATATCCGGACAATACGGTTGTAGAACAGGTCCCGATACTCCTCTTCAGGCAGTCCCACCAGTCCATCCCGGATCATGGGAGCAGCGCAGGTCATGACGGAGACGACAACGCTCTCGGGAAGAGTCTCCCCTTTCTCGTCCTTGATGATCTCCACCTTCGGCGTGATCATCATGGCGTCGGAGGCCATCATGGTATGAAGAGAAGCATTGTACCGGTAGTACGCACCTGCCGCGGGGCTCTCGAGAGACAGCAGAAGAGAGCTCCGACGGCACAGATCCTCTTCCTGTGCTGTCGCGCCATGCCGCACACCGCCGCCCGGGTGCACCGGATTTGCAAAGTTCAGTACCAGCTGTTTCAGCGGTTCCGAAGACCATTCCTTATGCCTTGCCTCGTTCTCCAGGGCACAGGTAAAGGAATCCTTGTTCACGCAGCTGACCGAGATTCTGCCGAACATGCTGCCGGTATGTTTAACACCCGTGCTCTCCTCGATCTTCTTCACGTCTTCCGGCAGATACACGCGAATATCTCTCATCTCATCCCCGGAGAGCTTTAAGTGGACAATCCTCCTGCTCGCTCTGCAGACGTATTCCCCGTCGTCCAGTATCCGCAGCGTGTCGTTCAGCATGCTGATATTTTCGCTTCTCATGCCCTGCCCCTTTCAAAATGCCCTTACCGTTAAATCGTCACTTCACCAGACCATCCGATCGATGATGGCGGTCCCGAAATAGATTACGGGAAGGAGAATCCCCCAGCCGATGAAACGCACCCGTCTGGCACGCTTCTCGTCCAGAGAATCCGCCACATAGTTTAAGATCCCCGAGACAATCCCAACGCTGTAGTACAGGGCAAGATACGCCGATCCGTGTGAAAGTCTCGTGTTCTTCGGAATGGTCTCTCCCGACAGCAGTTTCCTGTACAGCTGTACGTTGATGTAGATAGCAAAGTATGTCATCTCTGCCGTTGCGCAGTACGAAATCAGTCTGCTGTGCAATCCAATCTGCTTCAGTACCTGTCTGATCCTGTCCATGTTTTCTTCTCCTTCCGGCCAATGCAATGCCATGCAATTCATTGTCATCATAGGAAGAAAGATGGACAGATTCTGTCATTCGAAAATCCCCGATGGAAGCTTTCATGCGCACAGGACCAGATCCGCCGGCGATCAGAACCAGACATCATGCATCGCCTGCAGGAACTCCTTCGTCATCGGATAGCCGTCTGCATCAGCGAGGACCGAATCGATACCACAGCGTGGACACACTGCCGTTTCTCCTTCTTCGTCATCGATGCATTCGTCCTCGTTCACCTCACTGGCATCGAAAATCTGACAGCAATAGAAGCATCCGCATTTCCTGCTTCTCCTGACCGACGGGTAATTGGCCGTACAGCCATCGTGTGCCTTCCACAGCATCTTCCTGGAGAATGTCGCAGTCTTTGTTTCCCTGCTGACTGTGTCGTCACTCATTTCATTTGTCCTCCGCATTCCTTTGGCACCACAGAACCCTGGCCTTCCCGAATCCGGCTCTCAGACAGTTGTCCGGACCATAGACCATCTGCCTTGCATAGTCCGGCGGTACCTCGTTGCCCGGTGCACGGACATAGAACAGCGTTGATCCTTCCGCATTGCGGTAGCTTCCGGTCGCGCAGTGGCAGTACTCATAGTCCTGCTCTCTGTGCCAGATATGAAACTGCCGATCCCGATGTGTTTCATTCCAGTCCTGGAGTGCAGTATCCTGCATAATCGGAAGAGACGAGGTCCTGACCACATGAGCCTCCCACCAGGAAACGTTCCAGGAAGGGCGCATCATCTGAATGAAGCTGTTATTCCGCACGCCGATACGGATAGAACGGTCAAGATACTGTGCAATCCCGTCCATGTCGTGGATACTGTCCGTTGAAAGAATGCAGTTGAACACGACTTTCCCCGGATCCTGAAGGGACGAAATAAACTCTGCGATCCTTTTCTCTTCCGGGAATGCGCCATTTTCACCGAGCCTGTCAGCGATCGTATGGCGGCTCAGGTGGATCGCGGTCAGCTCTTCCAGGGCCGTCAGTTCTCTTAAGGCTTCAAGGTTTGTCCCGTTCGATGCAAGATCGATCTCCAGTGCCTCTCCTGCTCTCTTTCGAATCCCCAGGATCAGCGTATTGACAAGTCCCGGATACAGCATGGGCTCTCCGCCGGTCAGCGACACTCCCGCCACATGGTCTCTGACGCTGTCGAAACAGGCAAGGAACTTCTCCGGATCCAGCACTTCTATGCCCGCAGGTCCCGCGATACAGAACGGGCAGGACTCATTGCAGCGGTTTGTCACATTGACATAGAGCCAGAGCCGGTCGACAAGATGCGCCGGTTTGCGCATGTAGTCGCTTTCCTTTCTGCGGCACAGATAGTCCTTCACCGGCAGGCTGATCCCGTTTACGGTAATCGTCGTCATATCAGCAGCTTGGCATCAGGGCCTGGTAAAGACGGTTGCGCTTTGCCTGATTTCCCTTATAGTCACCGGGCTTTCCGGCAAAGTCTTTCCGGTTGTAGATGAGATCTTCCGGGTATTTTGCAGCCCGCATCATCAGCATGCGGGTCTCCCCGTCGACTGCCTTTGCTTTCTCACCCATTGCAAGGACGCTGTTGAGCACATTCTGGAATGACGCAACGGATAATGGATCCTCTGGATCCACCATGGTCAGAAGGCTCTGCAGCAGTTTCAGAAACATGTCCTCACTCATTTTTCCACCTCCGTAATGGCAAAGGTCTCATTGATCCATTTCCGCGCTTCCAGGAAGCGCGATGTGTAATCTCCCGACAGGCAGTGCAGGTTCACGCCGTGGGACAGGAAAACCTGCTTCAGGCTCTGACTGCATGCCGCGCGTTCTGCCGCAATGCTCTCGTTTCTTGTGCCGTCCTGCACAAAGGGAACCGTCGGCTCCAGAAACAGGACAAGATCGAACCGGTTGACCGCAAAGACTGCTTCCGCAAGATCCTTCAGCTTCTTCTTTTCGTCTTCACCGGCAAGCAGGTACCCTGAATACCACAGCGTTGTCAGAACATCCGTATCCTCAAAGAGAAGCCGCCGGCTTGTCCGAAGCGCCTTCAGTTCCTCGTCCTTGTGCCGGATCATGATCGTCGTGAAATCCTCCGGCACCATGGTATCCTCGCACCCTGCCTCGTCACAGACATCGCGTCCGACCTCCTCGAGAAGCCCCGCATCGTAGACAATGGACAGGTTCTTTGCCAGTGTCGACTTGCCGGTGCTCTCCGATCCCACAATCAGAACTCGTCTGACGAAATAGGGTCTGGCAGCAGGGGCAATCCAGTTCCAGTGTACAAGTGGATTCTGCCGGATCAGCGTGGACGAGATCCCGTTCCTTGGAATGTAGATCACCGGACAATGGTACAGCGCCTCAAAGCGACCGCTCTCCTCATAGTCCTCACCGGCAAGGACAACGTCCACCGGTGCTCCGATCTTTGAGAGGACCTCGTCCCGTCCCCTCTCCCAGTCGGCCTCGCTGTAGCTTTCCTTATCCCCTGCCGTGTCCTCAAGGAGAAGAATCGTCACATTCGGAAGATGCCGGAACGTGTTTCTCAGCCACCGGTAGCGATATTCCATCGGGATATGGTCCCGTGTCCTGCTGTAGGAGAGTGCTACGTAGAACCTCTCGCACATGGAAGCACCCTGCATAATCATATCCACATGACCCCTGTGCAGCGGATCAAAGGATCCTCCGCAGAACCCGATTTTATACTTCATGTGTCCTTGCCTCCCTGTACCAGCGCACAAACATGATCACCGCATTGATGAGATAGACCACCCACATGAGGAGCGTTGCGATGGTATCACTGCCACCCGCAAATGCCACGCCCCAGAGATAGATCGTGACAACATCAATGATGATCCACAGAAGCCACTGCTCTGCATACATGAAAACCGAAAGGATCATCGCCGCAACACTCGACACCGTAGTGAACGCATCGACAAACGGCAGAGACCCGCCAAGTTTCTGCAGAACAAGACCGTAGAAAAACGTACCCGCCGCATCCGCCAGGATCAGAATCAGGAATCCCATCGGCTTCATCAGACGTTTCTCCACCTCATGTGTTTCCGAATCCATATGCTTTGACCAGACGTAGAATCCGTAAAACTCCATGGGGAAATAGTAGATCAGGTTCAGCATCACCTCGCCGTAGTAATGTGCCTGAAAGGAAATGAAGGCATACAGGAGCACGTTGATGGTCCCATAGATATAAGCGGACAGCTTTCCCTTTCCGGTGCAGACCACACACGCAACGCCGGTGACCGCGCTCACGATGCCATACCAGGTATCATGCCAGTAGATGGATAGACACAGAATCACCAGACAGGCGATACCAAGCCAGGCAATCTCCGGTGCTTTCCATCCGGCAAGCTCCTCCCGAAAAAACGAACGAACCTTCGACATCCTCTCCCCCTTGGCATATCAGTCCTTCGTGCCGTCCACAAGCATGGAGTGTTTCAGCATATCCATAAGCGACGGCGTATCAAAATGGTCTCCATATACACTGATCACCTGATCATTTTCAACGTACCTCATCATGATGCTGTATTCGGTCAGCTCATATTCCGTACCGTCTGCCTCATCAGAAATAATGCGCCTGATTACTTCGTCGAACTGCTCCCGATACTGAAAGAACGCCTCCTAACAGTCCATCAGTTCCGTGTTGTCATGCAGCGTTTTCAGGGTGATGGTCCCATGCAGCTGTCTGGTGCGGCGCTTTGTTAGCCGCACAGGGCTGACAGGTTTTTCGCTGGGTTTCAGCACCAGGAACTTCAGATCAAACTGATCGGTAAGACCGTAAAAGACATGCCGGAGAATATTCCCGCGGAATATCAGAAGATCTTCTTCCGTGAACTCAATACCATCTGCGGGTACAATTTCAAAGAGCAGCACATTCCGGTCATACTGCGCGATCTCTCCAAGATAGACATCCGCAATTTTATCCGGCGTTTCAATGTACTCGTTATTCCAGTCAAGATAATCCCAGATGGCATTGATTCGCTCTCCTGGAACATCCCAGGGGATCTCCACCTGCGCTTTATCAGGAAGTACCGTACAGGCCAGTGCCCAATGCATCGTGTGTCCGTACAGGAAGTTCAGATCGTCTTTGGACAGATAAAATTTGGAATCCCGGCTGTTCAGAACCACGCCATCTATCACATCAGATGTCCCGAGAATCCTCACTGCTGATGTCAGATCTGCAGTACACAGTGGTCCTTCCTCCTCTTTCCGGGCGCGGTCCGGACCGGTATAGATTTCAAGGAGTCTCTTCTTATCCCCTGTGGTCTCTGCAGTGTAAATGGAGCAGCTGTTCTCCAGCGCCTCCCTGTCTGTCCATGCGTTCAGGCTTTCACAGGGGTAAATCAGTTTCCCGCCATGGACAGCCTGCTCCACAACCACTTCCAGAACTGAGGACCGGTTGGCGTCCGTCCGATCCTTCTGCCAGATGCGGATGGCCGCATCAATCTTCTCGTTCCCGACAAGCCCCAGGTGATCGAGCCCATTTTTACGAAAGTCCATATCGTAGGGTATGGCTGTCGCGTAGGATCGATATTCGTCCACCGTATCTCTGATCCAGGATTCACAGTTTTCGTCCAGGCCATGATCTCCCGTGTACTGAATACCTGCGCCCGGGCAGAGATGATCCAGTGTAAAGGACGGCGATACCATCTTCCCAAGGATGCACGCACCTTCTTCCTTTCCTCCATGGTAGACTCCCACAATGTGATCTACCGTCTGGAAATAGAGGATCTGTGTCTCCTCATCCGCAACGCAGTAACGAATCTCTTCTTTCTCTTCCATAGAACTCCCCCTAAAAAGTACGGCTCAAGACCGGTTCCGGGTGTCGGCAATCTCCCGTTCCATCATCCGTCACGCACAGTCATCTGTTCCATAAACCTGGGTCCACCGTTAGAAAACTCAACTTTCAAGCCGGCAGGGAAATTGAGTTTTCTATAGATAGTTGAGTTTTCTCCCCGGTAAATTGACTTTTCTCCTTCCAACAGATGCTCCAAATTGCCGGCGCCGGATCTCGGTTATATTTGCATATCCGAGCTCCGTCACCGAGCGCCTTCTCAATGCTTCATGCATACTGTTCAAGCGTAAATTTCACAAGCAGCCGCTTATTATTGACGCGGCATCTGACCCTTGCAGCCAGACTCATCTTTTCATACCCGTCTCCGATGCTGTCGCAGATACCGATCAGGCGAAACATCATCTCGATCTGCGGGTTTAAGGACCATCTCACGGATCCTTCCCGGAGCAGATCAAACGGCACCCGAAGCTCTCCGGGATTGGTAAAGATGAACCGGTTCTCAAACTTCTCTGCAAGAAGGACTCCGCCATGACTGTAATCCGAATGGATGATCATGTTGCAGAGTGCCTCTCGCACTGCCACATGCATGTAGGATTCATCGACACGAGTGATTCCGTCCAATCGGAATGGCACCTTCAGTCCCTGTGTCAGTACCCGCACCGTCTTCGAATAATATCCACAAAGATTCTGGGGAACCTCAACGTCCTGACAGAAGGGATCAGTGTAATCCTCACACTTCAATACAAGATCAGGAAACTCCTCATGAACTGCTTCTGCCTTCCCGAACATCAGAAGGCCCGCTGCGGTCAGTCCTGTCTCTCCGGTCCTGCGATCCCTGGAAATACAACCTGTCTGCCGGAGAAACTCCATATCGTCTGCCGTGTTCAGCGGGTGCCCCAGGTTCCAGCTTGCAAACCGGTTCCGGTAGCCGTGGAACGCATTGATATCGAGGTCATCGATCGTACGTCCTGCAAGGATTGTCCCTTCAAGATGTGCGGGCATCGAATGGATATCCAACTTCATATCGTTCACTGCTGCCTCCATTTCTGAAAATCCTATATGTAATCCGCTGCAACCTGTTTCTTCGAACATCCACCTTTCCAGTGCAGATTCCGGGAATCATGCCATCACCAATTACTGATCTGAATCAGTGTTAGTCATCTTCTCCCCTGTATCACCGCGTCATTCAACACCCAATGCCTTGAACACGGCGTCTTCCGCGCTGTTGTAGAAGATGATCTGGAAGCTTCCCATCAGCTCCGGCGGCACAGTACCAAGATCTAATTATTCGGAAACGCCGATATTTCATCATTACTCAGCAGGTGACGGAAATGTTTGAAGGGTTCTTTTCCCTCGCTGACGACAAGAAAGGACATTTCGCTGTCCATCAGATTGAAGCGGATCGCAATGTATTTCAGTCCGCGTACTCGTTTCTTCGCAAGGAGTTCCTTCCAGTCCAGGTAGTCCTTCCAGTCCTTCAGCTCAGACTCAAGCCTCGCATTACGGCTCGCCACCTCTTCTGTCACATCATAGAGGTAAGTTACCAACCCCCATTTCAAATGGGGGTTTAACTGCAGCGGCTCCGCCGCAGTGTGCTAAGGGACTGCGCGTAATTAATTCGTGCATTTGTAACTAGCAAACCCCAGTTGGAGCAATGACATAGTTCCAGTCTCCACGGAACTCACTTCGTGTGATGTTCACTTGTCCGAGCTCTTCGTCTGTAACCTTT
>Ga0256406_1001141_pt1 | contig 44049 bp, 45 predicted proteins | sample RumenRJG_03DNA_FD_185986 | JGI IMG/M metagenome (GOLD analysis project Ga0256406, IMG submission 185986) | Bovine rumen microbial communities from Lethbridge, Alberta, Canada - RJG_03 | ecosystem: Host-associated > Mammals > Digestive system > Stomach > Rumen | place: Canada: Alberta | collected... | reverse complement strand
TACAAATCCCTTGGCGAATGAAATGAGCCTAGTAGATTTGTAGTCTGACGAAGGCGCTTGCGCCTGAGGAGTTCCGCAGCTTCATAAAATCAGGATAAAACTTTATTACAGCCAGTTTGCGAATGGCAACAGGACTGTAAAATGCTTGCCGTACAAAGTTGTGAGTGAACTGTAACGCAGCCCTTGCTTTGTTCTTTTTTTTCGGTATAATTGGAAGGCGCAAAGTATCGTATGCGAGTTTACGGTTCACTCCCAATTCTGTACGGAAAGGATTTTTGTGCGTGAACAGTAAGAAGAAATAATGGATATGTGAGGTGGACAGACATGATTCTCTCCTGTCAGAATATCAGCAAGACATTTGGATCAGAGGAAATCCTGAAGGATATTTCCTTTCATATTGAAGAAAGGGACAAAGCTGCACTGATCGGTGTGAACGGTGCGGGAAAATCGACCCTGCTCCGCATCATCACGGGGGCACTGGCGCCGGATACGGGAGAAGTGACCGTCACGCATGGGAAATCCATGGGCTATCTGGCTCAGTATCAGGATATGGAGTCAGAGGAAACGATCTATCAGGAGGTTCGGAAGGCCAAGCAGGACATTCTCGACATGGAGCAGCGGCTGCGCGACATGGAACGGCAGATGAACATGGTTTCAGGAGAGGAAGCCGTCTCTTTGATGAACCGGTACACGGACCTGATGCATCGCTTTGAATTGCAGAACGGGTATGCAGCGGAAAGTGAGATTACCGGTGTCCTGAAAGGCCTGGGCTTCGAGGAAAAGGATTTCGACCGGCGTCTGGGCTCGCTCTCCGGCGGCCAGAAAACGCGTGTCGTCCTGGGAAAACTGCTGTTGACGAAGCCGGATATTTTGCTTCTCGACGAGCCGACCAATCATCTGGATCTCTCGTCCATCGAGTGGCTGGAAAATTTCCTGATCAATTATCCGGGAACCGTACTCATCGTATCCCATGACCGGTATTTCCTCAACCGGATCGTGACGCAGGTCATCGAGATTGAGAACGGAAGATCGATGAGCTTTGAGGGCAATTATAACGAATACAGCAGCAAGAAGTCGATTGTGCGAAAGGCGCAGTACAATGCGTGGGCAAAGCAGCAGGCGGAAATCCGTCATCAGGAGGCGGTGATCACCAAGCTGAAACAGTTTAACCGGGAGAAATCGATAAAGCGGGCGGAATCCAGAGAAAAAATGCTGGACAAGATGGAGATTCTGGAAAAACCGCAGGAGGTCAGCGCGGATATGCGGATCGAGCTGAAGCCCCGGACGGAAAGCGGCAAGGACGTACTCACCGTGACCGGTCTGTCCAAAGCGTTTCCCGGTCTTCTCCTCTTCCGCGATCAGTCCTTTGAGATCAAGCGGGGAGAACGGGTTGCCATCATCGGTGATAACGGCACCGGAAAGTCCACGATTCTGAAAATGATCAACGGTCTTCTGACTCCCGATGAGGGTAAAATCGTCCTCGGTTCCAAGGTCCATATCGGGTACTACGATCAGGAGCAGCAGCTGCTTGACCCGGAGAAAACGATTTTTCAGCAGATCTCGGACGACTATCCTTCGCTTACAGAGACGGAGATCCGGAATGTTCTCGCCGCCTTTCTGTTTACCGGCGATGATGTGTACAAGAAGATCTCGTCGATCAGCGGCGGTGAGCGCGGACGGGTGTCTCTGGCGAGGCTGATGCTCTCAGAGGCGAATTTTCTGATCCTCGACGAGCCGACGAACCACCTGGACATCATCTCCAAGGAGATTCTGGAAGACGCCTTGAATGAATATACCGGAACGGTTCTCTATGTGAGTCATGACCGTTACTTCATCAACCAGACGGCGACCCGTATTCTGGAGCTTACGAATCATACGCTGGTGAACTATATCGGCAATTACGATTATTACATGGAGAAAAAAGAAGAACTGACGCGGGCGTATGCCTCCTCTCCCGCCGATAACGGTCAGGACAGGAAGGCTGTCGGAGCAGATGGAACAGGCCTTGCCGGTTTCGCTTCTTCGGATTCAGAACGTCCCGGATCAGCGGCAGCCGGACAGATAGCGCCCGGGGAAAACAGCGCGCGTTCGACAGATTCCAACGGCTCAGGCAAAATGGACTGGAAGGCCCAGAAGGAAGAACAGGCAAGACTTCGCAAAAAAGAAAACCGGATACGGAAAATCGAGGAGGAAATCGAGAAGCTGGAAGCCAGGAACAAGGAAATTGATGAGGAATTTCTGAAGCCGGAGACCGGAACCGATCTTCCGAAGTGCCAGGAGCTCGCAAAGGAACAGAATGAGAACAACGACCGGCTCCAGGAGCTCTACGAAGACTGGGAGACGGCTTCTGATGAAGACTGAGTTTTCTTGAATTTAAGTAAACACGCATACGATACTTTGTATCACAAGCTGTATAAGCTAAGGATTGCTCCGTGCTACGCACTCCCGCAATCCTGTAGTAACAATGAAAGCAGTTGCAATTGAAAAGGAAGACAGCCGCTGTACGGATATATGTACAGCGGCTGTCTTCCTTTTTTACGCGAACAGGGAGCCGCAGCCGAATGCGAAGTATTCGTGTGCGGCGAGCGTCGCGATAGCGAGATAAAACTCGCGCAACGTGTTTTATCTCGTTAATAATACGCACACAATACCTTGTGCCATAAACCGCAGAATCTACGGATTGTTCCGCATCTTGCATATCTTACAGCATGGTCTCCAGGGTGTCGCGGATAGCAAGGATGAAGTCCTCGGAATTCAGTGTCTTCACATTCGGAAGCGTCGTGATTCTCGCGAGATCTCCGGTCATTTTTCCGGACTCGATGGTGGCGATGGTAGCCTTTTCCAGCTTGTCAGCAAAATCCTGAAGCTCCGGAAGGTTATCCAGCTCGCCGCGCTTGCGGAGCGCACCGCTCCATGCGAAGATGGTCGCGACGGAGTTTGTGGAAGTCTCCTCGCCGCGCAGATGCTTGTAATAATGTCTCTGAACGGTTCCATGCGCGGCCTCATACTCGAAATATCCGTGCGGAGATACCAGGACAGAGGTCATCATTGCGAGGGAACCGAACGCTGATGAAAGCATATCGCTCATGACATCTCCGTCATAATTCTTGCAGGCCCAGATGAATCCTCCCTCGGATTTCATGATCCGGGCAACGGCATCGTCGATCAGCGTATAGAAATAGGTGATACCGCAGGCTTCGAACTTTTCTTTATAGTCGGCGTCATAGATCTCCTGGAAGATATCCTTGAATCTGTGATCGTAGGTCTTGGAGATGGTATCCTTTGTGGCAAACCAGAGGTCTTCCTTTCTGGAGAGCGCAAAGTCGAAGCAGCTTCTGGCGAAGCTGGTGATCGAATCATCCAGATTGTGCGTCCCCTGTACGACACCCGGCCCGTCGAACTTGTGCACGAGCTCGGTCTTTGTGATCTGGCCGTCGTCGGAGGTATAGACCAGCTCGACCTTCCCGGCCTTCGGAACCCGGATTTCCACATTTCGATAGACATCTCCGTACGCGTGACGGGCAATGGTAATCGGCTTCTTCCAGCAGCGGACAACCGGCTCGATGCCCTTTACGATAATAGGTGTGCGGAACACCGTTCCGTCCAGCATGGCACGAATGGTTCCGTTCGGGCTCTTCCACATCTCCTTGAGATTGTATTCCTTAACGCGGGCGGCATTCGGCGTGATTGTCGCGCATTTTACGGCGACGCCGTATTTTTTTGTCGCCTCGGCGGAATCTCTGGTGACCTGGTCGTCGGTTTCATCTCGATGCTTCAGTCCGAGGTCATAGTACTCCGTTTTCAGGTCGATGTAAGGCGTGAGGAGATCATCCTTGATCATCTGCCAGAGGATCCGGGTCATCTCATCGCCGTCCATTTCAACGAGAGGCGTCTTCATCTGAATTTTTCCCATTTTATGTACCTGCCTTCTTTTCGGATTCTAATGTGATTTCTGCATCCCGTTTCTGATGCATGTCCATGCGTCGTCGTCTGTGAGGATTTTCAACCGATACCGCTTCGTTCTTACATAGCCTTTATGCGGTCAATAGCCTCTACGGTTTTTTCGTAGGTGCCGAATGCGGTCAGGCGGAAGAAATGCTCACCGCTCGGACCAAAACCGGATCCGGGGGTTCCAACGACATGAACATCCTCGAGAAGGTGGTCGAAGAACTCCCAGGAGGTCATATTGTCCGGTGTCTTCAGCCAGATATACGGTGCGTTCACTCCGCCGTATACGGTGTATCCGGCATCCTTCAGACCGTCATAGATGACACGCGCGTTCTTCTGATAATAGCTTACCTGCTCACGAATCTCCTTCTGCCCTTCGGGGGTGAAGACGACCGCGCCGGCCTTTTGAATGATGTAGGGAGCACCGTTATACTTGGTGCCGTGGCGTCTCGCCCAGAGGTCGTGGAGAGAAACACCATCCGCGTCGCGCAGATCCTTCGGTACAACGGTGAAGCCGAGACGTACGCCGGTGAATCCGGCGTTTTTGGAGAAACTGCGGATTTCAATGGCACAGGTTCTCGCGCCCTCGCACTCGTAGATGGAATGGGGAACATCCTTCTCTGTGATATATGCCTCGTAAGCAGCGTCATAGAGGATGACGGCGCCGATCCGGTTTGCGTAATCGACCCACTCCTGAAGCTGCGCCTTGCTGATTGTCATTCCGGTCGGGTTGTTCGGATAGCAGAGATAGATGATGTCCGGATTCTCCTTCGGAAATTCCGGCGTAAAATTGTTTGATTCGGTGCAGGGCATGTAGATGAAATTAGAATACCGCTGCTCGGAAGGAATCCACTCACCGGAGCGGCCGGCCATGACGTTCGAATCCACGTAGACCGGGTAAACCGGGTCGCAGACAGCGACCTTCGCGTCCTCGCTGAAAATCTCCTGGATGTTGCCGGAATCGCTCTTGGCACCGTCCGATACGAAAATTTCATCGGTGCTGATTTCACAGCCTCTTCCCTTGTATTCGTCTGCGATCGCGTTTCGGAGGAATTCGTAGCCGAGATCCGGAGCGTAGCCGTGGAAGGTTTCCTTTTTGCCCATTTCGTCTACCGCCTTATGAAGCTCATCAATGATGGCCGGAGCAAGCGGCTGTGTAACATCGCCGATACCGAGACGAATGATATTGGCATTTGGATTGGCTTCGGTATAGGCTGCGACTTTCTTTGCAATGGTGGAAAAAAGATAGCTTCCCTGAAGTCGGAGGTAATTCTGATTTGCTTTAAACATCGGTTATTTCTCCTCTCTGTACTTTAATGCAGCTGCTACAAATCCACGGAACAGCGGATGCGGACGGTTCGGACGGCTCTTAAACTCCGGATGCGCCTGTGTTCCGACATAGAACGGGTGATCCTCTTTCTTGAGCTCGATCATTTCCACGATGTGGCCGTCCGGAGAGATTCCGGACAGAACCATGCCGGCATCTGTGAGCGGCTTCCGGTAGTCGTTATTGACCTCGTATCTGTGTCTGTGACGCTCATGGATCAGGCTGGAGCCATAGAGCTCTCTCGCAAGCGTTCCATCCTTCAGCTCACAGGGGTAGGAGCCGAGTCTCAAGGTTCCGCCCAGATCGGTGACATCATTCTGATCGGGCATCAGAGCGATCACCGGATGCATCGTATCCGGGTCGAGCTCAATGCTGTGAGCATCGTGATAGCCGCACATATTTCTCGCGTACTCGATGATGGCCACCTGCATTCCGAGGCAGAGACCAAGGTACGGAATCTTATGGGTGCGCGCGAACTCCGCAGCGGCGATCATACCGTCAACGCCACGGCCGCCGAAGCCTCCCGGAACGATGATGCCGTCCACATCGCCGAGAATTTCTTCAACATTATCCTTATTCAGCTTCTCAGAGTCGATCCAGGTCAGATCCACCTCTGCGCTGTTTTTGATCCCGCCGTGCTTTAACGCCTCGACGACACTCAGATACGCGTCGTGAAGGGCAATATATTTTCCGACAAGCGCAATCGTGACGTGATGCTTCAGATTGCGAAGCGCCTCCACCATATCGGTCCAATCGGAGAGATCCGGTTCGGGATCGGAAAGATGCAGACATTCCAGAACGACGTCAGCCAGGTTTTCCTTCTCCATGGCGAGCGGCGCCTCATAGAGATACTCAACGTCCAGATTCTGAAGGACGTGGCTGCTCGGCACATTGCAGAACAGGGCAATCTTGTCCTTAAGCCCCTGACTGAGCGGATACTCGGAGCGGCAGACCAGAATATCCGGCATGATTCCGATACTCTGCAGAGCCTTTACAGAGGTCTGCGTCGGCTTTGTCTTCAGCTCTCCGGATGCCTTCAGATAAGGAATCAGGGTGACATGGATCATAATGGCATTCTCATGACCGATATCATGCTGGAACTGACGGATCGCTTCAAGGAAGGGCTGGCTCTCGATATCGCCGACCGTGCCTCCCACCTCGATGATGGCGATCTTCTCTTCGTCCTCTGTTTTCGCGCGGTAGAAACGGCTCTTGATCTCATTGGTGATGTGCGGGATTACCTGAACCGTGCCTCCGCCGTAGTCGCCGTGGCGCTCCTTCTGCAGGACGGTGGAATATACCTTTCCGGTGGTTACATTGGAATTATGGTCGAGATTTTCATCGATAAAACGCTCGTAATGGCCTAGATCCAGGTCGGTTTCCGTGCCATCGTCGGTGACAAAAACCTCGCCGTGCTGAATCGGGTTCATGGTTCCCGGATCCACGTTGATATAGGGATCAAATTTCTGCATTGTGACACTGTAGCCTCTGGCCTTCAGAAGTCTTCCCAGTGATGCAGCCGTGATTCCTTTTCCAAGACCGGATACAACACCGCCGGTTACAAATACATATTTTACAGACATTCACTCCTCCTCCTGCCGGGCATCAGAGCCGCAGCATATATAAATTGTTGCGCCTCTTCTGCGAGGCTTAGCGTTTGCAATACATATCGGGATTCAGTCGCCTTCAAAGGCATCTCGGATCTCATGATCCGGGACCTCCATAGGATAACTCTGGTCAAAGCATGCCTTGCAGATGGGCAGATCGCCTACCATATCCTGAAGCTCGCTGATCTGCATATATCCCAGAGAGTCAGCGCCGATGCGGCGGCGGATCTCCTCAGTGGAATTCTGAGAGGCGATCAGCTGCTTATTGGACGGCACATCAACGCCAAAGTAGCAGGGATGGAGAAATGGCGGGGAGCTGATCCGCACATGAACCTCGGTTGCGCCGCATTTCTTCATCGTGTGTATTAGATTCGTAATTGTGGTGCCCCGCACGATGGAATCGTCCACCAGAACGACTCGCTTGCCTTTGACGACAGATTTGATGACACTAAGCTTGATCTTAACGCTGGACTCCCGCTCATCCTGACTCGGCTTGATAAAGGTCCGGCCGACATAGCTGTTCTTATGAAAGGCGATACCGAACGGAATGCCGGACTCGAGTGCGTAGCCCTGTGCCGCTGCCAGGCCGGAATCGGGGACCCCGACAACGATATCCGCGTCAACGGGATAAGTCTTTGCAAGGGATGCTCCTCCCCGGATTCTTGCATCATAGACGGCAATGCCGTCAATCTTGGAATCCAGTCTGGCAAAATAGATATATTCGAAGATGCAGCGGGCCTGCTTCTCTCTCGGGATGACGCAGTCCATGAACTCCGAGTGCAGCTCGCCGTTTTTGTCAATGGTGACGATCTCTCCCGGTTTCACGTCCCGGATGAAGTCTGCATCGATGGAATGAAGAGCGCAGCTTTCAGAAGCCAGAATGTAGGCATTGTCTCTCTTTCCAATGCATAGCGGACGGAGCCCCCAGGGATCCCGCACACCGATCAGCTTTCTGGGGCTCATCATGACGAGCGCATAGGCTCCCCGGAGCTTTGTGACGGCATTCTTCACGGCGACCTCGATACTCGGCGTTTTTACGCGTTCCCGGGCAATGCAGTAGGCAATAACCTCAGAATCAATCGTCGTATGAAAAATCGCACCGGTATTCTCCATCTGTTCGCGAAGCTCAAAGGCATTTACCAGGTTTCCGTTATGTGCCAGGGCAAGAGAGCCTTTAATGTAATTCAGGACAAGCGGCTGGGCATTGTTCACATTCAGAGCACCGGAGGTGGAATAACGGACATGACCCACGCCGATATTACCCTTCAGTTTCTGAAGCTCATCTCCCTTAAACACCTCATTCAAAAGTCCAAGCCCCCGGTAGGAATTTACGCGGCCCTTCGGACCGTTGGTATTGGAAACCGCAATGCCGCAGGATTCCTGTCCGCGATGCTGCAGGGCTTCCAGACCGAAATAGATGGTCCTGCTGACATCACCGCCATCCGGATCATAAATCCCGAAAACCCCGCACTCCTCTTTTAAGCCTGATTCATAATTTGTCATCAACGTCCTCCAGTTCTGCTGCGTGAAAAAAGATAGAATCGCATACAGTCTCTTACGCGCACTTCGCGGAAGGCGGCCTGTCTGCGTTTTTGAAGAATTTATACAATTATACTACATTGTAGTCGCACATGTTCGCTAAAATGCGAACACAGATAAACGGAAAGGAAAGCAAATTTTACAAACGAAAAACTCACCCTCCGGCAGAGCATCTGTTTGCTCTGCAGACAGTGAGTCGGAAGTTATGGAGCGACCCCCAGACAGGAAAGTGCAAGATGCAATGCTTCCCTCACAGCCTGTCTGCGTACCTCGTTTCTGGAACCTGTGAAATTATATTTTTTCACTTCGCATCTGCCACGATAAAAGCAGCCGAGATAGACCAGTCCGGCAGGGAATTCTTCCGTTCCGTCCGGCCCCGCGACTCCTGTGGCGGACAGACAGAGATCGGCATGAGCAGTCTTCGCTCCCCCCTTTGCCATCTGACGGCATACCTGTGGGGACACCGCCGTGTATTTGCGCAGTGTCTTTTTCTTCACGCCCACAAGCTTATGCTTTGCTTCGTCACAATAGGTGACATACGCCTCCTTCAGGACATCGGAGGCACCGGGTACATCGACAATGCTCGACGCAATTGCCCCACCGGTACAGGACTCCACGGTCGTGATGAAAAGCCCGCGTTCCCGAAGAGAGGCGACCAGCCGCTCGGCGGAAGTATATGGTTCGGTATTATCAGAAAAATTCATAGGATTTGTGAGTTCTCCTTCGCTGTACGACATAGATATGGATTATTTCTGATTCCCGAGAACCGCCCTGTTCTTGATGAGATAATCCAGAAGAGAAATCACCGTGAGAACGGTGGCGATGGCGATCAGCACGATCTCAAATGGTCTCCAGCCAGGAACATTCAGCAGGATCACGATGATCATCACCATCTGTGAGATCGTTTTCGCCTTTCCCCAGTAGCTCGCGGCAATGACAATGCCGTTATCTGCGGCAATCAGACGGAAGCCGCTGATGATAAATTCTCTTGCGATGATAATGACCACGACAAAGGCAGGGATCTCGCCGGTTCCGACAAACAGAATCAGCGCTGAGCAGACTAAAAGCTTGTCGGCAAGCGGATCCATGAATTTTCCAAAATCCGTGATCAGGTTATATTTTCGAGCAATGTATCCGTCTGCAGTGTCGGTAAGACTTGCCGCAATGAAAATAATCAGGGCAACATATCTGGCCCAGTTCTGGGGAAGATACATAAAGAGCACAAAGAAAGGAATCATGACCATCCGAAGGCAGGTCAGCTTATTAGGTAAGTTCATATCGTTCTCCTCTTTCATCCCTTTTCCATACGGAAACCGTGAAACGTTTTCTCTCATTATGGAAACCGTGAAACGTTTTCTCTCATTTATTCAGAAGTTCCATGGTTTCCTCGTCAACAAGCTCACCGATCAGATCATATTCCAGCGCGCCCGTTACGATGGCCTGTACAAAATCACCCGTATTGAGTGTCTCCGGCGTCTGAATGAAGATCATTCCGTCGATGTTCGGCGTATCTGCATAGGTCCGGCCGACATAGGCGTTTTCATCACTCATGAAGCCCTCGATAAAGACATCCAGGGTACGTCCGATCAGTTCTTCGTTTCGCTGCCTGGAGACCTCCTGCTGAAGGGTAAGAAGGCGATCCTGTCTGTCCTTTTTGGTCTCTTCATCAATCTGTCCGTCAAAGGATGCGGCGGGGGTTCCCTCTTCCTGCGAGTAGGTAAAGACACCGAGACGATCAAACTTCATCTCACGGATAAAATCACAGACATCCTGATGCTGCTCTTCCGTCTCGCCGGGAAAACCGGTGATCAGTGTCGTCCGAAGGGCGATGTCAGGAATCTCCTTCCGGAGATTTCCAATGATCTGCACGAGGTCATCGTGGCTGGTCCTTCGTCCCATTCGCTTCAGAATCTCGTCGTTTGAATGCTGGATCGGAAGATCCAGGTAATGACATACCTTCGGCAGTTCCTTCATCGCCTGAATCATTTCCGGGTAGATCTCTTCGGGATAACAGTACAGAATACGAATCCATCGGATACCGTCAATCTCTGAAAGCTTCTCCAGCAGTATATGAAGGGATTTCTTTCCGTACAGATCCATGCCGTACCGTGTCGTCTCCTGTGCCACGAGGATCAGTTCCTTCACACCGTCTTCTGCGAGCTGACGCGCCTCGCGCAGCAGATCCTCCATGGGGACACTGCGGTAGGGACCGCGCATACCGGGAATGGCGCAGTACGTGCAATGTTTGTCGCATCCTTCTGCAATCTTCAGGTATTCGAAAAAACCTCCTGTCGTCATGACCCGCTTCTCGGCGTCGTCCGGAATGCCTGTCAGAGGTTCCAGAATAGACGGGCGGATTCCGTTCCCCACCTGAAGAATCGCATCCTCGATTTTATTGTAGCTGTTTGTTCCGATAATGGCGTCGACCTCCGGAATCTCGTCAAGAACCTCCTGACGATAGCGCTGTGCCATACATCCTGTGACAATCAGTGCGGTGCAGCGTCCCTCCGTCTTGTACTTCGCCATGTCGAGGATCGTCTGAATGCTCTCCTCCTTGGCAGAATCAATGAAACAGCAGGTGTTGATAATGATGATATCTGCCTGTGTCTCATCGTCGGTCATCTCATATCCGTGCCCGGCGAGCTTGCCGAGCATGCGCTCGGAATCCACCAGATTCTTGTCACAGCCAAGAGAGATAAATAAAATCTTCATGTTGTTATTCGATCGCGTCATCATCTTCCTCTTCGCGCGGGAGAATATTGACTTTTCCCTCATAGAGCTCATCCACGGCAATAGAGAGCGGTTTTCTCTCCTTCCCGTTCCGGTCAACAGCCGCCACCTTTGGCTCGGCACCGTCTATCAGCTGGCGCGCACGCTTGGAGGTCGCAAGGACGATGGAGTAACGGCTGGTTACAAGCGGTGCCTCCTCCTGGTCCTGTCCCTTGTTAATTTTCTCAATCATTTCTACATAGGAAGGATGTATCATTTTCTGTGCTCCTCTCTTTCTTTCAACTCTCCGCGGATCTCGCGGATAAAATCCTTCTGGTGACCTGTCTGCAGATGCTGCGTCTGAATCAGCCGATGAAGTTCATCGACACATTCCTCGACAGTGTCATTGACCAGAATATAATCATAATGCCCCATGCTGTCTGCTTCCTCAACCGCGCGGGCCATCCTGTGCCGGATCACTTCCGGTGTCTCCGTTCCTCTTCCGATGAGCCGCTTTTCCAGCTCTTGCGCGCTGGGAGGCGTCACAAAGATGAGAACCGTATCCGGGCGTTTAGCCTTAACCTTCAGAGCTCCCTGAATTTCGATCTCAAGGATGACGTCCTTTCCGCTGTTCAGCTGCTCATCCACATATGCCGCAGGTGTTCCATAGGAATGGTTCACATAGCAGGCATATTCGAGGAAGGCATCCTCTTCGATCATGTGAGAGAATTCTTCCTCCGTTTTGAAGAAATAATCGACGCCGTTCCTCTCTCCCGGACGCGGACTTCGCGTTGTCGCCGATACGGACAGCGCATAATTATCATATTTCTCCAGAAGCCTCTTCATCAGAGTCCCCTTTCCGGATCCGGAAAAGCCGGAAAGAATCACCAGTATTCCCTTATTCATGCCAGATCATCGGTCCTTTCCTCAGATAAATCATTCAGAATATCATTGCCGACATTGAAACGGCGTGTAATCGTCTCGGGCTGCAGGGCAGACAGAAGAATTCTCCCGTCCTCAAGAACCAGAACCGCCTTTGTTTTGCGTCCCTGACTTGCGTCGATCAGAAGCCCGTTATCCCGCGCGTGCGAGACCATTCGCTTAATCGGTGCTGCCACGGGACTCGCAACAGCGAGAACCTTGTCGGTATTGACTGCATTTCCAAAGCCGATATTGATCAGACGGGCCATTTACACACCTCCGTGCCATGTGCTTTCGAACTTATAGAATTATAGCTTCGAAGCGCAAAAAAAACAACAGTAAGATAAGCTCTCACTCAACGTTCTGCACCTGTTCGCGAATCTTTTCTATCCCGGTTTTCAGATCTACGCCGGTATTCGACGTTTCCAGATCATTCGCCTTGGACAGGATGGTATTCGCCTCCCGGTTCATTTCCTGGGCCAGAAAATCAAGCTTTCTGCCGATTCCGCTTCCAATGGCCAGTGTGTCACGCATCGTGCCGATGTGGCTCTTCAGACGGACCGTCTCCTCATCGGTGCAGATCTTGTCCGCAAACAGAACGACCTCCGCTGCGATGCGGCTTTCCTCGATCTGAGAATCCGCAAGCAATTCCTTTGCCTTCTCCTCTAGGCGCTGTCGGTATTCGGCGATAATATGAGGTTCACGCTCGATGACCTTGTCCACAAGAATGTCAAGCTCATCAAGCTTGGCGAGAAGATCCCTGCGAAGGTTCTCGCCTTCCAGATTCCGAGAGGTCCGGAAGCTTTCTGCCGCGTCCCGGATGACCTTCTCCAGATCCCTCCAGAGCTCGTCCTCGTCCATCTCCTGCTCTTCCATCGTCAGAACGTCCGGGAGATTCATCAGCTTAGAGACGGTCAGATCATTCGGAATGGAGAAGGATCTCTCCATCTCTTCCGCATCATGCACATATTGCTTCGCAAGCTCCGGATGATATTTCAGAGTCACATTTCCCTCTGTGAAATCTTCATAGGTGATAAAAACATCAATCTTGCCCCTCTGCGCATACTCCTTGATCAGCGTACGGATTTTCGATTCAAAGACGCTGAATTTCTTCGGGGCCTTGACATTCAATTCCAGAAAGCGGTGGTTGACCGATTTCAGCTCCACGCTGATCTTCCGGCGCTCATCCTGTACTTCCGAGCGGCCAAAACCGGTCATACTGTAAATTTTGTCAGACATATGTAATAAACCTTTCGGGTAATTTTCCACGCGGGCTCTGCGAGTATCTTCAAAACATACAAAGCCGCGCTGGAATCTGGACACACAATAACAGACTAAGTATAAGTCAATTCGAACGGCTGTGTCAAATTGTATTCATGCGGCGCGATCATGAGTGTTACTGTTCACTCACAACTATGTACGGCAAGGATTTTACAGCCCTGTTACCATTCGCAAACTGGCAAAGGTACTGTAAAATCTTAGCCGTTTTAGTGTGCGTGAACGGTAAACCATGAGTATCTATGCTTCTTCTATGAAGCGGTTCAGGGTATTCAGCACTCTCTTTTTGTCGGCGCTCCACAGAGGTGCAAGAAGCAGCTTTTTCGGACCGTCACCGGTCAGTCGGTGAATCACGATATCCTCCGGAAGAATTTTCAGGCACTTTACAACAAGGCGGCAATACTCTTCCATCTCGAGAAGAGGAAAAGGACACGCCAGATACTCGTCCGCCAGACGGGTACCCTTGAGGATGTGCAGGAGCTGCAGCTTCACTCCATCCGGGTGCGGATCAAGAGAAGCCAGATACCGGATGGTCTGCAGCATCATCTCCTCCGTTTCGCCGGGAAGACCCAGGATGACATGAACAATCACGGGAATCCCGGCCTGTTTCAAACGGTAATATGCGTCTTCAAAGACCGGAAGGGAGTAACCCCTGTGGATACGCTGCGCGGTCACCTCATGAATCGTCTGAAGGCCGAGCTCGATCCAGACCGGTTTTCTTTCATTCAGCCGTTTCAGCATGGAGATCTTGTCTTCCTCGAGACAATCCGGCCTTGTGCCGATTGAAAGGCCGACAATTTCGGGCTGACTGGCGGCTTCCGAAAAGATCGGCTCAAGTCTGGCGGTATTTCCATATGTATTGGTGAAGGACTGGAAGTAGGCAATAAATCTGCGGTCTTCCATCGCCAGGCTCGCCGGAAGCTTTGGATCAATTCTTTTTCTGGCCTCCGCAATCTGTTCCCTGATTGATGCGGGATGGGAGGCAAAATCGCCGGAGCCGCCTTCCGAACAGAAGGTGCACCCTCCGTATCCGAGAGTTCCATCCCGGTTTGGACAGGTACAACCCGCGGAAAGAGAGAGCTTGTAGATTTTCTGGCCGTACTTCTGTTTCAATTCTTCTGATATTCGCCGTATCTTCATCGCCGTGTTGCAATCTCCGGATCACAGTCTAGCTGAGTGGCAAGGCTTTTGCAGTCCTGTGGCCATTCGCTAACTGGCTGTAGCATTTCAGTGGTGTGTAAACAGTTACAATCACAGCCGGTCTTTCAGCCGGTCTTTCAGCCGGTTGTAGCCGATATTCACAAGTCTCGTGAGCCGGATCAGGTATCGGAGGATCGGCTCTGTCGTGATCGAGAAGACCACGAACAGCATGATGCATCGCATCGACATTCCTGTGATTCCGAAGAAGGAATGGAAGAAAATCAGAAAGAGCGTCATGCCGGCCACGCATATCAGCCAGATCGTTGTTTTGAAGCGGTCCATCGGCTTAATAATGTGGAACAGGATCATAAATCCGACGATTGCCATCAGGATGGCACAGGCCGTTGAAATATCCACGGAACTCACGTCAAAGACTTCTCCAAAGACAACCAGACTTGCCACGACAATAAAATCGGTGAGCGCCGCCGGCATCGCCTTCAACAGGACATTGTTCATATATTTTCCGTGGATCAGCGTATGATCCGGTATCTGCGACATCAGGAATCCGGGGAGACCGATGGTGAACATACTGATCAGAGAAATCTGAGAAGGTCTCAGCGGATAGGTAAATCCGGCGATAATAGAGAAGACCGCCAGCAGCAGGGAGAAGATATTTTTCACAAGGAAGAGGCTTCCGGATCTCTCCATGTTGTTGACAACCTGCCGCCCCTCCATAACGATTTCCGGCATATGCGCGAAATCGTTGTCGAGAAGCACAAGCTGGGAGGCCTGCGCCGCTGCGTCAGAGCCTGCGGCCATTGCGACGGAACAGTCCGCATCCTTCAGGGCAAGCACGTCGTTGACACCGTCACCGGTCATCGCCACGGTTCGCCCATGTGCCTTGAGCGCATGCACAAATTCCCGTTTTTGGTTTGGCGTAACGCGTCCAAAGACCGTATACTTTGTCACGGCGTCATAGATATCCTCCTTTGTCTTCAGTGTCGTCGCATCGACGTACAGATCAGAGTTTGCGATTCCTGCCTGCTTTGCCACCTCAGATACCGTGACCGGATTGTCTCCGGAGATGACCTTGACTTCGACATTCTGACGGTGAAAGAACTGGAAGGTCTTGTCCGCATCTTTTCGGATCTTGTTTTTCACGACTACAAGACAGAGGGCTGTGACCTTTCCGGTCAGCTTATTTCCGTCCGGCTTTCCCTGATATCTTCCGAAAACGAGTACCCGGTATCCCTTTCGGCTCTGGTCCTCGATGGTGTCCTGGTACAGGTGATAGTCTTCCCCGAGAACGAATTCCGGTGCCCCGAGCACATAGGCGCCGCTCTGGAATGTGGCGCTGGAATATTTCCACGCGGAGGAGAATCCGGTCACAGCGAGCGGACGTGCACCGGAGGTGCTGGTGAAATGATCCTTCATCGCCTGCATCGTGATGTTATCTGCCTTCTGGGCTGCGGAAAAATCGCTCAGCAGCTCTTCTATCGCAGGAATCGAAGCATCCTCCTCATACGGCGGCAGGGTGATCACGTCGTGAATCAGCATCTTATTCTCTGTGATGGTTCCGGTCTTATCGACGCAGAGTACATCGACTCTCGCAAGTGTCTCGATGCATTTCATATCGTGCACGAGAACCTTTTTCAGCGCCAGTCTTCCGGTGCTTACCGCAAGCGTGACGCTGGACAGCAGGTAAAGCCCCTCCGGGATCATTCCGATCACAGCGGCAACCATGGACGTAATGCTCTCCTGAAGTTCAAGCCCCTGCCTCCAGTAGGACTGGTAGAACAGAAGAACTCCGATCGGAACGATGCTGACGCCGGCGATCATGACGATCCGGTTCAGGGAACGGATCATCTCCGACTGTTCTCCCTCGCGGGCAGCCTTCGCCTGCGTCGTCAGCTTGTTGATATAGGAGTCTTCTCCGATTTTTTCAAGTCTGGCGTAGCAGCTTCCGGACACAATGAAGGATCCGGACATCAGCTTATCTCCTGCCCTCTTTAAGATCTCGTCGGATTCTCCGGTCAGGAGGGATTCGTTGACCTTTACCTGCCCGTCTACGACGACGGCATCGGCCGGAATCTGATTTCCCGCGGAAAAAATAACGATATCGTCGAGAACCAGTTTTTCCGCCGGTATGGTCTGAATTTTTCCGGACCGGACAACCTTTGCTTTTGGAGCATTCAGAACATTCAGCTTGTCCAGCGTATTCTTTGCGGCAATCTCCTGTACGATTCCGATCATCGCGTTGGCAATGATGATGGGCAGGAAAGACAGGTCCCGATAAGAGCCGGCAATGATCAATAGAATGGAAAGCAGCAGGAAAATTCCGTTGAAGTAGGTCAGCGTATTCCCCTTGATGATCTGACTTACCGTCTTGGAAGGCGGAGCGACCGAACGGTTGTCCCAGCCGTGGCTGGTGTATTCCGCGACCTGTTCCTTCGTCAGGCCGGTCTGAATGTCCGCCATATAGCGATGCTTCAGCTTTGTCCGGACCGGCTGATCAAAGCTGATAGCTGCAGCTGTATTGCTTTTTTTTCTTCTCCTCCTGGAGGAAGATGAGGACGATTTTCTTGTGTCTGGCATGGAAATCCCCTTACTTGAAACTTAAAATTAATGATGATACTTCCCTGAAAAAATCAAACTTCTCGAAGATCGGAAATATCGGGCTCTGCCATGAGGGAATAGTTCGTGTGATACAGGACAAATCCCGGCCTTGCTCCGTTCGGCTTGTGGAGATTCTTCCGGAGCGTATAGTCGATCTCCACCTTCGGCGCGTTCTTTGCCTTTGAGTAATAGGCGGCTAGTCTGCCCGCCTCTTCGAAGGTACGGTCCGGCAGCTCCTTTCCGTTTCCCTTTACGATGACATGGGAACCCGGAATGTCATTCGCGTGGAACCACCAGTCGTTTCCGGAGGCAATTTTAAAGGTAACCATTTCATTCTGAAAATTATTCTTTCCGACATACATATCAAAACCGTCGGAGGACAGGTAGTGCAAGGGCTGCGCTGCTTCCTGCTTTTTTTTTCTTCCGGAAGGCCCGTGATGGCGGAGATATCCATAATCCTCCAGCTCCTGACGGATCTCCTGCAGGTCCTTCTCGTCCCGGGCGATCTCAAGTGATGTCGCAATGCTCTCGAGATGCTCTACATCTGCTTCCGTACCCTTGATCCGTTCCTCCAGCGCCTCTGCCGTGCGCTTGAGCTTATTGTACCGGTCAAAATATTTCTTCGCGTTCTGCGCGGGAGTCAGCGTAGGATCCAGCGGAACCGTGGTCGGTTCATTATTGTAATAATTGATCGCCTTCAGTTCCTTTGCCCCCGACTCCAGACTGTAGCCGTAGGTGTTCAGAAGTTCTCCGTATATCCGGTACTTCTCGCGCTTCTCCGTGTCATGCATCTGCTTTTCCTGAAGCTGCAGCGTACGGCCGCTCCGCTCCAGACTCGTCTGTACAACCTTTCGGAGGTCGATGGAGCGCTGCCGGATCCTGGTCCGAAGCTCCTTCTCTGCGTAATACTGTTCGAGAAGAGAAGAGATTGTCTGAAAGCCTTCCTTCCTCAGCTTCGCGTACTGCGTGAGCGAAACAGAGGCATACTCGAAAGGATCCTTTCCTTTATAATAGATCGCCGGTTCAAAATGTTCGTTCTTCACATCCTCCATCATCCGTGAAAAGGTGTGAAACAGATGCACACGCTCCGCCTTCTGAAGAGCACAGGAAGATGCGTCGCTGTCAATACCGGACCGGTAACAGATTTCCTCTGCCATAACCGGTGAAATGCCCCGAAGACCTCCATAGACAGATTTCATGACAGGCACATCCCTGGAAAAAACGATCCTGTCGAAATCCTCCTCGCTGATATCGAGCGGGTCGGTTTTGTTCTGTGTCTCCGGGATGAAATAATCTCTTCCCGGTAGAACCTCGCGGACAGAGCTGACGTTGAAGGAGACCCGCTTTATGGAGTCTACGATCTTGTTCTCATCGCTGACCAGGATGATGTTGCTGTGCTTTCCCATCAGCTCAATCACCAGACGCCAGCTTCGAAGATCTCCGAGCTCATCCCGGTGCCTCACATTGATCGAGAGGACGCGTTCCAGTCCCGGCTGTGTGACCGATTCCAGAAGTCCACCGGCCAGATGCTTCCGCAGCAGCATACAGTAATTCGGCGCGTTCATCGGTGCCTGTTTGCCCGAAGAAGTGATGTACACCAACGGAAGAGACGCACTCGCCGAGAGAAGGAGACGGTAAGTCTTCGCATTATTTTTAACCGTGAAAATCAGCTCGTCCGGCTCCGGCTGGATGATCTTGGATATATGTCCACCGGAAAGGGTATGATCCAGTTCGGAGCGGATATTTGCTATTGTAATGCCATCTAATGCCATAGAAAATCCTCAAAAATCTGCACATATTTTTGTGCTGAACTTCTCACACAATATACAAAGATATTATACACAACAAACGTGGGAAATCCAACAGATTCACAGAGGTTCATGGGGAAGAAAATAAAAAGAGATCGCAGAGGATCCCATGTATCATTACATGGGTTCCTCTGCGATTTGCTAGTTTGTACTACCGTATATTTTTCAGGCAATTATGAGCGCTGCCGGGAAAGAATTCAAACTGGGTAAGCCTTGTCTTCTTTGTCTCCCTTGGATGCGTCCACGCCGGTCTTCTGGGCGTCTCTGTACTTGAAGAAGTCCATTGCAACCTGTGGGAACAGTGCGTAGCTCAGCGTATCCTCCGGCTGCTCCTTATAAGCGGCAACCTCTTTCTCGAGCTTGTCCATCTCAGGAGCAATGTCGTCTGCGGGACGATGGGTGATCGGCTTTGTATCGCCGAGGGCCTTCTTCTGCAGCTCCGGATTTACCGGATCAGTGGTCTTGCCATATTTGCCGGCGAGGATATCCTTCGTCTCCTGTGTGATCATCTTGTAACGCTCACCCATGATGACGTTGAATACAGCCTGAGTTCCGACGATCTGAGAAGAAGGTGTTACCAGAGGCGGATTTCCGAGATCCTTGCGAACCTTCGGAACCTCCTCCAGAACATCGTAGTATTTGTCCTCTGCGTGCTGCTGCTTCAGCTGACTGGTCAGGTTCGAAAGCATGCCGCCCGGTACCTGATATACAAGCGTCTTGATGTTGACGCCCATGTTCTTCGGGTTCAGCAGTCCGTTGTCGAGGCATTCATCTCTGTACGGACGGAAGTAATCAGCAATCTCCTCAAGAAGCTTCATATCCAGACCGGTGTCATATGGTGTGCCCTGGAAGGTCTTGACCATAACCTCAGTAGCCGGCTGGGAAGTTCCCATTGCGAACGGAGACATTGCGGTATCGATGATGTCGACACCTGCCTCTACCGCCTTCAGATAGGTCATGGAAGCTACGCCGGAGGTGTAGTGGGTGTGAAGCTCGATCGGAAGGCTGGTCGCTTCCTTCAGAGCAGTTACGAGCTTGGTCGCCTCATAAGGAAGAAGCAGACCTGCCATGTCCTTGATGCAGATGGAATCTGCGCCCATCTCCTCGATGGCTTTTGCCTTGGAGGTCCAGTAATCCAGTGTGTAGGAATCGCCGAGCGTGTAGGACAGGGCTACCTGGGCTTCCGCACCCTTCTCTTTCTTTGCTGCTTTTACACAGGTCTCAAGGTTGCGCAGATCATTCATGCAGTCAAAGATACGGATAATGTCGATGCCGTTTGCAACAGATTTCTGTACAAAATACTCTACAACATCATCTGCATAGGGCTTGTATCCGAGGATGTTCTGGCCACGGAACAGCATCTGCAGCTTGGTGTGCTTGAAGCCGTCACGAAGCTTGCGCAGTCTCTCCCACGGGTCCTCATGAAGGAAACGAAGACAGGAGTCAAAGGTCGCACCGCCCCAGCACTCTACGGCATGATAGCCGACCTGATCCATTTTATCAACGATCGGAAGCATCTCAGACGTGGGCATACGAGTCGCAATCAGTGACTGATGCGCATCACGAAGAATTGTCTCCATGATTTTAACCGGTTTTTTCTCAATTTCAGCCATTCTAAGCTCTCCTATATATGTGTGGCGTCCCCACAGTAAAAACGCATGCAATGCATGGTGTCACAAACAGTATAAGCTGCGGATTGCTCTGCGATTCGCACTCACGCAATCCTATAGGGACCGACTTCGTCGGTCTGTCGCGGCGTTCGTCCCACCGCATCACACAAAGTGTGTGCGGATGCGGCTCACCGCTCGCGCATATTCGCACTTCCGTGCCGCTTACGCGTCACTACGTGGGGAGACGTAATCATTTTTGGTACAAGATATTATGTATGCCAAGTGCAAGCAACTCTGAAGCATAGGTGTACCGCCTCACTCGCGTGGTATAGTCCTATGCTGGCTCAGACAGCTCTGGAATTACTTCACACCGTATACAGCCATGAAGGTACCGGCGGCTACCGCGGTACCGATAACACCGGCTACGTTCGGCCCCATTGCGTGCATCAGCAGGAAGTTTGTCGGGTCTGCCTCGGCACCGACCTTCTGCGATACACGGGCAGCCATCGGAACGGCGGATACGCCTGCGGAACCGATCAGCGGATTGATCTTGCCATGCGTGATAAAGCACAGAAGCTTTCCGAGAAGAACACCTCCGGCTGTACCGAAGATGAATGCCACCAGTCCGAGGACGACAATCTTCAGAGTATCTGCATTCAGAAATGCCTCGGCACTTGTCGTTGCGCCGACAGAGGTTCCCAGAAGAATAACGACGATGTACATCAGGGCGTTGGATGCGGTCTCGGTCAGCTGTTTTACGACTCCGCTCTCACGGAAGAGGTTTCCGAGCATCAGCATACCGACAAGCGGAGCTGTCGTCGGAAGAATCAGACAAACGACTACGGTGATGACGATCGGGAACAGGATCTTCTCCAGCTTGGAAACCGGACGAAGCTGTGCCATTTTGATCTTACGCTCCTTCTCCGTGGTCAGAAGCTTCATGACCGGCGGCTGGATGATCGGAACCAGGGACATATAGGAATATGCCGCCACGGCGATCGGGCCCATCAGTGCCGTCTGACCCAGCTTTCCGCAGAGGAAGATGGAGGTAGGACCGTCAGCGCCTCCGATGATGGAGATCGCTGCCGCTGCCTTTCCATTGAAGCCCATGAAAATAGCCAGAAAATATGCAAAATAGATACCGAGCTGTGCTGCAGCGCCCATCAGGAAGGAGATCGGGTTCGCAATGAGCGGACCAAAGTCTGTCATCGCGCCGACGCCCATGAAGATCAGGGACGGCAGGATGGACCATCCGTCGAGCTGGAAGAAGTACCAGAGCAGACCGCCGGCCTGGCTGGAACCGGAAGCCGTTACGGTCGGTGCCGCCATGATGTCGGGATAAATATTTACAAGGAGCATTCCGAATGCAATGGGAACCAGCAGAAGCGGTTCAAAATCATGAGCGATTGCAAGATAAAGAAATACAAACGCAACAACGATCATGATGACATTGCCCCAGGAAATATTGAAAAACGCAGTCTGATGAATCAGATTGTTTAAGGTTGTTGCTATCATTTTATTACCTCCGGGTGAAATGTGCAGAATCTATCAGGAATCAGTTCATTGTAGCAAGAACGTCACCGGATTCTACCGCATCACCGACGGCAACGTTAATGGAAGCGACGGTGCCGTCCTTTGGAGCGACAACCGGAATCTCCATCTTCATAGCTTCCAGTGTAACAATCGGATCTCCTGCGGATACGGATGAGCCTACCGCGGAATCAACTCTTACGATCTTTCCGGGTACGGAAGCCGTTACCGGTGTGGATCCCGCAGCTCCAGCTGCCGGAGCCGGAGCTGCTGCCGGAGCGGGTGCAGGTGCTGCAGCCGGGGCCGGAGCCGCAGCCGGAGCGGGTGCTGGTGCTGCAGCCGGAGCCGCCTGCTGAACCGCACCATTTGTAATCCCTTCTTCAACGGTAACCTGATATACGGTACCATTCACTGTAATTGTGTAATTCTTCATAATTAGAATTTCCTCCTTAAATTAAACGTGAGATATACGCGAAACGTCAGGAAAGTGGTCCTCTTGCAGAGTAAACACTCATACGATATTTTGTGTCACAAACTGTATAAGCTACGGATTGCTCCGTGCTTCGCACTGCCGCAATCCTACAGGTATTCGGATTTCGCGCGTTCGCGCTTCATCCTCATACCTGTTGCCTTCGAAATCGCATCCGGCCTCTTACGCGCGCTTCGCGTGCGACGAGTCCTTCTGCGTTTTCGAAGAGCTTATACAGTAAACACTCATACGCGCTTCCATCTTCTGGTACCGACCTTGCGTACCGAACGAACAACATAGCCGCTTCCGGAAGGATTCTCCTCCATCGCAGCCGCAATTGCTGCAGCAATGACTGCTGCGATTTCCGGATCGTTTGCATTTATACCGACTGCAGAATCTGCTGTGCTGTTTTTGCCAGCCGGAACGGCCGCAGATCTGGTTGCCGCCGGCTGTTCAGCTTTTTTTGAGGAAGCTGCTCCTGCATTCTGAGTTGCTTTTTTGGCATTCGAATTCGGAATAAAACGGAACAGGCTGATGACTACAATCAGAATAACAAGAATCGCGAACACGGTGATCAGTCCAACCGCCATATTCTCGGCTGCAGATGCCATCTTCTCTCCGAGACTGTATTGCGTCGTCATCTCATAATTGACGAGCCCTGACGGAACGATGTTCCCGTTTACAACCGTCTCAGCGGTGTTGAAGTACATTGTGACATCCGATTTATAGTGCTCGAAGGATACGACCGCATTAACGACAATCGTGCCGTCGCTCGAATCATTCTGATTTACATTGACAGAATCAACGCTCTTGAATGCGCCGAGCTCTTTTCGGTCTTTCATCCAGGCATCATACATAACGGAGTATCCCTGTCCGTTCTGATCCAGGCTCTTCAGATCATCGTCGCTCAGTGTATATACCTGATTCAGGAAGGAGGTGACAGAATCCACATACTGGGAAGCGGTATCCTTGTCCACACTTGCGAACACAGGCATTGCACTGAACAGGAAGGTCATGCATAACGTCAGGAGAAGGAATACAGATATCTTTTTCTTCATTTTCTTCATATCTTCAACCTCTCTTATACTGTTCCGTGTTTCTTGTCGGGGCGGAACTCTCTCTTGGTAAAGAGCATATCAAACGCACCAATCAGATATTTTCTCGTCTCGGAAGGATCGATCACGGTATCGACATATCCGCGTGCAGCCGCAGATTTTACGCTGTTCTGAAGCTCATCGTACTTCGCTGCCTCTGCCTTGATGGTCTCCCCGTCCTTGCCGTCATACATGATCTTCGCTGCTGCGAGAGAATCCATCATGCCGATTTTCGCATCTGTCCATGCGTATACCAGATCCGCACCGATAGACTTGCTGTTCATGGTGAGATATGCGCTGCCGAATGCCTCTCCGGTGATTACATTTACTTTCGGAGTTGTTGCGTTTGCGAATGCATAGGTGAGCTTGGCAACTGCGTCGGCCATGTTGTTCTCGGAGCATTTCACCGCCTTGAAGCCGGTAACATTGGTAAAGGTAACAATCGGAATAGAGAAGGCATCGCAGAAGCTGACGAACTCTGCAGCTTTCTTTGCGCCGCGGGCGCTGATCACCTTGCCGTACTCTTCCTTGGTTCCATTTGCCGCGTATTTTGCAGAACGGTTAGCAATAACGCCTACCGTATAGCCGTTCAGCTTGATAAACGCTGTTGCCATTTCCGGGCCGTAGCCGGGTTTGGATTCGAAGTAAACGCCGTCATCACTGATGCGCGGAAGCATAAGTGACGGATCCTCGATGCAGTTCACAAGATCGGCGCTCACACGGTTCAGATCGTCGGTCGTCTCCGCGTAGGACATGTCATCTTCATTATTGGAAGGAAGCATGTTCACAAGGCTGCGCATCTGCACGATAATCTCCGACTCGGTACCGATGCCGTCTACATTACCGGTTTCAGAAGCCTGATAATCCGCCGCAGAGGTGTCACAGGAAGATTCATTATTGCCGGAGAGCGCATTGGGGGAATTAACGAAAAGCTTTGCCTTTTCCGACTCCATGAATGTGAAGTCACCCATGGAAGGAACAATTGCCATTCCGCCGCCGCAGGTGCCGAAGATACCGGTGATCTGCGGAACCACGCCGGATGCGTCCGCCTGTGCCATGTAAATCTGGCCAAATGCATTCAGCCCATCGGTAGCCTCTTCCAGACGAAGTCCCGCGCAGTCGATCAGTCCGATTACAGGAGCGCCTGTCTTGATGGCAAGCTCATAAATCCTGACGATTTTCTTCGCATGCATCTCGCCGACAGTTCCTTTCAATACGGAAGCATCCTGGCTGTAGACGTATACTGGGTTGCCGTCAATCAGACCATAGCCCGTGATCACGCCATCGGAAGGAGCTTTCTTCTCAGACATGCTGAAATCGGTGCTTCTGGCGGTGACGCCTGCTCCGATCTCGACAAAGCTGCTCGGGTCAAGGAGGGAATTAATTCTCGTTCTTGCCGCGCTTTGCGTACTGTTGCTCATATCTCTACCTCCATAAATGATTTAAAAAACCAAATTTTTCACAAATAATACTATAACTTGTTTCAATTTTTATTTCAACCAAAACAGACGTTATAAAAATACAACGAGATATAGAAAATGCAGATTAAAACGGTTTACTTTTTGTCTATTATTTCACAAAGAAATTATTGACATTTATGGACATGAGAAAGGAAAAGGGCTTTTTAAACGTTTATAATTATATATAGTATTAATGAACGAACATTTTTAATCACATGTAGGGTATGTTCAAAAATATATTATGATAATTGACCATATGCGACGTGTGTTTAAAAATACTATATGATAATTGCACGTATTCCTAGCGCCATTCACACATGGATTGGATACTATAAGCAAGCTGTTTGTATAAATAAAAAGAGCGGATATCGGTTCATCAGTCGATGGATATCTGCTCTCTTTATATAACGGATATGGCACATTTTTTACAAAAGGCATTTTTATTCGTTTGTTTGTTTTATCGTTCCTCCGCATTATACAGGAATGTAATGCACTGCCCTCTCGTACAGGTATTTTCCGGGCTAAAGGTCGAAGGAGATGTACCGCTTGTAATGTTCTTCGCTGCTGCCCAGTTTACGGCTTCATAGTAATAGCTTCCCTTGTGTACGTCAGAGAAGATATTCTTTCCGGAAGAGGACATTTCTGCGTTCCCCGGTGATTTGTTCCCCAGTGTTTTATAGAGAAAAGTCACAATCTGCCCTCTCGTACACGGATTGTTCGGACTGAAGGTAGAGGAAGAGGTTCCATTTGTTATCCCGTGTGCCAGTGCCCATTTCACGGCGTTGTAATAATAGGTTCCCGGTGTCACATCCTTCATTTTATCAACCTCGGCCGATTCCGGTATTTCACCATTTCCATATTGATTATAGAGGAAGGTGATCACCTGTGCTCGTGTGCATTTCCGGTCCGGTGAGAATTGTGTCGCAGAGGTTCCTGTGGTAATCCGGGCATCCTTTGCCCAGTACACAGGATAATAATAATACTTTGAAGGATCCGTCACGTCCGAGAATACAGAGGCTGTGCTGTTGTCTGTGAAAGCCTTGATCCGGATGTTGTTCAGCGACGAAGAATACTGGTCCGTCCAGACACCGTTTCGCAGGATAAAGCTCTCTCCCGGAGCGGACGACGAGGTCAGCTGAATGACACGGTTTCCGCTTGCGTCGGTTATATATTTCGATTCCTCGGCCAGAAATCCGCAGCTGCTCCCGCTCTCTGTCAGTGTAACAACGACAGAGAAGGTTCCTCCTTTCCCAAGAAGAACCGGGCTGGAAAGTGGCACCTGGATGAGGCCGGAACAGTCGGTGTATCCTTCCGCTGCTGCCTCCTTAACCGGAATGCCGCTGAGAGGATCTGAACGATCTCTGAGCTGGCGGTAAACCTCCACCTTGTAGTTGGTATTGGTCGTGCTGATCCCGATGGTGACTGCCTTCAGTACCTCCTGTCTGCTGCCCGCCTTCACGGTGAATACATTCGCAGCAGTGATACTGCCGTCAGAACTCCTTCCATTCAGGGAAGCACTTCCGAGACATCCATCATACTGATAATTGTTGTCAAAGTCATCAGCAGACGAAAAATCAGCGGAATAGGCGGCTGAGCTGATCGTCGGGTCAGAGTAGGAAAGCCAGAAATACGCGGTCTTGTTCACGTCAGAGCTTCCTCCCCAGCTGTTGCGAACCAGCCATGCTCCATTCGAAGACGGCTGACTTCCGCTCTGGAACGCGGAGGAAGGAAAATTATCATCCCACCCGACGATCAGAACAGAATGATTCGCAGCCGGTACAGACCCTTCGGAAGCGGGATAATAATAGGCACAGCTGTCGGAATAGTGGTTGTTTATCGCGACACTGTCATCATAATAGGAAATCAGCACGCCGCCCTTCGATTTGACATACGATTTGACGGTCTGTCTGTTCTCGGAAATGTTGATGCGATAGATATTTCTGGCATGCGAGACATCATTCCTCGCGGATGAAGCACTCATCCCATGAAAGGAGGCGGCATTGCCATATGGAGCAAGGGATTCCTCAGAAGCCCCATACCACTGCGACAGTGTCAGCAGGGCAAGCCACGGATTCCCGCCGAGCGTCAGATAATTTCGGCTTCCGATAATTTCGGAAGAATCTCCCTTTGTACCCCCGAGAGGATCGGATTGCGTGTGATAGGTGTTCCATGCCAGTGCAAGCTCGCTGTAATCGGCAGAAGATGTCGCCAGATTGTTCCTGCACATGTTGATTTCGGCAAGACCGAGCGTTGAAAAAGCCCAGCACGTCTGATATGACTTCTGATTGCCAACCGCCGGATAAGAATGAAGCATCTCTGTAATATTATCCGGATAGGCACTCTCATTCGCTGAGCCGAACAAGATGGACCGGTTGCTTTGATTCGGATAATCCTCGATCGCCGCAGGAACTTCTTCTCCGATGTCCAGATAACCGTCCGAAGCATAAGATAAAACGGCAGAATCCTCCGCGTATACAGCAACCGGGCTTATGAGCCCGATTGCTCCGGTGAGAATCACAGCCCGCAGAAAAATACCTCCGCGGCAGGATTTCCGGCGAAGAATTCTGCCTTTCTGTTTTACATTCTTCTTTTTCATGATTAAAACCCTGTCGTTGCCATAGGCGGAAACCCAACACCTTTAGGTCGTGGGTAGTTGACGGGAAGAAAATACTCCTTTGATTGTTCAGCCCTTCAGTCCACGTGTCTGACGATCCATATCCTCCACCACGATATCAAAAATCTCGCCGAGAGATCTTCCGTATTTCAGAATTTCCCAAGGCTCATTCGTGTGGAAATGGATCTTGACAAGATCTTCATCTCCCGCGGCAATCAGGCTGTCGCCCTTGAAATGCTTCGTGATATAATCCGAGATCTCATCCTCGTCCAAATCCTCACCCTCGATCAGAAGCTGGGTGTCGTAGCGAAATTCAAGTGTCTGTTTCGGAAGTTTCATATCTTTTCTCCTTATCATCCTATGTGATGTATTCTGCAATACAGCGTTATAGAAAAAACGAGCAAATCTGAATGCGGTTTCCTGGAACCGATATACGTTAGTATATCATAATTCTAACTATTCGTGTAGGACAGAAATCGTCATACCGGATTATTTGCCCTGTCTGCTCTTCCGTACCCGCAAAACCGCAAGCCACACGATTCCCGCTGCTGCCGCGATGGTAAGAATCCATCCCCATGGCGGCATTTTCAGGATATTGAAGCAACGCACATTTACCCACATCTGATTGATCGCACTATTTTTCTCGGGATTAAAGTAAATCATGATCGAGGAGCGGCTGATCGCATCACTGCTCGGGTACTGTGCAGAGAGCTGACGCTTCGTCTGCTCCTCTGGAACCTTCAGAACATAATTTCCGGTTCCGTCCGGAGAAAAGAAATAGTTGACATCATAGTCCACGGTGTTCTTCTCATCCGGCTCTGCTCCGTAATTCCATTTCAGGTATTCAAAGATCCTGGGATCGGATCCGCCGGAGATTACCGAAGTATATCCGATATAATACATGTTCCGGATTACATTGTCCGGCCTGGAGAGAAAATTGATAAATGCCTCGGCAGCTTTCTGCTTTTCCATGTCCTTTCCGATTCCACGTTTCAGCATCACCCAGCCGTCAAAATAGATGTTCGTGGATTCTTTCGGAACAGCAAAATTCAAGGTGTAATTGTCTTCGTCCGCCTGATCCATGGTGTAGACGGCATCGCCGGACCACTGATAGTTCGCAAGCACTTTTCCGGTGATCATATCCGCTTTTCCGGCATCGGTCTCAAAGGAGTAGACATTATCCTTCACGTCCTGAAGATAATTCTGAACCTGAGAAATCATTTCCGGAGAGGTGTCATTCATAACATCCTCCAGATTCTGATGATAGTTCGGATCATTCAAAAAACGCGCGGAAGTCAGCTCCTTGGATTTCAAGGCTCCGATGGCCATGAAGTAGGAATCTCTCACATTGTCCTTGATGGTGAGCTGGCGCCGGAATTTCGGATTGTCGAAGATGGTCCAGGTGGAGGCCTCATCTTCCGTTATGTATTTTGGATTATAGACGATACCGGTAATTCCCCACATGTATCCGGCAGCATACTTTCCCCACACCTCTCCGTTAATTTCCTTTGTCTGGAAAATATTGTTGATGTAGGGAGACACTCCCCGCATGTAATAATTATTCGGATCATCGGTGTCATAGAAGTGATCGGAAAGAGGAACAAGCTGATCCTCTGACATCAGCTTCATAATCATGTATTCGGAGGGACAGATCAGATCATATACATCTCCGAGCGTGAGCATGTTGTACAGATCCTCATTTGTGCCGAAGGTCGAATACTCCACCCTGACTTTTTTTCCATAGGTTTCATAATACCAGGTCTGGAAATCGTCAATCAGGGAATTCTTCCCGAAGATGTCCCCGCTGTCCAGATCGATCGTTTCGTCTTCGCTCCAGTCTCCGGTGTCGATATATTCTTCCCAGTTACAGACGCGGAGCGTGATGACATCATCCTTACCTTTGTCAGCCGTTTCGGAAGAATCGGTTCCGCTCTTCGAAAGAGTGGAATCAGTGGAAGAAGCCGCTCCGGACGCGAAGACCGGAACCGGCATATACATGGTTCCTGCAAGAATGCCGGCGAGAAGGAATGCCGTTATTTTTTTCATGCTCTCTGTACCTCCTCTTTCTTCATCGTGCGGAAATTCACAACAGCGACAAAGAGAATCACAACGGCGAAAATAATCGTTGAGAGCGCCCACAGAGCGGTCTTGATCGTCGTCTGCGAACCTTTCGTGGCGTTGACGACATAGGTGCTGATCGTATTAAAGGTCGCCGGTTTGGTGTAGGTTGTGATAAAGTAATCGTCCAGCGACAAGGTTACCGCGAGTCCGAAACCGGAAATAATGCCCGGAACGATCTGCGGGATTACCACCTGTGTCAGCGCGCCGAACGGAGTAGCTCCGAGATCGAGGGCTGCCTCATAGAGCGAGGAGTCCATCTGCCGGATCTTCGGCATGACAGACAAATAGACAAAGGGCGCACAAAGAGTGACATGCCCGATTACCAGAGGAACGAAAGTATCCTTGGAAACGCCCAGCACGACCACGAGCAGAATGCAGATGGAAAAGCCCGTTACAACGTCGGCGTTGATGACCGGGATCTGATTGATCGTGGAAATTGCGGCATTCACTTTTTTCTTTGAATAAAAGGAGCCGATCGCGCCGATGGTGCCGAGAAAGGTGGCGAGCACGGCGGACCCGAGAGCAAGGATCAGCGTGCCGCCGATCATCTCCAGAAGCTCGGGCGTCGTGAACAGCGTCACATAGTTGTGCAGAGAAAAACCGCGGATTGCCCCGATATTTGTAGCGTCAGTGAAGCTGTACACCGCCAGAATCAGAATCGGGAGGTACAGAACCAGAAGCATGATGCATAGAAAAACAGACGTTCCGATCTTTTTTTTCACAGAAGTGCCCCTCCTCTCTGATTATCCTCCTCACCGGATCCGGAAAGCAGCGTGAACAGGCAGATCAGCCCCAGCAGGATCAATGCGATCATCGAGCCCGCGTGCCAGTTGTATGCGGCAAAATAGCTGCCGATCAGACTGCCCATGATATAGGTGCTGTTGTTCAGCATATCCAGTACGACATAATTGGTCATGGCCGGGAGAAAGACCATTGATACACCGCTGATGATTCCCGGAACAGAAAGCGGAAGCGTCACCGAAAGAAACGTGCTGCGCTCATCCGCGCCGAGGTCCATGGCAGCCTCCCGCAATGCTCCGTCGAGTCTCGAAATCGTCGTGTAGATCGGCAGAATCATAAACGGAAGAAAATCATAGGTCATGCCGATCACGGAGTTCAGGAACGGATACATCGAAAGATTTCCCTCCAGAAATGTCAGAATTTCCTTCATCGCCGTGATACGCAGGGAAAAGTTGATCCACATCGGCATCACGAAGATCATGACGATCACGGATTTGGATTTCAGAGAACTCATAGCCAGAATATATGCGGTCGGATAAGCCAGAAGCAGACAGACAATCGTCGTCACCGCCGCGATGGCAAAGCTGTATAGCAAGGTACCGAGGGCATTCGGATCCGTGAAAAATCCCGTCAGATTGTCAAAAGTGAACTGTCCCTGTCCGTTTGTAAAGGCGTAGAAAAAAAGGACGACAAGAGGCAGCACCACAAACAGGATTAAAAACACGGAATATGGAATACCAAGCGTTTTTCTGGAAAATTTCATAAATAATCTCCTGTCCGAATTATTTCTTCCGGTTGTAGATAAACTTCATTTTATCCAGTGGCATGATCAGACTGACGCGGTCACCCATGTTCCAGAGATCCTCATCATACACGACAAAATCCTGTTCCAGGTCAGTCTGGACGACATAGCTGTAATGGTCGCCCTGGTAGATGAGGTTTGAAATGTTGCCCTGAACCAGGCCGGCATCCTGTTCATCTGTCATCTCGATGTCCTCCGGCTGGATCTCCACCCGGATCTGTGTGCGATTCAGATCAATCACATCACCCTGCGCATCTACCAGAGAACCGTCTTCCAGACGCCTGCTTCCAGTGATGATCTTCGTGACACTTGTCTCAATCATGTGTCCATTATATTCCAGACGGAAATCTCTGTTGATATCCGCATAGAAGACATTGGTATGATCCTCCGCGATCATGACGTGAATTCCGTCCGGTTCGACATACAGACCGACACGATTTCCGACGACGGCGTTCTTTGTGGATTGAATCTCATACTCATATTTGCCTGCGGTCACTGTAATCTCATAGTGAATACCCTTGAAAATCACATTGGTCACCGTTCCCTGCACAATGCCCTTCTCCGGCGCAGTGATTTCGATATCCTCCGGGCGAACAACCGCCGTAATGTGTGTGCCCTCGGCCACATCGTCGACGCAGTCGAATTCGCCGCCGCCGAAACGGACCTTGTACTTTCCGGTCATGATGCCGTTGAAGATATTGGACTCCCCGATAAAGTCGGCGACAAAGGCGTTGATCGGTTCATTATAGATATCCTCCGGCGTCCCGATCTGCTGCATCCTTCCCTCATTCATGACCACGATCTTATCGGACATCGTCAATGCCTCTTCCTGATCGTGGGTGACATAGATGAAGGTGATGCCGAGCTTGTCGTGCATATCCTTCAGCTCATACTGCATCTCCTGGCGCATCTTCAGGTCCAGAGCCCCAAGAGGTTCATCCAGAAGCAGAATCTCCGGCTCATTCACCAGAGCACGTGCAATGGCAATCCGCTGCTGCTGTCCTCCGGAAAGAGTTGCAACATTTCTGCGTTCAAAGCCCTCCAGATCCACAAGGGAGAGGACCTTCTTCACTTTTTTCTCGATGAGATCCTTCGGAGTCTTCTTCTGCTTCAATCCGTACGCAATATTGTCATATATGTTCATATGCGGGAAAAGCGCATAGCGCTGAAAGACTGTGTTGATCGGGCGGCGATACGGAGGCAGATCTGTGATCGATCTTCCGTTCAGAAGAATCTCGCCGGAAGTCGGAAGATCAAACCCCGCAATCATGCGCAGCGTCGTCGTCTTTCCACAGCCGGAGGGACCAAGGAAGGTTACAAACTCTCCGCGTTTCACCTCAAGATTGAAATCCGTCACAGCGTTGAAACCATCTTCAAAGGAGCGGGTGACATGCTTTAATTCAATAATGTTCGTGTTCTCCATCCTGCAAAAACCTCTCAAAATATAATATAGAAAACGCTTCTCTGTACGTGTGATACACAAAACACCTATCCGTATATGTAATATACAAAACACGTATCTGTCATCATCAGAACATCGGCGGCGTGCTGATCCAGATCAGCTTTGCCGGCCTTGCGGACGTGTTCGCGAGCCGGTGATCCTTCTCCGTCCTGTAGTAAAAGCTCTCGCCCGCCTTTACGTGATAGACATTGTCTCCCAGATACAGGCTGACTCTCCCGCTGAGAACGTAGCCGAACTCCTCTCCGGTATGCGGCTTGTCTTCCTCCAGGCTTTCATGCGGTTGAATCACAACGAGCAGAGGCTCCATCTGGAACTTCTGAGCCCCCGGAATCAGCCAGGTTCTGCTGTTTCCGGCGTCATCCGTTTTGATGAAATAATCTTCACCGGAGAAAACCACTTGCTCCTTTTCTCCTTCCTTAAAAAAATCCGCCGGCGTCGTGCCGAGGATTTCAATCAGGTTCATCAGCGTCTCCACAGAAGGCGAGACCTGGCCGTGCTCCAGCTGAGAAATGAACCCCTTGGTGAGCTCTGACCGGTCCGCCAGTTCCTGCTGCGTCAGATCATTGCGGTTTCGCAGATCCCTGATCCGTCTGCCGATATTGGCATTGATTTCATCTGTATTCATGTCACGCTCCGAAACTAAACTCAAAGTGTTCTGCCACTAAACCTTCTGCCAGAAAATGATTATACTATCAATAAACAAAAAGTCAACTATGAATGATACAATTAACAAAAGGATAATTTTGGATTATCCGTGTCGGTTACTATTACAGGGATAGTAAAGTTCTGACTGAATTCATAATGACGTATAAAAAAGAAACACATTGACTGATTCAATCTGTTCCTTAACTCACAAGCAACGTAGAAGTCTGTATTCAGCATCATTTTATTTTCGTCCTTAAAGCCCATGTTCTTCGTATAATGTTCGACGATCTCCTGCGGAAACATATCGGTGAAGATAAAACGGGCGGGTAAAGCAAGGGCGCGCAGCATGCGCGCCCGATACAACTGGGCATACTCCACACCGCTCGATGCCCATCCGATACCCAGGTTAAAATTATAAATCATGGCAATCCTCTTATTCGATTAATTGATAAACCTCTCCGGTCTCCATGGTTTCACCGGTCCAGCTCTCAAGCAAAGACGTCAGCTCATCGGTAGAATCCTTCAGATAGATATAATCGCTCTCTGCCACCGCTTTTCGAAGCTTTTCAACCGCATCGGCATCATGCAGATCCAGATTGTATGCATTCACCAGGCTCCGGGAGATAATCCTGTCGTTCAGATAATACTGAAGATATGCGTCATATGCCCCGTACCAGGACGGGCTGATTTTGCTGCTGTCATAAACAGCAAGAATGACTGCGCCTGGTCTGGTTTTTCCCCTGACAAAATCCGCCTCTCTTTCATAGGATGCGGCAGCATTGCCCCTGACTACCTGGGGTATCATGTAATACAGATTCGACGGATTCAGGCAGACCGCAAAGATTGCAGCCAAGGCGGCCATTTTGCCCATCGTAAAGTAAGAAGGCTTACTCTCCTTCAGAAGCGTCATCCATCGGATCAGAAGAAACAGGACTTCTGCCAGCACATAGCTTGCCATGTACCGTTCAAAACTCGCCAGTGCCTTCATCTCCGTTTCATTGAAACAGAACAGGTACAGCACAGACATCAGGAAGGCATAGCCAAACGTGCCGCAGATAAAGGCGGCAGCCGTTACCGCAGCCTCTCTTCGCGAATACGTATTCCGGAAGAAACGGGCCAGAAGCGCAATCGCAAGCATGACCAGCACAAAGGCAGCGGCATATGTAACCGGAAGCCAACTGATTCTGGAAAGGCTCTTCTGAAACAGCGCATCAATGTAACTTCGCAGGGTATCATGACGCAGTCCCGAGCCGTGGAAGGACTCAAAATATAATCCGAGAAAGCCTTTCGGCAGCTGAAACTGTCCGCCGATATGCAAATGATGAATATAGAGCTTCCAGCTCAAATAGAAGGTTGCCGGAACCAGGACCGGAATCATGATGCGGCAGAATCGGCTTATCCTCCGGCTGCCTCCTGTTTTCGATTCATTTGAAGAGCTTTCCGGCACAACCGATGGCGCGGAAGATACTTTTTTCGTTCTGCAGAAGAAAAACAGACAGAACACATAGAAATACAGAACCAGAACAAAAGCTGCTCCGATTTGTTTCATCATCAGCAAGGTCGAAGCTGCTCCGGCCATAGCCAGGCATTCAAACCAGCCGAACCTGGGAAAACTTCTCCGGACGGTCAGCATCGCCCATACAAACACAACCGGAGTTGCGATATCCATCAAAATGGATGTTGTGACAGGCTTCGGCCACGGATCGAAAGCGAGAAGTACCGATACGACAAAAAAGAACAAAACAACGACCGTCAATACCGTCCGGATTTTTCTGTGGCGTCCATTTTCGTGAAACAAAGCAGACAACGGAAGAACAAGCATGCTCATCAGGAAGACATGAACCGATAAGAGAAGCTTTGCCTCCGAATACCCGCCGGTCAGAAGACACCAGAGCAGCTCCAGCATTGTGATAAAAGGCGGATAATCCTTATGAATCCACAAGGTGGACTGCGGAACGCTGTAGAAATGATCCAGTCTCAGGGACTCCTTGACCATGCCTCCCCAGAAATAAAATTCATCAAAACTCGCAAAATGGTGATCCCAATCCCACAGCAGACACAGACAAACGACCACGAAGAAAACCGCGATTCCCGTCCATATCCTCCTCCCCTGCTCCTTCCGATGCGTCACGAAAAAAAATAGATAAAGAAAACCCACGGCCGCTAAAGCAACGAGAAGCCAGAATCCGGGATGGAAACTGTGACTCAAAAGCTGACTGACATACAAGATAAAAGCAGCTCCCATCATCGACAGAGGCATACATTCCCAGAAAGAACGTCTGCAGATCCTTACCACAAACAGATTGAGACCGGTCCAGAACAGAAAAGGTATCAAAAGCATTATCAAAAAATCCGCCATTTATAGTATCCTCATTCCTTATTCTTTCTTCCTACTGTAGAAGAGACCCTTCTACCAGCCTTATCGCATTTTTTACTAAAGCTTGAATCCTTCGAATGGATCCATAAATCCAGAGGTAACTTCATCAATCGGAAAATTTACAGAATAAAGCCTTTTCTCTAATCTGGGTATTTTTCCTCATATGCGGCAGACTTATGAAATATAAAATCAGGCCGAAACAAACCCAAACACCTACGATCATCCATTCTATCCCCGAAAGCGAACTGCTTCCTATGGGAAGATACAGCGAAATAAAAAACAGAGAGATCAGGATAGCAATTACTCCTACCAGCATTCCATGTTTTACTTTGAAGGGCCTTGGCAAATCTTTACACGTTCTTCTCAGGATCACGAACGAAAGGGCAACCATAAAATATGCGATTACGGTACCAAATGCACTCGCATCGACAAACCACCCGAGGGAATTTTTTCCAAGAAGCGGTGTCAGAATAGTGATTATGCCAATGAAAAGAATCGCATTTCTCGGAGTCTGATATTTCCTGTGAAGCTCACCAAAAAAATCCGGAAGCATCTTTGCCCTGCCCATGGAATAGAGCACTCTGGTTGCACCAATGATAAAGCCATTCCAGCTTGACAGGATGCCCATAATAGCGGTAACAACGATCAGCTTCCCTGCAACAGGATGATTCGTCGCATAGTTTACTGCATGCACAACAGACAATCCTTCTTTGCCGAGAACTTCCTTAGGCGCGGCAAAGGAGCTGGCAAGAATAATCATAATATACCACGCGGCGGCTAAGAGAATCGAAGATACAATCGCACGCGGGATTTTTTTCAAGGGAAGATTCATCTCCTCCGCAACCTGTGGAATAACATCGAAGCCGACAAACATAGCCGGAACGGACAGCACCACCGTAAACATACCCTTCGTCGATGAAAACAACGGTTTCATATGCCCCACAGAACCATGCGTACCACTGATTACCGCAAATATAATTCCGCCAACCGCAAGAATGATGGTGACCGCCGCCTGAAACATCGAGGAGATCTTAATGCCTTTTATGTTAATGATGCACAATAATGTTCCCGCAAAGACAGGAATCAGCAGCCAGGTCACATACACGTCAAAGCCAGCAATTGTCCATAAATAGCCATACCTTGGGATCTTTATCAGATAGTCAATGGCAGTAACCAATGCCGGCCCTTCCCACGCAGCGACACCAATATACGCAAAAGCAATCATCCAACCAGAAAACCAAGCCCCATGGTAGCCCATCGCCTTATAGGAGAATACAAGCTCCCCTCCCGAATATGGCAAGGCAGGTGTAAGCTCACAATAAGTCAGGCCGACAAAGATACAGAGAACAGCGCCAATCACAAACGCAAGCACCGCTCCGACAGCTCCGCCCTGATTCACCCATTTACCGGTAAGCGCCACCCATCCCCATCCAATCATCGTACTGAATGCGAGCACAAGTACATCCTTAAATTCCAGGTTCCTGCTCATCGTTTGAGTGGATTTGCTATTTGCCATATATGTTGTCTCTTACCTTTCAAAGTGTTATACACGCAGTTTTTTCAGCGTCTGATCTATGATAATCCTATCTCAGATAATCCTATCTCATGAAATTTCTTATTCCCATTGAATATATCCATGGCGCCCGGGTCTCGCACTTAGAAGGCTTGCTATCGCTGCCCCGCAGAATGCCCCCAGTACATCCAGCCAGACGTCTGCAATCTGCGGACCTCTACCGCTGAATATCTGGATCGTCTCATCAATAAACGCGATGTAAAAAGCAAATCTTACAGCGGTCAGCATCCTGCCGTGTACCAGATGACAAATTTTCTTCATGATATGGTGACTTTTTTCGGAAGTCATTCTGCAAGCTGCGTCAGCATCAGAATTCATCGCCCATGCTGTCCCGGCATCAGAAGTCATCGCACAAGCTGCCCCGGCATCAGAAGTCATCGCACGTGCTGCCTCAGTGTCAGAATATCTCAGATTCTGATACAGCCTAAACTCTGTGCCCAGTATGAAATACTCGGTAAAATGAGCTGTTTTTCTTACCAGATGGATTGTTACGCCGTTCTTTCCCACGATTATTGACAAAACCGGATACAGGATCTTCAGGAAAAAAACGCTTTCATCGGCCGAAGCCTGCCTTGGCACCAAGGAATGTCCCCAGATAAAAGCAAGGGTAAAGAATATGATAACAGGTATAACTTTTCGTTTCATAATTTAGATAATAGTATAAGCTGATTAGGAAATCTATGTTTACGCACAAAAAAACCACCGTTCAGGTTTCCCCATACGGCGGCACATTCAGAAGAAGCTCAGAATAACATTGCAAGGACATCATTCCTCTAGTTAACGCAGAGGCACGGCCATACATCAGCCTGTTACATATGACCCGCCGGGGAAAAATTCACGCTTTCAATTTAGCGATGGCGTCCTCAATGCTGAGACCCTGTTCGTTGATCACAGATACGACCTCATCAATTCTCTGTGCATTCAGCTTATCTTCCAGTTTTTTGATCTCCTCATCCAGAGCAGATACCTTCTCTTCGTAACGCTGCTTATCCGCTTTTGCTTTAGCAAGTTTGGCGTTTAAAACCTCTCTTTTTGAACGACGCGTTCTCTTCTCTGCCATCTTATTGTCCTCCATATTTTTTTTACGCCATCACAGCGAATAACTCCGTATTGCAGTTATATCTGCTGTGATCGGTTATCTGTATTTCTTATCATAACACACAGATCGACTAAACGAAAGATTGATATTATAAGGCTTTCGAGAATGTAGTTGTATTAGTTTTGGATAAAAGGCTTTTTGTAAGATCATTTTGCCCCTTAGCAGCAACATCCTATCTTCCATAGCCTTGCACATAACTGCCATTCCTTTCTCGTCTTCTTTAAAATGAGCGGGGAATAAAAAATGAATTTTCGTGCAATATATTGTTTTCTTCGTGCAAGTAGAATATAATAAAACTACCATCATGAAGGGAGATGATAGTATGGCTGGCTCTACTACGAATATCAGTATCCGTATGGACTCTGACCTTAAAGCACAGGCCGATGCGCTGTTTAACGAACTGGGTATGAATATCTCTACTGCGTTCAATATTTTTGTCCGTCAGTCGCTTCGGGAAGGCAGGATACCCTTTGAGATTTCTCTGAATCAGCCCAACAAGGAAACGATTGCCGCCATGTTGGAAGCAGAAAGGATTGCAAAAGACCCGTCCGTGAAAGGCTATACCAATCTGGATGAGCTATTTGCTGACCTTGAAAAATGACAGAAACAAAGTATATCGTCAAGCCTACTACGCAGTTTAAAAAGGACTACAAACTGGCAGTTAAGCGAGGACTGAAAATCAATCTGCTAAAGGATATCATCGCCGCTCTGGCTATGGGAGAGAAACTTCCTGAAAAAAACAAGGATCATGCGCTGACCGGAATCTGGGTGGGACATCGGGAATGTCATATACTCCCGGACTGGCTATTGATCTACCGTATTGAAGATGATGTATTGGTTCTGACTTTAGCCAGGACCGGCAGCCACAGTGATCTATTTGGAAAATAATTTCTGAACCCCTAAACAGCCGCAGGTAAAAACCTGCGGCTGCTCAAGCTTCAATACTTATTCGACTGCGGCTTCTTCCTTACCTTCCTTACATCCCAAGCCAATCTTCAATAGCGGCTTGGATCCGTTCGCCAGCTTCTCTTATAGCCTGATCAGGAAGCCCGATAATTGAAATCGTTTGGATATTTATAACAATAGGTGTCTTTGCGATTGCAATATACTTCTTCAGTTGGATCGGCATTATAGCAACAACCATCCTTCTTGTCATTGGATGTTACACAGGGATTCGAAAAAGATAATTTTTGTTTTTTTACTATCAAGATCATCAATAACCGCTGAATAATCTGGTACCTGAATATTTGCTGTATCATCCTTTATAGTTTGTATCTCATCTACGGTTTCTGATTCTTTCTTTTGGCAATCTGCCTTCTTGCCATTATAAACCGTTACTATGCTTAATTTGAGGATACAAGACTCTGTTCTATGATCCAATGACGAGAACATTTCTGTCAGGAACTACATTCGATGATATTCTCACCCTATATCAATTTGATGATTCTTTGTCTTGTCCCCAACTTAGCTCCGTCTTAGCCCCTACTTGGCCTTTGTACGGGTACAAGCTTGTTCCAATCTGTATTTGATGAAAATATTGACTTGTATTCGTTATTTTTCTTATCCATATCTGATTATATCCCACTCACACAGATATCAGAAATAGGTCACCAAGGAGGTTCAAACCGGTTTCCACATTACCGGACAGGTAGTGTCGTCAAGCTGGAAATACTCATCCAGAACCATGCTGCTCGAAGCCCGGACAGGTGCTGCCATAGATTTCGTAATCTTCAGCCGGAATATTCCTTTACCGAATATTCTGATGGCACCAAAACTATATAACATTGCCAGGCAGAGTTACCGCTCTGTCTATTTGTCATGCAATTCTTTATCAATTATACAAAAGATCCAGGCTCCTGTAACAATTTCTCTTGAAAAATGTGGTCTCAGCCCTTTAATTTCCAGGCCTAAAAGTCTTAAGTTAACAGCATTACCATTATCTAACGGTGTCTGACACCGGTACCTTTGTTCCCATTTTATTCTTCTTCATAATCAATGCCTTCCTGATGAAGGATGCTGATCCAGTCACGACGATGATGCAGGAAGCGGACAACATAAACCGTATTATCCACAACTAAATAGAAAACAAGGTAATTCTTGACAGGAAAATGCCTGATCCCCCAGCTCCTTAATATAGCATCCTCGGAAAGATGATACCTCTCCGGATATTCCGACAGGCTTCCAATCATTTCTGCCGCTGTATTCAAAAGATTGTCTGCGGCATCCGGATTATATTTTTCGAATTCAATATAGTCCGCGGCTTCCTGCATGTCCCGGAAGGCTTTTCGTGTGATCCTTACTTCATAACTCATCTTTTTCTGCCAGCCCGTAATTTCTTCATTGCCTCAGAAAAGGACATGGTGTTTCCCGTCTTAATATCATCCAGGCCATCCGCTATTTTGCCGTAAAGGTCAAGCCTGCCCTGTAAGTCCTCATAATATTCTATGCTCATGATGGCCACATCGCCTTTTCCATTTTTTGTAATGAAAATGGGCTCGCGGTATTCATGAGCCTGCTGTGAAACAGCATTGTAGTTATTTCTTAATTCTGCACTTGATTTAATTGCTGGCATAGGATTCTCTCCTTTCTTTATAGCTTAATTATGACGAAATTCTGTCACATCATCAAGCACAGATTTAAATAGAGTTTCTCAAAACGCATCAAACTGCGCCTGTCCGGCAACCTCGCAATAGTCTTAACTTCCAACATTTTGACACTCAATAGAACTTCAGCCAGTAGCGCGCTTGATCCATGCGTTACTGGCTCTCTGCAATGTCTGCGATCGGGAAGAGGACCTACGGGCCCTCTTTTTCTTTACCTTTTTTGTGAATCTAGCAGAACCGGTCAAGAATCATCCTACCAAACTTTCATTTTCTGGAGATATCTATGAGCAAATCTTCATGTGCTCACTCACTTCAGAAACAGGTGTACTCACATTGAAAGGCTCTTCAGTTACAAGGACCGTTATGATATTCCTGATACTGCCCTACATGATAAACTTGGTATTGCAAAAAATGGCAAGCAATACATCTGTGGCAAACACGACCTCTTCGCTGTGGTGATCGCCTATCGGTATCTTCTCCCAAAAGAAGAATTCAAAGAGTTCAAGAAGGAGCTTAGCAAGTTGATCAATAAAACCGTCAAGAAGGCCTCCACTCTTACCGAAGAGAAGTTGATCACAGCTATGGGATTTCCTAAAAATTGGAAAGACATCAGCAAATACAGGGTGTAAAGGTAAGACTATCACATCTAAAATCGCGCGTAATACTGTAACGTTTCCTTAATAGTGCCTGTCACCATATACTTAGAGCTCAACTATCGTTTCAGCGATAACCACAAACCGAATAGGTTCTCAGAAACTGAACGAAGGCGTTGTTTATAAAGTAAGGCCTCCAAGCTCAAAAAGAATCTGAAGGCCTTCAGATATATATGGCTTCGATCGTGATTTGATTAAACCTCTGAAGTGTTATGTCATTCCAGCATTGCATCAATATACTTCCGAATGCCTTCTTTTGATCGTAAACTATACTTCCTGTCAATGATCCCAAAATAGGCCCTGATCGCATTCTTTTCTATTATCACCTGCGAATGCTCATCCTCTGCGTACCCTCGTCTGGCATCTTTCCATGGCGTCTCCTTATGCGTGATCCATTCAAGAGTTTTTCCGCCGTAAATGCCAAACGTGCTCAACACAAGATTGATAGCTTCCGTCTCATTCTCAGCCAGTTCATATGCCTTATCTCTCATAACTGCGAATCGGAAGTCTTCAATCGGGTTATATTTGAAATTGCTGAACAATTCATATACATCGCGGTATACCGGACCATGAACCCATGCCTGGCAGTCTTCTTCAAATAAAGCATGTCCATTATTATTGATCATAAAAACTGCCTGCGCGTAATACAAAAGTTTCTGCAGCATAAGCGGGGTCACTTCATCCATCTGTTTAAAAATGTACGAAATCACCTGCTTTAGCTTATCAGAAATATCAAAATTCTCTTTCAGATCTCTTATTGCCGTAACAGCTTTGTTATATGCCGCATCTGCAATTTTATCGCGATTCTGATCCAGCAGTGCCTGCATATAGTCCGGATCATCCAAAGCCCGCCTCATGATATCTGAATACTCTTTCGACGGCATTTGTCCGCTTAAATAACGGCTGATGGTTATTTCTCCAAATCCGAGCGCCAACGAAAGCGGCGCTTTTCCCATCTGATAAACCTTCATCAGGTTTTCAATATCCGGTATGATGATCAATCCCTCCTTTTCACGGTATTGTTCATCAATTTCCCTATTGTTGATATCCAATAAGTTCGGGATATCCATTTTATTACCACATTCGTTGCAGGTTGCCACAGTTAGATTGAACACATACTCTTTATCCTTAACGATCACTTTTATAGGCTCTTTGTGCAGACTGTATTCCGTCTCCTTCCTGCACGATGTGCAAAAATCAATTCTCCTGTTCACTGCCATTTTTGCATCCTCCTCCTACTATATTCAGTTGTTTAGGAAACGCCTTTATCTGTCATCTACTTAAATGGATATCGCAACGGATATTTTTGTTCATGAAATGAAATCACAATCACTAGCAGATTCTTGAGCTTATTAATCTTGATGTACAGAGGAACGAGCCTTTCTCCCGTTCCAAACCTTTCCATCAGAGAAACATCCTTGCCAAAGATGTAAAGGCGTTCATCCTCATATCCAGTATGCTCGTTTTGTTTTCTTTCTGAAAAATCCTCAACCGTAAGACTTAACAGAATATTTCTGACATCATCGCAAGAGATCACATAATCCATGAGAAGCTTAATATTATCTCTTCGGTTTTCGTTCTGCTCTATTCGGTATCTGCCTTTCTTGACTGATCTTTTAACCTCTGCAAGGTAGGCAGCGATTTCATTTCTTGTTGGGTCACCCATTTCTGTCGTCTCCCCATCCCGGTTGATGGCATTTCTTTTTATTTCTATCGTCATAATAGCAAAATGATAGAAAAAAATCAATATTGCATCATTATCCGTGTAGTTGCTCTAGCTGACACAAACGCGCTAATTCTTATGTGATTGTGATTTTCCTAAGAATTAACTCTCGACGGTCTCAGCACCATCCTCCGGTTCATCTCCCTGAAGGAACTGCATGATCTCATCGGAGCTTCTGTCGCTGTCTTCGATAGTCTTCATGAGTTCCTTTTTCTGGAACTCGTCACGCTTATTCATCAACTGCTCCAGCTTGTTGACTTGAAGCTCTTAACGATCAGGACTACTCCAACAACACACAGAACGAAAACAGCTAAGAACATGCTACCCCAGATCACCATGCCGACAGTGTTCCCCAAGAAATTACTGTATGGAGAATCAAGATAATAATTCACAAACCACCAGATCAGATACACAATGCAGGCAATAATCATAAAGAGAAAGCCTGTCCCTGCCGGGCGTATCAGTTTCTTGTTCTCTTCCATTACTTCATACTCCAAGCTGCGGCATCTCCTTTCCGTTTGATCACGAGTTTACGAAAAAAGAGCACAGACACACAGTCCATGCTCCACAAAATATTCTA
>Ga0256406_1001140_pt1 | contig 44055 bp, 37 predicted proteins | sample RumenRJG_03DNA_FD_185986 | JGI IMG/M metagenome (GOLD analysis project Ga0256406, IMG submission 185986) | Bovine rumen microbial communities from Lethbridge, Alberta, Canada - RJG_03 | ecosystem: Host-associated > Mammals > Digestive system > Stomach > Rumen | place: Canada: Alberta | collected... | reverse complement strand
TCCTTTCTTTTAATGTTTAATATTTAATGTTTAATGTTTTAATATTTAATGTTTCTTATTTCTGTGTGCAAAGGTACAGACTTTAGAAATATTCACCAAATTTCTTGCAAATATCAGAAGAAATACCTAATTTTGCAGTCGGGAGAGAAAATCTTTCCGTCAAGGGTCTTTAAAAGCCCCAATCACAGAATATCATTCTAAATTATGGCTGAAATCTTAGATGAAACCGACCTGCAGATACTGAAAACGCTGCAGAGGAACGCGAAACTGACCACAAAAGAGTTGGCCGATGCCGTCCATCTGACCCCTACCCCAGTCTTCGAACGTCAGAAACGACTGGAGAAGAAAGGGTTTATTAAGAAGTATGTAGCCATCCTTGATCCAGAGAAACTGAATCAGGGTCTGCTGGTCTTTTGTAAGGTGAAACTCCAGCAGATTAACCACGAGATGGCCGACTCGTTCACACGGCGCATCATGCGTATCCCCGAGGTCACCGAGTGCTACAACACCTCGGGTGCCTACGACTACTTATTAAAAGTACGCGCACGCGACATGAAGCAATATCAGGAGTTTGTGCTCAACAAACTGGGCGACATCGACAATATCAGCGCCATTGAGAGCACCTTCGTGATGAGCGAAATCAAACAAAGTTATGGACTGAATATCTAAGACTGGCAATCCGGACAGATACCTTTCGCCATGTAGTTGATGCTATGCAGTTGATAGCCCTGCGGCAATTGTACGGCAGGAATGGGAACATCTGAAATACAGAATGTGCGATGACAACGTTCGCAATAGAAATGCACATGCTGGTCGTCATCATGCTCATGATCACTATGACTATGACAAAGTTCATAGCGCACGCCATCGCCTCCATCTTCTATGACGTGTACCAAATGGTGCTCACGGAAAAGAGTCAGCGCTCTAAATATGCCAGATTTGTCAATTGACAGAATCTTGTACTCCAATTCAGTAAGCGACATAGGATTCTCGGCATCGGCTAGTGTCTTCACTATGACGATACGATTAGCTGTAGGCTTAATGCCGTGCTCAAGGAGCAGTTGTTCACATTCTTGTTGGTTTAACATGGTGCAAAGTTAATAAAAAAGAAGAAAGAAACAGAGTAAAGGAATAAAAAAATAAGCTTTGCAACCAAGTTGCAATTTATTTATCGTAATTTTGCAGCCAGAAAAAAAATATATTGAAATTATGGCACACGAACATCATCATCATGAACATGAGTGTTGCACACATGAGCATCATCATGAGCACGAGCATCACCATCATCATCACGAGCATAGCGGACATCGTCAGTTATGGCTCATTGGCATCACCATCCTATTGCTGATAGGGGCCGTTATCATTGAGAAGAATACAAGTCTGCCTACCTGGCAACTGCTACTGGTCTATCTGGTACCTTATCTCTTAATAGGTTCAGGTACTTTGAAGGAAGCTGCAGAGGGACTGGCACATGGCGACCCTTTCAATGAGCATTTCCTGATGTCGGTAGCTACCATCGGTGCCCTCAGCATCGGGTTTATGCCTGGCGCCGAGACGGAATTTCCAGAGGCCGTCTTCGTGATGCTGTTCTTTCAGGTAGGTGAGTTCTTCGAGGGCTATGCCGAGGGAAAGAGTCGCACAAGCATCTCGCACCTGATGGATATCCGTCCAGATATAGCACGTGTAGCGGGTTCTGAAGAGACTGTCAGTCCTGAGCAGGTGGCCGTGGGCACCATTATCGAGGTGCGTCCAGGTGAGAAAGTTCCCTTGGATGGTACCATCGTCAGCGGTACTTCCAGTCTGAACACAATGGCCCTGACAGGCGAGAGCGTACCTCTTGAGGTCAACGAGGGCGACGAAATTATCTCTGGTTGTATCAACCTGAGTGGTGTCATCACCTTGCGTACCACCAAGACCTTTGGTGAGAGCACGGTATCGAAGATTATCAAACTGGTAGAAGATGCCGGTGAACACAAGTCGCAGAGCGAGGCTTTCATCACACGTTTCGCCCGTATCTACACACCCATCGTGGTATTCCTGGCACTGGCTATCGTCATCATTCCTACACTCTTCGGAGGCAGTTTCGTTACATGGCTCTATCGTGCCTTGATGTTCCTTGTGGTCAGTTGTCCCTGCGCCCTGGTAATCAGCGTCCCCCTCACCTTCTTCGGTGGTATTGGTGGTGCGTCAAGAAAGGGTATTTTGGTGAAGGGAGCCAACTACCTGGATATCTTGTCGAAGGTAGATACCGTGGTGTTCGACAAGACCGGCACGCTGACGCATGGACGCTTCGCCGTTCAGGCCGTACACCCCGAGATATGTAGCGAATACCAGTTGTTACATCTGGCAGCCCATGTAGAGCACTCTACCAATCACCCCATTGGTGCCGCCCTGCGTGATGCTTTTCCCAACGAGGGTACAGACGGCTGCAAGGTTACAGATGTAGAAGAGATTGCCGGCAAAGGCATCCGAGCCAAGGTAGGCGAGAAATTGGTGTGTGTAGGCAATACAAAGATGATGGAACTCGTAGGCGTGGAATGGCACCAATGCGATCATGGCGACGAGGGAACCATCGTACATGTGGCTATAGCAGAGGAATCATCTACCCCTCATCGTCTGTCACCTGTCACCCATCACTTGTCGCCTTATGTCTATGCCGGTCATATCGTTATCAATGATCAGGTGAAAGCCGACAGTGCTGAAGCGATTGCCCAACTGAAGAAGTTGGGTGTGAAGAAGACTGTGATGCTGACTGGCGACCGTGAAGAGGTGGCTAATCGTGTAGCCCAGCAACTGGGTATCGATGAATATCACGCAGAGCTGTTGCCTACTGACAAGGTCACTCAGATATCAGCCATCAGCCATCAGCCATCTAAACTCGCATTCGTAGGCGACGGCATCAACGATGCACCCGTTCTGGCACGTGCCGATGTAGGTATTGCCATGGGAGGCTTAGGAAGCGATGCTGCAATAGAGGCGGCCGACGTGGTACTGATGGACGACCAGCCATCAAAGATAGCTACAGCCGTGCGCATAGCACGTCGTACGATAGGCATTGCACGTCAGAATATCTGGTTTGCCATTGGCGTGAAGGTTGCCGTACTGATTCTTGCTGCCTTTGGGATCGCGACCATGTGGCTTGCCGTATTTGCCGACGTAGGCGTCACGGTACTGGCTGTGCTCAATGCCATGCGAGCACTCAAGGCATAAAAAAAGAGAGGTTTCCCGATGTTGTTTGGGAAACCTCTTTTTTATAGGTTACTTGATTTTCGATGTCATAGGACCTCGCACACCCTTGTAGGTCTTCAGGAAAGCCTTGGCACTACCAAAGCTAAGGAACATATCCAGACGTACTGGGATATGGTTATTGTCGTCGGTCACATAGAAACGGATCAACTCGTGGTTCTTGCCGTCCTCGCGCTCATAGAAAGAGAATACCAGGCAACGGAACTTCTCGTTTGTACCGTCAATCTTATAGTTCTCCTTACCACGATAGGTCATCCACGAATTGGTAAGACTACGGGCATCGCTGATAGGCAGAGGGATGATATCACCCTTCTTCATGCCGGAAGCATCAAAGTTGCGCGCACGCAAGAAGATGCTCATCATATCATAGATACACTCAGCATACTCTTTATCGTTCCAGTGTTCCTCACCATCGGCATCAATACGGTGCATACGCAGATGACAGTTATTACGGGGATAGGTATACCACAGTTCATCTACATAATAGCGCTTACCTTCCAGGGCACCCTTGCGGAAATAGAGTGGCGAGAGGTCTTTCGCACTGCAATAAGACAACAAGGTGTCGCGCATCACGAAGACGCCATCCAACTTACTGTTGCCACGGGTGGTCAGGCTGGTGCGATAGGCCTTCTGTCCCTTGAATGTGGAAGTCACAGTAGACATAGATGCCGTACCCACCTTAAACCATACGAACTTCCAATTGAAATAGAGGTCGTAAGCTAAGAACTCACCACCATTGAAGGCTGTATTCTCAATGCCGCACTTAGACTGGGCACTCATGCTCAGTGGGAGCAGCATAAATAGGATAAACAAACATTTCTTCATTTTCATCAGGTTTTATGTTCTTATTTATGATTCTGATTCAGGTAATCAATACCCTTTGACTTTGCTCTGTCGAGGTTGCGGTTACGCAGTTGTTTCTCCTTATCAGGCTTCTGCTTGGTGATAGCCATGGGCTTCTGCTTATAGCGAGGCGTTGCTGTGAGATTCCACTGGCGCGTGGCCTCCCATTTGGCCTTGCAATCAATCATCTGACGGTTATAATAAACGGGCTCGGGCTGCAGGTCCTGATCATAGATGCCCGTATCCCACTGACCATTGCCGTTCTTATCGATATAAGCACGCAGATAGTAGTTGCCCGGCTTCAGATACATAAACTCTGCCACGCCCGATGCATCGGCCAGCACCTGACGCTGCACCCTGTCCTGTGTATCCATCAGCTGTACGATGACAGAGTCAGTAGACTGACATCCGCTGATTTCTACAGTCAGATAAGCATATTCCTCCTCAGGACGCAGTTTGAACTTATGTTCTATCTTCTTCGTAATCTGACCATAGATGCTCTCGAAGGCTGCCGAATCGATGAGCAGTTTATAGTCTACACCCTGCTCGCGCTCGCTCAACAGTTCATAGCGTCTTACCCCTATCTGCCGCAGGGAGAGAGGCACAGGCGTCTCTACAGAGTCAACCACTGAGAAGAGATGCACAGCTGTGGTATCACAACGACGGAGAGGTTCTGGTGCATCAAAATAGATACGCTGTCCTGGATCCATCTGTCCTGTTACACTCCACTTGATGTTCATATACTTCGGAGGCATGATGGAATCATAAGGCTCCTTACGCTTTTTCTTCCTGTCTTGTTCCTTCTTCCACTCGTCATACTCCTTCTGCCGCTCTTTCAAACGCTTGGCATAAGGCACCTTTGACACAAACTCCGTGGTATCCGTAAACTCTACCAGGTTACCCAGCGAATCTGTCATCAGGAACGTTTTCTCTATGGTCAGGGTGTCCTGATTCACAAGCGTGGTATCAGCCAGCCAGTAGGTCAGCGTGTCATTTTTCTGCGAAGCCTCCAGGATAAAGGCATTCTCGCTATCGAAATTCAAGCCACGAAGACGAGGTAGCGAGTCACTGCCATAAGTAAAGAAGATACCCAGGCGATTGGGGTCCTTACGTTCCGTCTTCAGCAGATAGCGATCGGTCTGAGGCTCCTGAAAACACAGCAATGTGATATCATCAGGCAGGAAATGGGTATAGTTAACCTGCAGGATATTGGCTATATGAAGGGAATCACGCCAGATAGTATCCTGACGAATATCCGGGCGCCATGAGGGAACGATACTGTCATGATTGAAGGCTATCATCTCACTCTTCTGGCCAAACAGGAAATCGCCATCGGCATCCTGCAAGGCAAAACAGCGATAGGTGCCAGGAGCAACACCCTTAATCGTGAACCGGCCACTACCATTCGTGCGTGAGACACGCATCATGGGCTTTTTATGGAAGAGAGAGTCTTCGAAAGAGTCGTACAACCCCACCAGCATGCCCTTGATAGGTTCCAGGTTCTCTGCATTCAGGCAATAGCCCGAGACTTCCAGCGTATCAATATGGTCGCCCGTAGAGAAGCTGAAAGTATAGTTACCCATAGGGTTACCCTCGTTATTATCCGTGATAGCATCGCTGAAATCAATGGTATAGGTAGTATTCTCCTTCAGCGAGTCTTTCAGATCCACAATAATCCTGCGACCGGCTGCCTTGACCTCGGCCTGCTCTATCTGGGGCGGTGATATAATAACTTTATTCTGGGCATCCTCTATCTTGATGTATTCATCGAAGTTGATGGTCACCTTATGTGCCTTCACATTGACTCCCCTATCGTCGGGTGTGGAACCGACTACACTGGGAGGTGTGTCATCATACCATCCACCGTCAGGAGTCCCCATGCGGGCACAGGAGGAGATGAAAGATGAAAGATGGAAGACTAGGGATATGAGAACCATATTCCCCAGAATATCTTTCCACGATTTATTTCTACCAGATCTGATCATACCTTTCATTTTTCATTTCTCATTTAACGCGAGCAACTCCTCAAGTTGGTTGCGGCTATTACTGAGACGAGGCACCTTATGCTGCCCGCCCAATTTTCCTTTTGATTTCAGCCAGTCGTTGAAGAGATTCTCACGGGCAGGGATAATCTCCAGATGCTGCAAGGTGATATCCTTGAAACGCTTAGCCTCATAGTCGCTGTTCAGTTCCTGAAGCTTGCGGTCGAGGATTTCGGCAAACTGCTGCAGATTCTCAGGAGCCTTAGAGAACTCGATAAGCCACTGATGACGGCATTTTGCATTCTGGTCCATAAAGACAGGAGCCGCCGTGTATTCAAGGACCTGGGCGCCTGTCACCTCACATGCGTATTTCAGTCCCTGCTCCGCATTATCAACGATGAGTTCCTCACCAAAGGCATTGATGAATGACTTGGTACGTCCTGAGATAAAGAACTTATAGGGATTCGTAGAGGTAAACTGCACCGTGTCGCCAATCATGTAACGCCACAGACCACAGGAGGTAGAAATGAGCATCGCATAGTTCTTACCAGTCTCCACGCCCCACAACGGTACAATTGTATCCGTGCCCATCTCCTGGAACTCATAGAATACATCATAGTCGAGCATCAGCAACATGGATTTGTCAGCAGGATCGTCCTGAATACCGAAGAAGCCCTCACTGGCATTATAGGTCTCCATATAATGCATCTTCGGACTGGTAATCAGTTTCTCGTACTGCTCACGATAAGGCGTAAAGGCCACACCGCCATGAAAGAATACCTCAAGGTTAGGCCATACCTCCTCCAAATGGGTCTTTCCAGAGAGCTCCATCACGCGATTCAGTACTGACAACATCCACGAGGGTACACCAGAGAGGTTAGTCACATTCTTGTTCATTGCCTCACGGGCTATGCGGTCGCGCTTCACTTCAAAGTCGCTCAACAGGGCCGTCTGCTTTGAAGGCACACGTACCAGATTGACGATGGGGTTGATATTCTCAATAAGAATAGCGCTGAGGTCACCTACCAAAGAACCAGGAAGGTTATAGTTGGGCGCATGACTTCCACCCAGAATCAATCCCCTTCCATCAAACATACGACTTTGGGGATTATTACGCAGATAGAGAGCTACCACATCGGCACCACCCTTATAATGAACATGTTTCAGACCATCTGACGAAACAGGGATGAACTTCGACTTATCGTTCGTGGTGCCACTTGATTTGGCGTACCACTTGACACGGCCCGGCCAAAGGATATTAGCCTCACCCTGACGCATACGGTCGATATCACCTTTCAATTCCTCATAAGTATTGACGGGGTTATTACGTACAAAATCATCATAACCCTTTGTTGCTGCAAAGAGATGCTCACGACCATACTCTGTGTCCTTGGCCTTACTGATCAAATGGGCCAGCACCTCACGCTGCAACTGTTCTCCTTGTGTATTATGTTTCTCCAGTTCCCGCCATCGCTTAGCAAACAGCGGTCTTACAATTCCTGTCAGACTCATCTTGTTACTTCTTTATATCCTGCAAAGTTACTGCAAACTTTTGTAATACACGCAAGTTTTTACGTTTTTTAATAGGAATAAGGGGCTTATCTATAGATAAAAGATGCTTTCCGGACCCATATTAAACAGAAGATCCAGAATGCTGAGGTTGGGCAGAAAACCATGTTTCTGCTGATAAACCTGATAATAAGGTTTGGGTTGAAAATCGACATCCTCAAGCGGATGCTTGGGGTTGATGCCCAAACGGAAATCATCAGGATTGATGGATGGGGGGCAAGATGGCTGAAGTCTGAAGTCTGAAGTCTGTACTATTATCGGCTGTATATCCAGCAACTCACACATCTTCTGACAGATAGACATGTTATAATCTTTCAGTCGCTCCCAATGGCGCTCCGTAAAGAACGGGCGCAGGTCATCTTCGTAATACTCAAAGAAAGGGGAATCACCATAGGCTGTCTGCAAAGCCTGCCAATGCAGATGACGCCAGTTGCCATGGTCGGAAATCCGGATATCACCTATCGTATTACTCGCATCATGGGCCACAGGCACCGTCAAGGCCTGAATACCCTGCGTCGTTGCTATCAGGCAGCGATTACGATAGGTCTGCTTCTGGAAAGTCTCCTGTAGGTCTATGGACACAGAATCATAGCGGTATAACTTCTGATACCACTGCACAGGACCGAAATAAGTGGTAGAAAGGAGTACGCTGGTCATAGAGGCAGAAGGATTCTATTTGAACGCCACCCTTTCCACAGAGGTTCTAACGGGTCACGACTATATACAACCATGAAGGCACGCCCTATGAGGTATTCCTCAGCAATAAAACCCAACTGATGGGAATCAAGCGTCTCCAACCAGTAATAATCGGCATCGGCACAATCTTTCAAGCTGGGCACCACAATCATATTTCCCTCATGAACAATCGTATCGCCAGGTAAGCCCTTACAACGACAGATAAGAATCTTATCACTGTTCTGCGGATTCTCAAAAGCCACTAAGTCGCCTTTTCCTACAGATTGACGGGCTATACGCCCATAACCAAAGAAACTATCCTTCCCCCCTACCCTTAGGCCGTAGCTCCATCTGTTTACCATCACGCGGTCACCGGCTTGGAACACCGGTTCCGAGCCAGTGCCGCTGATAGTATAGAGAGTGACACCTATCATCCTGACAACCATCATAATTGCGAAGGCTATCAGGAATGCCAATAGGAATCGGAGGGTCTTTTTCATTTACTTAATGTTATCGACAAATCGGAACAGACGACTCCAACGGATGCCTCCTCCGAAGAGACCGCGGTCGGGATCGCTACTCCACCAGATGAAGATGGGCTTACCCACGATATGATCTTCAGGTACGAAGCCCCAGTAACGGGAGTCAGCTGAATTGTGGCGGTTGTCACCCATCATCCAGTAATAGTCCATCTTAAAGGTGTAGCTATCCGTCTGCTCACCATTGATAAATATCTTACCATCACGCACCTCCAGGTCGTTATGTTCATAAACCCTGATAGGACGCTCATAGATAGGCAGATTATCCAAAGACAACTTTATGCTTTCACCCTTCTTGGGAATCCAGACAGGACCGTAGTTGTCGCGAGTCCAGTCTTTCACCATATTAAGAGGATAGACCTCTGCAGGATTACCTCCTGTAACAGGAGCCATTGCCTGTACCAGGTCCTTTCTGCTCTTCAGCAATGCCGCCGTTTGCTTCGTCATCGGCATGATGATACGGTTATTGCGGAATTGCTGTGTCAGCTGTATCTGACCTTCGCTCTTGAAATAGGCCTTGTCGGCACCACTCAGGCCGAGATCCTCACAGGTGATGCCGTTCTCTTTCAAGAAATCATTGGTGAGAATAGCACCATCATTGAACAAAACATCGTATGTGTACTGCACGTTATCAGGCTCCTTATTGGCCTTACCGTTCAGATAAACAACATGCTCGATAATCTGCAGGGTATCACCAGGCAGGCCAACACAACGTTTCACATAGTTCTCGCGACGATCAGTAGGACGATAGCCAATACCACCAAACTGCTGCTGATTAGCTACTATATACTGACGGCCCAAGTTGTAATACGCCTCAAAACGCGCTCTCTGCTCAACCTTCGACAGCGAGTCAACAGGATAAGCCATAGGATAGTTCTGCTCATATATCTGACGTCCATAACCATAGCACATATTGTAATACTCCGTCTGATAAGGCACATTCTGACAAATCGTATCACCAGCGGGATAGTTGAATACTACAATATCATTGAGTTCAACCTTGCCCAAACCAGGCACACGACGGTATTCCCAATGAGGCCACTCAATGTATGACTTCAAATCGCCAATAGGCAAGGTATGCTGTGTCAGGGGAACTGTCAGCGGGGTCTCAGGGATACGAGGTCCGTAGCTCACCTTACTCACAAAAAGATAATCACCCGTGAGCAGCGACTTCTCCAATGAAGAGGAAGGAATGACGTAGTTCTGGAAGAAGAACTGATTAATGAAATAAACGGCCACCAATGCAAACACGATAGCATCGACCCACGACATCACCGAGCGCATCGGACCTTCCAAGTCCTGCCACCATTTCCAATTGATTTTCTTTGAGATATAGGCGTCATAGATAAAGGGAACGACCAGCAATCCCAACCATGATTTCACCCAATAGAGGAAAAGCAGATAGCACACCATCACGATGATGAACTTAGCCCACTGCTTTTTCATATTCAGTTTCTTCTTTTCTCTTTTTTCCATGATTGTTTAGAATTTAAACATATCACTAATTGTCAGCAATCCCTGATGATCCTTGGTATATTCGGCAGCCAACACGGCGCCAAGGGCAAAGCCACGACGAGAATGGGCGTCATGAGTTATCGTGATGATATCAGCATCAGAGTCATAACGGATAGTATGAATGCCAGGCACCTCACCACGACGGATATGGTCCACACGCAGCAGTTTGGGGTCTGTGGTATCCTCTGCCCAGGCTTCCTTACGGTCGATATTCTCCACTATCTCCTCGGCCAGCGTGATAGCCGTACCACTGGGATGGTCGAGCTTATGCACATGATGCGTCTCCTCCATCTCTACATCGTACTGTGGGAACTGATTCATGATTTTAGCCAGGTAACGGTTGACGGCAGAGAAGATAGCCACGCCGATAGAGAAGTTTGATGCCCAGAACAAGGTCTTACCATTCTCGCAAGCCTGACGGACCTCATCACCATGTTCATTCATCCAACCTGTTGAACCAGACACAACCTTTACGCCTTTAGCCCATGCTTTCAGATAGTTACCATAGGCAGCCTGAGGAGCTGTAAACTCGATGGCCACATCAGCTGATGCGAAGGCCTCACTCTCAAAATCCTGTTGATTGTCTATATCGATGATACTAACAATCTCATGGCCACGGCTACGGGCTATTTCTTCAATCATCTTGCCCATCTTGCCATAGCCGATTAATGCTATTTTCATTTTAATTCGAATTAAATTGCGTTGCAAAGATAGTAATTTTTGCCCATTAAGGCTCAACAATTAAGAATTTTTTGTATCTTTGCCCACGTAAAAACCAATACTTTTGCAATTATGGGAAAGAAAAGAGGTGGAAAACGGTTGAATAAGCGTGACGTTGCAAACGCCTTGCAAGCCTTGTTTCAGGCTCATCCTGGCGAGACGCTCAGTTTCAAACAGATATTTAAGGCATTAAAATTCGATACACACCCTGTGAAGATGCTTGCCATCGACGTGATGGAAGAAATGGCATGGGACGACTGGTTGTCGAAAGTAGGTGACAGTGCTTATAAACTGAACCTGAAGACGCAGGTGCAGGAGGGCACTTTTATCCGCAAGGCCAACGGCAAGAACTCGTTCCAGCCTGATGATGGCGGCAAGCCCGTCTTTGTAGCAGAGCGCAACTCGATGTTTGCCCTTAATGGCGACCGTGTAAAGGTGGCCTATATGGCACGCCGTCAAAATCATATCAAAGAGGCCATCGTGACAGAGATTCTGGAGCGCAAGCACGACCAGGCCGTAGGCATCCTGCAGGTAGAGAAGGATTTCGCCTTCCTGAATGCTGAAGGCAACTTCTTTGTGCATGACATCCTGATTCCTAAAAAGAAACTCAAGGGAGGCAAGACTGGCGAGAAAGCTGTGGTGAAAATCACCCAGTGGCCATCGGCAGAGTCAAAGAATATCGTGGGTGAAGTCATCGACGTACTGGGTAAACAAGGCGAGAACAACGTCGAGATGCACGCCATCCTGGCTCAGTATGGCTTGCCTTATAAATATCCAAAGAAGGTTGAGGATGCTGCCCAGAAGATTAATGCCGAGATTTCTGAGGACGAGATTGCCCGTCGCGAGGATTTCCGTGAGGTGTTCACTTGCACTATAGACCCCAAAGATGCCAAGGACTTTGACGATGCATTGAGCATCAGAAAAGTCACAAGTCAAAAAAATAAAACCTCAAACCTCTATGAAGTAGGCGTCCATATTGCTGACGTGAGCCATTATGTGACAGAGGGTAGTATCATCGACCGCGAGGCAGAGCAGCGTGCCACGAGTGTCTATCTGGTAGACCGCACCATTCCCATGTTGCCAGAACGACTATGCAATTTCGTTTGCTCACTGCGTCCTGATGAAGAGAAACTGTGCTATAGCGTCATCTTCGTTCTTGATGAGGAGGCAAATATCAAGGACTGGCACTTGGCTCATACCGTCATCAAGAGTAATCGTCGCTATGCCTACGAGGAAGTTCAGGAGATTCTGGAAGGAAAAGATGGTGACTACGCCGACGAATTGCGTATCCTTGACAAGATGGCCAAACGTCTGCGCGAGCGCCGCTTCAAGAATGGTGCTGTGAAGTTCGACCGTGAGGAGCTGCATTTCGATATTGATGATGATGGCAAGCCCACGCGTTGCTATTTCAAGAAATCAACAGATGCCACACAGCTCATTGAGGAGTTTATGTTGCTGGCCAACCGCACGGTAGCAGAATTCATCGGTAAGGCAGGAAAGGCTAAAAAAGATAATTCTGGCAAGCCCACCAAGGGCAAGACCTTTGTCTATCGTATTCACGACCAGCCCGATCCTCAAAAGTTGGAAAGTCTGCGCACAGCCCTGGCTCCTTTCGGTTATAAGGTGAAAACCAGCGGTACCAAGGGTGCTATCTCAAAGAATCTCAACAACTTAATGGAGGAAGCACAAGGCGAGCGCGAGCAGAAACTGGTGGAGACACTGACTCTGCGGGCTATGATGAAAGCAAAATATTCCACTCATAACATCGGGCACTATGGTCTGGCTTTTGACTATTACACCCATTTCACCTCGCCCATCCGTCGTTATCCCGACACGATGGTACACCGCCTGCTCACCCGTTATCAGGATGGTGGACGTTCTGTGAACCAGGATCACTACGAGGAACTATGCGAACACTGCAGTCAGATGGAGCAGACCGCCCAGAATGCTGAGCGCGACTCTATCAAATACAAGATGGTGGAATTCATGGCCGACAAGGTCGGTATGGAGTTCGACGCCCATATCAGTGGTGTCCAGTCGTATGGCATTTACTGCGAAATTGACGAGAACCACTGCGAAGGACTTGTAGGCATGCACGACCTCGATGGCGACTATTACGAGTTTGACGAGCGTAACTACTGTCTGGTGGGGCGTCGTCATCACCAAAAATACCAGCTTGGCGATGCCGTCCGCATCAAGGTGGCTCGCGCCAACATTGAGAAACGTCAGCTCGACTTTGTCCTAGCTGACTAGCCCTCAACTCTCAAACCTCAAACAAAAAATGGCAATAAGATACACACACAAGGAGGAAGTTTGGAATTCATGGAGTCATGCTGGAGGTGCTATAATGGCCGGAGCAGTGGGCATCGCTTTTTTTATCGTCGTATTATTAGGCAATAACGACCGCTCATGGGCAGCTATTGGTGTTGGGCTTTACCTCTTCGGTATGCTGGGCAGCTATTTGGCATCTACCATTTATCACGCCCTGAAACTCAGGAATCCATGGCGAGAACATTTTCGAAAGTGGGACCATGCAGCCATCTATTGGCACATAGCAGGCAGCTATTCGCCTATCACACTGATGGCACTACGCAATGAAGGATATTGGGGATGGACGCTTTTCACCTTTGTATGGGTCTGCGCCCTCATAGGTACCCTGATCAGCTTCATCAAACTGAAAGACCACTCAAATATCGAAACGGCATGCTTTGTGATAATGGGTCTTAGCGTATTGGCTGCCTTTAAGCCATTGGTTGACACAGTTTCAACGAATGCTTTCGTCTGGATAGTACTCGAGGGAGTATTTTATATCACGGGCGCTGTGTTCTATTCGTTCAACAAAAAGAAATATATGCATACGGTATTCCATTTCTGCGTATTGGCAGGCAGTATCTGCCATATCGTTGCAGTATGGGATATTCTGATACGCGATATTTTCTAGGTCACACAGAAATCACTGAAATCACAGAAATTTCTTGACCCTGACACTGAGTGTAGCTTTATTAAACTCGATACCTTTGCCTCGTTCAACAAACTGGCTCAAGGCACCACTCTGTGCCAATTCGTGTGGTGTTCCTATCAGGAGCTTTGCTCCTCTTTCTGTGATTTCAGTGATTTCTGTGTGAGGTCTAGTCATCAGCCAGATCTCGTCAGCCACCTGCAACGCCAGTTCCAAATCATGGGTTGAAAGAAATACCGTTTTCCGGGCCTCCCTGCTGATACGGCTCAGCAACAAGAGCATATCCACCTTACTGGGATAATCCAAGAAGGCTGTCGGCTCATCCAAATAAATAATGGGCGTCTGCTGCGCCAGTGTCTTCGCTATCATGACCTTCTGGCGCTCGCCATCGCTCAAAGTCTCAATCATCCTGTTTTTCAGATGACCAATGCCTATCAAAGCCATTGCTTCCTCACAAGCCCTTCGGTCATCATCATTCAGTCGTCCCCAGAACCCAGTATAAGGTGCTCGTCCCATTTCTACCAGTTCCATCGCCGTCATTTGCTGCACATCAGGTTTCTCTGTTAACACAATACCAATAGTACGAGCCAGCTCGCGCTCAGTGTATTGTCCCAACTCACGTCCCTGGATACAGATACTTCCACCCAGTGGTGCCTGAAAGGCAGACAAGGTCTTGAGCAATGTCGACTTACCCACACCATTCTCACCCAACAGACAAGTAAGACACCCCTGATGAATGTTGGCCGTAAGATGTTCAGCCACCACCCTGGTGCCCTGCTTATTCCTGTAACCTATACTCAGGTCGTTCAGCGTGACAGATATATTGCTATTCATTTTGTCGGAAGTCTTGACATTCTCCGTGCAAAAGTATGCTTTTTTTTTGATGTGAGCAAGTAATATCGAAAAAGTTTTGTACTTTTGCATTCAAATGCCGTTTCATCTTCTACACACCCTGACACCACGTCCAGAACAGATGAATAATCCGTTTTGCTATGAGCCGCATCCACTTTGTTTAGAGGCGGCCGATGAGGTGCGTGCCTATCTCAAGCAACACCCTGAATGGGACGAAGAGATACAGGCAGGAAAGATGTTTGGCGTCCTGGTGTGCGAGAATCAGCAAGGCCAACTTGGTTTCCTTGCGGCCTATAGCGGACAGATTGGCGGACGTGAAGACTGGCCTTGGTTTGTGCCAGCAGTCTTCGATTACCTGCAGCCCGATGGTTATTTCAAGCAAGAAGAGGCTCGTATCTCAGCCATTAACCAACAGGTGAAAGAGTTAGAAAAAACTGACGAATACCTGAACCTGCAGGAAGAATGGCAACAGGCTAGACAACAGGCCAACCAGGAGATTGCAGATTATAAACAGATGATGCAGCAGTCAAAGAAACTGCGTGACGAATTGCGGGCAAAAGATGGTGAGACTGAGACGATGATTCGCGAGAGTCAGTTTCAGAAAGCCGAACTACGCCGCTTGAAGAAACGTTGGCAGGAGCAAACGGATACCATTGAGAGACGCCTGCAACCATTCTCCGCAGAGATTGCCTCATTGAAAGCTGAGCGGAAACAGCGCTCTGATGCTTTGCAACGTTGGCTATTTGACCATTTCATGATGGCGAATAGCGAGAATAAATATCGCTCGCTGACAGACATCTTTTCCCAAACACCTCAAGGAGTGCCTCCCTCTGGCTCAGGCGAATGTTGCGCACCCAAGCTACTCCAATATGCATTCAACCACCATCTGCGTCCCTTAAGTATCGCAGAGTTCTGGCAAGGAAGGTCACCTCGCATGGAGATACGTCATCATAACCATTACTATCCTGCCTGTCGCGGCAAATGCAGACCTATCCTAGGATGGATGCTCCCCATGGAAACCAATGAGGCCCACAAGTCCCTGGAACCTATCATCATACACCAGGCATCCGGTTTCCTCGTTATCTACAAGCCCGCCGGACTATTGTCCGTTCCTGGTCTCTCTGACGCGCCCTCAGTAGAGAGCATCCTCAAGATGCGATATCCAGAGATTTCTATGGTACACCGGCTGGACATGGATACCTCAGGTGTGATGGTCGTGGCGCTGACACAAGAGAGCTACCATCATCTGCAAAAGCAGTTCCTAGAGCGGACGGTACAGAAGGAATATGTCGCTATCTTGGAAAATGAGGTACAAGGGCACGGCACCATTAGTCTGCCCCTACGACCAGACTTGACAGACCGCCCCCGTCAGGTGGTGGATACTGAGTACGGCAAGCCTGCCCTGACAGAATATCAGGCCTTAGGCGATTGTCGCATCCGACTGACTCCCCATACTGGTCGCACCCATCAGTTGCGTGTGCATTGTGCCCACGAGCAAGGTCTCAATAATCCTATCAAGGGCGATCCTCTTTATGGACGACAGAAAGCAGACCGACTGTATCTGCATGCCGAACTGCTGTCCTTTAATGACCCAGAAACAGGCGAACGTCTGACGTTCCGCTATCCAGCCCCATTTATTGACTTATGAGCAAAGAAATAACATCCCCTATATTAGAACTGCAACGCCAGCGTGCTTTGTTGCAGATGGAATACGATGAAGAGAAGCGCGCCTTCCAACAGCAGACCGAAGCCCTCGGCATGCTGCGAAGGGTGAAACGTGGTGATGCCTGGATGCCCCTGCGTGTAGGTAAGTCGTACTATAACTCCCTGAATCAATACTGCGTGGAGGTATTCCGCCAGGCAGACGATGACACAGATCATAACTTCGAATTCGGACGACCAGTCCAATTCTTCGTACAAAAGGAGAAAGAGATTCATTTCTTTCATGCTACTGGTAGCGTGAGCTATGTTGATGGCGACCGTATGGTCATTGCCGTACCCGATGGCTTTCCCATCGGCGACCTGCAAGTCACCGATGGTCAGCTTGGCATCCAACTCTTCTTCGACGAGACCTCCTATCGCCTGATGTTCGATGCCCTTGACCGCACCATGCGTGCCAAAGGACGGTTAGGCTATCTGCGCGACCTTTTCTACTCGCATCAGAAAGCCGAGACATTCTCTTTTCCTGACATCGGTTTCTCGTATCTGAATGAGACCCAGCAGCATGCTGTCAACGAAGTGCTGCGAGCCAAGGATGTTGCTATCGTACATGGTCCTCCAGGCACAGGAAAGACAACCACCCTTGTGGAAGCCATCTATGAGACCCTGCGTCGCGAGAGTCAGGTACTGGTATGCGCACAGAGTAATACGGCGGTAGACTGGATATCAGAAAAACTCGTAGATAGAGGTCTGAACGTTTTGCGTATAGGAAACCCCGTCAGGGTTGACGATAAGATGCTCTCCTTTACCTACGAGCGCCGTTTCGAGGCACATCCGGACTATCCCCAACTATGGGCTATCCGCAAGGCTATCCGTGAATTGCGCAGTCATAGAAAACGTACAGACAACTGGCACCAGAAGATGGATCGCCTGAAGAGTCGTGCCACCGAACTGGAGATACGCATCAATGCCGAACTCTTTGGTGAGGCACGCGTCATAGCCTGTACCCTGGTAGGCTCTGCCAACCGTCTGCTCGACGGCATGAAGTTTGGCACCCTTTTCATCGACGAGGCCGCCCAGGCCCTTGAAGCAGCCTGTTGGATACCCATCCGCAGGGCCGGTCGTGTTATTCTTGCAGGCGACCATTGTCAGTTGCCGCCTACGGTAAAGTGCTATGAGGCCCTGAAAGGAGGATTAGGTCGCACACTGATGGAACGTATTGCGGAACAGAAGCCTGAGGTGGTGACCCTTCTGCGCATCCAATATCGCATGCACGAAGACATTATGCGATTCTCGTCCCACTGGTTCTATCATAATCAAATGGTGGCGGCACCGGAAGTAAAACATCGTAGCATCCTCGACCTCGATTTGCCCATGATGTGGATTGACACCTCACAATACGATGGTAAGGAGGAATTCGTGGGAGAGTCATTCGGTCGTGTCAACAAGACGGAAGCCGAACTGACCCTGCTCTCCCTGCAAGCCTATTTCGAGCTCATTGGCAAACAGCGCATCCTTGATGAGCGACTCGATGTGGGCATCATCTCCCCCTATCGTGCCCAGGTGCAGTATCTGCGTTCACAAATCCGTAAGAAGGAGTGGATGAAACCCTTCCGGACACGCATCAGCGTAAATACCGTTGATGGCTTCCAGGGGCAGGAGCGCGACATCATCGTTATCTCGCTGGTACGCTCTAACGACGACGGACAGATTGGATTCCTGCGCGACCTGCGACGCATGAACGTGGCCATTACCAGAGCCCGCATGAAAGTCATCATCCTGGGTGATAGCAACACGTTGACACGTCATCCGTTCTATCGTAAGTTATATCAATATGTAGAGTCTTTGAAACAATCAGAATGAACGCAAAGGAACTATACGATATTCTTCAGGAACTGGCTGCGGGCGAACCATCAACGGCCAACCTGCGACAACTGCACGAAGTCATCAAACTCTGTGCAGCAGAAGGTTGTCGCTCACAAGGGGGCACCTTTGGCAACCTTTTCTCTCAGATAGACTTTGTCTGCAAGCACTTTGGGTTGAAGACACAGCAGAAATGGGCCATCCAACAGGCCCGACGCCATTCCAATGGCAGAGAAACGTTGTCTCTCGATGAGTGGCACTACGATTTGCGAGCAGTAACTCTACTTATCTCTTCTATCTTCCACGAGGATGTGCCTGGCAGTCTGCTGCAACTGTTGCCTGTCAACCTACAGCCTCAGCCTTCACAACTCAGTATCAACAAGCGTTATATCCGCTGCATTGTCCGTTCGTTTGACGACAATCTGATAACTGCCGATTCCGAGGAGGGGGAGATTCAGGTTGACTATGGTAATACAGAGGGAGGACGCGACTTCGCCTATTTGAAGAAGATGCTGCGCGAGGGGATGCAGCTGAACCTGCTGGATTGCCACTATGACGAAAAGATCGTTCCCGGTCTCATCGTGGTAGAGCCCGACTTCATGCTTGACATCTCATCCTTGGCTGCCTGTTTCACAGCCTACGGGCATCATCCACTACTCTACACTGTCAGTCGTCTGAAGCCACGTCCCAACACGCAAGCCACACTATTAGGTAACTTTGCCGGCACGGCTCTCGACGATATCATCCACAACCCACAAGTCACACTTCAACAGTCGTTACAACGCTCGTATCGCGAACAAGCCGAGCGCTTTGCCGCTTGCGAGGACTTCAACAAAGAGACCTTTGAACAAGCTGCTGCTGTGCAGATGGAGAATATCCGCCATACGGCATCAATTCTTAATTCTGAATTCTTAATTCATAATTCCCTACTCGAGCCCTCGTTCGTCTGCGAGCATCTTGGTCTTCAGGGACGTGTGGACTTGATGACTGCCGATATGAGTCTGCTTGTAGAACAGAAATCAGGCAAGAACCAGAAGATAGAATACCAGAGTCATGATGCCCACGGTCTGCAACTGGAGAGCCACTATGTGCAGTTGTTGCTCTATTATGGCATCCTGCGCTATAATTTCAACAAAAGCGATAATCAGGTAGATACCCGTCTGCTCTATTCACGCTATGCGCCAGAGAAAGGGCTGATAGCTGTCAACTACTATCGCACCCTGTTCCGCGAGGCCATCAAGTTGCGTAACCAGATTGTTGCTACCGAACTGCTCATCGCCCGCGACGGATTTGGTCGCATCATCCCCCTGCTCAATGCTGATATTATATATAAAGGTGTTGCCCGCGATGGCTATTTCCATCGTTATATCCTGCCAGAACTCTTAACTCTAAACTCTTATCTCTTAACTCTCGACTCTCTTGAACGTGCTTACTACGAGCGCATGATGACCTTTGTCTATCGCGAGCAGAGGGCACAGAAACTGGGCAGTAGTGAACAAACACTCCACCATGCCGGAGGATGCAGTTCCGACCTCTGGCTGATGCCCCTCAACGAGAAACAAGAACAGGGCAACATCATCATGCCCCTCCATATCATCAAGCGTGAGAAAACAGACTCAGATGGTGGCTATAACCGCATCACCCTTCGTTTCAGCAATGTTCCCAATGCGTCCCCATTGGGCACCCTCAACTTCCGTAAGGGCGATATGATCTATCTTTATCAATACGATGAAGAGCCGAATGTCCGGAAAAGCATTCTCTACAAGGGCAGTATCGAGGATATCCATGACGGCAAGGTCATCATCCTTCTGAACGACGGTCAGCAGAACGAGGCCGTCTTTGCCCTTTCAGACAAAACCTGGGCCATAGAACATGGTGGTAGCGATGTGGGTACCAACAGTAACATCCGCAGTATTCACCAGTTCATACAATCCTCGCCCCAGAAGAAGGCGCTGCTCTTAGGACAGCGTACACCTGAGGCCGACACCTCACTCGTCCTGTCACAGTCCTACAACCCTTATTATGACGATATCCTTCTGAAGGTCAAACAGGCTCGCGACTACTTCCTTCTGGTTGGTCCTCCAGGAACAGGTAAGACCTCTATGGCCCTACGCTTCATGGTGGAAGAAGAACTAAAGGGTATCGATACGTCATCCATCCTTCTGATGGCCTATACCAATCGTGCTGTCGATGAGATTCGCTCCATGCTTGAAGATGCCGGTCTTGCTGACGATGAACGTATCCTCACAGGTACCACATCCATGATGCAGGCACGTCCGTTCCTCTTGGAAGGCCGCCATTTCTCCTTGGCCATTGTCGACGAAGCCTCACAAGTATTGGAGCCAGGCCTCATCGGATTACTGAGTAGCGACCAGATAGACCGTTTCGTACTCGTTGGTGACCACAAGCAACTGCCTGCCGTGGTACAGCAGAATCCGGAGGAAGCACGGATTGACGACCCATTACTCAGAAGTATCGGACTGAACGACTGCAGGCAGTCGCTCTTCCAGCGCCTTTACAACTGGGAAGTACAGCAGCAGCGCACGCAATTTATCGGCACCCTTCACCGTCAGGGACGCATGCACCCTGATGTGGCATCGTTTGCCAGCAACCATTTCTATCATGCCTGGCTGCAACCCGTTCCCCTGCCCCATCAGCAGGAAACAGCCATCGGCTACGACCTGCCCTCACAAGATGCCATTGATGATATTCTCAAGACTCATCGCATCGTATTCTTCGACTCAACACCCAACACCATCGATCTTGCCCTGCGTATCCGTCGTTTCTATGGCGAACGCTTTAATCCAGAGAAGACCCTTGGCATCATTGTGACCTACCGCCATCAGATAGCAGCCATCCGGGAGGTTCTTCCTGATATCAGTATTGATACCGTGGAGCGTTATCAGGGTTCACAGCGTGATGTCATTATCTACGATGTTGGCGTCAGTCGTCAGTACCAACTGGATTTCCTGACTGCCAGCACCTTTACAGACGATGAAGGACAGACAGTGGACCGTAAACTCAATGTGGCCCTGACACGTGCTCGCAAGCAGATGATTATCGTAGGATGCTCATCTATTCTGCGTCAAAACACCCTCTATCGACAGTTAATCGATAATTTTTCTGTATAAAACAGGATGCCATTTACAGAAAATGTGTAAATTTGCACGCAGTTTTTATGACTTTAACAATAAAACGGTATGAAAAAGATTAGTTTAAGTGCAGCCTGTGTGCTGCTGGCAGGTAGTTTTCTGTGCAGTTCATGTATTGGTTCTTTCAGTCTCTTCAATAAGTACGAGAAGTGGCAGTGCAACATGACCAGCAACAAGTACGTTAATGGTATCGTAGGTCTGATTCTGCAGCCTATCGTAGGTGGCGTATGCCTCTTCGTAGACGCTGTAGTACTCAATACCATCGAGTTCTGGACAGGCAGCAATCCTATGGCTGTAAACAAGGTGCAGACCGTGAAAGGTCAGGATGGCCGTTACTATGCTGTAAAGACGCTGAAGAATGGTTACGAGGTGAAGGCTCCCAACGGTGAGGTTACCCTCTTCATTCACGACAGCAAGACAGAGTCATGGTCAATCTCTCAGAATGGTGTGACCAAGGAGATTATCCGTTTCAATGCCGACGGTACTATCCAGGCTTCATTGCAGAATGGTGAGAAGCTGACTGTTACCAACGACCAGGCTGGTATGCAGAAGGTTCGCGAGGCTGTTTATAATGACAACTGCTTCGCTCTGCGCTAAGCAAGCCTACATCAATAAAAAAGTAATGGAGAGCCACTTGTGCTCTCCATTTTCTTTTCTTACCAGCGATCTTTCGTCTGGATATCATCAGCCCAACGGTGATCCTTGGGGAAAGGTTGTCCACCCCAGGCTTTCACCTGCGTCCAAGGCTCAGCCTTGCAAGTCCAGAAATCATGGTTGGCTGGCAGTCCGAGAGGCATCAGCGACAGACTGGTCATATAGAGTGAGCCATTATTCGTGTACCAGTCGGCTGTCTCTGGCTGGTGTCCACAGAAGCCGATAGTAAGGAAGCCACCCTCATTGTAATTCTGCTGCTGGTCATACATCCGATGCATCACCTGCGTCAAGGCGGCACGCACCTGTCCGTTGCTCAGTTCCCGAGGCAGTTTCTGATACCAAGCCATCAAAGCCAATGGTTGCATAGCGGCCATACGATAAGGCGTAGAGCGACCAATCACAGGGAAAGTACCCTCGGGCGAGATGAAACGCTCCAGGATAATCGAGAATTTCTGTGCGCGCTTCAGTGCACGGTCATAATATTTCCTATACTCCAAACGGGTATTTGCCCTCGCATCAATCATGTTCTGAAGGGTCTCCAGATACATTGCATGGAACACATAACTGGAGTAGTAGTCGAAAGCAAACACAGGACCATCGGCATACCAGCCATCACCCACATACCATTCCTCAACCTTACGAATCGTCATCATCACACGGAAATCATCATACTCCCTCAGGCCTGCAGCCTTGGCAATAAAACTCTCTATCGTTGAAGAGAAAAGGAACCAGTTGGTATAAGGCGGTTCTATCGAACGCAGTTTCTTGAACTCCTTGATATAACGCTCCTTCGTCACCTTGTCGAGCGGCACCCACAAGGCATCATAAGCACGGATAAACGACTCTGCGATATAGGCAGCATCCACCAGGTTCTGGCCAGCCACACCCCAACAGAGATAATCAGGACTCTCCGGATCTACTGAGTTCTTATACGAGGCCAGGGCCCACTCACGCAACTGGCGAACCTGTGCCAGTTCTTTCTGCTCGGCAGCAGAACTGCCAAACACGCTATCGGGCAGGGCCAGCCAAGGCGCAATACCGGCCATCAAGCGGCCAAAGGTCTCCATATACACCACCTTGCGATTGCGGTTGTCAAACGAGGGCGAGAACTCCGTCTGCATATTCTTCTGCAGTTCACCCTTAGCCATGTTTTCCAATACGGGCTGAGCCATCTTATAGGCCTGCTCGCACCAGTACTCACGATCAGAAAGTTGTTTCGTTGCCTTTTTCTTTGCCTCTACAGGAAACAGTACAGAAAAAGCACAAATAGAAACCAATACAAGTATAAAACGTTTCATTTTGTAAGAAATAAATTGAATATTGTTGCAAAGTTAAAAAATAATTCATAGTTCATGGTTCTTAATTCATATTTATTTCTTACCTTTGCAACCATATTTTATTTTTTTAACTAAAACATTGGTATTACTAAATTAATCGCACGGTATGAAAAAGCAGACATGGATGGCGGCAACATTAGCCGTAGTGCTGGCCGTTTTCAGCAGTACGGCAGCCATGGGACAAAAGAAAAAGGACACACCACTTTGGATGGAGGACTTTACCAGTCGTATCACCCTGAATGGCTACGCACAAGGTGGCTGGTCCTATCAGGACATCAATGGTGAGAAGACCAACTCCTACAATCTGAAGCGTACGCTCCTTTGGGCAAAAGCACGTATCACAGACCGCTGGTCGTTTCTCTTTATGCACGACTTCTCGAGTGTTCCACAAGAGTTCTATACCGATTTTCGCGTGACTAAGAATAATGCGCTGACCGTCCGCCTGGGACAGTTCAAGCACTCTTACACCATGGAAAACCCCATGTCTCCTACTCAACTGGAACTGATTGACGTCTATTCTCAGGCTGTGCTCTATCTGGCTGGCGAAGGTCCTGACCCCCTGAATGGTGTGAACTATGGCCGCGACCAGGGATTGATGGTCTTTGGTGATATTCTCAAGAACAAGGTACACTATGAGCTGGCCCTGATGAGCGGACAGGGCATTAACCGCAAGGACCAGAACAACCAGAAAGACTTCATTGCCAAACTGGAGTTGCGCCCCATGGACGGCTTGCGTATTGTAGGCTCCGGCTATCTGGGAACGGGCAATGCCGCCGACTCTGCCAAATGGAACTCTATCTCAAAAGGGCAGAACTACAAGCGCAACCGCTATAGCGTAGGTGTAGAATATAAGACCGCTGCTTATTCTGAGGGTGAATACAAAGAGGCCCGTCCTGCCAGCATCCGTGCTGAATGGCTGGGCGGTGAAGACGGTGAAGTAGGCAGTCGCGGTGGCTATGTCACCACCTGTATTCCTGTCTATGATGCCCTCGACGTGGTAGCATCTGGCGAGACCTTCAACCGCAACACAAAGGTGGATGGATGGGATCAGACCAACCTGACCCTGGGCGTACAGTACTGGTTCTATAAGAAGTGCCGCGTGCAGTTGCAGTATACCCGTTGCCTCTGCGGCGAGAACATCTCCTCAAAGGATTACAACTGGTTGCAGGCTCAGGTGCAGGTAGCATTCTAATTGGTAATTGAAAATTGACAATTGATAATTATGTTAATCAAAGTTCTCTTAACGATTATTTTCCTGGCCGTCATGATTGGTGTAGGTCTTTACACCCGCAAACAGGCCAGCAGTGTTGATGGATTCGTGCTCGGCGGACGTTCCGTAGGTCCCTGGCTCACGGCTTTCGCCTTTGGCACCAGTTATTTCTCTGCCGTAGTCTTTGTGGGCTATGCAGGACAGTTTGGTTGGAAATACGGTCTCTCGTCCGCATGGATTGGTATTGGTAATGCCGTGATTGGTTCGTTGCTGGCCTGGATTATCCTGGGACGTCGCACCAAACTGATGACGCAGCATATCGAGAGTCGCACGATGCCCGATTTCTTTGGCACCCGTTTCCAGAGTCAGGGCCTGCGTGTGGCAGCTTCTATCATCGCCTTCGTCTTCCTGATTCCCTATACCGCTGGTGTATATAGTGGTATCTCGCGTCTCTTCGAGATGGGCTTCGAGATTCCCTACGAGTATTGCGTGGTGATTATGTCTATCCTCACCGCTGTCTACGTTATTCTGGGTGGCTATAAGGCTACAGCCATGAACGACTTCATTCAGGGTATCATCATGCTCTTTGGTATCGTGGCCGTTATCTGGGCTGTACTGGCTAATAATGGCGGTCTGACTACAGCCGTAGAGCGACTGGCAGAGATTCCCGCCGATGATACAGGTGCTACAGGTGTCTTCGCCTCATGGTTCGGACCTGATCCCTGGGGACTGCTGGGCGTGGTTATCCTCACCTCCCTGGGCACCATGGGACTGCCTCAGATGGTAGGTAAGTTCTATTCTATTACTGACGAGAGTGCCATCAAGCGCGGCACCGTCATCTCCACCATTTTCGCCTTCATCGTGGCTGGTGGATGTTATTTCCTTGGTGGCTTCGGACGTCTCTACGACCCCGTGATTGGCGCCAATGGCAAGATAGCCTTCGACTCTATCGTACCTGCCATGCTCATCACCCTGCCTGATGTGCTCATCGCCCTCGTAGTACTGCTGGTTCTGTCGGCATCTATGTCCACACTAGCCTCACTGGTACTCACATCCAGCTCTACGATGACCCTCGACCTGATTTATCGCGATAAGAAATCATTGCCTGGCGAAGTAGAGGAAGGAACCATCGATGATGTAGTAGCCGAGAAAGTAGAGCGCCGTAAGGTAGTGGTGATGCGTGTGCTGATTATGTTCTTCATCGCCATCTCCCTGCTCATCGCCCTGAATCCCCCCACCTTCATTGCCCAGCTCATGGGTATCTCCTGGGGTGCGCTGGCAGGTGCTTTCCTGGCTCCCTTCATGTTGGGTCTCTATTGGAAGCGCGTCACCACCGCCTCTGTATGGGCCTGCTTTGTATGGGGCGTAGGCCTGACAGTCATCAACATGCTCCTTGGCAACCCCATCAATCCTATCAACTGCGGTGCTATTGCCATGCTTGGTGGCTTCCCCATCGTATTGATTGTCAGCACGATGACACCCCACATGTCCAAAAAGGATGTGGATCAGATATTCGAATGCTACAAGTAAGCATATTTCAATAAAAATGGAGGAGTGATATTTTTTACTCCTCCATTTCTTTTATCGTCAGGAAACATTTCTCCCAGCCGTTAAACGATGAGCGTTGCCCTTTTGGAATCATCAGACAGTTGTACCCTTCGTCAAACACCTTTGATGGTGATGGTACAGAGATATAAGGCGTATAGCATCTCACCTCACTGTCAGGTTCCTTCAGCAAAGCGCATTTCTTGAAGGCCTTCTGTTCTATGACGACACTACTGCAATACAAGGAAATAGTGAGCAGGGAGTCACAACCATAGAATGCCTCCTGACCAACGTATGCCAGGTTCTCAGGAAGGGTCAATGTCTGCAGATGACTACCTGAGAAAGCATAGGCACCAATGACGTCCAGCGTCTTGGGGAAAGAGATACTCTTCAAGCCCTCACAGTCGCGAAAGGCAGAAGCGCCAATCTTCTCTACGCCCTCGGGCACCACCGTATTCTTACCACCCAGATACAGCTCACGATTCTCGGACTTGATAATCGCATTACAGTTGTTGCGTGAGTCGTAGACAGGATTGCCAGCCTTCACATAGATATTCTCCAGACGAGGGAAGCGACGTGCCAGGTCCTCACCATCACTATAAGTCTCGTAATAATCCGTGAAAAACACCGTCTCGCCCCACGACTTCACATTGCCGCCTATGACCAGCGATGTCAGCACATCATTGCCATTGGGACGCTTCGTTGTCTCGTATTCCTCCTTATCAAACACACCCAGATTCTGAATCTTCGTCAGCGGATAATCCACCTCATTGATACCCACAGCATCAGGTATCACAATCTCACGTACCTTCTCTGCCGTACCAATCAGAATAGCTTCTGTCTTATCAATTTCGAAATACAGTGTGCCATCAGTATAATAGCCATCCTTGATATATGGACGCACCACATAGGCGCTGCCACCCTTGTCAAATTTCGACATACATGCACTGGCAACTGCACAGAGAATCACACCGATTAGTAATTTTACACCCAGTTTCATTATTGACTTTCTGATAATCATGTACTTATGGTTAAGAATCTATCGGCTGCAAAGGTATGAAGATTTTGCGAATTATACAAAAAAAGGACACTTTTTTGCATTAATCCAATAAAAAGCCGTAATTTTGCACCCAGATTTCGAAATTCCTATGAAGATACTCATTACAGGAGCCAGCGGATTCATTGGCTCGTTTATCGTGGAAGAGGCGCTGAAGCGCGGGTTTGAGACGTGGGCTGCCGTCAGGGGAAGTAGCAAGAGAGACTTCCTGCAGGACGAGCGTATCCATTTCATAGAACTGAACCTGAGCAATCAGACGCAGTTGGAAGAGCAGTTGAAGGAACATTCGTTCGACTACGTGGTGCATGCTGCCGGCGTGACGAAATGCTTGAATACCAGCGATTTCTATCGTATCAACACAGAGGGTACGAAGAACCTGGTGCGTGCGCTCATCAACCTGAAGATGCCCCTGAAGCGCTTCGTGTATCTCAGTTCGCTGAGTGTCTATGGAGCCATCCACGAGCAGCAGCCCTACGTGGAAATCAAGGAGACAGATACGCCACGGCCCAATACGGAGTATGGTAAGAGCAAGTTGGAAGCAGAAGAGTGGCTGGAGAAATTAGATTTCCCCTACGTCATTCTTCGCCCCACAGGCGTCTATGGCCCTCGTGAGCGCGACTATTTCCTGATGGCAAAGAGTATCAAGCAGCATTCTGATTTCGCTGTGGGCTATCAGCAGCAGGACATCACCTTCGTCTATGTGCTCGATGTGGTGCAGGCTGTCTTCCTGGCTTGCGAAAAAGGACAGACAGGCAGGAAATATTTCCTTTCTGATGGCAAGGTATACCAGTCAACCACTTTCTCAGACCTTATCCGCAAGGAGTTAGGCAATCCCTGGTGGATACGTATCACCGCTCCTATCTGGGTGCTGCGCGTCATCACCTTCTTTGGCGATAAGTGGGGACATATCACAGGTAAGATTTCAGCCCTGAATAATGATAAATACCATATTCTGAAGCAGCGCAACTGGCGATGCGATATCGAGCCAGCCCGTCGCGAACTGGGCTATGAGCCAGAATACACGTTGGAGAAAGGCGTACCCCTGACAATCAAGTGGTACAAAGAAAACGGATGGCTGTAAGGAGTTAAGAATTAAGAGTTAAGAGTTAAGAGTTGATTAAGAAGATATTTGCTGTAGAGAAGAAGTCCAGGAAGGGCTTGATGGCGGTGGAGTGGATCATGTTGGCTTACACCATCTTCACCACGTTGTTTATTCTTGTTACATGGGTGCGGCTGGCCTATCCCGTTGATATGCTCTGGTTCAGGGCACAGTCGGTCATTCTCACCCTGGCCCTCTGGGGTGTCTATCGATTGTATCCTAGCAGGTTGACAACCCTGTTTCGCGTCTGCGGTCAGCTGCTGCTACTGTCGTGGTGGTATCCCGACACCTACGAACTGAACCGTATCTTTCCCAACCTCGACCACCTGTTTGCAGGCTATGAGCAGTCGCTCTTTGGTTTTCAACCCGCTTTGACGTTCTGTCAGACCTTCTCGCATCCTATCTTCAGCGAGTTGATGGCAATGGGCTATGTGAGCTATTATCTGCTGTTTGTAGGCATCGTCTTCTTCTATTTCTTCTGTCGTTACGAGCATTTCGAACGCACGGCCTTCATCGTCGTAGGCTCATTCTTCCTGTTCTATCTCATCTTCGACTTCCTGCCCGTAGCAGGTCCGCAGTTCTATTTCAAGGCTGTGGGTGTAGACCAGATAGCACAGGGCATCTTCCCCAATATAGGCGATTACTTTAACACCATACAGTTTGACGTCCATAATCGCGACTTCATCCTGCCCATTCCTGGTTGGGAAGACGGCATGATGTATAAGTTACTCATCATGGCCCACGATGCAGGCGAGCGCCCCACGGCCGCTTTCCCCAGCAGTCATGTGGGCGTGGCCACGATTGTGATGTGGCTGGCATGGGAAACAAAAAACAGGAAGGTGCTGTTCACCTGCCTGCCTTTTGCCGTACTGCTGTTCTTCAGCACCTTCTACATCCAGGCCCACTACGCCATCGACGCTATTGCCGGCCTCTTCTTCGGCACCGTATTTTACTTCTTTTTAAAGTGGGGATATAAACTATCGTCTTAACTCCTTAACTCCTTTCGCTCGGCGCTTGCGACGCTTTTACAAAGGTCGCAGACCGACTAAAAGAACTCCTTAACGCCTAGAACACCGTCTCGTTCAGGTTCCTCTTCAAGAAGAACTGTTTTGTTGCCAGGAAGAACAGGGCAACGCCTGAGCCGTTGATAAGCACCACGGTCCAGAAAGCGGCTCCATAACTGATGAGCTCTGCGATGACACCTCCCACGAGGATGCCCAGTCCCATTCCGATATCCCATGAAATCAGGATGGTACTGTTGGCCGTACCGCGCTGGTTGTTGCTCGCCACGTTAATCGTCATATTCTGGAAGGCAGGCCACATGTGGCCATTACCCAGTCCAATCAGCAAAGCCGACGCATAATAACCCACCATATTGGGGACCAGTATAAACAGCGTGTAGCCGATGAGCGATATCACCATGCCGCTACCCGCATTATGCGTCAACCTACCCTTACGCAACGCCTTGCCACCTTGTATGCGCGACAGTATCAGTCCTACGCTACACAGCATGAAATACGTGCCAGTGCCACCCGTGATACCCATCACCTCCTTGCCATAGATAGCCAGATAGTTGCTCAGCACGCCAAAGCTGAAGCCAAAGGCCACCATATTGACGCCTAAGAGCCAGCCGCGCAGAAGGAAGAAGCGGTCGAGGGTAATCACTCCCCGCCCTTTAGGGAGGGGCTGGGGGCGGGTCTTTACCGTACTATCAACCATCAGTCCCCCTACTGCCACTGCCAGCGCTATCCAGAACAGCAACTCAAAACTGCCACTCCACTGATAGACGAAGATGCCTATAGTGGGAGCGACAGCCATTGCGAGGTTGTTTGACAGACCGTAATAGCCAATACCCTCCGTTCGTCTGCTGCTAGGCAGCACGTCGATAGCCACCGTCGAATTGGCTACCGTCAAGGCACCAAAGGGACCGCCGTGCAGCGTACGTACTATCAGGAACAGCAGGAGTGTCGACGCTGCCAGATAGCCTGCAAAGAAGATGGCGAAGGCCGTAAAACAAATCAGCAACACCTTCTTGCGAGGAAACGTATCTACCACATACCCGCTGAACGGACGCACCAGCAGGGCCGTGATGGTATAGCCCGACAGCACCATACCTATCACATCCTTCGTGGCTCCGAAGTGCTCACTCAGATACAGCGGCAATAGTGGCGTCAGCACATAAAAGGCAAAAAACAGCGAGAAATTCGCTGCCATCACCTTACAGTAGTTCGCATTCCAAAGTCTGTCTTGTGTCATGATGGCTGCAAAATTACGAAAAAAAATCGTAATACTTCGTTTGTATTTCATAATTTATTCGTACCTTTGCGCCCAAATTAAACAGCGATAACAACTATGGGCGGATTTTTCGGAACCATTTCCACACGTGACTGCGTAAACGATTTGTTTTACGGCACAGACTACAATTCACATCTTGGTACTAAACGAGCAGGTCTTGTGACTTTCGACAAGGAGAAAGGCTTTAGCCGTAGTATCCACTCTCTAGAACGCGACTATTTCCGCTCAAAGTTCGAGGACGAACTCCATGATTTCTGTGGTAATCAGGGACTGGGTGTTATCAGCGACACCGACCCTCAGCCTATCATCATCAACTCACATCTGGGCCGTTATGCCGTGGTGACTGTTGCTAAGATCAACAACCTGCGTGAGATTGCCGATGAACTGCTTGCCCAGCGCATGCACCTCAGCGAGCAAAGTGCCAACAACCTGAATCAGACAGAGTTGGTGGCACTTATCATTAATATGGGTTCCACCTTCGTTGAGGGTATCAACATGGTGTATCGTAAGATCAAGGGCTCTTGCTCCATGCTGATTCTTACAGAAGATGGTATCATTGCTGCGCGCGACGTACTGGGACGCACCCCTATCGTGATTGGTAAGAAGGAGACGCACCAGCTCTCGCCCATCGGCACCGACGACTGCGTCAAGGCTTTCGCCGTAAGTAGCGAGACCACCAGCTTCCCCAATCTGGACTATAAGCCCGTGCGCGACCTGGGTCCTGGCGAGATTGTACGCCTCAAGGCCGATGGTTTCGAGGTACTGCAGCCAGCCTTCAAGCGCTGTCAGATATGCTCGTTCCTGTGGGTTTACTACGGATTCCCCGCTTCCAACTATGAAGGTATCAACACCGAGTATGTTCGTGAGAAAAACGGACGTATGATGGGTGAGAAAGATGATATCGAGGCCGACCTCGTTTGCGGTATCCCCGATTCTGGCGTAGGTATGGCCCTTGGCTACGCCGAAGGTTCCGGCATTCCCTACAAGCGTGCCGTACTGAAATATACACCTACATGGCCTCGCTCATTTACGCCTGGCAACCAGAGTCGTCGTGACCTCGTGGCCAAGATGAAGCTGATTCCCAATGCAGCCCTCTTGAAGGACCAGCGCGTGGTGTTCTGCGACGACAGTATCGTACGTGGCACACAGTTGCGCGACAATGCCCGTGAGTTCATACAGAACGGCGCCAAGGAGGTTCACGTACGTATCTCTTGTCCGCCTCTGGTCTATGGCTGTCCCTTCATCGGCTTCACCAACAGCAAGAGCGACCTGGAGCTCATCACCCGTCGTATCATCCGCGATTTCGAGGGCGACGACAAGGCCAAGCTCGACCAGTATGCCAAGACCGACTCACCCGAGTATAAGCGCATGGTAGAGGAGATTGCCCGCCGCTTGGGTCTCACCTCCCTGAAGTTCGCTCATATCGAAGACCTCATCGAGTCTATCGGTCTGCCTAAGAGCCAAGTCTGCACCCACTGCTTCGATGGCAGCAGCTACGACCAGCAGGGCGACGGCGAATTCTTTGGATAAAAGAAACTGAAACGACATAAGCAAGCGACCGAGGCTATCATCACAGATGTTCTAATTCACAACAATGAAACAACGATATGTAGGAGTAGTGTTTCTCGCACTGACAATCGCTTCGGGCATGGTGAGCCTGAACAGCTATAAGTCAACGGAGGTGCTGGTGACTGCCGATATGAACCAGGCACTGTCCAAGGCTCTGGAAGAACAGCAGTCGGACGTTATCAGCGCTGATACGATTCAGGTGTTCAACAATCATCTGCAAATAGAAGGATTGAGAGGAAATGCTGTTCTGGCTGTAGACACCAAGAAAGGATTCCGTCCGCGGCCACAGGTATCAACAGCGACGATTCTCTCACTCTCTGACCAGCGTCCTTCGATGATTCTCTGGTCGATGGCACTGTTGTGGGGACTGTTCGGTCTGTATCAGCATAGGCGGCTGTCTGTATTAGGACTGTATGGCGGTCTGGCCCTGCAAGAAGGAAGATTTGTCAATGCAAAAGGCAGCGAAGTAAAACTGACCCCCATGCAGCAGCAACTGATGGAAATGCTGTGGCAGTCACCCTCGCATCAGCTGTCGAAAGCAGAGATATGTGATGCCCTCTGGCCCAAGAAACCCGATGCCAGCGAGACACTCTACACGCTAATCCGACGACTGAAACCCATCATAGAAGAACATTCCGACCTCAAAATCGAGTCAGACAGAGGAAAGTCATACAGCCTGAAAATCAGATAGATAGAAATCTGTCAGACAATTGTCAGACAAATGTCAGGAAGTATTTGCTGTATGTTTACATAATTGTTGTTAGCTTTGCAGCCGTTTTATGAAAACGTGCAAAGCATTATGCAACAAGAAACATTTAAGAAACTCAACTCTTGCATGGCATGGCTTGTCTTTGCCATTGCCGCTATTGTCTATGGACTGACTGTGGAACCAACGGCCAGTCTGTGGGATTGTCCTGAATTCATTGCATGTGGCTATAAGTTGGAGATTGGTCACCCGCCTGGCGCACCAGTCTTTATGTTAGCCGCCAACCTATTCTCGCAACTGGCCAGTGATCCGTCGCAAGTGGCGCTGATGGTCAATCTCCTGTCGGCACTGCTGAGTGCGGGCTGCATATTCTTTCTGTTTCTCACGGTGACACATTTAAGTGAAAAGTTAATAGTGAAAAGTGAAAGGCAACGGGTAGGCGACGGAACGTCGGGAATGAAATTTGCTACCGCCACCCCATCTCTTTCGCAGGTCATCACTATTGAGGCATGCGGCATGGTTGGCGCATTGGCCTACACCTTCAGCGACACGTTCTGGTTCTCGGCAGTCGAGGCAGAAGTCTATGCCTTCTCCAGTTTCCTGACTGCCCTGATGTTCTGGCTGATTCTGAAATGGGAGAGCGAGATGGATAAGCCCGGCAGTACTCGATGGATTGTTCTGATTGCTTATATCACAGGATTGTCCATCGGTGTCCATCTGCTTTGTCTGCTCTGTCTGCCCGCCATGTCGTTTGTGGTCTATTTCCGTCGGGCAAAGCAAATTACGTGGATGGGAATGCTAAAGGCTCTCATCGCTGGCGGGTTGTTGGTGGCCGTCATTCTCTTTGGTCTCATACCTGGCGTGGTGAAACTTGGCGGATGGTTTGAACTGCTGTTTACCAATGTGCTGGGATGCCCTTACAACACTGGCCTCATTTGCTACATCTTACTGCTGACAGTAACAATCGTCATTGCCTATTATAAAGTAAAGAGAAGGACGGTCAGATTATCGTTAGCCTGCCTGCTGATGATGCTCATCGGCTACAGTAGCTATGGTGTCATTATTATTAGAGCCAATGCCCAGACGCCGATGTGTGAGAATGCGCCTGACAACATCTTCTCTTTGGGGAGCTATCTGAACCGCGAGCAATATGGCAAGACGCCGCTGTTCTATGGTCCTGCGTATTGCAGCGAAATAGACCGTGTAGTAAAAGGAGAATACCTGGTGCCGAGACAGAAGGAAGGTCAAGCCGTCTATCGTCCTGTGGCCGATTCCACGAAGCGGGAATACGAGGTGGTCCGTCACGACATAGAATATTTGTATAAGAACAATATGTACTTCCCCCGGATGCACTCCTCACGACATACCAAAGCCTACGAGGACTGGAAAGGCTACGGGTCGGCGACGGAACGTCGGGAATTGGGTGGTGTCGAGAAAAAGAATGGCGTACCCACTGCTGCCGAGAACCTGCGCTTCTTCCTTTCCTATCAGGTGAACTTCATGTACTGGCGTTATTTCCTGTGGAACTTCGTAGGGCGACAGAACAACATTCAGGGACACGGAGAAGTGGAACACGGCAACTGGATTACAGGTTTCCAATGGATAGACGACTGGCTGTTAGGTTGCGACACGTCGAAGCTGCCGTCCGACCTGAAAGAGAACAAAGGGCGTAACGTGTTCTATGGATTACCGCTGCTGCTCGGACTGGCGGGAATGTTATGGCAATGGCGCAAGGGGAGTAAGGGTAAACAACAGTTCCTGGTTGTCATGCTGCTGTTCCTGATGACGGGACTTGCCATCGTGGTCTATCTGAACCAGACACCGCTCCAACCGCGTGAACGTGACTATGCATACGCCGGTTCGTTCTATGCCTTTGCCATCTGGATAGGACTGGGAGTGGGAATGATAAGTGAAAAGGTAAGAGTGAAAAGTGCAAAATATGCTACCGCCTTGGCTATTCTTTCCGCTATAGCATGTCTGCTGGTTCCCCTCCAGATGGCAAGCCAGACGTGGGATGACCATGACCGCTCAGGCCGTTATACCTGCCGTGACTTCGGTGCCAACTATCTCAACAGCATGCAGCGAGAGGGACATCCCATCATCCTGACCAATGGCGATAACGACACTTTCCCGCTTTGGTATAACCATGAGGTGGAAGGTGTGCGCACCGATACGCGCGTCGTTAATATGGAATACCTGCAAACCGACTGGTATATCGATCAGATGAAGCGTCAGGCATACGATTCGCCACCCCTGCCCATCAGTCTGAGCCATGAAGACTACAAGGAGGGCCGGATGGAGTATGTGCCCATCGATACCGACAGCATCACCATCGGCCCAGCGACCATCTCGCTGAAGGGCAAGCAGGGTCTCTTCAAGAACGAACTGATGGTGCTCGATATGCTGTTGCAGGCCAATTGGGAACGCCCCGTCTACATGTCCATCAGCATGGGTTCCGACATTCTGCCCTTCCTGCGCGACCATTTGGTACTCGAAGGACTTGCCTATCGCATTTCGCCTGCGGCTACCACTCAGAGGATAGATGTGGAGAGACTATATGACAACATCATGCACCGTTTCCGCTATGGAGGTCTGAGCACGAAAGGCATCTATGTGGATGAGGATGTCAAGCGTATGGCCAATACTCATCAGCTCATTATGGGTGTGCTTATCGACTCTCTTCTCCATCGAGGTGACATCAAGCGAGCCCTGAACGTATGTCATAAGTGGCAGAAGGAAATGCCGCAGGAGAACGTGCCCTATACAGAATACGCGCTGTCGATGGCCCGTTGCTATTATATGGCACGCCAGCCAGAACAGGGTGACGAGATTGTCAGCGACCTGCTGCGCCGTTCTGACGAATGGCTCTTTTGGATTAACACCATCAAATCATCGCGTCGTGCCGGATCTCTTTACAACCGCTACACATGGATGCAGACCATGGAGCAGGCACTTGTCGTAGCAGAACAATTTGAAAGAAGCAAATTCATTCATCAATACATCAAGCAATATGAACACTACAACAAACAATATCAATAAAGCCAAACAATTGATACTGGCGGGCTTAAACGGAAAACGAATCATCATCATAGCATGTGTCCTGATACTCATAGGCTATATCCTAATGTCTGGTTCAAGTAGTAACGAACAATCTTTCAACCCAGCCATCTTCTCAACCCGCAGAATTGTCATCGCCCCGGTACTATGCCTCGCAGGCTATCTGCTGATTATTCTTGGGATTCTTAAGAAACGTTAATCTGTTAAACTCTGCTAAAGTCTGTTTGGTTTTGAAGATGCCACGGGGACTGGTGCCACGTGGATCTGATGATGGCAGACCATGAAGACTTGAAAAATGAATTCTATTCTGAAAAAAGTAGGAGGAAGCGTCTATTGGCCTCTTATGTTATACCTATCCTTGAGAAAGCAGGTCTTTTCACCTTGAACTCCTCAAATACACAATAATGGATGTGCGAATACACATCCATTATTTTTGTTCTATCCCCTCGCCATGGTCCAAACAGCTAAAAGATGCAACGGGGACTGATGCCACGGGGACTGGTACCTCATCACCACTCATCATCTTCAGCGATATTACCTGAAAAGGTATGAAAACCATAAAAATTATCATAAATTTGCTCATTTCAAGAAAACATATTATCTTTGCACTGCAAAAACGGTCGAATCGTTCGACAATTTTTGCAGTAAATATATTGGAATCATGATTATCAAGAGAGAAAAATATGTAGAAGCTCTGCTCAACAAGCGTTGGAATGGTAAAGTGAAAATAATCACTGGCATCCGTCGCTGTGGCAAGTCATTTCTTCTGTCAACCCTGTATAAAGATTACCTCAAATCGGAAGGAGTCTTGGATGATTGTTTCATTGAAATAGCCCTGGACAGGAAGGCTAACATGAAGTACAGGAATCCCAATGAATTGTATGAGTATGTGATTGGCAGGACTCAGAATGAAAGCAAACGCTATTATGTCTTTATTGATGAAATACAATTGTCCTATAAGGTGAAAAACGAGGATGTGGATGAAAGTCTGGTACCAGAGGAGGATAGAGATATGCTCTATACTACTTTCTATGACATTCTGAATGATCTTATGGCACGGAGTAATCTGGACATTTATGTTACTGGTTCCAATTCCAAAATGCTGTCAACGGACATCGTTACCAATTTCCGTGACCGTGGTACGGAAATCAAGGTATATCCCTTGTCCTTTAAGGAGTATTATGTATATTCTGGATTGGAAAAAAACGATGCATTGGCAGAGTATCTGATGTTTGGAGGTATGCCATTAGCAGTTGTCGAGAATGACGAGGCAGAAAAGCGCAAATACCTCAAGGACTTGCATAAGAACGTGTATATCAAAGATATTGTGGAGCGCTACAAACTGAAAGACGATGAGGTACTGGACGCCCTGATTGACTCACTTTCATCCGCGATTGGCTCACTTACCAATCCGCATAACCTTGCCAATGCTGCAGGCACGCTGATGAAACGCAACACTTCCGACCATACCATCAAGAATTATCTCGACTATTTGGAGGATGCCTACCTGTTCATGGGTGCAAAGCGCTACGACGTGAAAGGTAAGCGGTATTTCGAGAATACCCAAAAGTATTATTCTATGGACCTGGGACTGAGAAATGCTAAGCTGAACTTCCGTCAGCAAGAGAAAAGCCATCTGATGGAGAATATGATATACCTTGAACTGGTACGCAGGGGATATAGCGTTGATGTGGGCGTGGTGGAGCTCACACGAGTGAAGAATGGCAAAAAGCAGCAATCCCAATATGAGATTGACTTTGTGGTTAATACGGGACAAGAAAAAATCTACATCCAGTCGGCATTGAATGTAGATACTGAGGAAAAGCAGAATCAGGAGACTTTCTCGTTGAAAAATTCAGGCGACCTTTTCCGTAAGATAGTCATTGTTGATGGGAATACAAAGCAATGGACGGATGAGGACGGTATTGTGTATATTGGTATAATTCCATTCCTGCTGGAAGAATCGAGACTTGGATTCTAAAAGGTAAATAGGAAATGCAAGAAATCAACAAGGAGGACAAAATAATATTCACGACAATGAAACAACGATATGTAGGAGTAGTGTTTCTCGCACTGACAATCGCTTCGGGCATGATGAGCCTGAACAGCTATAAGTCAACGGAGGTGCTGGTGACTGCCGATATGAACCAGGCACTGGCCAAGGCTCTGGAAGAACAGCAGTCGGACGTTATCAGCGCTGATACGATTCAGGTGTTCAACAATCATCTGCAAATAGAAGGATTGAGAGAAAATGCTGTTCTGGCTGTAGACACCAAGAAAGGATTCCGTCCGCGGCCACAGGTATCAACAGCGACGATTCTCTCACTCTCTGACCAGCGTCCTTCGATGATTCTCTGGTCGATGGCACTGTTGTGGGGACTGTTCGGTCTGTATCAGCATAGGCGGCTGTCTGTATTAGGACTGTATGGCGGTCTGGCCCTGCAAGAAGGAAGATTTGTCAATGCAAAAGGCAGCGAAGTAAAACTGACCCCCATGCAGCAGCAACTGATGGAAATGCTGTGGCAGTCACCCTCGCATCAGCTGTCGAAAGCAGAGATATGTGATGCCCTCTGGCCCAAGAAACCCGATGCCAGTGAGACACTCTACACGCTGATCCGACGACTGAAACCCATCATAGAAGAACAATCCGACCTCAAAATCGAGTCAGACAGAGGAAAGTCATACAGCCTGAAAATCAGATAGATAGAAATCTGTCAGACAATTGTCAGACAAATGTCAGGAAGTATTTTCGGCTAACAGGCAATCTCTTCATATCTTTGCAATCAAAAACAGCAAACGTATGAAGAGATTGTTTTTTATGCCCCTTCTCGCCACTATGATTGCAGTTCATGCCCAGGACATCAAGGAGGGAGAAATGCTTCACGAGGTCACCGTAAAAGGGTCGAAGGTTGTTCAACGGGTAGATGGTCAGACCATCTATCCCACGCGCCAGCAACTGGAGAGTTCGCCCAACGGCTATTCACTCTTGTCGAAACTGACCCTACCCCACCTGCGTATCGACCCCGTGATGCATACCGTCACGGCTCTTTCCAATCTTGGGAGTGTGCAGGTGCGCATCAACGATATCGTGGCATCAAAGGAGGACCTGCTTTCGCTTGATATGAAGGCCATACAGCAGATTGACTACATCGATAATCCAGGAGTCAGATATGGTGAGGGTATTGCCTACGTCATCAATATCATCGTGAAACGGCCTGTCAGCGGATATGACATCGGAGCAGACCTGACAAATACGCTCACGGCCGTTAATGGCGACGAGACCGTCTATGGGAAGTTTAACTATGGAAAGAGCGAGTTTGGCGTGAACTACTCGCTGGACTATCGTAACTTCAAGAGGTCGGAATATGAGGAAACGGCGACCTACGAACTGGAGTCGGGAACAGCATACAACGTCCTGCGCCAGCAGTTAGAGGGACAGAACAAAAACCTTGACCACAAAATCCAGTTGACCTACAGCCTGAGTGATTCCAACTATGTGTTCCAGTCGAAACTCTCAGCCCGTCGGGACATCCAGCCCAACCGATTGTTTTCAAGGTTTGAAGGCTACGAAGATCTTTCTTCATCGCGTACCTCATCGCCCGTGCTCGACCTCTATTTCCATCATGACTTTGGGGCGCATCAGTCGCTCACAGCCAATGCCGTAGGAACGTATATCAAGACCGACAGCCACGCTGAGCACAACGAGGGTGGCAGTTATGCCTACGACGTGACAGGTAAGACTTATTCGCTCTGGACGGAGGCCGTCTATGAGAACCGTCTGAAACCTTTCACGCTCTCCTTGGGTACCCAGTATGGACAGAAATATATCAATAATGCGTATTCGGGTGATGCCGATGCCTCCAACGCCATGCGGTCATCCATGCTCTATTTCTTCGGGCAACTGAAAGGTCGTCTTGGCAAGCTCGCCTACATGGGGGGCTTGGGCGTGAGCTCCCGATATTACCGGCAAGGCCAATGGAATGACCGTTTTCTGCTGTTCCGTCCTAAGATGACCCTTGCCTATCCGTTGGCCAGGAGCTTGAAGATAAAATACGACTTTGAGGTGTCGCAACACGTATCGCAGATTGCGCTCGTCAGCGATGTCAGCATCAAACAGAATGCAATGGAGACGCTCGTGGGCAATCCAGAGATAACCCCCAATCGTGTGACCTCGCACGACCTCCGCCTGACATACTCCACGCCGAGAATCATGAGCGAACTGCAGGGCTACTGGCGACTGAATGCCAACTGCAACTTGGAGAAATACTACCGCACGGACGGCCATTTCTATCAGACGCAGACAAATGCCGACAACGAGTGTAGTTTCTTCTATATCCAGAGCGAGAACCGTTGGGAGGCCATACCAGAGCATCTTTCCCTCACCCTCTACGGTGGCATCTACCGCTTTTTCAACTTTACCGATACCTATCGCCATACCTATACGGCATTCAATGGCGGTGCCAGCGCCGAAGCCTATCTTGGGAAATGGACGCTGACCGCCTACGCCGACAACGGATGGAACTTCATGGAGGGAGAACATCGTGGGCATCAGGCAGCAGCGTGGTATCTTACGGCTTCCTATCAACTGAAAAACATCACCCTGTCCCTGTATGCCCAGCATCCCCTATGCTCTAATCCGCTCAGTCATCAGACAGAGGTTCTTAGCCGATATATCCACAAGGAGGTGTCACAGCACAGCCGGGATCTGGGCAACATGCTGACCTTTAACCTCACGTGGCATCTTTCCTCTGGCCGTAAATACCGTGATATCCAGCGCACCATGAATCATCGGGATACAGAGACAGGAATCCTTCAGGGCAAATAAGCCCTCGCATGGTGGCTCAGTCTGCTATGAACGATGGTTCGGGATGTCAGCGCAAAATTGCGCCCACGTAACAGGGTAATGTGCGTCCTGTAGCGTCTTTGTAAGTACTGCATCCAAATTTGGATTGAGTAACCTTTTCCCATGCAATCTCCATCTTTCTAATGTCGCGCATGAGATGATTGTGTTGTTTAAGCGAGAAGAAGGTTGGAATCTTTGCGCATTTACCCGGGGATATCCCGCTCTATTGTGGATAGAACGGGAAAAATATTTATATCCTTCTTCAGCCCATGGGCATTCGGTTTTAGAGTTCTACATTATCTTTATCCTCAGACTGCAATGAAACAGAAATCAGGCATGATTATACGGTGTGCGAAGTTGTTCTTGCAGAATGGCCTCGTTTTTCTCGTTGTCCCACTTGCCCTCTTCCCAAAGACGATCCATCTCGTCGTCAACTCGGCGGGCATAGTAGTCACAAATCACTTGGCGGAGTTCATTCACCTCCTCTACACTCTTCATCGACCCTAATAGCCTGAGAATGCTCATTTGTGCTTCGTTCAATGCCGTAGTTTTCATAATTGCATTTTTCAGATTACGCTGCAAATATACAAAAAGATTTTGATAACAAATTCTTTTTTCCATTTTTTCTTAGAAGAAACGTTCAAAAAGGAGCTAACAATAAATTATCTACGCTTTTCGTACCATGCCTAGAGGTCTTTCTCAAGATGCCACGGGGACTGGTACCTCATCACTGGATGCCCATGTCGCGCAGCACGGCGTTGAAATAGAGCGTGGTCATATTGAATGTCTTTGCCACCTGACGTCTTGCGTCAACCTTCTCCAGTTCCTCCCAGCGCAGCACCAACTTGGCGCGTGCCTCGTCGTTGAACTTCGTAGCGATATAGAGACACTCGGTCTTGGTGAGCGAGTAGCAAGGTACTTCACGAGTTCCACCGTTAGGCTGAACGATGGTTCGGGATGTCAGCCGAAAAATCGACCCACATATTTTTATCCATGCAGGTTCCATCTTTCGGATATTGTGGTCATTTGGTCAAGGTCATTTGGTCAAAATCAATTTCGGGAACGCGGTCATTTCTCACTATATATAAATATAAATATTTATATTATAGTGGCGGATTTTGACAGTCAGTTTTCGATTTTGACAAATGACCAAATGACCAAATGACCGCAACCCGCCCAAGATTTTTCTACGGACTTAAAGGACCTATAGGACTTGCCGCCAAGGCGGCGCTGGCGCCGTCGCTGTCCCTTTAGTCCCCAGAGTCCGTAGAATTATTATTCCAACGAGATTTTGTTGTCTAAGGAGTCACTGTCCTTGAGTTTGTCAAAAGCACTATTTCCGTGACGCGTTACAGTGTGACAGTTCTCGAGAAGATAATGGAAATGTGAATTTCTAACTCTATATTATATATAATATATATATTATATATAATATAGAAGTATTTTAGGACTAAAAAAGATTGATTGGAGAACTGTCACACTGTAACGCTGTAACAAGTTTGTCCGCAGACAGGTAAAAAATCGCCCATTGTATTCGTAGACCGCAATGGAAATGTAGTACCTTTGCAATGTCAAAAATGAGCAACACGCCGTATCGCTGACAGCAAAACGCCGGCTCGCTGAAAGAGAAACGCCGAAACGCCGTTTGAGATATGAAACATTAAACATTAACCATTAAAAATTAAACATTAAACATTACTATGGGAACAATTGAAATTAAGAAGGTGGAACGCAAGGTGACTGTGGGCAAGAAGGGCGAGCAGCGCCAGCAGGTGAAGAAGACCTACGGTAAGATTATCTATCGCGGCACAATGCGACTCACCGACATGGCCGAGCACATCATGAAGCACGGCAGTATCTATACCGAGGACGTGGTCATCGGTGTGATCACCAAGTTGAAGAGTTGCATGCAGGAGATGCTGGCCGACGGCTACAAGGTGAAGCTCGACGGCATCGGAACCCTCTACCCTGTCCTCACCTCCAAGGGCGTCGCTGACGCGAAGGACTTCAGCGCCTCTGAGAACGTCACCCGCCTGGGCATCGCCTTCCTGGCCGACCAGAGCAAGAAGTCTGCCTACAAGGCTTCCGCCATGCGACAGGGCGCTACGCTGAGCACCCAGTTGTACAGCGAGCTGACGGGCGAGGAGACGGAGAACGGAAACACGGAGTCAGGGAACAACGGAGGCACGGAGAACGGCGGCGGCAGTTCTAGCTCCGAATCTGGCAACGGAGGTGGTCCCGTCAATCCTTAAGGATTAAACATTAAACATGAAACATTAAAATTCTGAACCATGAAGAACAAGGAAGTATGGAAGTTCGTGATTCAAACCACGATTAGTATTCTGTCGGCAATTGCCACTGCACTCGGCGTGACCAGCTGCATGTAAACGACAAAAGTAGGACTGACATTCGAGCGTGAATGTCAGCCCTTTTTTTTAAGCCTCATCTGTCAAATCAGAAAGAAAAGACCACGATTCTTGATACTATTCACCTTTTTCCTATCCGTTTACTAACAAGTTATCAGCAGCCCTGCATCTCTAACAAAAAACATAAATACGGTTCATGGCAGTGCGAGACGTCTTTCGTAAATTTGCACCTTCTTTTTTACATGAACCCATATGAAATCACTCAGAGAACTATTCCGTATTGGGAAAGGCCCATCAAGCAGTCATACGATGGGACCAGCTAAAGCGGCGCAGATCTACGCCGGACATCACCCTGAAGCAAAAGGTTTTGAAGTAACCCTCTATGGCAGTCTGGCGCAACAGGACTTCCGCGAGCCACTCAAAACGCGTGGCATGCTGTATGCCCGTGCTGCCGACTCGATTCTCTATGCCATCACCTCTGATGGCACCCATCGCATATCGTTCGACCATGTGGTGCAGGTGATGAAGCGCACAGACCGCGACGGCACAGGTCCTCACCAAGCAGCAGATGCTGGAGGGTGACGGCGAATTCTTTGGATAAAAGAAACAGGGAGCAAGAATCTTGGTAGAAAAATAGCACAAAAAGCAGGTAATCTTACTATATATAGCCTTAATTCCGCAACACTTTGATTTAACTTTATTTATAAGTTCCTGAGCAACAAAAAGTTGCTCAGGATTTTGAC